>WNFS01001230.1_pt1 | contig 19003 bp, 17 predicted proteins | sample 5400141 | NCBI WGS metagenome assembly WNFS01 (sample SAMN13153358, study PRJNA577476) | soil metagenome | isolation source: 60 cm saprolite under Madrone tree | place: USA:California | collected 2016-06-14
AGATCATCGGCGACCACTCGCACCTGCCGATGTTCGTGGCCATGAACGAGGGACGCGTGAAGGGGCTCCTCTGCGTGGGCCAGAACCCGGCGACCTCGCTCAACGCAAGCGTGGAGCGCAAGGGTCTCGCCAAGCTCGAGTGGCTGGTCGTCAAGGACAACTGGCTTACAGAGACCGCCACCTTCTGGCAGAACAGCCCGGAGATCACGAGGGGCCAGCTCCGGAGCCAGGACGTGCGGACGGAAGTGTTCTTCTTCCCCGCCGCCCAGGTCGCGGAGTACGAGGGCAGCTTCACGAATACCCAGCGCATGCTCCAGTGGCACTTCAAGGCGGCGGACCCGCCGGGCGACTGCCGCACCGACCTGTGGTTCACTCATCAGCTCGCCCTGCGGCTCAAGAAGCTCTACGCGTCTTCCTCGCTGTCACGCGACCAGGGCTTCAAGTCGTTGGTGTGGGAGTACGACTCGGAGGATGCCCACGAGCGCGAGCGCGGCGAGCCCGATTCGCTGAAGATCCTCAAGGACATCAACGGCTACTACACGGCAGAGCCGGATCGCCACCTCGCCGGCTTCGGCGATCTCAAGGACGATGGGTCCACGACCTGCGCCTCCTGGATCTACTGCGGCGTGTTCCCCGCTCGGGATCGAAACCTCTCCGCGCGCAAGCAGGCCGACCCTCCGGGCGTCACCAGCGCTCAGCTCGAGTGGGGCTGGGCATGGCCGGCCAACCGCCGGATCCTCTACAACCGCGCGTCGGCCGACCCACAGGGACGGCCATGGAGCGAGCGTAAGAAGTGGGTGTGGTGGGACGGCGCCAAGTGGACCGGCCATGACGTACCCGATTTCGCCCCGACCAAGGCGCCGCTCTCGAAGGGAGCGCCGGACGCCATCGGGCTCGACGCGCTGTCGGGCAGCGACCCCTTCATCATGAAATCGGATGGTGTCGGCTGGCTCTACGTGCCCAGCGGGCTCGTGGATGGCCCGCTTCCCGCGCACTACGAGCCCGCGGAGTCGCCGGTGGTGAACCCGCTCTATCGCCAGCAGTCGAGCCCCGTCCTCAAGTACTGGAAGATCGAGGGCAATGCCCTGGCTCCAGTGGGCGATCAGCGCTTTCCCCACATCGCGACGACGTACCGGCTCACCGAGCACTATCTCTCCGGCGCCATGAGCCGCTGGAATCCGTGGCTGACCGAGCTCCAGCCCGAGCCCTTCGTCGAGATCAGCCCGGAGCTGGCCCTGGAGAAGAAGATCGGCAACACAGACTGGGTCAGGGTCTCGACCCCGCGCGGCAGCGTGCGAGTCAAGGCCCTGGTGACGCGGCGGATGCGCGCCTTCACCGTCGGTGGCCGCACCGTGCACCACGTCGGCCTGCCGTTTCACTGGGGCTACCAGGGGCTGATCACCGGCGATGCCGGGAACGAGCTCACGGCGCTGGTGGCCGAGCCCAACGTTTCGATCCACGAGGCGAAGGCCTTCGTGTGCAACGTGGAGAGACTCTGATGCCTGAGCCGATGGGATTGAAGCTCGGAGGGGGGCTCTGCCCCCCTTCCGAACCTCCCCCCTGGGATTGCGCGGGCGAAGCCCGCGCTCGAAGGGAGCCCGGTGATGCCTGAGCCGATGGGATTTTTCACCGACACCACGGTGTGCATCGGGTGCAAGGCCTGCGAGGTGGCCTGCAAGGAGTGGAACCAGCTTCCCGCGCGAAATGGCGGCGTCGGCACGCTCAGTGGCGACAGCTACGACAACACGGGCCGCCTGGACGGCATCCACTGGCGGCACGTGAAGTTCATCGAGCAGTTCACCCCCGACCGTCGTGAAGGCCGCTGGCTCATGATGAGCGACGTCTGCAAGCATTGTGTGCAGGCCGGCTGCATGGAAGTCTGCCCGACCGGCGCCATCATCCGGACCGAGTTCGACACCGTGGTCATCCAGTCGGACGCGTGCAACGGCTGCCGAAACTGCATCGCGGCCTGCCCGTTCGGCGTGATCGACGTCAATCCGGCTTCGGGCACCGCGCAGAAGTGCACGCTCTGCTACGACCGAATGAAAGTGGGGCTCGAGCCCGCGTGCGCCAAGGCCTGCCCCACCCAGTCCATCAACTTCGGTCCGATCGCCGACCTCAAGAAGATGGCGCAGGCCCGGCTGGGCCAGCTCGAGCGGGCAGGCGAGACGCGAGCCCAGCTCTACGGCGCCGACGAGAAGATGCTGGGGGGGCTCAACTCCTTTTATCTGCTCGTCGACAAGCCCGAGGTGTATGGGCTGCCGCCGGATCCGAAGCTGCCGTCCCGAAACCTCAAGCCCTCCGCTCTCTGGTCCACGCTGGGGGCGGTCGCGCTGACGATCCTCAGCGTCTTCAGCTTCCGCGAGCGCGGGGGCCGGGATGTCTAGCACGTTCTTCACCGCGTCCCCTCATTGGCGATGGTTCATCATCGCCTACTTCTTCCTGGGCGGGCTGGCCGGAGGCATCTATTTCGTAACCGCCATGATGCACCTGTTCGCGAAGAGCCCGGATCGCCGGATGGTCCGTCTCGGCTATCTGATCCCATTTCCCCTGGTCAGCCTTTGCGGGCTCCTGCTCACGGTGGACCTCGGACGGCCAGAGCGCTTCTGGCACATGCTGGTCCAGTCCGAGACTTTTCGGCCGATGCTCAAGACATACTCCCCGATGTCGACCGGCGCCTGGGTGGTCCTGCTCTTTAGCGGATGCGCTTTTTTCTCATTTCTCGCCGCGCTCGCCGAGCGGGGCTGGCCGGACTGGCCGATCCTTCGGCGCCTGGACCCGACCGCGCGCGCGGGCCGGGTCCTCACGGTGATCGGAGCCGTGCTCGGGCTTTATCTGGCCGGCTACACCGGCGTGCTCCTGACCGTCACGAATCGACCCATCTGGGCGGATACCACGTTCCTGGGTTTGACCTTCCTTGTCTCCTCGGCATCGGCTTCCGCAGCGCTTCTGATCCTCCTCGGCTCTTGGAGCGGGGTGTCGCCAACCAGCGTGCATACGCTCGAGCGCTTCGATCGATCGGTCCTGGTCCTCGAAATTCTCGCGGTTGCGGCGCTGATCGCATCGCTCGGTCGGGTCGCCACCGTGTGGCTGAATGGCTGGGGTCTTCTCCTGGCCGCCGTGGTCCTGGGCGGAATCGCCTTGCCCTTGGTGCTCGCGTGGCGGCAGCCGGCGCCGAATCGTCAGAGATGGATAGGCCCGGTGTTGGTCCTTCTCGGCGGGCTGCTCTTCCGGGTGGTCATCGTGTTCTCTTCGGATCGGCTGTGATCAAGCGCTGGTGGCGCTCGATCTCCATTGTCTTGGCGGCGGCGGCCTTTGGCTGCACCAACCCGGAGTCCGAGCGGACTCGTGGCGGGGGCCCGGGAGCCGATGTCGGCAATCATCCGGCCGGCCCGGTGCAGATCCACGCGGGCGCTGACATGTACCGCGGGACTCCGACCCACGGCCAAGGGATCGGCCGTCACGCCGACATCGGCGGCGCCGACCCTGCGCGAGCGCGATAACAGCATGGCGCGAGAGAAACGCGACGAAGCTCTCCTCTCCACGCTCGGTGCCGAGCATGCCGAGTGGCGACCGGTGCTCGCGCTCGTCAATGCCGCTCTCCATGAAATGGAGCGCGCGGTATGGGCGGATTCGGTGCCGGCACGCGAGCACTCGGCCGCCACCGGCGAGCCGCTCTTGTCGGGCACTACGATCCGGATTGCCCCGGGACCTGTGCACCGCTGGGTGCATCGGGCGATGACGATCGCGGGTGCCGGAGCGTCGGCTATACCATTCGCCGACGCGCTCGCCGGAGGGACACTCGACCCGATGGCCCTCTTCGAAGCCGCTGTCGCCGAGGATCCGGATCGCCTCGACGATCTCGCGCGAGCGGCAGGAGATAATCGCGGCGTCCTGAGGGTGGTGGGACCAATCGTTGCGATGCCGATGCTCCACGCGTGCCGGAAGGCCTGGACTCCTCTGGTATCCGCCGCCTGGGCAGAAGGCTACTGTCCGATTTGCGGTGGCTGGCCGGCACTTGCCGAGGCCCGCGGACTCGACGGCCAGCGACGGCTTCGCTGCGGGCGCTGCGGCGGCGACTGGCGAACCGAGTGGTTGCGGTGTCCTTTCTGCGGAGAGCGCGATCACGAACATCTCGGCTCGCTGGTTTCGCAGGGACCCGGGCAGCGGACGCCCGAGCAGCAGACAGTGGACGTCTGCGAGCGATGCCGACACTACGTCAAGGCCGTCACCACCCTGGCGCCGATGCGGCCAGAGGACGTGGTTCTGCAAGACCTCGCCACGCTGGTGCTGGACGTCGTAGCGCTCGAGCGTGGCTATCGCCGGCCGGCCGCAAAAGAACGACCGGTAGAGGTCATCGCCGCGCCGTCGCGACTGCGGGCGCTCTTTCGGTTGCGTCAACGGGCCACCGGGAGAAAGCCATGACGTGCTTGCGGCCAGCCGGCGCCTGTCGCGCGTTGCTCGCGGCCCTCGACGCCTCCGAGGGCAGACGCGGGCGTCGCAAGCGCGACACCACGCCGGACGCCATCGGGATGTCGCTCAAGCGCCAGCTCCTCGAGCAGGCCGTCCTGGCAGATCCTGAGCCCGATTGTTTCGAAGCCTGGCTGCTCGAGCGCTGTCTTTCCAGCGAGACAGCCTCGACGGGAGCGATGCGTGCCATGGCCCGAGAAGTGCTCACCGAGTGGAGACTGGCGGCCGCCTCCGTACAATTCAGGGACTGGCTCGCGGCCGGGGCTCCGTCGGAGGACCGGACGGCATCATGATGCCGATTCGGCGAGACAGGGAGGGCGTCTTCTACACCGACGACGGGCGTAGCCTGGCCGGGAACATGTAGGGCGGCTTCCCGCCATGTGGATCGTCCGGCTCGCCCTTCGCCGCCCCTACACGTTCGTCATCCTCGCCCTGCTGATCACCGTCCTGGGCGTCGTGTCCATCGCGACCATGACCGTGGACATCTTCCCCGCCATCAACATTCCGGTCATCACCGTCATCTGGAACTACTCCGGGCTGTCCCCGACCGAAATGCAGGGTCGAATCGTCACTATCAGTGAGCGGGCCTTCACCACGACCGTGAACGGGATCGAGCACATCGAATCCGTGTCGCTCCGTGGAGTGGCCGTCACGCGGCTGTACTTCCATCCCAATGTGCCGATCGAGGCGGCCATCGCGCAGGTGAACGCCCAGGCACAGCAGATCGTGCGGGCGCTGCCCCCCGGAATCTTTCCACCACAGATTCTCCAGTACAACGCCGCGAGCGTTCCCGTCCTCCTGGCGAGCTTGAGCAGCGATCAGCTGCCGGAACAGGAGCTCAACGACCTGGGCAACAGCTTCATCCGCACCCAGCTCGTCGCCGTCCAGGGCGCATCCGTCCCGCTGCCCTATGGCGGCAAGGTGCGCGTGGTGAACGTCGACATCGACCCCGACGCTCTCTACGCGCGGGGACTGTCGCCGCAGGACGTCTCCAATGCGATCCTCACTCAGAACGTCATCCTGCCCGCAGGCACGGCGAAAATCGGGGTGCGCGAATACGACATCGCGATCAACAGCAGCCCGGAGATCCTCAATGACCTGAACAACATCCCCATTCGGTACGTGAATGGAGCCATGGTCCATGTGAAGGACGTCTCCTTCGTCCACGACGGGTTCAGTCCTCAGACGAACCTCGTCCGGCGTGACGGGCGCCATTCCGCCCTCCTACCAATCTTGAGCAACGGCAGCGCCTCGACGCTGACGGTGGTGGCCCAGGCCCGCCAGTTAATGCCCAAGATCCTGGCCGGCCTGCCGCCGAGCCTCAAGGTCGACTTCTTGTTCGACCAGAGCGTCTTCGTGCGGGCGGCCATCACCGGAGTCCTCCACGAGGGGGCCATCGCGGGCTGCCTGACGGCCTTCATGATCCTGCTGTTCCTGGGGTCCTGGCGGAGCACCCTGATCGTCGTGACGTCGATCCCCTTGTCGATCCTGACCTCGATCATCTTGCTGAACGTCCTGCACCAATCGCTCAATGTCATGACGCTGGGCGGGATGGCGCTGGCCGTGGGCATCCTGGTGGACGACGCGACCGTGGAGATCGAGAACAACCACCGCCACATGGATCTGGGCAAGCCGCTCCGGCAGGCCATCCTCGACGGGGCGGCCGAGGTGGCGACACCCGCGTTCGTCGCGACGCTGTCGATCTGCATCGTGTTCGTGCCGATTCTGTTCCTCGGCGGCGTGGGCGGGGCACTGTTCGCGCCGCTGGCGATGTCCGTCGTCTTCGCGATGCTCGCCAGCTACCTTCTCTCGCGCACGCTCGTTCCCACCATGGTGCTGTACCTGCTGGCGCCCGAGGCGCGCGCGCGCCACGCCCGCGACCGCTCGCAAGCCGGAGGGGCGCCCGAGGCCGGGCATCCGGCCAGGCGGTCCTACTTCGGCCGGATCTCCGAGTCCTTCGAGGCGGGCTTCCTCAAGCTCACCTCCGCCTACGAGGGCGCCCTCGACTGGGGGCTGACCCACGCGCGTCTGCTTATCGTGGTGTTCCTCGCCTTCGCGGGGGCTTCTCTGCTCTTATACCCATTCATCGGCCGGGACTTCTTCCCGACGGTCGATGCGGGACAGCTGCGCTTCCACGTCCGGACTCCGCCGGGTACAAGGATCGAGGAGACGGAGATCTACTTCCAGCAGGTCGAGGATTACATTCGCCAGGTCATACCCGCCGGAGAGCTCAACGTGATCGTCGATAACATCGGCGTGCCCAACGCGATCAATCTGGCGCTCAGCGACAATGTCACGGTCGGCCCCGCCGATGGTGAGATTCTGGTGGCCCTCAATGCGACGCATCGCCCCACCGCTGGCTATTTGAAGACGCTCCGCGCGGAGCTGCCCCGCCGGTTCCCGGATCTCGAGTTCTTCACACAGCCCGCCGACATCGTGAGCCAGATTCTCAACTTCGGCCTGCCGGCCCCGATCGACATCCAGGTCACGGGCCCCCTGGCCGACTCGGACACGAATTTCCGCGTGGCTCAGCTGATCGCCGGGGAGCTCCGCGCTGTCCCGGGCGCGGTGGACGTGCACGTGCAGCAGATACTGGATTCACCTCGGATCATGATCGACACTGACAGAATCCTCGCCCAGCAGGTGGGCCTGACGCAGCGAGATGTCGCCAACAGCCTGCTGATCTCGCTGACGGGGAGTGGGGCGACGACGACGAACTTCTGGCTGAACTACAAGAACGGCGTGAGCTACCAGGTCGTGGTCCAGACACCTCAGCATCGCGTCGCCTCCCTCGACGAGCTGCATCGCACCCCGGTGGCGATCGCGGGCCAATCGTCGCCCCAGCTGCTGAGCAACCTGGCCGACTTCCATCGGACGACCACCCCGTTGTCCCTGAACCACTACAATGACCAGCCGGTGTTCGACGTGTACGCGAGCGTCCAGGGCACCGATCTGGGTTCGGTCTCGAGCCGCGTCGACCAGATCACCGCGAAGCACAGGGAACAGGTCGGCAAGGCCAGCTCGATCGTCGTGCGCGGCCAGGTGCAGAGCATGAACCAGTCGTTCTTCCAGCTGGGGCTGGGAATCTGCTTCGCGGTCCTGTTCGTCTATTTCCTGATGGTGGTCAACTTCCAGTCGTGGCTGGATCCCCTCATCATCCTGATGGCGCTCCCCGGCGCGCTGGCAGGCATCCTCTGGGCGCTCTTCGTCACGCGGACGACCATCAGCGTGCCCGCCCTCATGGGCTGCATCATGGCCATCGGGGTCGCGACGTCGAACAGCATCCTGATGATCACCTTCGCCAACGAGCAACGCCGCCCGGACTTTGGCAGCCACGACGCGCGTGGCGCCGCGCTGGAGGCCGGGCGGACGCGGCTTCGTCCGGTCCTCATGACGGCACTGGCCATGCTCCTCGGCATGTTCCCCATGAGCCTCGGCCTCGGGGAAGGGGGCGAGCAGAACGCGCCGCTCGGCCGCGCGGTCATCGGCGGGCTGCTCGTCGCCACCTTTTACACGCTGTTCTTCGTTCCGGTAGCCTATAGTCGGCTGCGCCGGAAGCCGCCGAAACAGGTCAGTGACGAGGACGAGAAATGAGCGAGTCGGGCGCCAGACCTCCCGTGCCAGATACGCACGATCGTCCTGTCCGACGAGCACGAACGCGAAGCATGGTCGTCATCGGGATCGCGATTGCGGGGCTGTTTCTCATCCTGCTCGTCGCCGGCGCGGTTCCGAGGATTCGCAACCAGCGTGCGCTGAGCGCGGCCGCGCAGAAGATGCAGACCGAGCTGACGCAAGTCTATGTCGTCCGTCCCCAGCCGGCCGCCGAGGCCGGACTGTCGCTGGCCGCCACCACGCAGGCCATCCAGGATTCGATCATCTACGCGAGGACGAGCGGGTACCTCCGCAAGCGCTACGTGGACATCGGTGACCACGTGACGACGGGTCAGCTCCTCGCCGAGGTCGACTCACCCGAGATCCAGCAGCAGCTGAGGCAAGCCAAGGCCGATCTCCAGCAGTCGGAGAGGAATCGGGATCTGCAGAAGGCCAACCTCGATCTCGCGAGGGTCACCATGGCGCGTTACGAGGCGGCCGATGCGGAGGGCGCCGTTGCCAAGCAGGCGCTCGATCAGAGCGTCTCGACGTACCGTACGGCCCAGGCCGCGCTGGCCGCGGCAGAAGCCAACGTCGAGTCGAACCGGGCGAACGTCCAGCGCTACGAGGAGATGACCTCGTTCCAGCGCATCCTTGCCCCTTTCAGCGGCACGGTCATCCAGCGGAACGTCGACGTGGGCGCGTTGATCACGGCCGGCAGCCCGGTCAACAATACCGCGGTGGCGCCATCCAGCGTCACCGGCGCCGCCAGCGGCCTGTTCGAGATCGCTCAGATCGACACGCTTCGCGTGTTCGTCAACGTTCCGCAGGTGTACGCGTCGACCCTAAAGGTCGGTCTCCCTGTCGAGGTTGCGGTGAGAGGTCAGCTCATGGAGCCGGTGACGGGCACCGTGACCCGCACCGCGGGCGCCATCGATCCAGGCACGCGGACGCTCCTGACCCAGGTCGACATTCCCAACCCGTCGCACCGCTTGTTCACTGGGATGTTCGTCTACGTCACCTTCAAGATCGCCCCCTCCGGCACGCGCTGGCGAGTCCCGTCCACCGCGGTCATTTTCAACGCGCAAGGCACTCGTGTCGTGATCGTAGGACCGGGAGACAAGCTGCACTTCCAAGACGTGACCCTCGGCCGCGACTTCGGGAATTCGATCGACATCCAGGTCGGGTTGCAGGGCAATGAAGCCGTCGTGAAGCAGCCCACGGTGTCGCTTCGGGAGGGGCAGGTTGTTACGCCCATCGAGTCACCAAACCCCTCCGGCGGGCAGCCCCGCTCCGGCGGGCAGCCCCCCTCCGGTGGGTAGCCCCCTTCCGGTGGGTAGCCCACGGATGCGAGGGTGCCGGGCTCTCCGCCAGCTTCGGGTCCTTTCCACGCTCTCGACCGTGAGCGTGATGGCCGGAGCCTGCATGGTGGGACCCGACTATGTGCGGCCATCGGTGGAGCAGCCGGCGCGCTTCAAGTCGCAAGCGGTCAGCGAGCTGGGCGCGCCCATTCCCGCGGAATGGTGGCGGCTCTATAGCGAGCGGGAGCTCGAGGGCCTCATAGCCACCGCGAATGAATCGAACCAGAACTTGCGGCAGGCGGTGGCCCGCGTGGACGAGGCTCGTGCGCTTGCCCGCGTCGCGGGCAGCTTTTTGTATCCGACCATCTCGAACGATCCCAGCTTCTCGCGCACGCGCTACTCGGCGAACCGCGACAGCGCGGTCACTGGCCAGAAGGTACAGAAGGGCGTCACGATCAATGATTGGCTGATCCCGATCGACTTGGCGTACGAGATCGACGTGTGGGGACGGGTGCGCCGTTCGTTCGAATCAGCGCGGGCCCAGGCCAAGGCAAGCGAGGATGACGTTGGCGTGATCCGCCTCATTGTGGAGACGGATGTGACCCGCTTCTACTACGCCCTCCGGTCCCTGGATTCCCAGGCCCAGATCCTGGAGCAGACCGTCGTCGCCTATCGAGAGCAGGTCCGTCTCCTTTCCGTTCAGCTCAGGACGGGGCTCGCGGGCCCGATCGTCGTGTCTCAGGCACAGGCCCAGCTTCAGACCACCCTGGCCCAGCAACGGGACGTACTCAGAGCCCGTGCCGACCAGGAGCATGCACTGGCGATTCTGTGCGGCCGTCCCGCTTCGTCCTTCGCGGTCGCCGTCAATCCGCTGGGCGAGGTGTCGCCCCCCGCCGTACCGCCGGGCTTGCCCGCCCAGCTCCTGGCGCGCCGGCCTGACGTCGCCGAGGCGGAGCAGAATCTCGTGGCGGCCAATGCCCAGATCGGCGTGGCGACGGCGGAGTTCTATCCCCGCTTCATGCTGACGAGCTCCGCGGGATTCGAGAGCGCCGACATCTCGACCGTATTCAACTGGCAGAGCCGCGTCTGGTCCATCCTTCCCAGTGTCTCGATTCCAATCTTTCAGGGGGGCCGGCTCCGGGCCAATCTCGACGCGACCCAAGCACGCTACCGGCAGGCCGTTGCCGCTTACACGAATCAAGTTCTCATCGCCTATGGCGACGTCGAAGACGCCCTGACCGACCTGCGTGCCCTCACCGATGAAGTCGGAAGCCTGCGGGAGGCGGTCACCGCATCCCAGGACTACCTGCGCTTCGCTCAGGCGCAATTCAAATATGGCCTCGTGGACTACCTGATCGTTATCGACGCCGAGCGGACCCTGCTCGCCAACCAGTTGTCACTGGCCCAAACCGTGAACCTGCAGATGAGCGCCAGTGTCCGGCTGATCAAGGCTCTCGGGGGTGGCTGGAGCCCAATCGAGAACGGCCCGCGTTGAGCGGGCGCATGCACATGCCCGACGCTCGCCCCCCTGGGCTGCCGCCGAGCGCCGACGAGCCGCTGGCGCCTGCGCCGCCCGGGCTCGGAAGCCGCATCGCGCTTCGGCTCGCGGCTCCGGCCGTCATCGGTGCGGCCACGGGCGGCTGCGTCGCCGCTGCGAACTGGCTCACGACCGACCACGCGCTGGCGCAGCTGGCGGCGCTACCCGGATCGTGGCCGGCGGTCTTTTCGCCCTTTGCGCTCCTCGTCACCCTGGGTGTCGCGACCTGGATCACGCGCGCCAGTCGACCGTCGACCTCGGAGCTCTACATCGTCACGTATCACTCTTCCGAAGCGCGCCTGCCGTTGCGAGAGGTCCCGGGACGCGTTCTCGGGGCCATGACGACGGTGAGCTTCGGCGGCTCGCAGGGGCTGGAATCGGCGTCGGCGCTGATCGGGGCCGCCTTCGGCCAGCTGACGAGACGCCTGTTTCGCAACGGATTCCCCGAGGATGAGCGCCGCGCGCTGATGGTGTGTGGCGCGAGCGCCGGCATTGCGGCTGTCTTTTCGTCGCCTGCCGTCGGCGCGCTGTACGGCATCGAGATCCCGTTTCGGCGCGACGTCGACGCCCGACGGCTCATCCCCTGCGCCGTCGCCGCGGCATCGGCCTACACCGTCCGCGCCGCGCTCATCGGCGCGCGTCACCTGGTCGTGCTCGACGCCATGCCGACCGTCGACGCGGTGTTCGTCGCCGGCGCGCTGCTGGTCGCCGTCGCCTGCGGTCTCGGTGCGCGGCTGTTCGCCTGGGCGGGCGAGCGGCTGAAGTACCGCGCCGGCCACGAGTCGCCGCTCGGACGCGCCGCCGGAGCGGGCGTCCTCCTCGCTCTGCTCGCTTGGGCGGGTCACGCCCTCTCCGGTTCGTGGATCACGTTCGGCCCGGGCTATTTTGCCGCCGACTGGCTCCTCGCCGGGCCTCACCCGCTCTGGCTACTCGGCGCTACGCTGCTGATCCGCACCGCCGGCACTCTTACCTGCGTCTACGGCGGCGGCGGCGGCGGTGTGTTCACGTCGCTCGCCTGCACGGGCACCTTCATCGGCCAGATCGTGGCACAGGCGCTCGGACGCACGGAGTCGCACGTCTTCCCGTTCCTCGGCGCGGCGTGCTTCCTCGGCTCCGGCTATCGCATACCGCTGGCCTGCATGATGCTCGTCTGCGAGCAATCGCGCTCGATACCCGTCGTGCTCGCCGGCATCGTCGCGGTGGCGATCGGCCAGGTCCTGATGGGCCCCGACTCCGTGTCGGAGGCGAAACGCCGCGACCGGATGGACTGACGGCGGCCAAGGCGTGAGGATGGTGCGGAGCGTGGACCTTCTTATCCTCCGCGCTGATCCAGCTAGGAGATAGGGTCCCCATGATAAGATGACGCCAAGCGAGATGCGAGTATTGAAGTTGTGCTCGCCACCACAAGTGTTCGCTCCGAGGGCTACCTCCTGGTCCTCGACGAGCTCCTCCTCGATGCGGCCCTGACCGACGGAGACTGGTAGGGCATGCTCGCGGAGACACGCAAACGCGCCAAGATCCTCATCGTGGACGACCAGGAGCAGAATGTCCGCCTGCTCGAGCGCCTGCTGCAGCACGCTGGCTATACAATGCTGGACGGTGCTGCTCTCCACGGGCGGGCCGGGACCTGATTCCCGGGATGTGATAGGCTCCGGGCAAGTAAGACCTGCACGGCTCAGGCGCCGTCGCGCGAGATCTCAACCCCGTCGTGGGAGGAAAGTCCATGAGTGGCCACGGTCATCCAGCGCCCGCTCAGATCCGATCGCGTCTCGATCATCCGGTGATCGATGGGGATGGCCACTGGGTCGAGTTCGACCCGGTGTTTGCCGAGCGGATGCGGAAGGTGGGCGGCGACCTGGCCGCCGATGGATTCCTCGCCGCGCTGAAGACGACCACCGACGCGCTCAGCATGTCGGTTGCCGAGCGGAGCCGTCGCCGCGTCGCCCAGCCCGCCTTCTGGAGCCGCCAGGCCGAGAACACGCTCGACCGCGCCACCGCGATGATGCCGCGGCTGCTCTACGAGCGGATGCCCGAGTTCGGCACCGACTTCGCGATCATCTACCCGACCGCCGGGCTGCGCCTGCCGCGCATCCACGACGACGCGACCCGGCGCGCGGTGATTCGCGCCCACAACATTGTGACCGCGGACGCCTTCCACAACCTGGGCGACCGGATGACGCCGGCCGCGATCATCCCGATGCACACTCCGGAGGAGGCCATCGCCGAGCTCGAGTACGTCACGCGCGAGCTCGGCGCCAAGGTCGGGATGTTCGGCAGCGGGATGTCGCGACGGCTCGCCACGGCCACGCAGACCGACCCCGACGCGGCGCGCCTCGCCGTCTGGCACGACGTGCTCGCGCTCGACAGCGAGTACGACTACGATCCGGTGTGGGCCAAGTGCCAGGAGCTCGGGATCGCCCCGACGTTCCACAGCTCGGGCAGCGCCCAGGGCTTGCGGCTGTCACCCTCCAATTTCGTCTACAACCACATCGGCCACTTCGCCGCCGCCGGCCACGCCGTCTCCAAGGCGATCTTCCTGGGCGGCGTCACCCGCCGCTTCCCCGAGCTGCGGTTCGCCTTCCTCGAGGGCGGCGTGGGCTGGGCGTGCCAGCTGTTCGGTGACCTGCTCGAGCACTGGGAGCGCCGCAGCGCTCGGGCCCTGGAGCGGATGGACCCGCGCAAGCTCGACCCCAAGCTGCTCATGAGCCTGGCCGAGAAGTACGGTGACTCCGACGTCGTGGCCGCGCTCCACGCGCGCAACGGCTGGCCGGATCACGATCCGGGCCTGACCGGCGGCGTCGCCGATCTCGACGACTTCTCCGCCTGCAACATCACGCGCAAGCAGGACTGGATCGACCTCTACGTGAAGCCCTTCTACTTTGGTTGCGAGGCCGACGACCGGGCGAATGCCTGGGCCTTCAGCAAGAACAATCCGTTCGAGTCGAAGCTGAACGCGCTCTACAGCTCGGACATCGGGCACTTCGACGTGATCGACATGCGCGATCCGCTGGCCGAGGCCCACGAGCTGGTCGACGACGGCCTGATCACCGCGGGCAACTTCCGCGACTTCACCTTCGCCAACGCCGTGCACCTCTGGGGGACGCAGAATCCGCGGTTCTTCGAGGGAACGGCGGTGGCCCGGGCAGCGGCCGAGGAGCTGAAGCGGCCGCGTGCGTATCCGGTTCTGAACTAGATCACATCGGCGCCGGGGGTCGTCGTCCGTCGGTACCCCGTAGGGGCCGGGCGAACGAAAGTGCGTGGCCATCGGGGTCCGTTAGGTGAAAGTAACGCTCGCCCCACGCCGCGTCGCGAGGGGGCGCCTCCGGCGTGAAACCCTGGAGCAGGACATGCGCGTACATGGCGTCAACGTCGTCGACGTAGAAAATGACGCGCACCCCACCCGTCGAGGGCGGTTGGTCGTTGGCCCTCGCGAGGTTCAGGTATCCCTTCCCGATCCGGAAGGACGTGAACGCGTCCGTCTCGCCCCCGTACGCTATCGGGAACCCGAGTGACGCATAAAACCGCACGGCTCGCGCCATGTCGGGCGTGACAAACGTTACGGCGCTGATTGATCGGATCTCCGGCACTGAACAACCCCAGGTAACCGCATCACGGCCAGCGGCGGCTGCCCACCCGTCTGATGAACTAACCTATCCCACCCGTGAAGCCAAGCCCTCGCTGGCCGCCCGCAGGCTCTCCTCGCGAATCAGCGCAAGCACCTCGCGCTTCAACTCGTTGAAGACCGGAGAGGTTGTCATACCGCCAAAGCACTTTGGCGCATCGAAGCCGTCAGGGCGAGAAAGTCGGCGTGGCGACTTGACCATTCCACCACGGCTTCTCGGCTGTCGGCCTTCATCTCAGGGAAGGTCTGTCCGCAGTAGTCGGCGGTTCGGCGCACAAGCTCGCGAAGTCCCTGCGTCACTGCGAGTGACGCGCCAAACAGCTCTGCCGGCGTATCGTAAGTGAAGATCCCGGCGGCGCCGGCGAGGTTTGCGACGCCGAGGACGCAGATCACTACGGCGATTCGACGGCACGACGTCATGCGTTTTCCTCCCCTTTCGTCTCGCGCCTCTTTCGATCTACGCCGACGATAGTCTTCGAAGACCGGAGGTCGGTGCGCGCGTAGTTGCTACTTGGGTCACTCACCAGTATAGAATCACCTTCTCCACGAGGTCGACCTGCCGTCCTCTCCACCAGATTTAGAGCAGTGCGACGTCGTAGTCAGGCCGCTCTGGGTTAGTCAAGGCGGGAGCCCATGTTCATTTACCCGGCGGGCTACGAGATCAGGGACGCTGACTATCGGCTCGTCCGCAAGCCGACGATCCCGCTCGACGTCGTGCGCGCCGCGCTGCGCGAGCTGGGCCGATTCTACCGAGAGCGCCCTTCTCCCTCGAGGCGCTCAGTGACCGCCGTGCGTGCCGATCTTCGGGATGGACATCACCAGGTGGAGGTACCCGCCAAGCTCGTTGATCTGCCGCATGTCGCCGGCGATGAACGCGGCCCGTTCGGCGTCCGTGAGGTCGGCGTCGGCGATTGCCGTGCGCGGATCCTTCATGAATCGGGCGCGCAGGTCCGGGTCCTTCTTCAGGTGGTAGAGCAGGCTGTTGATCGCGTAGCGGCTCATCAGAGCCTCCATTCCACTGCGGCCAGATTGATGCGAGGCAGCTCGCCGAAGTAGCGGACGTCCGCGCGGGCGGGAGTGATGGCGCCGAGCAGCACCATCCAATTCAGGAACTCGTGACTCCCCGTCTTGTGCAGCTCGTCGGACGTCAGATCGAGCAGCGGCTCGTGCTCGCCGCTTTCCATCGAGTGGACCAGCTTCCGGTCGAAGACCGTGTCGGTCTCGCCAACGCGGGCCAGGAGCAGCTCGGGGAAGTGCGAGAGACCGCCCGTCGCGAGGATGCCCACGTTCCAAGGGCTCTGTGCCACCACGCGCGCGATGTGCTGCCCGAACTGGAAACACCGCCGCGCGGTGGGCTGTGGAGCGATGAAGGCGTTCACGAAGATGGGGACGAGTGGCGGAATCGGACGCTTGCCCAGCATCGTGTTTACTGGGCTCAGGAACGCGTGATCGACCGGCGCCTCCCACGAGAGCGCGAGATCGAAGCCGCTCTGTACGCCCTGCTCGAGGAGGCTGTGGCCGAGCGCCTCGTGCAGCGGGTACTCCGTGGGCATATGTTCGAGCACCTTGTCGAACGCCTCGGCATTGTCCTGCATCATGCGTTGGACCGTCCTGCCGATGCGCACGCAGATGGCCGGCACACAGTTGAACGAGAACGCGTTCATATGGTCGTCCGCGACCACGATGAGCGCGTCGGCCTTCTTTTCGACGAAGCGGTCGCCCATATTCGCGATGGCGTCCATCGCCGCAACCACCTTCTGCCGCCCGATGTCGCCGCACGCCGCCTGGTAGTATTCGGGATCGAGCACGTGTGACATCGCACCGCCGAACACGATTTTGCCCATCGCCGTCTCCTTGGTTCTCCTACGACTTGGTGAAGATCAGATCCCGGATCCGCCCCACGTACTCGACGAATCGCGGATGCCTGCTCACGTGCTGCGTGCGCGGGAGCTCGATGTCGAGAATCTCACGCACGCCGGAGCGGTCAAGCAAGGAGCAAGAGCATAGCGAACATCACCGCCATTGTCAGTCCCAGCCCGTCTCGCTTGGCCGATCCCAGCTTGGCACAGTTTACTCTCACGACCCCCCCCGCTCGTCCCCTTAGGGTGGCTGCATGCGAATCGCGCCGTCTAGTCTGATCGTCTCACCGTTGAGCATGGCGTTCTCGACACTTGAGCTTCCATGCTAAGGATGGCAGTCGATCTATTGAGACTTGCCGGCCCGCGATGGGAGGGCTTTATCGGCGGGGCGCCGGCGGCTGAAACGCAAAGATGTGCTACCATGTGCTACATGCGATATCGTCCGGGAGAGATCGGTGTCCGCGAGCTAAGGCAAAATCTGAGCGTCTACCTCCGACGCGTGAAGGCTGGCGAGACCCTGGAGGTCAGGGAGCGCGGGCATCGCGTCGCCGTGCTTGCGCCGGCCGGCGCAAAGGCGTCGGCACTCGAGCGGCTGATCGTGGCGGGACGGGCGACGCCGGCTGCCGGCGACGTCCTGGAGCTCGGCGCGCCCCTTGGTCGTCGGCCATCGCGACGGGCCAGCCGCGCCCTCGCCAAGCTCCGCGACGAGTCTCGGTGACCGCCATCTACCTGGACTCGTCGGCCTTGGTCAAGCTCGTCGTGACCGAGCCGGAGTCCTCGGCCCTCGTAGAGTTTCTGCGGAGTCGGTCCGACCGCGTGTCGAGCGCCGTGGCGCTCGCAGAGGTCCCGCGCGCGTTGCGCCGGGGCGGGTTCGGCGCGAGCGAACGCCGCCGATCGCGCGAGGTGATGGCGCGGATCGCCCTGGTGGATGTGGACCGACGGATCCTTGCGGCCGCCGCTGCGCTGGACCCGCCCGGGCTCCGGACGCTCGACGCCATCCACCTCGCCACGGCTCTGGCCGTCCGCGAGGACCTTGCGGCGCTCGTCACCTATGATAGGCGGCTCGCGGCCGCCGCCGAGCGCGCACACCTCGATGTCAGCGCTCCGAGCTGACCCGTCGCTGCCGTGGGCGCGCTCTCCGTCTGGCCCTGTCCAAATACAGCTTACAGTCCAGGGGTCGATCAGAAGTACGTGGCTCCAACCGGTGAAGACGGCTGACTTTCGAACATGACGTTCCCAATGCAGCCTGTCTCCTTAGGTCCCAATCCGGGGCATCGAGGCACCCCGTCTGATCAGCCAAGCACCACCCGCACCTTGCGGATGGCGCCGTCGTCCGTGAGCCGGAGCGGCCCGAGACCGGTATCCGGCGGGGCGCCGTCCACCTCCACGCTCGAGACGCCGCGCGAAACGCCGCGGGGATTCTCCACCGTAATCTCGTAGCGCGTCGAGCGATGCCGGAAGACGAGCTCGAAGCCCGGCCAGCCGCGCGGGATGCACGGGTCGAGGTGAAGGAACTGACCGCGCACGCGGAATCCGAGCAGCCATTCGAGCCCCGCCCGGTACATCCATCCCGCTGAGCCCGTATACCAGGTCCAGCCGCCTTGTCCGAGATGCGCGCGCTCGGCATACACGTCGGCGGCGACGACATACGGCTCGACCCTGTAGCGCTCGGCGCTCGTGCGCGTGCTCGCGTGGGTGAGCGGGTTCAACATCGAGAAGAGCCGGTGCGCCTGGTCCCCCTGCCCCAGCGCGGCTAAAGCGATCACGGACCAGAGCGCGGCATGGGTGTACTGGCCGCCGTTTTCGCGAATGCCCGGAGGATAGCCCTTGATGTAGCCGGGGTCGAGAGCCGTGCGGTCGAATGGGGGATCCAGGAGGACCATGAGCCCGTCATCCGGACGAATCAGCCGCTCCTCCGCCGCGGCCATCGCCCGCGCCGCGCGAGAGGGCTCCGCGGCGCCCGAGATCACCGCCCACGACTGCGCGATCGAATCGATCCGGCATTCCTCGCTCGCAGCAGACCCCAGCGGGGTGCCGTCGTCGAAATACGCGCGGCGATACCAGTCGCCGTCCCACGCGTGTTCGTCCAGCGAGACCTTGAGCGAGGCCGCATGCTGCCGCCACGAAGCGGCACGCGCCTGCTCGCCACGACCTTCCGCCACCCGCGCGAATTCACGGAGCGTCGCGTGGAAAAACCACCCGAGCCAGACGCTTTCCCCGCGCCCCTCCCGGCCGACCCGGTTCAAGCCGTCATTCCAGTCGCCCGTGCCCATCAACGGGAGCCCGTGGGCCCCGACCGCGAGCGCCCGATCGAGCGCGCGGGCGCAGTGCTCGAAGAGCGTCCCCTGTTCGGAGGAGACGCCGGGCTGAAAGTATGATTCCTCCTCTCCCGTCGCGAGTATCCGCCCGTCGAGGAAGGGGACGACTTCATCCAGCAGCGACGAGTCGCCCGTAGTGGCCAGGTAGTGGAGGACGGCGTACGGCAGCCAGACCGCGTCGTCGGAGATCCGGGTGCGGACACCGCGGCCGGAGGGCGGGTGCCACCAGTGCTGGACGTCTCCCTTCGTGAACTGGCGGGAGGCGGCTCGAAGGATGTGCTCGCGCGTGATTCCCGGTGTCGCCA
>WNFS01001974.1_pt1 | contig 19001 bp, 17 predicted proteins | sample 5400141 | NCBI WGS metagenome assembly WNFS01 (sample SAMN13153358, study PRJNA577476) | soil metagenome | isolation source: 60 cm saprolite under Madrone tree | place: USA:California | collected 2016-06-14
AGCAGTTCGCCACGATTCCCGTCGCCGTCTTCTTCACGAAGGACTGGGTCGAGCTGTACCGCTACGTCGAGTATCCCGCGATCTATCACAAGGATCGGGTGCTCGGATCGTTACGCGCCGCCCGCGCGGGCGAGAGCGAGGATCAAGCGAAGGCGCGGGGCGGGCGCGACATCGCGACCCTGCTCGAGTCGCCGTTCTTCGACGTGTGGGCGCAGGCCGGCGTCGCCCAGGTCCTCAGCGCGCTCCACGAACGGCTGGTGACCGGAGTCACGTCGGGGAGCTGACCCTCACGACGCGGCCGCCGGGCCCGCGCTCGCCCGGTAGTGGGCCGCGTACGCCCGACGGCAGCGCTCGCGTAACTCGACCTCGTCGACGTCGCGGCCGGCGAAGCGCGCCGGCGAGATGTCAGCGAGGTCGAGGGCGGGCGCCCCGTCGACGATCCACTCGGCGATGGCCTCGCCGAGAGCCGGGGAGACGCTGAGCCCGCCGACGCAGCAGCCGCTCATCACCCACGCGCCGGCCACGCCGGGCAGCGGCCCCGCGAGGTATCGATCGTCCATCGTGAGCGTCGGCAGCCCGCCGCGGTGCTCGGCGACGCGGATCGTCGGATCCTGGAAGATCGGGAACTGCTCGCTCACGCTGCGCGCGAGCCGCCACAGCACCTCGATGTCCAGAGGCAGCTCGGCGACATCGAACGACGGCGGCAGTGTCGCGGCGTCGAGCTGCACGGGGTCGGACTCGTACCCGCCCAGCATGAGCCCGCCGCGCTCGTGCCGCACGTAGACGTTGGCGTCGATCACGCGAGCGATCGGGAACTCGGGCCCGACCCCCGGAATCGGCTCGGTGATCAGGAGCTGATGGCGCGTCGGCACGACCGGCAGCGCCGCGCCGAGCCCTACGGCGACGAGTCGCGCCCACGCGCCGGCGGCGTCCACCACGGCGCGCGTGGCGATCGTGCCGCGCGGAGTCCGGACGCCCTCCACACTCCGCCGGCCGATGTCGAAGCCCGTGGCCGGCGTGTGCGGGAGCAGCACGGCCCCGAGCTTCTCCGCCGCCAGGCAATAGCCGATCGGCAACTCCGACGGCTCGACGTTGCAGTCGGTCGGGCTCCACGTGACGGCGAGGATGCCGCGCTCACCCAGGATCGGCAGCCGCCGCCGCGCCTCGGCGACGGACACGAAGTCGATCTCGACGCCGGCGGCGTTGCCCCGCGCGACCTCGCGCGAGAGCTGCTCGGCATCACGCTCGGTGCGCGCGATCTTCAGCGCGCCGCTCTGGGTGAAGCGGAGGGGCTGGCCGGTCTCGTCGGTGAACGCCGCGAGCTTCACCACCGCGCGCTGGGCGAGCCGCGTGAGCGCCGGGGTCGCGCGGACCTGGCTCGACAGCCCGGCGGCGCGCGGCGAGGTCTGCGAGGCAAGCCCGGAGCGCTCGAGCACCGCCACGCGGGCGCCGCGGCGCGCCAGGTGATACGCCACGCTCGCGCCGAAGGCGCCGGAGCCGACGACGACGACGTCCGCCGAGGCGATCACCGTGCCTCCCGGATCGCCCGCCACACTCGCTCGGGCGTGGCGGGCATGTCGATGTGCGTCACCCCCACCGGCGCCAGCGCATCCAGGATCGCGTGGATGACGGCGCCCGGCGCGCCGACCGTGCCGCCCTCGCCGGCGCCCTTGACGCCGAGCGGATTCGTCGGGCTCGGCACGTCGCGGCTGGTGACCGATATCGCGGGCAGGTCGTCGGCGCGCGGGATGGCGTAGTCCAGGAACGAGCCGGACAGCAACTGTCCGCTCTCCGGGTCGTAGACGCACCGCTCGGTCAGCGCCTGACCGATGCCTTGAGCCACCGCGCCGTGCATCTGGCCGTGCACGATCATCGGGTTCACCGAGCGGCCCGAGTCGTCGACCATGGTCAACGCGACGATCTCGACCGCGCCGGTCTCCGGGTCGACCTCGAGCTCGCATACCTCGCAGCCGTTGGCGAACGCGAACGCCGGGTTCTCGTGCATCGTGGCGGCGCCGAGTGTGGTGCCGAGCGCCTGCGGCAGCTTGCCGGCAGCGGCGGCGCGCGCGGCTTCGAAGATGGAGATCGACCGGTCAGTGCCGACGACACCGAACGCGCCGTCGCGATATTCGATGTCGGCCACGGCGGCCTCGAGGAGATGCGCCGCCATCTCCTTGCCGGCGGCGATGACGGATTCTGAGGCTTCGACCGCCGCGCTGCCCGCCCTGACCATCGAGCGCGAGGCGAACGTGCCGACGCCCTTCGCGACACGGTCAGTGTCGCCCATGACGATGCGCACCGTCTCGAACGGGACACCGAGCCGCTCGGCGACCACCTGGGCGAAGACGGTCTCGTGGCCCTGGCCCTGCGAGATGCTGCCGATCGGCACCTCGACGATCCCCGTCGGTAGCACGCGCACCTCGGCGAACTCCTGCGGCACGCCGCCGGTGCCTTCGATGTAGGGCCCGAGGCCGATGCCCCGCAGCTTGCCTCGCCGCGCTGCCTCGGCGCGCCGCGCCGGGAGGCCGGCGGCATCGCCAAGCGAGATCGCCTCGTCGAGCCGGGCGACATAGTCGCCCGAATCGTAGACCGCGCCCGTCGCCGTTCGATACGGGAACGTCCGCACCATGTTGGCGCGCCGGAGCGCGGCCGGGTCGCGCTCGGTCTCGCGCGCGGCGCGATCGATCAGCCGCTCGACCGTGTAGACGCACTCGATGCGCCCGACGCCGCGATAGACGTTGATCGGCACGGTGTTGGTGAGCGCGCCCTCGACCCGGAGATGGATCGCGGGAATGGCGTAGAGCCCCGAAATCATCCGCTCCATGTTGGAGAGGGTCGATATCGGGATGCTCGGAGCGACGTAGGCGCCGAGGTTCGACGTCGACCGCACGCGCAGCGCGGTGATGCGTCCCGTCGCATCGAGCGCCAGCTCGCCAGTCAGCGCGTGGTCGCGCGACTGGACGTCGCTGACAAACCCTTCGGACCGGCTCGAGACCCACTTCACGGGGCGGCCGACCTGGCGCGCCGCCCACGCGAGGGCGACATACTCGGGGTAGACCTGGATCTTGGAGCCGAAGCCGCCGCCGACGTCGCCGGTCACGCACCGCACGTGCTCGGCCGCGACACCGAGGACGCGCGCGAGATTCATCGCCAGTTGATGCACGCTCTGAAGTCCGGCGTGAAGCGTGTAGCGCCCGGCGCCGGCATCCCACTCGGCGAGCGCCGCGCGGGGCTCCATGAAACAGGTGACGAGCCGGTTGTCGACGAGCGCGAGCCGCGTGACGTGCGCGGCCGTGGCGATGGCGCGCGCGGTCGCCTCGGCGTCGCCGCACTCCCAGTCGTAGGCGCGGTTACGCGCGACGCCGGCGTGCAACGATGGCGCGCCCTCGGCGATGGCCGCGACGGCGTCGACGACCGCGAGCCGCCCGAGGTACCGCACCGCGACGGCCTGGGCCCCGTCCTGCGTCGCCGCCGGCGTTGCCCCGATCACGATCGCGACCGGCTCACCGACGTGGCGCACGCGGTCGGTCGCGAGCGGATACCACGCCGGCTCCGCGAAGGGCGAGCCGTCGCGGTTCCGGATGCCGCCGCCGCGCTCGGCGATCAGCGTCGGGATCGCCCCGACACCGCCCGCGATGAGGTCGTGTCCTTGCAGTCTTCCGCGTAGCGTCCCCGGCCGGTCAGCAGCCGCAGATCCTCGCGCCGCTTGACCGACGCGCCGATGCCAAAACCCGTCATGGGTTGCCCTGCCCGCGTTTCTCGTCGTCACCGGGGATCATGAGCTCGAGCACGCGCCGCCGATCGTAGCATCGCCGCTTGATGTATCGTACTTGACGATCGGCCGCTCGCCTGGAGGGCGAGCCTCGCGGGAAGGAGCAGCGCTGAAAGCCATCGTCATCAGGGAGTTCGGCGGCCCCGAGATCTTGAGGTGGGAGGACGTTCCCACTCCGGTTCCCGGCCCCGGCGAGGTTCTCGTCAGGGTTCACGCGGTATCCGTCAACCGCACGCTTGACTTGCAGGTCCGGCAGGACGGCGGAAACTACGGTGTGACCTTGCCCCTCGTCCTGGGCAATGACCCGTCAGGAATTGTCGTTGACGTGGGCCCCGGCGTCGACCAGGCGAAGGCCAACGACCGTGTCGCCATCTTCGGCGGTGTCGGCTGTGGGAGCTGCCAGGACTGCACAGACGGAAACCACGGCCGCTGTACGAGGCGAAGGATGCTCGGGGTCCAGTGCTGGGGTGGATATGCGGAGTATTTGAAGATCCCCGCCGTCAACTGTGTGCCCGTTCCCAAGGGGCTTTCCTTCGCCCACGCGACGGTCATCGCGCGACATTTCCCCCTGGCCTTCGGCGAGTGCTATCTGGCTGATCTCAAGAACGGAGACTGGGCGCTGGTCATGGGCGCCGCCGGCGGCCTGGGCAGTTGTCTTGTGCAAGTCGCGAAGACGCTGGGGGCTCACGTGGTCGCGGCCGCCGGCACGGACGAGCGTGTCCAGGCCGCCGTGTCTCTCGGTGCCGATTTCGGGGTGAATTACCGCCGGCATGATCTCGAGCGGGAGGTCATGCGGATCACGGAAGGTCGCGGAGTGGACGTGGTCTTCGAAAATATTGCCGATCCCGCCCTGTGGCCGGGCGCGTTCAACGGTCTCGCGCAGGGAGGCCGACTCGTGACGGTTGGCGCTCATGGCGGCGGGCTCGTCACCCTCGACGTGAAGCGCCTCTACCAGCAACGTCTTCGGGTCATCAGCGGGCTGGGCGCAGAGCGCCGAGAAGACCTGGAGCGCTCACTTCGATTGGCCAGTGCGGGGGCGCTCAGAGTCCTCATCGACCGCATCCTGCCGCTCCGAGACGCGGCGGCGGCTCACCGTCTCGTCGAAACGAACGAGCCGCTTGGCAAGGTCATTCTTGACCCTACCCTGCAGCCTTCGAGGCAGAAGGAGGAGAGCGATGCCGCACTACCTCAGTGACGAGGAGCTGAAACGCACGGCGCCGGCCGAGGTGGCCGCCTACCGAGGCCCGGTGCCCACCCAGATCGTGTCGAACGGCGAGTACAACCCCCTGCCCCAGACCCGAGAGCAGCGCCGCGTAGAGGCGCGGGTGAAAGAGCTCGCCGGCGATCTGGCCCCGCGACACGGGCTGAACCGCCGTCAGTTCCTGGCCTCGAGCGCCGGCATGGCCGCGGCCTTCCTCGCCATGAACGACGTGTTCGGCCCCGTGTTCGAGGTGAGCCGCGCGGAAGCGGCCACGCCGGGCGTCGCCGACATGCGGGCCCAGGCGCTCTCCGGCCAGTTCATCGTGGACGCCCAGACGCACTTCGTCCGCGACGACTTCAAGCAGGAAGGGCTGCTCGACCTGGCCAAGTACGCCAAGCAGAACTGGAACCCGCAGCTGTGGGGCGAGAACACGCTCGCCCGGTACAAGTTCGAGAACTACGTCAAGGAGATCTTCGTCGACAGCGACACCAAGGTGGCGCTGCTCTCGGGCGCGCCCTTCGACGACCCGAGCTGGGACCTCCTGACCAACGACCAGATCGCCGCCGCCCGCGCGTCCATCAACAAGATCGCCGGCGCCCGGCGCCTCCTGGGCCACGCCGTGTTCACGCCCAAGAAGCAGGGGTGGATGGAGGAGGTGGACCGCGCGATCGCGACGCTCAAGCCCGACAGCTGGAAGGGTTACACCATCGGCGATCCGCTGTTCCCCTCCAAGCTGGGCTCGTACTGGTGGCTGGACGACGACAAGCTCATGTACCCCTTCTACGAGAAGGCCGTGAAGTCCGGCATCACGACCGTTTGCATTCACAAGGGGCTCCTGCCGGCCGACTACGAGACGTCCTGGCCGGGGGTCTGGGAGTACGCGACGGTCAAGGACGTCGGCAAGGCGGCCAAGGACTGGCCCAAGATCAACTTCGTCATGTACCACGGGGCGCTCCGTCCCTTCATGGAGAAGCCCGACGCCGTGCTCGCCGAGTTCGAGCAGACCGGTCGCATCAAGTGGGCGACCGACCTGGCCGAGATTCCGAGCAAGCTCGGCGTGAAGAACGTCTACGGCGAGGTGGGGACCGCGTTCGCGACGTGCGCCGTCGCGAACCCGCGCTTTGCCGCGGCCTTCATCGGCACGCTGGTGAAGGGTCTCGGCTCCGACCGTGTCATCTGGGGCACCGATTCACTCTGGTACGGCTCGCCCCAGTGGCAGATCGAGGCGTTGCGCCGGCTCGAGATCCCGGAGGACATGCAGAAGAAACACGGCTTCAAGCCGCTGGGGCCCGCCGACGGCCCCGTGAAGCGCGCCGTCTTCGGCGGCAACTCGGCGCGCCTCTATGGTCTGCGCCTCAAAACTGCCCACGGCATCACCGCCGACAAGATCGTCGCGATCAAAGCGGAGTACCTCGCCGCGGGCGGCGCGCGCACGAACGCGCGCTACGGCTTCGTGGCTCGCCCGACGGCGTAGGCGCGCAGCGCGTGGGAGGAGCCTCGCTCCTCCCACGCCACGCGGTCGGGCAGTTGCAGTCGAGCGGTCGCTAGAAGTTGGGCTGAACGTTGTGCTCGCAGGCCAGCAGGCGCGCCTGGAACGTGGTGATGTACGGGTTCTTGCTGATCTGCACCAGTCGCGCGCGGCTCTGAGGCTTTCCTTCCGAATCACCGGCGACGAGCCCTGGATCAGCGCCTCCGGCGGGAAGCGGTACAGCTCTCCGGTGGAGACGTCCACGTAGTGCTCGTCGAAAAGGAACGCGCGCGACCGTGTCGAACATCTCTCGCATCGGCGCGGAGCCGCCCACGATCTCGCGGGCGCGACGCGCATCCCGGCCGGCGGGCGCGCGGCCTTCACGAGGTCAACTCAGAACATCCGGGCCTGTGACGTGCGGGCATTCCCGCTCCTCCTCTGGAATTCAGTGCAGACAGACGCGTTTGGCACACGAGCCGTCGCGGTCACCGGGCGGATCGACGTGGCGGCACGGCCGAGTCCGAAAAAATGCCGCGCTGGCGGGCAGCGTCTAAGCGATCAGAAGACGCCGCGGCCGGGAAGGCGGAAAGCGGACGAGCCGAACTGCGAAGGATCTCGGAGCCGTGCGTGATTCATCGCGTGCCTCATTGATTATCGAGGTCAGGTATGGGGTGTGCCCAAAGCATGTCAAGGTTTGGAGCTTCGTGACGCGGCTTCGGTGTGGCGGATTGACTCACTCACGCCCTCGACGGCCACACGCGCCAGCGATCTCCACTCTCTGCGTCTCGCTTGAGCAGCGCCTGAGCGAACGTGACCGTTTTCCCGGCAGGGGCGCGTAAAGCCTCGCGGGCCCTGCATCCGCCGCGCTCCGAGAGAATCCTTGTCCTCGCGCACTTGCGTGCGCCGCCATCTCGTGTCGGCCGACTGGCAAGTCTATTGCTGCCGTTTCCGGGCGCGAAGGACGAGCGATGCGCCGTGGGAAGTCACGATCTGGTGATCGGGTCGTCACAACACGGTAACCGAACCGCGGTATCTGAAGAGTATGGCGGTCGGCGTCGATAGGCGGCCGGCCTCTGGAGAGGTGGAAAGGAGGCGCACGATGAGGGGGACCGTGGGAGATCTCCAACACCTGAACGAGCTTCGCCAGCACGGCAAGATGCAGTGGTCAGAGAACGAGCACGCGTGGGCGGCGCAGCCTCTCGACGTCGTCGAGGCACTCGGGCACGAAGGGTTCGCGGAATACAAGCGCGAGGTCACGCGCAGTCGACGCGATCGGCCGCCGACGGGCGGTGTCTGGCAGGGACTCAACAGCCAGACGGGTGCCGTGGCCTCCGCGATCTGGGTGCAACGGGCGGACGGCGCGGAGCCGATCGTCTTCATCGACATCGATGGTGAGCCCCTCGACGGCGACACCCGGTGAGCCGAGGAGTGACCGACCGGACCGACAAAGGAGAATGCCGTGGACACAGGGAAGGCTCGCCCCCCCGGCGCCGTCGCCATGGCGCCTATCGCTTCACGTACACCGTGTCCCCGTCGACCCGCACCTGGTAGCTGGCCACGTCCGCGGCGACAGGCCCGCTCAGCAGCTTGCCCGTGCGCACGTCGAAGCACGCGTAGTGCAGCGGGCACTCGATAACATAGCCCACCAGCGTCCCCGTCGAGAGTGGCGCCCCCAGATGGCCACAGCAATCACGGAGCGCGTAAAAAGCGCCGTCGACGTGCGCGATGAGCACGCGCTCACGGTCGATGACCACCCACTTCATCGCGCCCGCCGACAGCTCGGACACCCGGGTCACCGGCACGAACCCGTCCATCCTGTCGCGCGGACTCGGATCCAGAGCGCTAGCTCACCTTGAAGCCGAAGAGCCGCGCGGCGTTCTCCGAGGTGACCTTGCGCAAGTCCTCCTCGGGAACTCCAGCGAAGATGCGGTTCAGGAAGTCCCGGGACTTCGGCCAGGTCGATTCGGCATGCGGGAAGTCGCTTCCCCAGAGCATGTTGTCGACGCCGATCGTGTCGCGCAGCTGGATGCCGAGGTCGTCTTCCATGAACTCCACGAACATGTTACGGCGCCAGTAGTCGCTCGGCAGGAGCCCCTCGCGCGACTTCCATCCCCGCGTGAACACCGGCCGCTCTCGATACGTGAAGTCCATTTGCTTGAGCCAGTGAGGAATCCACGATGCCTCGTGCTCGACGGAGCCGACCTTCAACCGGGGACACCGATCGAAGACGCCCGCGAAGATCATGGCCGACAGGGAATAGCGCACCCAGTAGTCCGTGGTGGACCGGCCGGCCCCGGTGAGGTCGCCGAGGTTCATGGTGAACTCGCAGCCCGGGATGCCGCCGCGCGGCGTGCCGATGTGCAGGAGAAGCGGCAGCTCGACGTCTTGCGCGGTCCACCAGAGGCGCTCGTAGATCGGGTGACGATAAGGTCGATCGGCCAGCGGAGAGACGGGGATGAACGCTCCGACCAGGCCGAGCTTCGCGCAGCGTTCCAGCTCCTGCGAGGCCTCCTCGACATCGTCCACGTTGAGCATGGCGATGCCCTTGAGGCGATCGGGATACGGCTTGCAGAAGTCCGCGATCCAGTCGTTGTAGACGCGGCAGATCGCGGAGAGCAGGGCGCTGTCCGGGAGGCGGTACCAGAAGAGACCCTGGCTCGGCTGCAGGCACGCGCCCCACACACCGTCCATCTCGTTCTCTTTGATCATCGCCTGCGGATCGTAGGCGCCGAGCCTGACGTCTTCCCACATGCCCAGGAAGTCGATCTGGGACGGATCCTCGAACCGTTGTCCCGCCTGCATCACGGCGCCCAGGGTGCCGACCTGCTGGCCGTCGATGAACCAGGCGTCGTACTTGCGGCCCGTGGGGGTTTCCATCCGCTCCATCCGGGGCGCCCGCTCTTTGAACCTGGGCTCGATCCGGTTCGTGTACAGATCCGGCGGCTCGACGATGTGGGAATCGGCCGAGATGAGCTTGTACGTCGTCATCGTGCACCCTCCTCCTCGGGTCAGGCCGGAAGCCCGTAGTACGCGGCGCAGTTGTCCCAGAGAATCTTGCGCTTGCTCTGCTCGGAGATCGGCAGCTTCAAGAACGACTCCACCGCCCTCGGGAACTTCGAGTCGCCGTGCGGGAAGTCCGTCGAGAAGACGATCCGGTCGTCGCCGATGGCGTCGATGACGTGCTTCACCGGCTCCTCGTCGCACTCCACCGACACGAAGCACTGCCGCTTGAAGTATGCGCTGGGGGCCATCGTCAGCTCGCGGGCATAGACGTCGCCGAGCCACTCCCAGTGCTCGTCCATGCGCCAGAGCAGGAAGGGCACCCAGCCGCAGTTGCCCTCGAGGAAGGCCACGCGCAGCCGGGGATGGCGCTCTAGGATGCCGCCCGCGCAGAAGGCACCGGCGGTGAGCATCTGCTCGACCGGGTGGGAATAGATGTGCTTCAGCATCGTGTTGGCGCCGAACTGCTCACCCACCTGCCGCAGCTGTGAGCCCGACCCCTCGTGGAACCCCAGCGGAACCTCCAGCGCCTCGAGCGTGGCCCAGAGCGGCTCGTAGTACGGATCGTGCCAGTTCCGCCCGTTCACCTCGTTCGGCCGCAGGAACATCGCCCGGAAGCCGAACTCCCTCACACAGCGAGTGGCCTCGGCAACGGCGTCGTTGACGTCGAACGGAGAGATCATGCCGGCGCCCAGCAAGCGCTCGGGGTTTTCCTGGCAGAACTCGTAGAGCCAGTCGTTATAGGCGCGCGCCATCGCGGCGGCGAGCCGCGGTTCCATGTCCGGGATCGTCAGGGCGAAGAGGCCCCGCGAGGGATAGACCACGGCGACGTCGATGCCCTCGATGTCCATCGCCTCGAGCTGGACCTTGGACGTCCATCCCCGCTCCGCGAACGGCCGCCAGCGTTCCTGGTTCAGGGCATGGTTACGCCCCTGACGGCGGCGGCTGCGATCCGCGTCGATGGCCACCCGGCCCCAGGGCTTGCCGGCGTGGGCGAGCCGCAGATCGCCCTCGTCCTCCGTGAGGCCGACGGGCGCCTGGTCCCGGAAGCCCGGGTCGATGTACCGGGGCCACAGGTCGGGGGGCTCGATGATGTGGATGTCGCTGTCGAGGACCTTGAACCTGCCGTGGGCCATGGCTCACCTCCGTGCGCGGGCACCGTAACTCCCTGACGCCTCGTTGTCAAAGCCATCGGAGGGTGCTATCTCATCGTCATGATCCCGGTGATCGATCTCGGCCCGTACCTCGCTGGCCAGCCCGGCGCATCAACCGCCGCGACGGCCGAGCTCGACCGCGCCCTGCGGGACGTCGGCTTCTTCGTCGTCGTGAACCACGGGATTCCGCAGGCCTTGATCGACGACACGTTCGCGGAGGCCCGGCGCTTCCACGCCCAGCCCATGGACGCCAAGCTCGCCCTGCGCATGAACGAGCACAACAACGGCTACATGATGCTCGGGCGCTACGCGGTGTGGACCTCGGACGTGAACGCCAACGACAAGCCCGACCTGAACGAAGCGTTCTTCGTCAAGCGCGAGCGCGGGCCCGACGATCCGCTCGTGCGCGCGCGACGGCGCTTCGCCGGGCCGAATCAGTGGCCAGCGAATCTGCCGGGCTTTCGCGACGCGGTGCTCGCCTACACCGACGCCGTGGACGCGCTGGGTCGGAAGATCCTGCCGCTCTGCGCGACGGCGCTCGACCTGCCACCCGGCGCCTTCGACGGCGCCTTCGCCGAGAGCCAGTTCAGCTTCCGGCTGACCCACTATCCGCCGGTGGCGGCCGAGGCCAACCAGTTCGGTATCGCGCCGCACACGGACGCCAACTTCCTGACCCTGCTCGCCCAGAGCGAGGTGCCCGGCCTCCAGGTGCGGATGCCGGACGGCGCGTGGGTCGACGTGCCGTACGTGCCCGGCTCCTTCGCGGTGAACTCGGGCGACATGATGCAGCGCTGGACGAATCACCGGTTCAAGTCCACCGCGCACCGCGCCCTGCCGCCGGTGGGCCGTCCGCGCTACGCGATCCCCTATTTCATGGGGCCCCATCTCGACACCGAGATCGCGTGCCTGCCGACCTGCGAGGGACCCGGCGACCCGCCGCGCTACCCGCCCATCACGTACGCCGCGTACCTCGACTGGTGGTACGACGCCAACTACAACGCCGCGCGCCAGCGCGACGTGGCCTGAGCCGAGTCATCACTCCACGCCGGCGAGCTGGAGCTCGTGGGCGCGATGGCAGCCGACGAAGTGACCCGGGGAAATCTCGTGCCAGGCGGGCGTCTGGGTCCGGCACACGTCGACCGCGTGCGGGCAGCGCGGGTGGAAATAGCAGCCCGAAGGGGGAGCGGCCGGATTCGCCACCTCGCCCTGCAGGACGATGCGCCGCGAGCGCAGGCGCGGGTCCGGCTCGGGCACCGCGGACAGGAGCGCCGCCGTGTAGGGATGCTTGGGGGTCGTGAAGAGCTCCTCGGTCTCCGCCAGCTCCACCATGCGCCCCACGTACATCACGGCCACGCGATTGCTGATGTAGCGCACGACGCTCAGGTCGTGCGCCACGAAGAGATAGGTCAGCCGAAACTCGGCCTGCAGGTCGAACAACAGATTCAGGATCTGCGCCTGCACCGAGACGTCGAGCGCCGAGACCGGCTCGTCCGCCACCACCAGGCGTGGCTGCAGGGCCAGGGCCCGCGCGATGCCGATGCGCTGGCGCTCGCCGCCGCTGAAGGCGTGGGGGAATCGCCGCATGTACTCCGGGCGCAACCCGACGCGCCGCAGGAGCTCCGCGACGCGCTCCTCGCGCTCCCGCCGGCTCTTCATGCCGTGGACCAGTAGCGGCTCCCCGACGAGGTCGAGCAGGGTCATGCGCGGGTTGAGCGAGGTGAACGGATCCTGGAAGATCATCTGCATCTCGCGACGGAGCGCGCGCAGCTCCGCGGGGCGTAGCCCGCCCATCTCGACCACCGAGCCTCCGCTGAGCCGCATGAAGATCTCGCCGGCGGTCGGCTCGATCGCTCTCAAGATGCAGCGGGCCGTGGTGGTCTTCCCGCAGCCGCTCTCCCCCACCAGGCCCAGCGTTTCGCCCTCGTCGATGTGAAAGTCGACGCCGTCGACGGCGCGCACGTGCCCCACCGTGCGCCGGAGAAAGCCCTTCCGGATCGGAAAGAGCTTCTGCAGGCCGGCGACCCTGAGCAGAGGCGGGCGGGACACGACGCTCACAGCCGTGATCTCGTTCGTCTCACTCGTAGAGAAAGCAGCTCACGGCGTGCCGATCCGCCACCGGCTTGAGGCTCGGCGCCTCGCGATCGCACCGGCCTGCCAGGAAGTCGGCGCAGCGCGGGTGGAAGGGACAACCCGTCGGCCGGTCATATGGGTGCGGCACCGCGCCCGCGATCGGGGTGAGTCGCGCGCCCGAGCGCGACCGCATCCGGGGGATGGAGCGGAGCAGCGCCCGCGTATACGGATGCCGGGGCGCGTGAAAGATCGCGTCGACCGGCGCCTGCTCGACCACGCGCCCCAGGTACATCACCGCCACGTCGGTGGCCATCTCGGCCACCACGCCGAGGTCGTGGGTGATGAGCATGATCGCCATGCCGTCCTCGCGCTGGAGCCGGCGCAGCAGCTCGAGAATCTGGGTTTGCGTGGTCACGTCCAGGGCCGTCGTGGGCTCGTCCGCGATCAGGAGTGTGGGATTGCATGACAGCGCCATCGCGATCATGGCCCGCTGACGTAGACCTCCACTCAGCTGATTGGAGAGCTGGTCGAGCCGCTCTTCCGGCGACGACACGCCCACGCGCCTGAGCATCTCGATCGCCCGGTCGCGCGCTTCCCGGCGGCTGATCCTCTGGTGGAGCAGGATCGCCTCGATGATCTGGTTGCCCACGCTGTGGACGGGGCTGAACGAGGACATCGGCTCCTGGAAGATCAGCGCGATCTCCGCCCCGCGGATCGATCGCATCTCCGGGCCGTTCGACGCAAGCTTCGCCAGGTCGACCATGGCGCCGCCCGACGCGCCGTCGGCGGCCGGCCGCCGGAACTGGATCTCGCCGTCGACGATCCGGCCCGGCTGATCGACGATTCGCAGGATGGACCGGGCGGTGACACTCTTGCCGCAGCCGCTCTCGCCGACGATGCCGAGCGTCGCGCCCGGATACAGATCGAGGTTGACCCCGTCCACCGCCTTCACCGTGCCCTCGTCCTGGGGAAAGTAGGTCTTCAGATTTCGCACGGACAGGAGCGGCGGCCGCGGATCAGCGCCCATAGGGATCGGCGGCGTCCCGCAGTCCGTCGCCCAGGAAGTTGAACGCCATGACGGCGACGATCACGGGGACGGCCGGAAGCATCAGCCACGGCGAGATGGCTACGGTCTGGACGTTCTGGGCCTGCTGCAGCAGGACGCCCCAGCTGATCGCGGGCGGGCGCAGGCCCAGGCCCAGGAAGCTCAACGAGGTCTCGCTGATGATCATGGCGGGCAGCGCGAGCGTTGTCGCCGCGATGATGTGGCTCATGAACGAGGGCACCATGTGCACGAAGATGGTCCGCATCTGGCTGCAGCCCACCAGCCGCGCGGACACCACGAAGTCCTCTTCGCGCAGCGCCAGGAAGCGCCCGCGCACGACGCGCGCCAGCTCCGTCCACCCGAGGAGCGAGATGATGATGGTGATGGCGAAATAGACCTGGAGGATCGTCCAGTCGCGCGGCAGCGCGGCCGCCAGTCCCATCCACAGCGGAATCGTCGGGATCGAGCGGAGGATCTCGATGACCCGCTGGATCACCGTGTCGGCGATGCCGCCGTAGAAGCCCGAGAATCCGCCGAGGACGACCCCCAGGACGAGGCTCATCGTCACCCCGAGCAGCCCGATCGTGAGCGAGATACGCGTGCCGAACATCAGCCGCGACCACAGGTCGCGCCCCTGCACGTCGGTGCCCAGCAGAAAGATCGTCTTGGCGGCGTCGAGCCCAGGGCCGACGCCGATCAGATGGCGCGTCATCGGGATCACGCCGAGGAACCGGTACTCGAAGCCCTCGGCGAAGAACCGGATCGGAATCTTTTGCTCAGGGTCGGGGCGATAGACGCGCTTGAAGGTCTGCGGGTCGCGCGCGCCCTTGAGGCCGTAGACGTGCGGGCGAAAACGTCCCTCGTCGAACCAGTGGATCGGCTGCGGCGGCATCAGCGAGCGCTGGGCCTCGGACGCGTCGGGATCGGAATAGGCGAGGAAGTCGGCGCCCAGCACTGCCAGATAGAAGCCCAGGACGACGATGCCGCTGGCCACGGCCACCCGATGCTTCCGGAACCGCCACCACATGAGTTGCCACTGCGAGGCGACGAAGATGCGCTGCTCGTCGGCGACGGGCGCCATCAGGTGTCCTCGAGCCGGATGCGCGGATCGATCCAGACCAGGAGAATGTCCGAAACCAGCGTGCCGATCACCGTCATCACCCCGAGCAAGAGCACGATCGTTCCGGCCAGGAACATGTCCTGCGCGATGAGGGCCTTGAGCAGGAGCGGCCCAACCGTCGGCAACCCCAGGACCAGCGACACGATGATGCTGCCCGAGACGATGTACGGCAGCGTGTAGCCGATCGTGCTCGCGAACGGGTTGAGGGCCACCCGGACCGGATACTTCACGATCACCCGCGCCTCGGCCAGGCCCTTGGACCGCGCCGTCACCACGTAGGGCTTGCGCAGCTCGTCCAGGAGATTGGCGCGCATGATTCGGATCTGCTGTGCGGTGCCGGCCAGGCCGAGGATCAAGGCCGGGATCGGCAGATGCTTGAGCAGGTCCCACACGCGGGCCAGGCTCCACGGCGCGTCTTGCAGCTCCGGGGAGAAGAGGCCGCCGATGTGCGCGTTGAACAGCACGAACCCCAGGTAGAGGATCACCAGGGCGAGCAGGAAGTTGGGAACGGCGAGGCCGATGAAGCCCACGAACGTCGCCAGGTAGTCACCCACGGAATATTGTCGGACCGCGGAGTAAATGCCGATCGGCAGCGCCAGGGCCCACGTGAGGATCAGCGCGGCGACCGAGACCACGATCGTCAGCCACAGGCGCTCGCCGATCACCTCGGTGACGGGCCTCCGCCACTCCATCGACATGCCGAAGTTGCCCCGCGCGATCAGCTTGACCCATTTGAAGTATTGAACGTAGATCGGCTGGCCCAGGCCGTACTGGATCCGCAGACTCTGCGCTTCCTCGTCCGTCACCACGCTGCCCATCGACGCCATTTGCGCGATGTAGGACGTGACGTAGTCGCCCGGCGGCAGCTGGATGATCGCGAAGGCCAGGACGGAGATCGCCCAGACCGTGAAGATGGCGAGCACCGCGCGACGACCGATGTAGGCGAGCATGGCCGCCCCGGGTCACCGCCGGCGCGCGGCGGTGACCCGGGCGCCTCCGCTATCTAGTTCTTCCAGTAGAACGTCATCGGTCGCGAGATCCCCGGGGTCTTGCCATCCGGGCTGTTGTACTGCCGCGACGGAATGTTGCCCATGTTCGTCTTGACCACGCGTACGCCCATGGAGGCCGGCCCCATGCCGATCACGCCGATGATGTAGACCTCCTCGGCGGCGATCTTCCAGACCTCCTTGCCGAGCTGGATGCGCTCCTTCTCGGGCACGCCGAAGGCCTTCTTCCATTTTTCCATCAGCTCGCGCATCTTCGGCTCCGGCTCCCTGCCCTGGGCGCCGGCTGAGTGGAACCACTTGACGTACAGCGGCCCGGAGGAGGCGACCGCGGCGAGCTCGAAGGGGAACACGTGAAGCGGGAACGTGAATAGGTGCTCGCTGCCGTCGTTGTTCCAGGCGCCGAGCTGCTGCTCGTTGGCGGCGGTCCGCTTGAGCGCCAGGCTGCGCTCGACCTCCTGCACGGTCAGGTCGATGCCGATCCTCTTCCACTGCTCGCGGATCATCTCCGCGATCTGCGTGAACTGGACGAACTGGCCGCCCAGCGTCATGATCTCGATGCGCAGCCGGCCCTTGCCGTCGCTGCGTAGCCGGAAGCCCTGGGCGTCTTTCTTGGCCAGGCCGATCTTGTCGAGCATCTCGTTGGCCTTCCGGACGTCGAGCGTGGCCCAGAGCTTCCGGTACTGCGGCCCGGGGTTGTACTTGTTGCCGTCCGCCGGCACCACGGAGCTCGGCGTGCCCGTCCCCAGCCAGAACGTCTCGTTGATCTGGTCGCGGTCGATCCCGAGCGCGAGCGCGCGACGGAAATCGGCCGTGTTGAACCACTTGGCGATCTCCGGGTCGGCATCGTAATTCAGGTTGAACTTGATGATCATGTCGCCGCCGTAGTCGCCCGGATCCAGGTAGACCTTGTAGCCGCCCTTGGCCTGGTTCTCGATGAACACCGGCAGCTTGCCGAGATCGAGGTGCCGCTGCTGGAAGTCGTACTCGCCCGCGACCGCGCGCAGGTTGATGACCTCGAGGTTCTCGCCCAGCGTCAGCACGACGCGGTCGATGTACGGCAGCTGGTTGCCCGCGGTGTCCACGAACACGCTGTACGGGTTGCGCTCCAGCGTCCAGGTCGGCGTGTTGATCGCCGTCACCGTCTTCCACGGAGAAAGCACAGGCAGCTCCGGGTTGAGCGCCCAGTCGTTCTTGGCCAGGAACATCCGCACCCAGGAATCGAACTTCGCCTCTTTCACCTTCTTGTCGAGCTCGGCCTGGCCCGCGTACTTGGGATGGAACTGCTTCAGGTAGTGGGCGGGCGCGAAGCCGCCCATGCCCCGATACGCGAACCCCTGGCCGGCGAGATCGGTGGACCCGGCCAGCACGTCGGGGAGCATGAAGTAGGGCTCGGGGAACTTGAACTGTACCGTGTAGGTGTCGACCTTCTCGATCGCGCCCTGCTTGCCGTTGATGGCCATGGTCGCCGACGGCGTGGGCACGAGATCCTTGTTCTGATAGATGTCCTCGAACCAGAACACGAAGTCGTCGGCGGTGAAGGGCTTGCCGTCGCTCCACTTCATGCCGCGGCGCAGGTGCACCAGCCAGGCGCGCCCGCCGTCCTGCATCTCGAGGCTCTTGGCGAGGTTGGGCACGACCTTGTCGCCCGTGTAGTCCCAGAACATCAGGTGGTCCGGCCCCGAGCAGCACCGGAAGCCGTTCCAGAAGTCGGCCGGCCCGGTAAAGCCGCCGCGCCAGGTGCCGCCGTACTTGCCGACCTCGCGCAGTGGCTTGATCACGACGGGATCCTGTCCGACGCGCTCCGCCACCGGCGGCAGCTTTCCGGCCTTGACCAGCTCGGCCAGCTGCGGCGCTTCCTTGAGACTCTTGGGGAGCTTCGCGGCGTCGGTGACGACTTCCGGACCTTCCAGCTTGCCGATCAAGGCGCTCTTGCTGGCGTTTTGCGCCAGTGCCGCCACGGCGACGACAGCGCTGAGCGCCCCGACCGTGAGCGCGACCGTGAGTCGGGATCGAAGCGTGCGTTTCCGCGGCATGCGCCTGAGCTCGGTCATGAGGGTTCCCCTTTCACGCTGAGTCGGGGCTGATTATCGTGATATTCCAGCGGCAAGTCCAGGCTCCTCCCGTGACGCATCTCCCTTGCGATGGGCCGCTCGACGCGGTACCTTTTGCCCGGCCCGATCGAGGGGCCGACGGTCCGCGTGAAGGGCTCAGCCCGCTCCAGCGCTGCGTTCAACATAACCTGACTTCCTGCCCGAGATTCGCGGACGCCGGGCACACCGCAGGGCTGTGTCCTGCGAAGGAAGGAAGGTTGTCCTCGAGCATCTCCGGAACGATGCCAAGCAGCGCCTCAAGGAAATGCGAATCCAGGATGCCGCCGCAAAGCTGGCCGACGCCCAGCTGCTCATCGCCCGCGAGTACGGTTTCGCAAGCTGGCGGACGCTCAAGGCCGCCGTCGACAACAGCGTCCGCGAACGGGCCTTCGCGGCCGCGCGCGACGGCGACCTGGACACCGTCCGTCGAGCACTCGAGGCCGGCCTCCACCCCGGCCCGACCGATGAGACTGGCCGCACCATTCATCAAATCGCCAAGACCCTCGGCCACCCGCACATGCCCATCCCGAGCTGCTCGACACGCGCGGCGTCGATTTCCACGGGCAAACCGCGCGGCACAAGGCCGCGTGGAACAACCGGATCGAGTGCGTGCGCCTGCTGCTGGAGCGCGGTGCCGACGTGCGCATCCGCGACTACGGCGACAACGCCTACGCCCTGCACTTCGCCGCCGAGACCGCCCATACCCAGATCGTCGAGATGCTCGTCGAGGCCGGCTCCGACGTGATCGGCGAAGGCGACGACCATCACGTCAATGTCCTCGGGTAGGCGACGTGTCGCGGGCGCGTGCGCGAAGACATCGCCGAGTATCTGCTGCGCATGGGCGCGAAGCTGAACATCTGGTCCGCGATTGCGCTCAACCGCGCCGACGACGTGCGTCGCTTCGTCCGGAACGATCCCTCGATCTTGACCGCGCGCATGAGCCGCAACGAGCATCAGCGCGCCCCGCTGCATCACGCGGCGGCGGTGAATCGGCCTTCAATGGTCCGCCTGCTGATCGATCTGGGCGCGCGTGTCGACGCCACCGACGAAACCGGAGGGACGCCGCTCACCGTC
>WNFS01002132.1_pt1 | contig 19000 bp, 19 predicted proteins | sample 5400141 | NCBI WGS metagenome assembly WNFS01 (sample SAMN13153358, study PRJNA577476) | soil metagenome | isolation source: 60 cm saprolite under Madrone tree | place: USA:California | collected 2016-06-14
CACTTCGACAAGCGGAACAAGAAACGCCGGGTTGAGCCAGTGCGCGTTGAGGAAGCGCCCGGGATGAGCAACGGACCCGGAGAGATCGTCGACCAGAATAGTCGAGGTGGTGGAAGCCACAATCGAATTTTTCGGTATTAGCGGAGTGACTCGCGCGAAAAGCTCGCGCTTCATCTCGAGAACTTCCGGGATGCCTTCAAAGACGATGTCCGAATCGGCCAGCGTTTTTGCCATGCCTGAGTCCGGTACGACGCGAACTCTTTCGGCAATTCGATCGACGTGAGCCGGATCGAACAACCCGGCGCCGGCCAAAATATGAAGCGTGCTCGCCACTTCAGACAAAGCCTCTTGCTGGAGGCGCGCAAAGTCGTCGTCGGATCGCGGCTTCAGGTCCAGGATCGTGACGCTATGTCCCGCATAGGCGAATACGACAGCAATTCCGCGGCCCATACGGCCCGCGCCGAGGCAAGCAATTCTTTCTTTTTCGGACATGCTGACTCCCTGGGTTCTGCGTCTCAATGGCCACAACTCAGGCGAAGCCCGCTTCAAGGAATTTCTGCAGGCTCGTCTTGTCGCGCGAGTTCAAACCGAGATTGGCCAGTGTCCGTCCCTCCCTTTCGACGTCGAAGCCGCAGATTGCTGAGCCGAGTGACAGGAAGCTTCGTGCCAAGGGCGCATCAACGCCGGCAAGATCGGCCACCGAGACGAGCAGGGACAGTCCCAAAAGAGTATCTTCACGCATGTAGCGGTGAGTTGTGAGATCGATCTTTTCGCGCCAGTCCCCTGATTTGGTTAGCTGACCTTGGGCACGTCGTCCGTACATCCACTCTTCACCGTCCTCTGCATAATTGTCGGCTAGAGGAAAATGCGGTGCGCCATAGCCCAAACTTTCGCGCACCGCGACGCGTTCTGAGTCGAGCACGTTCGTAACGCGGCGGATGGCAGGTTGGGTTCCCTCGTTGTGAATGTCCCATCGATCGAAGTGCTCAAGCGGACCGGCATTCATCAGGATAAGGGGCGGATGGATGATCGGCCCGGCGTTCATCAGGGCGCCTGACAATGCATCACCACATGGCTCAATGACGTCAGGGAAAGTCCTTCCAATGACGGCGAGGGCGTGATCCTGACAGATCCTCGGAAACACACCGACAGGTAACCGCACGGCCCGGATCGTGATGGCAACTTCAAATGGGCCGTGCTTGCGCACGAGCCAGGGCAAGGTTCCCGTCTCGGCAAAACAGACGCCCTCGGATGTCCCTGCGGCGCGCGCGGCCTTGGCGAAGATCAGTGTTCCGAGCGTTCCCGGCGTCAGAAAGACTACCTGACCCGATACGAGATGCGGCGCAATCAGCTTGGCGATATCTTCGTGGGAAGTGGCCGGACTTGGGCAAAAGATTAATTCCGCGTTCTTGACCGCCGATGCCATATCAGTGGTCACCATCGTCAATGCTGCGGTCCGAGAGCCATTGCCATCTTTCACGACGACCGTCTTGTTCCGAGTGACGTGTTCGTTGACCGCGACAGCATCTCGTCGCCATAACCGCACTTCATGACCGGCAAGCGCAAAATCTCCTGCCGCGGCAAAGCTACCGTTTCCTCCACCCAACACAGCGATGCGCATGCGAAGCTCCCTCAGTTCCGGTCGTCACAGGCCTCGGTTATTTGACATAGAATAATCTTACTCATAAAGTAAATTTCACGCTGCCAAGGATTTGTTCCTGAGATTCGGGGGGCCGAACAGAGATTGTTAGAGCGCCCATGACATGAGAAATGCGAATGTTTTCGGCCAATCGGGAAATCAGATTCGGAGATTGTGATCCCTCCGGGATTGCGTATTTTCCCTCATACCTAAACATCCTGAATGGCGTCGTGGAGGAGTTTTGGGGGGTCGTGGGTTTTCCTTGGCGCGAACTGATCGTTGCCCGGAAGATCGGGACCCCCACCGTCCATCTCGACTGCGATTTCTCCCGGCCGTCGGTCTTCGGCGATCTGCTGACGTTCGATCTTTGCGTCCGCCAGCTCGGTCGAGCATCTCTATGCTTTGCCCACGTGGTTTCCGGCGCTGACGGAATTCGCTGGAAGGCGCGCCAAACCGTTGTCGCGACATCGACCGCAAGCCATCGCGCCATTCCTTGGCCGGATGACATCCGCAACGCGTTGGAGGAGCACGTGCGCGCCGAGGACGCGATCCCGCTTTCCGAACCTGATTCATCTGCGCGACCGTCATGAGTTGTCGGAAGCCGCAGTCTGCACGAGAAGATTCGGACCATGCATTCGCGAAAATAGTCTTCGGGAAGATTTCACGGACCGATCGCGTCACGTCATCTCCCCCAACAAGCCAAATCGACAATTGCAAGACGAGGCCGGGTCATCTGCGCAGCCGGTATCCCGAAGCGTCACGATCCCACATCTCCGGCGTTACGCCGGCCTCGCGCAAGGCGACCTTCCTGATCTTGCCGTTCTCGGTTAGCGGCAGTTCGGTCACGAACCGGACGAACCGTGGAATGGCGAAATAGGCTATCTTTCCTTCGCAATGCCGGATCACTTCCGCGGGTTCAAGCGAATGGCCCGGTTCGAGCTGGATCGCAGCGCTAACCTCATCCTCGCCGAGTTCCGACGGCAGCGGATAGATTGCACAGGCTGTGATGGCCGGATGCGTCAAGAGAACTTGCTCCACTTCCCAGGACGAAACGTTCTCGCCGCGCCTGCGGATGGAGTCCTTCATCCTGTCGATGAAGCGGTAGTGACCATCCGGATCCCGGACGACGCGATCGCCGGTGTGGAACCACAGGTTCCGCCACGCCTCGACGGTCCGATCGGGCATGCCGAAATAGCCGGTGGCAAAAGCGAAAGGCTCCCTGGAGCGAAGGAGAAGTTCACCGACCTCGCCGTCGGGGAGGACCGAATCGTCGGCATCGACGATGCGGGCCTCCGTCCCTTCGAGCAGATAACCCATGGTCCCCGGGCGATCGGATGGAATTGAACTCGCAAATATGCAATTGGTCTCGGTCGAGGCGTAACCGTCGACAAGGTTCACCCCGAAACGCTCGCGGAACGGGAGGTGAAACTGACCCGGCACGCCTCCGCCAAGCGCGGTTCGAACGCTGTGAGCACTGTCATCGGCGGTCTCGGGCTGCGCCAGAAGCATCGCAGCCATCGCTCCCAATAGATAGGCCACCGTCGCCCGATGCCGGCGTGCGGCCGACCAGAATCCGGAGGCGGAGAACCTCGCCTCGAGCACGTAGGTGCAGCCGCTCAGGATCGCCTGGTAGAACGCGTTCAGGGCGTTGGTGTGGAAAAGCGGCAGCGTCGTGAACAAGACATCGCCTTCGCGGATTCCGAGCGCGCGCGAGGAATAGACGCCCCACCAAAACATTTGCGCCTGCGGGCAGCATACGCCCTTGGCGGGGCCGGTGGTGCCCGAGGTGTAGAGTATCGCGACTGTATCGCCGGGCCGGATCGCGGGGGGCGGGATCCCGTCCGCGAGGGGCGGCAGCGGCAATATCGATGCTTTCAGGCCGGGCGGCGGCGCGTTGTCTCCGATCGTCCAAATGCGCGTCGGCGTCGCGACGCCGTCCTCCAATGTTTTGAGTGCCGAAAGAAGCGAAGACTCGGCAACCAGCAACCGCGGAGTAGAGTTGCGGAAGATGTGTCCAAGTTGGGTCCCGCGCAGAGCCGTGTTGATCGGCACGGTCACGGCGCCAATCCAGGCGCAGCCGAGATAGACCTCGAGGAATTCCGCACGGTTGGAACACATGAGCGCAACGCGGTCGCCGGCGCGGATGCCAGCCTGCATCAAACGCTGTGCAGACGCTGCCGCGATCGCCGCCGTATCGGCATAACTCCACCGAATGTCACCGAAGACAAGCAGCGTGCGGTTGCCGTAGCGTTCAGCCTGGCGCTTCAGGATGGTGGAAAGGACGCGTTCGCCAGGCGCAAAGCGATCTGCCAAGACCGGCCAAACCGGCCCGCCTATGCTCGCCTCATGTACCGGCATTCGCGCCTCCGAACGGCCACGGGCATTTGTGGCAGACAATATTTTGGACCCAAGGCATCATGGGAGCAGCTTGTATTTCCCATTTTCGATCTGGACCATTATTCGCGAGCGATCGTCGACGCCGTGACGATCGGCCGGCGTGTAGGTGTAGACGCCGTGGGTGCCGACGACTTCCCTGGTCGTGAACAACGCGTCGCGAAGCGCATTGCGGAACGCCGGCGTTCCTGGGGTCACGCCCGTGGCCTTGGCGCGCTTGGCGGCATCCATAAACACCAGCCACCCGTCGAATGCGTAGGGTGAGAACGCGTCGGTCGGCGGTTCGCCATTGGCTTTCTCGTAAGCCGTGCGGAAGGCCAGCACGATCTTGCGGATGGGATTGCTCTCCGGAAGCTGCTCGCCCGCCGTCACCGGCCCGGTCGGGCAGATGATGCCTTCGGCCGACTTGCCCGCAAGGCGCAGGAAGTCCGCGCTGATCATCCCGTGATTGCCATAGAGCGGTCCCTTGTATCCGCGCTCGGCGAGCGCGATCGTGGGCAGCGCCCCCGGGGTTCCGGTGCCACCGAGCATGATCGCGTCCGGCTTGGTTGAAACGGCGCGCAGCACCTGCGCAGTGACGGACGTGTCGGAGCGTGCATAGCGTTCGTTCGCGACCACCTTGATGTCGGCGCCGGCCGCGCTCTGGACAAGCGAGTTGTACATCAGATCGCCGAACGCATCGGAGAAGCCGATAAATGCAACCGTCTTCAGGCCGCGCTTCTTCATGTGATCGACGATGCCTTGAACCAGCAGCGGCGCAGGCTGCGGCGTCTGCACGACCCACGGTCCGCCCTCGCCGGGAGGCACCGGCGCGATCGGAGAAACGGCGATCATCGGCACCTTCATCTCGACTGCTGCGGTTGCCATCGCGAGCGTCTGAGGGGCGCCCGACGTGCCGATGAGGACGTCGACTTTCTCCTGCTCGACCAGCTTGCGCGCGTTGCGTGTCGATGCGGTCGCATCCGAGCCGTCATCGAGTTGAATGACGCGGACTTTCTCACCGTCAACTTCGCCGATGTAGGTCTGGCCTGCCGCTAAACCTTTTGCGTTCGGTATCCCGATCGAGGACACCGGTCCGCTCAAGCCCGTGACGAAACCGATGACGATTTCGGCATGCGCTGGAGCCGCCGTAAGCAGCAGCGCGGCGCCGAGCAACAAAGTCTTTTTTATTGTCATTGTATTTCCCTGCTGAGGGGGGACTGGGCCTCAGCGCGCTGGAACCAACGCGAGCACGCGCAACGGGCTGCCCGAGCCATTCTGGATCTTGAGCGGCGCCGCAAAGATCACGGCGCCCGTGGCAGGAAGCTGGTCGAGGTTGCGCAGGCATTGCAGGCCGTAGCGGCCGCCGCCATGAAGGAAATGATGCGCCGGATACGGCGGATTGAGGTGACCGGCCTGACCGGCGTCCGTTCCGATCGTCTCGGTGCCGAAGCCGAGAACGCCGCGTTCCTCGACAAGCCACCGCATCACGGCAGCATCCGGCCCCGGCGTATGCGCGCCGTCATCCTTCAGGTTGGCGTAATCGTGCCAGCCCTTCTTCGACCAGTCGGTGCGCAACAGCACCCAACGACGTTCCGGAATACGCCCATGCTGCTTCTCCCATGCTTCGACGATCGGGATCGTCAGCAGAAAGTCTGGGTCTTGTGCGGCCTGCGCGGAGCAATCAAGCACGCAAGCCGGAGCGATCATGTCGCGCACTGGGAGAGTGTCGACGGAATTGTTCGGCAGATCCTTGCCCGTAAACCAATGGATCGGTGCATCGAAGTGGGTCCCGGTATGCTCTCCGAAGGTAAGATTGTTCCAATACCAAGCAGGCCCCGCCTCATCGTAGTGTGAGATCCGCTGTATGCGCACCGGCGCGGCCTGACCGAACTCGGGCGGCAGCACGATGACCGGGAAATCCGGACTGAGCGTGAACGTCAGATCGACGACGCGCACGGCTCCCGACGCGACCGCTTCGGCGAATTCCAGAAGACTCTTGGTATCCATGCGGGCTCTCCTCTTTTGACCAGTGTCGCGATTTAGTCGCCGAGTTCTCGTTCGACGGCTTTGGGATTGGCGACCAGGCGCTGTCGAACATCCTCGGCCACGTCGCCCACGAACATGTCCTCACGTCCGCTCTTGAGAGCCGACACGATTGCATTCGCGACCGCTCGGGGCGCGACCTTCGGTGGCGGCACTGTCTGGAACCATTCCGTGTCGATTGGCCCGGCGAACAGATTGATGACCTTTATGCCGCCTGGCCGCAGTTCGGCGCGAAGGCAATGCGACAAGGACAGGCATGCCGCTTGGGAAGCCGAATACGCGCCGAAAGCCGGCCAATTTGCGAGCGAGTAGACCGACAGGATGTTCACCCACGCGACGGCGCTGTTGACGCCGTCCGCACCGCGCATCCGCATCACCGGGCCGAACGCCTGCGCGAGATGTACGAAACCAAGATACGCCTGATCGATCTCCTCGCGCATCACGTTGGCGCCGCGGCGGTTCAGAAGCCCGCCCGGACGGACGTGCTCCGTCGTGTTAAGCAGGATGTCGACCTTTCCGCCGATATCTGCCGCGAGATCGGAGACGGATTTTTCATCCGCAATATCGAGCGGCACGATCTGGACGCCTTGCAGCGCCCGCAAGGCGTCCTCGCCGGGGAACGGCTTCCAGGGATCGGCCATGCCGACGAAAACGGTCGTCGCTCCGGCCGCCTTTAGGGCAGCCACCGCTTCCTGGCCAACGGCGCTGCGCCCGTTGGTCACGAGAATTCGCCTGAATTTGGGATCAGCCGTCATCTCGCGCCATTGTCTTTCGTCCGCCATATTGGGTGTCTCATGCTCCGGGTGCGCGAAGGCCACGGCTTGGCCGCTCTTGTCTATCTGCAGCGACATCAAGACCGGCAATCCTTCTTCGCAATCGGCATGCAGGTGAGCCACCATTGTAGGACCACATTCCATTCCGACAAGGCCGATGCGCCATGGCGCGCGTTCGCGGAAATGCACATCGGCCGGCAGGCGCACGGTCGTTTCGGAAAGCAGGGTGCCGCGTCGCGGCGCATCTACAAAAGAGAGTTCCGCCGAAAGACATACGGGACAGGCGTCCCGCGCCGGATAGGAGAATTCGCTGCAGGCGCCGCAGCGCTGCAGGACAAAGCGTCCCTCGGCGGCCGCTGCCGTGAAGCCATGCGCCGTGCGGCTGCGCGCCCGCGGCGGTAACGTGGGGAGCCGCGTTCGCTGCAGCGGGTTCTTCCGGAGCGGCGTTGCGATCGGTTCAATCATGACGCGGGTCCCGCGAGGATCGCGGCCCCGGACGAGAGGCCACGATCGTAGTTTATCATGCCGAAACCGGACGCGAGACCGACACGGGCATTCTTCACCTGCGTCGGCCCTGCAAGCCCGAGAACCTGGCGCAGCGCTTCGACAGGGCCAAGATAAGCACCGCCGGCTCCGGCCTGGCCGACTGACAACTGGCCGCCCGACGTGTTGTGCGGGAAGGAGCCGTCGATCGTCAGGTCATGGTGACGCACGAAGTCGGGCCCTTCGCCCTTCCGGCAGAAGCCGAGATCCTCGAACTGCATCATCGAGATGACCGGATAGTCGTCATATGTCTGAACGAAGTCGAGTTCATCCGGCCTCACACCAGCCATGGAATAGAGTTCGCCGATATCCATCGCCCATCCGCCCCGGACCTGAACGGGGTCGCTGCCGAAAGCGTTATGGCGCTCGATCGTGGCGAGAATCCTGGCGGCAGGCAACTTCAATGAGGCCGCGGTATCCTCCCGCATCACCAGAAAGGCCTCCGCGCCGGCGCAAGGCATTACGCAATCGAAGAGATGGATCGGCTCCGAGATCGGCCGCGCCGACATGTATTGCTCGATCGTCAGCGGCGCCTTCATCAGAGCGTGGGGGTTACGCAGCGCGTTGGCGCGCTGGGACACGGCGATTTTTCCCAGGTCCTCGCGCGTCACTCCGAAGGTGCGCATGTAGTTTCGTGCGATCAGGGCGAAGCTCGCGTTGGCGCCACCGGCGCCGTAGGGATAGACGGCATCCTGATTGAAGCGCGAGAAGTTTTCGAGCGTGTGCCGGAAGCTATCGACATGGTTCGTGTCGCCCGCCACGCAGGCCACGATGTCGGCGTCACCCGATTGCACGGCGCGCGCTGCCCGGCGAAGCGCCGCAATGGCGCTCGCGCCTCCGAGCGGAATCGTGTCGAGCCACCGCACGCACAGGCCGAAATGCTGTGTCAGACCGATTGCGCTGTCGGGTCCGGCCGTGAAGCTGGAGAGGCAGAACCCGTCGATGTCGCGTGGGGTGATCCCTGCATTCTCCACCAGCGCCTTCAGCGCACGTCCAATCCACCACTGCGCGCTTTCGATCGAATAGCGCACGTAGGGGATCGTGACCGGGGCCGCCAATACGACGCGGTCGTAAGGTGTTCGAATGGAACTGCGCACTTGGATGTCTTCTTACTCCATAATGAGGGGTTCAGACTACCGTTAGCGTGACGTCCACATTATCGCGTGTCGCATTCGAATAAGGGCATCGCTCGTGCGCGCCGGCTACGATTTCCTCGGCGAGTGATTTCTCCACACCCGGCAAAGAGACCCTGAGCTCGACCTCGAGCGCGTATCCGACCGCGACGGGGCCCATTCCGACCTTTGCGGTGACCGTGGGCTCATCGGACAACGGGACCTTCCTGGTGCGCGTCACAAGCTTCACGGCGCCGAGGAAACAAGCCGCATAGCCGGCTGCGAAGAGCTGCTCGGGATTCGTACCCTGTCCGCCAGGCCCACCCAATGCCTTCGGCAGCGAGAGCGAGACGGACAGCAGACCATCGGAACTCGAGGCCTTGCCGTCCCGTCCGCCTGTCGCGGTGACTTCGGCCTCGTACAGGATCTTTTCGGGTTTCATTTCTGGTGTCCTCATGAGTTGTCTGGTTTTCCGGAAGCTGGCCGCGATCCACGTTCAACGAGAGCCCGGAAATCCTTTCGAGCTTGATCCGTTGCGAGTGCGAAGCTCGGTCCGCGGCTGGGCTCGGTGCCGTTGAGTCGATGCAGTTGCACCCACATCTCAGCGCTCTTCAACGCCACCGCCGCACAGTTCACGACTGGCGCGTGTCCGATCTTCATTCCGCGCTCGCTGCAGAGCAGCAGACCGGGCAACACGCCGGCGGGGATGACGACATCGGCGCCGGCATCGACGAGCGGCCTGGCGCAAGCGGCGAAGTCATTCAGCATGCGGGCCTTCGCGGCTTCGTCACCCGCGAAAGCGGCGCCGAAATCCTCGGGCCGACAACCCATGCCGGTCACCTGCGTTACGCGTCCGGTGAGCCCATATCGATCGGCTTGTTCGTAGTGCCAGACCTCGAAAGCCGCATCGAGAGTGACAAGACCGAGGCGGCGGCCAAGTTGCGATGCGGCAAGCAGCGTCGCCTCGCCAACGCCGATAGCCGGAATTGAGAGCGCCGAGCGCAGCTCGTACAGCCCGGGATCCTGGAAGTGTCCCATTACATAGGCATCGAAGCCGCTCTCCTCTGCCGCGAGGCCGTTGTCCACGGCCTGAACGGCGCAACGGAATTCGCTCAGCCGGCCGAAATCGCGGTCCGGCGGAGATAATCCCTCGACCTGCACACTGGTGCCGGGCGCGGCGATCTCGTTGAGATAGTCAGCGAGCTTGGCCAGGTATGCCGCGCTCGTGGTTGAATCGACGAAGCTCTGCCAGAAGATGCGCATTTCAGGCTTTCCTGTTCAGAGGGAAGGGGCTCCGGCGCTCGCGTCTCCGCAAACTTGGAATGTCCGGCCGTCGACGAAGCTCGAAGGCGCGCTTGCGAAGGGCCGCTCCGCGTACGCGATGTCATCGGGCTTGCTGAGGCGTGCCGTCGGACTAGGTCGCGCGAGCTCTTTTTCGCTGCCGGCCGAAACGGAGGCTTGGAGCATGTCGGTGGTACCGATTGGGCTGGGCAGGCGCGTCATCCGTCATCAATCCATCTATTTCAATCAGACAACAATTTGAGCGTCAATTGTAAAATATCACAAGATATGTTACTGACACTCGACCGGCTGGGCGTTCGGCGACATAGCAGCTCGTTGACAGCAAACTACTAAACGTATAAATATATGCACAAGCATATTTATGCAAGGGGCGGCCGTGGACGAGATCTGGCTCAAAGCGCAGTTGCTTTCAGGGGAGGCGCCCGTCGTCCGAAGTCTGGGATTTGTTGTAGCAGGCGCCAGTAGGTCCGACGGCGAACCGCCTCGGGCGAGCGGCCGATTGCAAACGACGCAACCCACCTCACGTAATGCTTGAAAAAACATTTCACTCCCGTCACGGCTGCCTTCAAGGAAGGGAATTCAATGCGCAAGACCCTAGGGTTGACCACACTGGTCGCCGGCCTCATCGCGGCCTCGGCCGCGCAGGCTGATATCACGGTCGGATTCGTGACGTCGCTCAGCGGAAACGGCTCCTCGATCGGCATTCCGTACGCGCGTGGCATCGCCGCGGCCGTCGAGTACAGAAGCGAAGTCAACGGCGAGAAGATTCGCCTGATTCAACTCGACGACGGCTCCGATCCGTCGGCCGCGACCCGCAACGCACGCAAGCTCGTCGAGGAAGAAAAGGTCGACTTGCTGATCGGCACAGCCACCGCTCCTTCGACCATAGCCATGATGGCGGTCGCCGCCGAGCTTAAGGTTCCGATGATTGCAATTGCCCCGGTGACCGGGCAACCGAACGCGGCCGATCAATGGGGCATCTCCATTCCGCAGCCCGCCGCGCTTCTGGTCAAGGTCGTTGCCGATCGCATGAAGCGCGATGGCATGAAGAACATTGGCTATATCGGGTTTTCCGATGCGTGGGGCGACCTCGTCTACAACGGTGCCAAGGCGGCGGAGGCCGAAGGGGGCATCAAGGTTCTGACAAACGAGCGCTATGCTCGTGTCGATACGTCGGTAACAGGTCAAATCCTCAAGGTCCTCGCGGCCCGACCTGACGCCGTTCTGATTGGAGGATCGGGAACCCAGGGTGCCTTGCCGCTGCTTACGCTGGCCGAGCGGGGCTACAAGGGGCCAACGTACGGAACGATGGCGCTGGTCAATCCGGATTTCGTGCGGGTCGGCGGCAAGGCGGCGGAAGGTATCCTGCTCTCCGCCGGTCCGGTCATCGTGGCCGAACAGCTACCGGACGGCCATTTCGCGAAAAAGCTCTCGCTCGACTTCCGGGCCGCCTATCAGAAGGCCAACGGCATCCCGAGCACGGACGGATTTTCCGCCCTCTCGTTCGATGCCTGGAGGATTTTCACGACCGCTGCTGATCGAGCACTGAAGACCGCAAAGCCGGGAACCGTCGAATTCCGCCAAGCCCTGCGCGACGAAATCCTCAAAACCAACGAACTCCCTGGCGTTCACGCGGTCTACAACTTCAAGCCCGGCTCCTATCTCGGGGTCGATGAGCGTTCGCTCGTGATGGTTCGCCTGACGAACGGCGCCTGGAAGTACGAGCCCTGAGCGATGTCGGGGGGACAGACGCAGGGGCGGCCGACCGCATGACGATGGACATTGCGACGATCCTCGGGATCGACGGCATCGCTACCGGGGCAATATATGCCCTGGTGGCGATCGGGACCGTGCTCATTTTCACCGTGACACGGGTTATCTTCATCCCGTTCGGAGACATCGCCGCGTTCACCGCGCTGACGCTCGCGGCGCTCGAGACAAAGAGGGTCCCGGGAACGTTCGGACTTGTCATCGTCCTCGCGTGCCTGGCGTGCCTGATGGAGGTCGTCTCACTTGTGCGCGGGGGAGCGCTCCGCGAGACGCCGCGAGCAGTGTTCTTTTACCTCGCGCTTCCCCTGATGGCAGTTGGAATCGTTTGGATGGCAATGCGGTACGATCCCCCCATGGCGGTCAGGATCGTGCTCGCCCTTCTGCTGATCATGCCTATCTCGCCGCTTCTCGACCGGATCGTCTTCCGCCCGGTCGCCGACGCCTCGGTTCTCCTGCTGTTGACCGTTTCGGTGGCGCTCCATTTCGCACTGGTCGGACTTGGCCTGCTTTTCTTCGGCCCCGAAGGCGTCAGGACCGAACCATTGACGGCCTTCTCGACGGAGATCGCGGGAATCCACGTGTCCGGACAGACAATCCTGATCGTCGTCGCGGCGATGGTGTTCAGCGGCCTGTTGTTTCTCTTTTTTGATTTCACGCTGACCGGAAAGGCGCTGCGGGCGACCGCGATTAACCGGACCGGCGCCCGATTGATGGGTATTAGACCGGCTCGTTCGGGAACGATTGCTTACCTGCTGGGATCGCTGATGGCCGGCGTATCCGGCATCCTGATCGCTCCGGTGAACACGATCTTCTACGATTCGGGGTTCCTGATCGGCCTCAAGGCTTTCGTCGGCGCCATCGTGGGCGGCATGACCAGCTATCCGGGCGCGGCGCTGGGATCGCTCGGCGTCGGCATTCTCGAAAGTTTCGCATCGTTTCAGAGCGGCGCGTTCAAGGACGTCATCGTTTTCTCATTGCTGATTCCGATCCTGCTATGGCGGTCGTTCGCCTCGGCGCATTCCGAAGAGGAGGTCGAGGAATGACACGGTCGCAGATACGTCTCATCGTTGCTGCGGCGATCCTCTGCCTGGCGGCGGCCCCTTACGTTCTCAACCCTTTCAGCATCACGCTCCTGAACTATGTCGGTATCTATTCGCTTGCCGCGATCGGGCTCGCGCTGCTCACGGGGGTCGGCGGGATCGTATCCTTCGGTCAGGCCGCATTCGTCGGCGTCGCGGCCTACACGACGGCCTGGACATCGGCATTGAGCGGTTACTCGCCCTGGGTCGGTCTCCTGCTAGCGATCATTCTGACGTGTGGTATTGCCGCGATCCTCGGTTTCGTGACATTGCGTCTGCAGGGTCATTTCCTGTCGCTGAGCACGGTGGCGTGGGGATTGGCGATCGCCTTCCTGTTCGGAAACATCGACGAACTTGGCAGCCACAACGGCCTCTCGGGCATTCCGCCGATCTCGATCGGCTCGCTCGCCCTCGTCGAGGGCTGGCAAATCTATTTCCTCATTTGGGGAATCGTCGCCGGGGTGCTGGTCCTCCTCTACAATCTCCTCGACTCCCGCATCGGCCGCGCGATGCGTACGCTGCGAGGCGGCAACACCCTCGTCGAAAGCCTCGGGATCAGCGCGTTTCAGATCAAGCTCCTGACGTTCGTCCTCGCCGCCTTTCTCGGCGCGCTGTCAGGGTGGCTCTATGCACATCTCAGCCGGTTCATCAGCCCGGGACCATTCGAGGCCGGGATGGGCATCGAGTATCTGATGATGGCGATGGTTGGCGGCTCGGGAAGCATTCTGGGGGGCGTGGTCGGCGCGGCAATCGTCACACTGTTGAAGAACACCGTGCAGGACTACCTTCCGCTGCTCGCGAAGGGTGCCTCCGGTCAGCTTGAGATCGTCGCTTTTTCAGCGCTGTTCATCCTGTTCCTGCAAAGGGCGCGCCAAGGTATCGTTCCGCTCCTCGCCCGCTTTCTGCCGGAGCCGAAACGGTCCCGACCGCAGCCTGCCGCGGCCCTTCCGCGCCGCGAGCAGCCGGCGGCCGGCACGCTTCTCCTCCAGGTCAAAGAGGTGCAACGGCGCTTCGGCGGTCTCGTTGCCGTCAACAACGTCAGCTTCCAGGTCCGGTCCGGCGAAATCCTCGGACTCATCGGACCGAACGGCGCGGGCAAAAGCACGATCTTCAACCTCCTCACCGGCGCGCTGCGCGTAAACAGCGGAGAGATCGCGTTCGCGGGGAGACCGATAACGCGCGACGGGCAGTGCCGCATCGCTCGTGCGGGCATCGCCCGCACTTTCCAGCACGTGAAGCTGCGACCGCGTATGACGCTTCTCGACAACGTGTTGCTAGGTACCCACTCGCGCACCAAAACCGGTCTACTCGCGGGCGCCTTGCGATTGAACCGCGCCGAGGAGGCGAGCGCGCGTTATGAGGCGCTCCGGCAGCTTGAACGTGTCGGACTTGGCGACAAGCCGTTCGAGCTCGCAGGCGATCTGCCGCTCGGTAATCAGCGCGTGCTCGAGATTGCCCGCGCGCTCGCAGCCGACCCGACGCTGCTCGTCCTCGATGAGCCGGCGGCAGGCCTGCGCCGTCAGGAGAAGCTCAAGCTCGCGGAACTGCTGCGATCGCTCCGCACCGACCGCCTGACAATTCTCCTGGTCGAACACGACATGGAATTTGTCATGGCGCTGGTCGATCGCATCGTCGTTCTGGATTTCGGCTCCAAACTTTGCGAGGGCGAACCGGCGGCGATACGCAACGACGCCCGCGTTCAAGAGGCCTATCTCGGAGGCGTCGCGTGACGCGGATGCTCTCGATCGAAAATGTCTGTGTCTCCTATGGCAAGGTGGAGGCCGTCCGAAACGTCTCGCTGTCGGTCGAGGAAGGACAGATCGTGACGGTGATTGGCCCGAATGGCGCCGGCAAGACCACGCTTCTCATGGCGGCGATGGGGCTCCTGCGGTCCACGGGGCGGATGATCTTCCAGGGGACGGACCTCTCGAGGGTGGACGTCGAGGGGCGCGTCGAGCGCGGGCTCTGCCTCGTCCCCGAGAAACGCGAGCTGTTTTCCGATATGTCCGTTGCCGACAATCTCCTGCTCGGCTCGTACAGCCAGCGCGACCGCTCGGGCACAAAGGGCAACCTGGAGGACGTGTTTCATCGATTTCCGCGGCTGAAGGAACGCAGGAAGCAAGCCGCCGGAACTCTGTCCGGTGGCGAGCGGCAGATGCTCGCGCTCGGCCGTGCGCTCATGCAGAAGCCGAAACTTCTTATTCTCGACGAACCGAGCCTCGGCCTAGCGCCACTCATCGTTCGCGAAATCTTCCGAACGATCTCATCGCTTCGGGGGCTTGGCGTTTCGGTGCTTCTGGTTGAGCAGAACGCCCGCGCCGCGCTGGAGACGGCGGATTTCGGCTACGTTCTGGAGACAGTTCAGTCAGGCCCGGCCGAAACGCTCATCCACGACCCGAAACTGATTGCGGCCTATCTTGGCGGGCACTGAGCATCATCAATGGTCATGGGCGTCCGCGACATGGATCTAGTGACAAACGCGATCGGTCCCGCCAATCCGACCGATAGAGGGTGTTGAAAATGTCAGTATCCTGGTTTTGTCAGTGGCAGGCGCGTGATGATGGGATGTTGCCGCTAAATCGTCTGGATCTGGACGCCCTGGAGCACTTGCTATCCAAATGCCCAGGCATGGCTAAAGGTCATATCCTGACGCCGGCCTCGGCGCACGATCCCTATTACACCGATATGTCAGGCTTCCCGAGCCTGGTATTGCATCTCGAATTCTCTGAAGTCCTCGCACTTGAGAGGTGTTTGAAAAGAGATGGTTATCTGGCGCCGTTGGCGAACGGCGATACCCTACCGGGCATGGCGGGTGCGGTCGTTTCCCATCAAGGCTTTCTGGGCCGACAATATTCCGTTCCGGACCCCACGCTTGCATCGACAGATGGCCGGGCGCTGACATACCTCGTTGAATATCCGGGTTCGGCTCCCGACGTAAATGCCTGGCATGCATTCTATGTTTCGCACCATCCCCAGATCATGGCGAGATTTCCTGGGATCCGGCGTATCGAAATCTTTACGCCGGCCCTAGTGATCTGCGAGCTGCCGCTGGTTGCGCGCTCAGCGATGCAGCGCAACGTTACGGTTTTTGACTCTGCCGAGGCCATGAACGTTGCGATGCTTTCGCCGGTGCGGGACGAGATGCGGCAGGATTTCATGAACTTTCCGCCGTTCGAGGGAGGCAACACTCACTATCCTTTTCACACCACAACAATTGTGCCGGCACCATGATCAAGCTCGGGCGCCTCGGTAGAGGACTTGATGAATGCAATCGTGTTCCTGGCGAGGGATGCGTCGTTGCTGATGACCGGATCCTTTCTGCCGATCGATAGCGGATCGCGAGGGAAGGGCGTTTTACAGCATTCCTCTACAGCTTGCCGAACAGCGCCTTCCACGTCATGCAGGTCGCGTTCTTTGGTGTGCTGGGCTACATCTTTGCGCGGCTAGGCTGCGAAGGCGCGCCATTCTTGCTGGGCTTCGTGCTCGGCCCGCAGCTTGAGGAATATTTCCGGCGCGTCATGCTCTTATCACGTGGCGACCCCTTCGCGTTCATTCAAGGACCGATCAGCGTAGGTCTGCTGATCACGACCTCATGGTTCTACCCAGCCTGAGAAAGGCGCGCGAGGGAGCATTCCAGGAAGAAGAAAGCTGAGAAAATAATGGTTCGACATTCAAAGCTGCTTGGTGCGCGCGTCGCCATGTAACACATCGACACTCACGAAAATTTTCAGCTCTCCCTGGTGGCATCTACAAAGCCGCCACACTTGGCCGGCGCCACGGCGCCGGCCACATTTTCTGCAGGCGGAAAACGCCGAAGAGAGGGAGTTGGGTTGGCGAGCAGGAAATTCGATCGACCGAGGCGGCAAAGTGCTTATCCGTTCGGTCCGTTCTTTCTGGTTCGCGGCGTGCCGCCTCTCTGATTTCTCATGTCGCGGGGTGTCGTACCGCTCCAACTCTTGAACGCCCGCCAGAACACTGTGGCGTCAGCATATCCAAGGGTCTGGGCGAGATCGGCAAAGTTGCAATGCCCGGCTCCGAAACGGGCTTCGATGACGGTCTGACGGTGCTCGCGCAAGAGAAGGCGAAGGGACGTGTTGCGCTTCGCCAACTTTTGCGCCGGGTGCAACAGTTGACCGCTGCGACCCACAGACCCGCTTTGTCTGCTCGAAGGAGGCACGGCCGGAATGCTCATTCACAGGCTCATTTCGAATCGACGCAGCATTTGGCGACGAGTTCTAGCTGGATCGGCACAATCGGATCGATGGGTAGCGGCACTGGACTAGCGTCTACGGCACACCCTCGTTATCGCGGCGTTGTCCTTGACCGGGCTTCTGTCCCCATTGCTGCTCGGCGATGTCGGCCGTTTATCTGCCGGGATCATGGTGGGATCGCTGGTGCTGGTTTGTGTGGGCATCCGACTGTGCTTGTGGCACCGCTGAAACCGGTCCCTCAACTCAGCCTGCGCAAGGTGGCTGACGGACTTTCACCGAACTTGGCACGATAGGCGCCCGCCATGCGGCTGACATGGGTGAAGCCGAGATCGAAGGCGATATCGACGACGCGCTCGTCGGGCCGTGCCGTCTTCAGCCTGATATTGAGCTGTGCGAGCCTGATGTCCTGCAGCATCGCGGTGACTGTGGTGCCGAAATGACGGCGAAAGCCGAGCTGCAGCGCGCGAATGCCGGTGCCGGCAACATCTGCAAGTTGTTTGAGATCGAGCGGCTCGGCAGCCTGCGCCTCCAGCCAGGCCCGCGCCCGCCGCAGCGCCGCCGGCTGGGTTTCGATCCGCCCGTTGAAGACATCGGTGAGGTGGCTCGAACTATGGTGTTGGCCGCCGAGTAGTGCGCCGAGCATGGTCTCGCGCCAGTTGGCGGTGGCCACCGTTGACAGACTTTTTCCGGGTCCAAGGCGTTCGGCGGTGGCGACGAGATGTTCGATCTGTCCGCAAAGTGCGGACCCGATCGGTGTTGTCAGGTCCACCGAGGGATTGAATTCGACCGGACGCAGGGCAGTTCCGGCGAGCGCCGCCGCGCGCTGCTCGATCGTCCGGCGCTCGATCAGCAGGATGAGCTGGGCGCAATCCTGGTACCAGGTCATCTTGGTTGGAGTGGTCGGCGACAGCAGTGACGCTGTCCTGCCGGGGGAGGCCGTGACTTCGCGCGCGGCCGTGCACACACGCGCGGAACCGCGTAAGGGAATCTGCAGCAGGAAAAACCGGTCGAGGCAACCGGGGTCGATCGTCACACACCCGCCATAGGCGACGTAGTTGACGGAAAATCCGTCGAAGCCCGCGCAATTGTGCAGGGCGCAGAAGTCCGGCGCCGAATGGTTCACCGGCTTGAGGTCGTGGGGACAAAAGATGCGCCCGATCGCCTCGGCGGCATCGTCGACACTGGCGGTGGCGACGCGGGCGAATTCCACCAGCCTTGCCTGTGCCGAAACCTCTGCGCTCATCGCGATCACGCCGGCCGTCCGGAGTTGTTTGAGGTCTAAAACATCGAGACCCTAATGTATTCAGAGGCAAAGGGGAACTCGATTTCGATGCGCAACCGTGCGCAGCCTTGGGTGGCCGTTGGAGGTCCCCGTGTCGTGGGGCCTAACCCCGTGATCTTGCATTGCAACATACGCGCGAACATCACCCGATTCGTTTATCGGATAGACAACGCTTTGCGATGACGACAGCCTAAGGTCCCAATGACGTCCAAACAGGGGGTTGGCTGATATGGGCAAGCTCGAAAAAGGCATTACGCAAAACGGCGTCGGCTACGGCGGCAAGACATGGAATATTCTCGGCCAGGTGTATTTTCCCAAGGCGGTGACGGACTCGACTTTCGCGTTCGAAACCAACAGCGATCCGGGCCAGTTTGTCCCGGTGCACATTCATCCGACTCAGGACGAGTTCATCCTTGTGCAGGAAGGCATGCTCGACCTCAAGCTTGACGGCGCCTGGGTGCAGGCCAAGGCCGGCGATCTCGTGCGGATGCCGCGCGGCATCCCGCACGGCTATTTCAACAAGTCCGACAAGCCGTGTCGCGCGCTGTTCTGGGTCTCGCCGATGCAGAAGCTCGAAGCGTTGTTCGACAAGCTGCACAACCTGACCGATCCCAACGAGGTGGTGCGCATCTCCGCCGAGCACGAGGTGGATTTCCTGCCGCCCGAAGCCAACGAGTGACCGCGATCACTTTCGCAGCGGGACGCTAGTACCGACTATGTTAGATTTGTGGGTCGCTTACTGCCCATGCTTCGAGACGCTCGCGTCGCTCGCTCCTCAGCATGAGGTTGTTGTGTTTCAACGAGTTAGACCTCATCCTGAGGAGGTCACGAAGTGGCCGTCTCGAAGGATGGGCTGCAATACCGATTTGT
>WNFS01001235.1_pt1 | contig 18983 bp, 26 predicted proteins | sample 5400141 | NCBI WGS metagenome assembly WNFS01 (sample SAMN13153358, study PRJNA577476) | soil metagenome | isolation source: 60 cm saprolite under Madrone tree | place: USA:California | collected 2016-06-14
GTGGGTACGTTGACGCATCTGCCGCCCTGGCAGCAGCAAATTGTGATCGATACGACCAATCCCTTTCACGGGAGAGCCGACACCTTCACGCTCGCCGAGGTGCATGGCCTGTCGACGAGTCAGTTCGTGGCGCAGTTAGCGCCCGGCGCGAAGGTCGTCAAGGCCATCAACCACATGCTCGTGGCCAATTTCGAGGCCGGTGGCGAGGTCCACGGCGCCAAACGCGTCGCCTTTGTCTCTGCAGACGACGCGGACGCCAAGACCACCGTTGGGGCACTGTTACGCACCTTTGGCTTCGCCGTAATCGATGTAGGCACGCTGCGCGATGGTGGGCTGCTCCAACAAGCCGGTGGGCCGCTGGCGGGGCTCGATCTCCTGCAACGCCTGTAAGCCGCACGCCGAGCACACCAGCGTATCCAGGAACGGCAGCCAGACACAACGTCTCGGCCAGACACAGCCACGTGTCACGCGAGCGCCCCTCACCGGCGCCGGCCCTGCCTCCCCCCGCGCGCCGGCGCGGCCTGCAGCCCGGCGGCCCACGGGGGCGCACGGGCTGGACAGGCACCGCGGCTGGGGGGGAATACGGTGCATCGAAGAGGGGCAAAGGCAGGAGATTCGAGATGATAAGGAAGGTCGAGATCGAGCGATGCAGCCTGACCACTTCTAAACCGTTTGATGCCATCGTGGTAGCTCTTAACGCTGCCATCGGTCATTTGGATATGGCTGAATGCTGGAGATCAACGCATCGGACGCACTCTGTCACAGAACTGGAAAGTACAATCCAGAAAGCCTTGAATAAAGAAGGGCTAATATTTTTTGTGGCATTTGATCACGGCGCGATTATGCGCCAAGGAACGGGTCGCGACACACCGAGGATCATCCGCTTCGTCATTGGCAACCCACTCATCATGAAAGCAATGGCGACGCATGTTCCGGACGCTGGCTCCTATGCTCCAGTCACCATCCTTGTCGATGAGCTCTCGGATGGCGTGCATCTCTCGTGCGACCGGATGACCAGTCTTTTAGCTCCCTATGGGCGTTCCGATGCGCTCGAGGTTGCTCGGAACCTGGATACGACAGTCGAAGGTCTTTTGTGACAAGCTCCCGCTTGAGCATGCGTTTTGAGGCATGTTCGAGCATGACCGACCTCGAGAAAACCTGTGGCGCGAAGTTTGCCAGGACGGAGCCACCCGGAGCCACGACACACAGACTGCTCGCGCGCGGCTCGAGAGCGCCTCAAGACGGTGTCTGCAGCTCTACGGAGCAACGGCATGCGGATGCCAGGGAACGCCGCCTCCGGCCATTGGAGAAAAGTGACCTCACCTGCGGGTGTGCGTCATGGTCATGTCCCACAAATAGACAAAGGGCGATGTGACGCCATCACCATCGTAGCCGGGTTGCTGAGAGGGAGAGGAGCGGCAATCCATGGCGTGCATGAGCAGTGCTGAGACCGGAAGGAGGGTTGAGAGACAGCCATGAGCCATGACACACACGACACGGTTCCCACACAATGTGTTGAGGCTAAGGGCACGCGGTATGCCTACCGTCGTTTCGGCAAAGCAGGGACGGTTCCGCTCCTCTTTCTGGCCTACTTCAATTCCAATATGGATGGCTGGGATCCGGCGGTTACGAACGGTCTCGCACCGGATCATGAGGTCATGCTGTTTGACAATGCGGGCGTTGGGGCGTCGGGAGGCGAAACGCCTGACACGGTCGTGGCGATGACGCAGCATTGCGTGGCGTTCTGCCGTGCGCTCGGCGTGCAGGCGATGCATGTCGTGGGCTTTTCTCTCGGGGGGATGCTGGCGCAACAGCTCGCCCTGGACCACCCGCACCTCGTCCAGCGCCTGATGTTGCTGGGGACAGGGCCCCGCGGTGGCGAAGGCATGACCTTCACGGCATTATCGCCTGCAGAACAAGCGGATCCCGTGGCGTTCTTGTTGGGGGCATTCTTCTCGCCCTCCGCAGCCAGCCAAGCCGCTGGCAGGGCGTATATGAAGCGACTCACGTCTCGCACGGAGGATCGTGACCTGCCTGTGTCCAGGGACTCGGCTGTCGCACAGCTGGCCGCGATCAGGGAATGGGGGAGGATCCCGCCAACCGACCGCTATGCCACGCTGAAGCACATCACCCATCCGACCCTGATCGTGCACGGCAATAAAGATAGCGTGGTGGCGCCGATCAATGCGTTCATGCTGGCGGAGCATCTGCCAGATGCGCAGCTCATCGTCTATCCCGATGCCAGTCACGGGGCGCAGTATCAGCATGCCAAGAGATTCCTAGAGCACGTGCAGCTGTTCTTGCGTGAGGGCGACTGAAGGACATACCGCGTCGTTTCGCGTCGAGTCGAAGGGCTGTGCGCCCTGCAAGATGCAGGCGTAGACTCGGCGGTCTACGCAGAGGCTTGACGACCTGTTTGGGGGCCAAGAGAGGGAGAACTCAACCCATGGAGAAGACGGTGCAAGAGAAGAACAAAGCCACGGTGCTGGAGGCGTTCGACACCCTGTTCAACCGACGAGATTATGGCGCGGCTGAGCAGTTTTGGTCGTCTCGCTACAGGCAACACAGCGCGCATATTGGTCCCGGCCGTGAAGGTCTGTTCGATCTCATCAAGAGCCTCCCACCAACATTGCAGTACGAACCAGGAACGATTGTGGCTGAGGGAGACTTCGTGATCGTGCATGGGCGATTTTCAGGTTTCGGCCAGCCGGTGAACTGGATCGCGGCGGATATCGTGCGCCTCGAGAACGGGCTGCTGGTGGAGCACTGGGATGTGATCCAAGACGAGGCCACGCGTGCGTCATCCAAGAGCGGCCTCCCCATGTTCGGCGACACATTTCGTGCGTGAGCGCGCAAGGCAACGTCTGTGGAGAGCGCAGCCATGCAAGCCATCCAGCTCGAGGCGTGCGGCCATCCGGCCGAGATTCTCACAGCCGTCGATATCCCCGACGTCGGTGCGCCAGCGGCCGGCGCAGTGGTGATCGCGCTCGAGGCCTCGCCGATCAATCCGTACGATCGGTTGGATAGCACAGAGGACAAGAAAGAGATAAGATGACACGGCGAACCGCAGAGTACCGCATGCATGGCCCAGGTCTCTGGTCGACAAAGGGGCGCAGCCATGGTATGGCCTCCATTGCATCCGAACACAAGGTCCGGCCCCTTCCTTGGCTCCCGCAACGGAGCCTGACGAGGCGTGGGACAGCCGCGCGTGTTCTCACCCGCTTTCCAAGGAGCACCGTATGCCGACCGGCACATTGACGAACCCTGCCCTTGCTCAGCAGCTCCTCGACGCCCTGGACGCGCTGTCCGGACTGCACCCCGGCTTTCGGCCCGCCCATGCCAAAGGGCTGATGTGCGCGGGCCTGTTCACGCCGTCGCCCGAGGCGGCGCAGCTGACGCGTGCCCCACATGCGCACAGACCCTCCACCGCCGTGACGGTGCGCTACTCGAACTCAACGGGCCTGCCGACCATCCCCGACAACGACCCGGCGCGGTCCGGCCCCAGGGGGATCGCCATCCGCTTCCACCTGGCCGAGCACGTCCACACCGACATCGTTGCCCACTCCACCAACGGCTTCCCGGTCCGCACCGGCGAGGAGTTTCTGGAGTTTCTCCGCGCCGCGGCAGCTTTCGGGCCAGGCCGACCCGAGGCGCTCGCATCTTTCCTCGCCGCCCATCCGCACGCGCAGCGGTTTGTCGACACGCCCAAGCCGATCCCCACGAGTTTCGCGCGGGAGGCGTTCTTCGCCGTCACGGCGTTCACGTTCACCAACGTCGACGGCGTGCGCCGGCACGGGCGGTTTCGCATCCGACCTGACGCAGGGACCGCGTACCTCTCCGACGCAGAGGCGGCGGCGCAGTCCGCGGACTTCCTGGTCGACGAGATCGGCCCACGGCTGGCGAAGGAGCCAGTCAGGCTCGGCGTGTTCGTGCAACTGGCGGAGCCCGGCGATGACGTCGCCGACGCCAGTGTGCCGTGGCCGGACAGTCGCCCGGAGATCCCCTTCGGCACCGTCACCCTGACGGCCCGCGTGGATGACCAGGAGCCGGAGCGGCGGCGCATCATCTTTGACCCCGTTCCCAGGGTGGATGGCATCGAGACATCGGGCGATCCGCTCACGGCCGTGCGCGCGGACATCTACCTGCTCAGCGGCCGCCGGCGGCGGGCTGTCTTCGGCGACGGGAGGCATTGATCGGCCGGAAGGGGACGCATCGCTTGTCGCGCAACATATCGCTGTGTGTCGCGCAGCAACACTGGCGGAAGAGCTGAGGCTCTCCTGCATGTTTCGGCGCCGATCTTGTGCCAAGAGGGGAGGCTCTGGGGCGCTTCCACATGACCATGTCTACCAAGCTCGACATAGGAACACATAGCGGTGCAAAACACGGTGAGACGCAGGTCTGCACAACTCGAGGTCGCCATAGGCAGTTGCTCCTCCCGTCAACGGTCATCACATCGCGGATGACAGGAAAGAGACAGGACAGATGACATGCAAGATTGAACAGCATGCTGATCGGCCACCTGCAAGCGGCGTATCTGGAGCCATTGCAGGCACACAGAGAGGGCCATGGACCCAGGATAGTGTTGGACCTGGACGCGGTGACGCTGGTGGAGGTGGAGGTGGTGCGCTTCCTCGGCGTCTGTGAGGCAGCAGGCATCGCACTCCTCCATGGCTCCCCCCTAGACGCGAGTGGATTGCCAAGGAGCAACATCGGACAGGATACGGTCGCGTGGAGTTTCACCATAGCCCGTGTACGACAGGCACGGAGGTTCGGATGAGGCTGAGCCGGCAGGACGCCTGTCGGCACAACGATGTGCCGGCAGGACCTTGTCGTTTGTCAGCACTCGTGAGGCGTTTGCGAGGATGCATGGCGTCAATCAACAGACATGGAGGGCATACCCATGGCAGAGCATCTCACCAGACCCACAGAGGCCGCCTCCACGCAGCATAGTCAGCCGTGGTTGCACCAGCACGGCAAGGAGATCCAGGCGTTTGGCACTGTGCGGCAGTTCCCACTCGCGCTCGCGTACGAGACGCGGATGTACGCCTGCCAGCGCCTGAACCAGCTCCTGGCTGACACGCAGATGCTCTACGCGCTGTACAAGAAGCACCATTGGCTGATGCGCGGGGCGACCTTCTCCCAACTGCACCTCCTGCTCGACAAGCACGCCGATGAGCAGCGGGCGCTCGTGGACACCATCGCCGAGCGGATCCAGACCCTTGGTGGGATCGCGGTCGGCGACCCACGGCACGTGGCGGAGATCACCCAGGTGCCGCGGCCCCCAGACGGCTGCGAAGAGGTCCCGGCGATGCTGTCCCGGCTGCTCGAGGCGCACGAGCTCATCCTGAGCGACGCGCACGACGCGGCGGCCCGCGTCGCGGCACTCGGTGATGACGGCAGCAATGACCTGATGGTCTCCGACGTCATCCGGACGGGCGAGATCCAGGCGTGGTTGCTCGCGGAGCACCTCGTCGACACGCCGCTCGTCCGCGCCTAGGCACACGGGCATCCAGGGTGATGGCATGCGAACGGTGCCGCAGCGCCGAGTGCACCTGCGACGGCATGGCACATGCCCGGACCACAGGTCTCCGTCCCAAGCGTCCGCCACGCGATCAGCACAACGCGAAGCGGCAGGGCGGCCGCCAGATCAGGGTAGCCCCTGAATGCTTTTCGGGGACATCCAGGGGCCATCGCTCGCCGGATCCCGGTGCGGAGGGGGATGCACCTCCGTAGCGATGCCCCCTCTCTGTCACGGTGCGCTGCACACGGGAGAGACGACATGACAGATACCATTCCCCCAGTCCCGTTGACGCGTGCCTCGCGGGTCGACCAGGTGTTTCCGACGCTGACGGCGGCGCAGATCGCGCGCCTCGCTGTGCACGGCCAGGTGCGCCACGTCCAGCGTGGTGAGGTGCTCATGGAGGCTGGGGAGCAGCCTTCGCGGTTTTTCGTCGTCACCGCCGGTCACATGGAGATTGTCCGGCCCTCAGGCAGTACGGAGGCGCTCGTGGCCGTCCTGCGACCAGGGCAGTTTACCGGCGAGGTCACCATGCTCTCGGGGCGCCGCGGGTTCGTCCGTATGCGCGCCGGAGAGCCTGGTGCCGTGCTCGAGGTCGAGCGCGACCACGTGCTCGCACTCGTGCAAACCGACAGCGAGTTGAGCGAGATCCTCCTGCGGGCCTTCCTCCTCCGTCGGGTGGACCTGATGGCGCAGGGGGTCAGCGACGTCGTGCTCGTCGGGTCGCGTCATTCCGCTGGCACGCTCCGCATCCAAGCGTTCTTGACGCGCAACGGCCATCCGTACGCCACCCTCGACCTCGACCGGGATGCTGGCGTCCAGGCGCTGCTGGACCGTTTCCAGGTCACGGTCGACGACGTGCCGGTGGTGATCTGCCGCGGCGAGGTCGTGCTGCGGAACCCCACCAATGGGCAGCTCGCCGACTGTCTCGGCTTCAACGCGGCGATCGATCAGACGCAGGTCCATGACCTGGTGATCGTCGGGGCTGGACCTGCGGGGCTCTCGGCGGCCGTGTACAGCGCGTCGGAAGGCCTCGATGTCCTAGTGCTCGAGACCCACGCACCGGGCGGACAGGCCGGGTCGAGCTCGAAGATCGAGAACTACCTCGGCTTTCCCACGGGCATTTCCGGGCAGGAGCTCGCCACGCGGGCGTACACACAGGCGCAGAAGTTCGGGGCGCACCTGCTCATCGCGCGAAGCGCGACACAGCTCGCATGCGACCGGAAGCCGTACGCCATCGCGATCGACAATGGCTCGCGGGTGCTGGCGCGCACCGTCATCATCGCGACAGGGGCGGCATATCGGCGCTTGGCTCTCAAGAACCTGGCGCAGTTCGAAGGCGTGGGCGTGTACTATGGGGCGACGTTCGTTGAGGCCCAGGTGTGTGGTGGTGAAGAGGTGATCGTGGTGGGCGGCGGCAACTCCGCCGGCCAGGCCGCGGTGTTTCTGGCGCAGACCGCCAGACGAGTGCACCTCCTCATCCGGTCGGGGGGGCTGGCGGCGAGCATGTCGCGCTATCTGATTCAGCGCATCGAAGAGACGCCGGCGATCGTTTTCCGACCGCACACAGCAATTATGGCGTTCGAAGGCGGCGACCATCTCGAGCGCGTGCGCTGGCGGGATACGCAGACGGGGGTCAGCGAGACCCACGCCATCCGCCACGTCTTCGCCATGACCGGTGCCGTGCCCAACACCCGCTGGCTCGCGGGATGTGTCGCGCTTGACGCGCACGGGTTCATCAAGACCGGACCCGATCTGTCCCCGGAGGATATAGCCGCCGCACGGTGGCCGTTCGCCCGGGGGCCCCACCTCCTCGAAACGAGTCTGCCTGGCGTGTTCGCGGTCGGCGACGTCCGGGGCGGCAATATCAAGCGGGTGGCGTCGGCGGTAGGGGAGGGCTCGATTGCCGTCGCCTTCGTGCATCAGGTGCTCCACGAATAGGCGGAAGACGCGCATGTCTGGCGGAACGTGGGCGCATCTCGACGCTATAAGGACCGTTTCGCAACCTCGTACGGCGTGCTATGAGAACGTCTCCTCCCCACGCTCCTGCGTCCGCCGCGTCGGTTCGGTGTGTCCCAGGACCGCTCCGGAGACGCGCACAGTGGTGCCGAACTTTCAGCAATTGCCAATCATTCGGCACTCCTTTTCATTAAAGTGCAAGCAATATCAATGGTTTACATATGGCCTCGTTCTTGCAATGGTTCCTACCGTCAACGGTCGTAGACAGCACAGGGGACAGGAAAGAGACAGCGCAAATGACCTGCAAGATTGAACGGCATGCTGACGGGCAACAAACCACGTTCCGGCTCATCGGCTACGTGCAAGCCGAGCATCTTGAGGCCTTGCAAGCCCAACTGGAGAGCCACAGCCCCAGGACAGTGTTGGACCTCGACGAGGTGACGCTGGTGGATGTCGAGGTGGTGCGCTTCCTCGGCAGGTGTGAGGCGGCAGGGATTGCCGTCCTCCATGGCCCACCCTATATCCGGGAGTGGATCTCACGGGAACAGCGGCAATAACGCACAAATGGGCGGAGGATAAACCATGTCCACGTTGTTCGATTTAGCGCAGCGGATCTGTCGGGGTGACAGCCCGCCGCCCCCTGTCGCCAGGCTGATTGGTTTTACACTCACGTTTATTGCACCCGGCCAGGCGCATATCGAGTTTGAGGCTGGCGCGCAGCACGCCAATCCCATGGGCACGCTGCACGGGGGCATTCTCTGCGATATTGCTGATGCGGCCATGGGCATGGCGTATGCCAGCACCCTGGGCGAGGGCGAAACGTTCACTACCCTCGAGCTCAAGATCAACTTCCTGAAACCTGTGTGGCAGGCCAGGCTGCATGCGATCGGCTGCGTGGGCACGCGCGGCCGCACGATTGGCCTGGTCGAGTGCGACGTTCTCGACACCCATGAGGCGTTGGTCGCCCGCGCCACCAGCACGTGCATGACGCTGCGCGGCGACCAGGCCCGTGGTCGCTAGGAGGGCCACGCCATGACGCCGACGCGACGCTGCATCCTGGGGGTCTTTGCCCATCCGGACGACGAGACCTCTTGCGCTGGAGGGACCTTGAGCCGCTACGCCCAGGCCGGGGTAGACGTCTACGTGGCCACGGCGACGCGGGGCGAGCTGGGCATGCTGGGAACGAACGGTCAGGTGGTGAGGCGCGAGGACTTGCCCGGGGTACGCGAGGCAGAGCTGCGCACTGTGCTCCACATGTATGGGGCCAAGCCCCCTATCATTTTGGGCTATCGCGATCAGGCGGTGTCGCACGTCAACGCGGACGAGCTGATAGCCAAGATAGTCGCGGTGATGGACGCCGTCACGCCCGATGTGGTGCTCACCTTTGGGCCGCTGGGGCTCACAGGCCATCCCGACCATGTGGCGGTGCACCGCGCCACGGTGGCAGCGTTTCACCGCTACCGCCACCGCACCACAGGCCAACCACGCCTGTACTATAAGGCCCTGCTCCCCGCGGCCATGCAGGCCCTGGGCCTGACGCTTACGGGCCCCGAGGTCCAGCCGACCGTGCTCATCGATATGACGGCCCAGAAGGCCCTCAAAGTGCGCGCCTTACGGACGTACACCACGCAAGAGGATGCGCAGCATCTGGCAGAGCTCGTGGAGCAAGCGCCCTGGGCGATAGAGGCGTTTCACCAGGCGTACCCACCGGTGTCTGCGGAGGTACTGGCGACCGGATTGTGGGAGTCCGACAGCGCAGGATAGCACTGTGCGAGCACGAGGCAAAGACAGAGCGCACGGCACGCGCAAGGAGACATCCGCATGGAGTTCAATCTAGAACAGATCGACACCCTGTTGAGTACGACGCGGGCCGTGCGCCGCCGTCTGGACTTCACCCGCGAGGTGCCGGACGAGGTGCTGCTGCGCTGCATCGATCTCGCCGAACAGGCACCGTCAGGCGGCAACGTGGCGAGTCGCCGCTGGCTCGTGATCCGTGACCCGGACACCAAGGCCCGCCTCGCCGCGCTCTATCGTGACGCCGGTGGGCAGGGACTCATGGCGACGGCCGAGCGGCTGCGCGGCCGTGGGCAGGCGCGGGCACGGGTGGTGACCTCCGCGGCGTATCTGGCCCAGCACCTCGAACGAGTCCCCGTCCTCGTGCTGGTCACCATCTGGGGCACGCATGACGGCAGTGGACGACCCGGCCTGTTTGATTCGGTCCTGCAGGCGGCCTGGAGTTTTTGCCTCGCGTTGCGCGCACGGGGGTTGGGCTCCGCCTGGACCACCCTCCATCTCGGATGCGCCCAGGAGGTGGCCGACCTGCTCGGCATCCCCGACGGCGTCACCCAGGTGGTCTTGCTGCCCGTCGCGTATACGCGCGGAACCGATTTCACCCCAGCGCCGCGGCGCCCCGCCGCGGCCATCACCTGGTTCGACCGCTGGGGCGACACCAACGCGCAGCCCCGCGACGGCCACTCCCTGCTGGCCGCCGGTCCAGGGGTCACCGTGGAAGTCGACATCGCCGCCAGCCCGACGCGGGTCTGGGAGCTGGTGAGCGACATCAATCTCCCGGCCCGCTTCAGCACCGAGTTCCGCGGGGCGACCTGGATCGATACCGAGAGCCCACGCGTGGGGGCCGCCTTCGTCGGTCGTCATCGGCAGGAGGGGGGCCGGGAGTGGGAGACCACGTCGTACATTGTCGCCTGGGAGCCACCCCGGGTGCTGGCCTGGCACGTCAGCGACCCGGCGCAGCCCAGCGCCCAGTGGCGCTTCGAGCTTGAACCGCTCGGCAGCGGCACCCGGTTACGGCAGCATGTGACGATGGGGCCGGGGATGTCGGGCACGGCCCGAGCGATGGCGCAGCAGCCCGAGCAGGCGCAGCAGATTTTGACGCAGCGCCGGGACCAGTTGCGCCGCAATATGGAGCGCACCACGCAGGGGATCAAGCAGCTCGCAGAGGCGCCCAGCGAGGACGCCACCGCCGCGCCGCGCTAGTACGTGGCTGTCCGAGAGCCGTGGCGCAAGAGGCGGTGCATCGCCCATCCTGTAGACTGCCATGCGCGCCACAGCGCACCGCGCTCGAGGCAACGCTTGCAAGGCAGAGGAGCATGAGCATGGATGTGCAAACGCTTATGGCGCATACGCCTCCAGCTCCCAGGGTGCCGCGGGGCCGGCGGCGGGGCATGCTGGGGTGGGCGCGGCCGGCGGGGCGGCGCACCAAGGCCGTTGCATTGCCTCTCCGCGCCATGGAACGATCCATCCGGTCACGCACGGAAAGGAGGTCATATGTCTTCCCATGTGCCAGCGGTCTCGAGTGGAGGTCGCATCGCGCTCGCTGGCGCCACCGGGCGCATCGGCTCGGCCTTGGCCGCCAGCCTGGTCGCAGACCCCGCTAGCGTCGTGGCCTTGACCAGGGACCCTCAGACCGCACGTCTGGCAGACACCACGGCCGTCGTCGCCGTGGACTTTGACCAGCCGGGCTCGCTTGAGGCCGCTCTGCACGGGGCACAGCGTCTCTGCATCGCGCATGGCACCTCGCTTCGCCAAGTGCGCAACGAGAGCGCTTTGATAGACGCGGCGGTCAAGGTGGGGGGCGCACACGTCGTGAAGGTGTCGTCGATGGGGCCGCCTTCGACCCTGCCCCCGTTCGCGTGGCACATAGCGATCGAGGCCCATGTGGCCAAGCAGCCCCTTGGGTACACTGTCCTGCGGCCGTCGGCCTTTGTCGACATCCTGCACCGGGCGGGGTCCCAGGTGGCAGCCGGCACCTGGGGCGGGGCCGCAGGCGAGGGGCTGGTCACCTTCATTGACACGTGCGATGTGGCAGAGGTGGCGCGCGCCGCACTGTTGGCCGCGCTCGAGCCGGGCACCCAGCGTGTGCACCATCTGACCGGGTCCCGGAGTTGGTCGATGCCGCAGATCGCGGAGGAGCTGTCGCGGCTGCTCGGCCGGCAGATCCTCTACGAGCATCGCACCCCTGCAGCACAACGAGAGCTGCTGCTGCGCTCTGGGCTCAACGCGTTTGGTGCCGATCTCCTGCTCGGACTGGACACGGTCTTCCGCGCCTCGGCCCTCGCCGAGACCACGTCGACGGTCGAGGAACTGACGGGCCATGCGCCCCGCTCGGTGCCGGCGTGGCTCGCAGAAAACCGCGACGTGTTCAGCACGTCCGAACCCGTCCGGGCGTGCCGGAGCCATCGCCGGACGGTGTCGTTGCAACCACACAGCGTGGCGGGCCGTCCCTGTCACGCTTGCCGCACTCACCTGCCTATGGGGGTCGTCAAAGCACCATGGTGCAACGCTGGGCTTTCCCCTGCGTGTGTGCGTCCCACAGCTCATCAGTACGTCTCGAAAAAGGGAGGGTTTCGAGACAAGTCTTTATCACTACCAGAACTCTGCCCTGCTTTTCGGCTGAACACGTTGCCCTTCACCTGCCGCTGACGAGGGAGTCGAAGAAGAGGTACAGGGCGGCAATCCGGCCATCGCGCGCGATGATGAAGTCGGTTCCGGCATAAGCCGGTGCCTCGCCAGGGCGGCCCGATACCCATCGGAGGCGACCGGCATTATGCAACTCCTCCGGTTCGGCCGTGGGCGTGTATTGGAAGTCCGGATGGGTCGCCCGGATCGCACCCGCGATCTGCTCGACCTCGTCTCGCCCCCGGTGAACGCCCTGAGGCTGGTAGAACACGCAGTCCTCGGTGAAGATCTCGTCGATGGTCGCGCGTCGGCGAGCGGGGTCGCCTTCGCCGAAGACCTCGTGAAGATTGCGGGTTAGCAGCGTCGCGATACTGTGGGACATGGCTGGTCTCCTCTAGGCTCATTGACGGGATGAGGCCTGAACGGCCCTGTGTGCGAACATCTCGAAGGCCATGTGCGCGTCGCACGCCCAGGCGAAGCTGCCGGGGCCGCCTGCAACGACGTTGCAGCGTGGAAAACCAGGATGGCGGCCCCAGTCAGCTTCAACCGTTGGTGAGGCTGCGGCTTCGCTCTAGCTGTGATCGAGCACACGCCAGTCCTGCTGACGCGCCCACGCCTCGAAAGGATGCCACTGCACCTCGGGGAAATCACGGCGCAGGCGCTCGATGTCCGCGGCATACCCTGTCCGATCGAACCACGCGAACATCAGCGCCAGATCTGCGCTCTGGGCACGTAAAACGTCGGGTGGAAACCCCGCATAGTGGACCTCGCGGCCGGTCACCTTGGACACGATGGCTGCGGCTTCTGCGCCCGTGAGCGCATCTCCGGCGATCTCAAAGCGACGACCGCAGACGGTCTCACCGCGCTCAATGACCGCTGCCACGAACGCCCCGATGTCGGCCGCGGCGATGTGTTGCAGCGCGCGGCTGGCAGGCAAGGCCATCGCGAGCTTCCCCTGACGCAGACTCGCTAGGCTCCACGGCTGCCACACATTCTCCATGAAGGAGACCGGGGCGACGATAGTGGAGGGCACACGGGAGGCTTGCAGGTGCTGTTCGACGGCATATTTGCTGTCAAAATGCGGCATGCCGGTGGCGCGGTTGGCACTGGCGACCGAACTGGAGAGGAGATGCGCGACTCCTGCCGCTTGGGCGGCCTCCGTTATGGTCAGGCCCTGAGCGGTTTCGTGCTCGGCACCCTGTTCATAGGGTGTGCTCATCGCATACACAGCGTCGACGCCGCGTGCAGCGCGCACCAAGGAGTCATGGTCCGTGAAGTCACCGCCAGCGATCTCCACCCCCTGCTCCCGCAGTCGCTGCGCTGCCGGCGAGGCAGCAGTGCGCGTCAGAGCCCGGACGTGATGCCCTCGGGTCACTAACGCCTTAACGACGGCACCCCCTTGCTGACCGGTAGCACCGGTGACGAGCACAAGCTTTGATTGAGCCATTGTAACACTCCTCTCTCCTACTTTTGGGCTTGTTCCGTAGTGGGCGGCCATGCCGTTCGGCATCGCCGACAGCTTAGGGGAGCTTGTCGAAAAAGAGATACAGGGCGGCAATCCGGCCGTCCCGGGCGATGATGAAATCAGTCCCGGCGTACGCTGGCGCCTCACCATGGCGGCCCGATACCCATTGGATCCGCCCGCCGTTGCCCACTTCCTCGGGCTCGGCAATGGGCTGATAGCGAAAGTCAGGGTGCGTGGCCCTGATCGCGCCCGCGACGCGATCGATCGCGTCGCGGCCACGGTAGGCGCCCCTGCTGGGGTCGTAGAACACGCCATCTTCGGTGAAGAGCTCGTCGATGGCCGCCCGCCGGCGCGCGGGGTCGTTTTCACCGAAGACGTCGTGAACATTGCGGGTCAGCAAGGTCGATATGCTATGGGACATGGCTTGTCTCCTCTACCCGAACGAGCCCGACTTCGACCTAGGCGCGACGGTGTACTCGTGCATCCTCTGTCGGCGTACTCATCGAGGCGCTCTGAACCACTGAAGCTGTGAACAAGGGCCGGTACGCCGGACGATGGGTCCAAGCAAGGAACATTGCGAGCGTCGCGACGAGGACGGCAAGGGGCAAACCCGCCGGCGCCAGGAAGACGTGGAACTCAACGATGTGGACGATCACGGGCGCGAGGATGACGACCCCGAGTGGCACCATGCCGAGCAGCAGCAGCGCTCCGCCGACCAGCTGCGTGGCGAAGAGCGTCGGGAGCATGAAGCCACTCGCCGCCAGGCCGCCGAAGAACGCGATGGCCGCTTGTGGCATCTCGGGCTGCGGAAGGAACTGAAGGAAGCCATTCAGCCCGAACACGAGGAAGATGATACCGAGTAGGATTCGCGCGATCAGCACAGCAGTCTTCATTCGATCTCCTCCCTGGCCGCGAGGTTGCGGGCCGGAATGGCGCCGAGGCGCCCGGCGGCGGCTTACCTATCCGTCACTTGATCAATGATGCCGGCGCCGTCCTGGCCGGATATCCACTTCGTCCATGGCTCTTCAGTTCCTTTACCCCAGTCAGTAGGCGGGTATGTGTCGCCATGCACGACGCCAGAAGCATGGAGCTTAACCCGGACTCGACTGCATCCTGCCTGTACGTCCGGCATCTCGCCGACGTGCAACACCGGCTGGGAGATCTCTTCTTTCTCGTACCAAACTGCTTTCATAGAGACCTGGTCCAAACTTGAAGTCGGCAGCGGGACGGTGCTCGACGGCTTTGGCGAGCCGGCGTGCTCTCTGAGCCGCTGGACAACAACCGCGAAGAGCCTCCCTTTTGAACATGGGGATGCTCCTTTGCTTTCTGGCGATTGTTCAGGCGCTTGGCGCGAGACCGAGCTGCTGCATAATGGCAAGCGCGTCCGTCATGACGGCGTCTTCGAGGATTTTGCCGTCACGAATGGTGTAGATGTGGATCGCCATCCACTCGATGCGATCGCCCGTGCCGGGACGTCCGAACAACTCCCCGCGATGCGTACCACCGAAGCGATCGACGAGGACGACCTTATCGCCTTCCGCGACAACGTCGAGCACCTCGGCTCGCGCGTCGGGGATCGCTTGATAGAACATCTCGTAGAGCTTTCGCCGAGCACCGGGTCCGACCTCGGGGCCTTCCGGCGGGAAGGCTGAGATTCCGCGCCCGCGGAACTCGGGATGAAGCACATCTTCAAGCAGCTCAAGTCGGCGACCGTTGAAAACATCCTCGACCAGTCGTAGCGCGATGGCCTTGTTCGCTTCGAGGTCAAACATGGCGATAACCTCCGTGTGGCTCTCCCTGTAACAATATGTCTGAGTTTATCCCGCTTTCTTTCTGGTAGGATGCGCCTCTGACATCACAGTTATCTCTGCCCTCGCCGCCTTGTCATTACTCCACCCGACTGGCCGTGCCTGCCGTCGGTGCGTGCAGCGCGGCTGGGCATGTCCTCTGGGGTGGCGTGCGCTTACTTTGACGCCGTTGCCAAGGGGGTTTTGCAAGGCACATGCCACGTGCCTCCCGGCCCCCGATGATCACCACAGCTCATTGCATAGAAAGGCACATGGCCCCCGCACCTGCTGTGGCGCGCCGGTTACCCCGGCGAGGGCCTCTCCGTCTGCCCCCAGACGGCACCGCCGCGTTGCACCGCCGCCGCTTGCGCCGTCGCAAAGTCCGACAGCCAGGTGGCGATCTCAAGGCGTGTGCCCCAGGGGTCGGTAAAGTACAGGCTCACGGCGCCGAAGCCTGGGTGCGCCATCGGTCCTTGGTACGGCACGCCCTGGCGCTCCAGATGCGCACGCCAGGCATCGCTCTCCTCAAGAGTGCGGCAGTTGAAGGCGTAGTGGAACAGGCGTGGCGGCGGCGCGGCCTCGAGCGGTTCGCCGAGGAACAAGCTGACGATGTGCGCCCCGATGCGGATATCCTCGTGCGGGCCCACGGGATGTGACGTATCACCACCCCAGTTATAGCGGCCGACGACCTCAGCCCCGAGCACTTCGACATACCAGCGCTCCGCCGCGACCAGATCTGGCACGGAGAAGGCAATGTGGTCCCAGCCGGTGAGTGTGAGCGGAGCCTTGCTCTGCGGGAGGGGGATGGCGTCCTGGGGAGGGGGCATAATGTGCGATAGAGCGGTAGTCATGGTGTACCTCCTGTGCCATGGCAACTGGCGCTTGTGATACTTTCCGACGCATCACCACGGCTGCAGCACACGCTGCGACCGCGAGACCGTCCTGCATATGGGTGTCGCAGAAGTACCCTTGTGCAACTACCCGAGCGAAGGCCTATCCACTCTGCCTCACCGATGCCGCCGCTGGCCGGCCGATGTCGCCGAGCATCTCTTCCTTGATGTAGGTGTGGGTGATGAACTCCCAGCTGTGGCCATTCTCGTCGCGGAAGTAGAAGCCACGGCCGTGGTGGAGGTGGTTGATCTGCATGTCGTCTTGCGCGCGCGGGCCGCTGCCGTACTTGAGGCCTGCCTCTTGCACGCGGCCGAGGATGGCATCGAAATCCTCGTCCGTCACCAAGAAGGCGTAGTGGTTGCTCTGGAAGTTCTCGCGGTTGTCGAAGTCCAACGCGAGGTGCTCGTTGACCTTCACCGGGGCGAAGTGGCCGAAGAGACCGTGGTACGCTAGGCCCAGGATGTGGGCCATGAACCTGGCCGACTGCTCTTTGTCATGCGCCGGAACAATGGTGTGGTCCAAGTAGAGAGCCATCGTATCCTCCTTCGCGTGTTGTTGCCTCTTTCCCAGGGATGATACACGACTGGGGTACACACAACGGGCCAGGAGCAGCGATCAAGACGGTGAGATCCAAGAGACGATCATGGGAGTTTTGCCCCGTTGACGCTCCACAAGCGTTGTCGTTGCACGCCCGCATTTCGCGCCAGCGACTCCTTCTCCGAGAAGCGGGAGGTGCAGACCCTTCGATGGTGGCCATGGCGCGGATACGGCCACAACCGTATGGTCAGACATCCGTGATTCTCCTCTCGGGTTGCGTTGTCACTGGTCTATAATATAGGTCCGAGGTTGTGAACGAGCAATGATGCAAAGTTCATTTTTTCTGTCTGATCGTTCAAAGAATGAAGGAGCCTGGCATGGATGTCCTGTCGGATGTCTTGACGACGGTCCGGCTGCACAGTGCGATTCACTTCTGCCCCGAACTGAGCGCGCCCTGGGGCATCCAAGTGTCGGCGCAGCGTGACCGTGCCCTCTTCTACGTGCTGTCGCGCGGGAGTTGTTATCTGGAGGTGGACGGGCTGGCAGCGCCGGTGCCGCTGGTCGGTGGCGACGTGGCGATGCTGCCGCACGGCGCGGCCCACATCGTGCGCGATCAGGTCCACACGCCGGCCATCCCGCTCGAAGCCTTGTTGCAGGCGGGCTGCGCGAGCCCAGCGCCCCAGGCGTTCCAGCATGGCGGCGGCGGGGGGACATCGGCGTTCGTGGTGGGGTATTTCCAATTCGGGCAGCGCGCGGCGAGCCAGTTTCTTGCGCCGCTCCCCCCGCTCATCCACATTCGCGCTGAGGCCGGGCAGAGCGTGCCCTGGCTGGAGGCGACGTTAAAGTTCCTGGCTGCCGAATCCACCTCGGAGGTGCCTGGCGCGCAGCTCATCATGGCGCGCCTCACGGATGTGCTGTGCGTGCAGATTTTGCGCGCGTACATCGCCCAGGAGGCCACCGAGGGCCAGACCTGCGACCAGCAGGCCGGGATGTTGCGCGCCCTGAGGGATCCCCACCTCGGCAAGGCGCTGGCGTTGATGCATCAACAGCCCGAGCATCCCTGGACGGTGGCGGCACTGGCCGCACGGGTGCGCCTGTCGCGGACCGGCTTTGCGGTGCGCTTCCGCACGCTGGCCGGCGTCGCGCCGCTCGAGTATTTGCGGCAGTGGCGGATGCAGAAGGCCAGCGACTTCTTGCGGCAGGGGGAAGAGCCTCTCGAGGCGATTGCCGAGCGGATCGGCTACGAGTCGAGCGCCGCATTCAGCAAGGCATTCAAGCGGGAGATGGGCCTCCCGCCGGGGCTGTACCGCAAGGCACAGGGGCGAGCCGTCACGCAGTTGCTGCGCGGGTAGGTGCAGAGGAGGCATCCGGTGGCGAGTGGAAATCCCTATGAGGACCCGCGTGCGCATCTGCGCAGGAACCTACGGTTTGGCGATAACACTTGATTCAGCAAAGGGTTAGAGAGTGGTTAACGCAGGAGTCAGAATAACCCTCGTTAATCTTGTTGCTCGTCCATGGGCTGTTTTACGTCGAAAATCGACCAGAAAACCCATGCAGGAAATCAAAATCAGGTTGATGGAGCCGCCACGAGTTTTCTGGCGGGCGAAACCGTAGGTTTCTGTTTGAATGCGCCCGCTGGTCCTATGAGTCTGTCAGGCAGCACGCAGAGACCGCAGCCCTTGACGGTTCCTTGCCTGCTCAATCGGAAAAAAGTATTTGCCGTAGGGATTAATGTGTGCGAAGCGCGCTGGCGAGAGATGGGCCACGTCCTCCTCGGAAGCTGGTGGGAAAGAGGACATGCCGATCCTTCTGGCCTTTGCCTCGGGTGATCCGCAGCTGACAGCTTTGCAGATTAATCGTATGACCCGGCTCCTCATGCAGCGCCGGGTCACTGAGCCTGCAGGACAGAAGTAGTACCCATATCTACAAAGATTTACACCGGATCGTTGTTTTTTGCTCCAAAACTGATACTGTTGCCCAATTCCCCCTGGGTGTCAAAAGAGACGAGGGGATGGTACGCTCTCACGTTGTGACGAGGCTATCGGCCTTCTATACATGGCGGGAACCGCTTCGATAGCTCTTGTCAGGGAGTATGTACCGTATCATGATGTAAGGAAAAATCGTATGTCTCTTCCCTCCCAGCCTCTCGATACCATCCCCGCAGAGACCGTCCGTGTCGCGCGGGCCACCTTTCCCCACAGCACCCGTTTTATGCAGATGCGCGATGCTCTGGGGACCATTTATGAGCAGCCCGCGTTCGCGGCCCTCTATCCCCAGCGCGGCCAACCCGCTGAAGCCCCCTGGCGCCTCGCGCTCATCACCGTCATGCAATTTGCTGCAGACTTGTCGGATCGCGCGGCTGTCGAAGCGGTGCGCAGTCGTATTGACTGGAAGTACGCCTTAAGCTTAG
>WNFS01003785.1_pt1 | contig 18981 bp, 21 predicted proteins | sample 5400141 | NCBI WGS metagenome assembly WNFS01 (sample SAMN13153358, study PRJNA577476) | soil metagenome | isolation source: 60 cm saprolite under Madrone tree | place: USA:California | collected 2016-06-14
CGAGGAGCTCCACGACCGCGGGCGCGGAGCGAAGGTGCTCTTCGCCACCCACTACCACGAGCTGACCGCGCTCGCCGAGCGGCTTCCGCGCGTCCGAAACTTCCACGTCGCGGTCAAGGAATGGAACGATGAGATCATCTTTCTCCACAAGGTGGGGCCCGGCGGAACGGACAGATCGTATGGCATCCAGGTCGCCCGCCTCGCCGGCCTTCCCAACGCCGTGATCGCCCGTGCCCGAGAGATCGTGGCCGAGCTGAGCCAGAATCCCGGCGGCCGGGTCCCGGGACCATCCGAGCCGGCTCCGCAGCTCGGTCTCTTTCCTCACGCGACCGATCCGCTCCTCAAGGAGCTGGAAGCGCTCGACGTGTCTACGCTGACGCCGCTCGCGGCGCTGAATCTCCTGGCGGACTGGCAGCGGCGGCTCAAGGTCCGGCCGTGAAACCCATACGCCTTCTGCCCGACCACCTGATCAACAAGATCGCCGCCGGCGAGGTGGTCGAGCGGCCGGCGTCGGTCGTCAAGGAGCTCGTGGAAAACGCGATCGACGCCGGCGCCCGCCTGATCACGGTCGACCTGAAGGATGCCGGCCGCCAGCTCATCCGCGTCACCGACAACGGAACCGGCATGCGGGGCGGCGACCTGGACATGGCGCTCCGTCGCCACGCCACCTCCAAGATCTCGGACGACGCCGACCTGGCCGCCATCGAGACGCTGGGATTTCGAGGGGAGGCCCTGCCGGCCATCTGCGGCGTCAGCCGGTTCGAGATTCTTTCCTGCGCGCGCGGCGACACTGTGGGCACGCTGGTCCGAGGCGCGGGCGGGGCTGTCGCCGACCGTCTCGAGGTCGAGGCCCCGGTCGGCACCTCGGTCGAAATCCAGGATCTCTTCTTCAACACGCCGGCCCGGTTGAAATTTCTCAGGAGCGCGCCGGCGGAGCTGGCGTTCATCCTGCGGCTCCTGCACGGCATCGCGCTCTCGCGCCCGGACCTGCACTTCCGGGTGCTCCACCACGGCAAGCCCGTGCTGTCGGCTCCGCCCTCGGCGACTCTCCGTAACAGGGTTGGCGCCCTCCTCGGCTTCGAGACGGCCGCGGCGATGCTCGACGTCGGCCACTCGCAGGGCTTCGTGCGCGTCACCGGCCTCGCGGCGCCGCCCCAGCGGGCCCGCGGCAATCGCGATGAGATCACCCTCATCGTCAACGGCCGCCCCGTCAAGGACACGGCGCTGGCCCAGGGTCTGATCGAAGCCTACCGTCCGATGCTCCCGCGTCACCAATTTCCCGTGGCGACGATCCTCGTGGACCTGCCGCTGCCTGAAGTGGACGTCAATGTCCACCCGACCAAGGCGTGGGTCCGCTTCCGCTCGCCGCGCCTCGTGCAGGAAGCAGTGTTCCGCGCCGTCCACGACGCGCTCCGATCCCAGCGCGTGGTCCAACCCCAACAGGGTCTGACATCCAAGTACGGGGGCCCAGAAATGGCCCCCGTACTCCCCCAGTCCGCGGACTTTCCTAGTGGATTGGGTTCCAACGAGAGCCAGGGGGCGCTCTTCCACGAGGCGGCAGCCTCATTCGGCCCGGGGCGGTTCGGGGCCGTGGTCGGGCAGCTCCAGGAGACTTTCATCGTCTCGGGCAGTGACGAGGAGGTCTTCTTTATCGACCAGCACGTCGCCCACGAGCGCGTGCTGTTCGAGGAGCTCCGCCGTGACCTCGCCGGAGGACCCCTCGCCTCCCAGGTCCTGCTCTTTCCCCAGACGCTCGAGTTGGGGCCGGGCAAGGCCGATCTGCTCCTGGAATGGTCCGGCGATCTCGAGGGGCTGGGCTTCACCCTCGAAGAGTTCGGCGGCCGCAGCGTCCTCCTGCGCGCGGTGCCGGCTCTGCTCAAGTCGCAGGAGCCGCAGAAACTCATCGAGGGTCTCCTCGACGAAGTCGGCTCTCCGGCCGGCGCGCAGTCGGCGCCCCTCGTCGAGAGAGCCCTGGCGTTCGTCGCGTGCCGCGCCGCGATCAAGGCGCATGCGCCGCTCCAGCGCGAGGAGATGATGCGTCTGCTCTCCGACCTTTCGGCAACCGAAACGCCGTATTTCTGCCCGCACGGGCGGCCCATCGTCTCTCGGCTGTCACTCAAGGAAATCAAGCGCGAGCTTCGGCGAACATGGTAGGTCCCCCTCCGCTCCTCGTCATCGTCGGCCCGACCGGGGTGGGGAAGACCGCCGTCGCGGTCGCCCTCGCGGCCCGCGTGTCCATGGAGGTCGTCAGCGCCGACTCGCGCCAGGTGTACCGGGGCATGGACGCGGCGACAGGCAAGCCGACCGCCGCGGAGCGCTCCGCCGTGACGCATCATCTCCTCGACCTCATCGAGCCCGGCGAGCGCTACCATGCCGCGCGCTTCAGGCTGGACGCGGCGGCGGCGATCGACACGATCCGCGCGGCCGGCCGCCTCCCGGTCATCGTGGGGGGCACCGGGCTCTATGTCCGAGCGCTTCTGAGGGGGCTCGATCCGGCGCCGCCCGCCAACCCGGATCTGCGGGCGCGGCTGGAGGAGACGGCACGGGTCAAGGGTCCTGCCGCGCTGCACGCCCAGCTCGCCGCGCTCGATCCCGCGAGCGCGGCCCGGCTTCACCCCAACGACCGGGTCCGCGTCATCAGGGCGATAGAAAAGCATGGGCCCGAGCCTGCACCAGGCGGAAGCTGGACGCGGGCTGTACCGCGATGGAGTGCGGCCATGTTCGGGCTCACGCGCGAGCGAAAGGCGCTCTCCAGGAGCCTCGAGGAACGCGCGCGCGGAATGCTGGCTGGTGGGATGATGCAGGAGGTGCGGCGCCTGCTGGCCGCCGGTCATGACGAGACGGCGCCGGGCATGGCCGGTATCGGCTACCGCCAGATGGTCGGCGTGCTGAAGGGCCGGCTGGCCGAGGCCGAGGCGCTGAGGATGGGTCGAGTGAGAAAGAGGGAACGGGCGCTCCTGGCGGCCTTGCGGCTTCCGAGGCAGCGCCGCTACGAAGTCGAAGAGTCGCTCGACGAGCTGGGCCGCCTCGCCGAATCGGCAGGGGCCGAGGTCGTCGGCCGCGTCACGCAGGAAAGGCAGGCACCCACCCCCAAGCTCTACTTCGGCAAGGGCAAGGTGGACGAGCTCAGGGCCTCGTCCGAGCGGGAGCGCGCCAACCTGATGATTTCCGACGATGCGCTCTCGCCCATCCAGGAGCGCAACCTGGGCGGCTCGCTCGGGCTCAAGGTCATCGACCGGACCGCGCTCATCCTCGACATCTTCGCCCAGCGCGCGCGAACCATGGAGGGCAAGCTCCAGGTCGAGCTGGCGCAGCTGTCCTATCTCCTCCCGCGCCTCGTGGGGCAGTGGAAGCATCTGGAGAGGCTCGGCGGCGGCATCGGCACGCGGGGGCCCGGCGAGACGCAGCTCGAGTCCGACCGCCGAATGGTCCGCCACCGGATAGAGAAGATCCGGGGCGAGCTGGGTCGCGTGCGGGTGCACCGGCGGCTGCTCCGCGACCGCCGCAAATCAGCGGGCGTCCCGGTGGTCGCCCTCGTGGGCTACACCAATGCCGGCAAGACCACGCTGCTGAACCGGCTCACCGGCGCCGAGCACGCCGCCGCCGACCAGCTCTTCATGACGCTCGACCCGACGGCGCGACTGGTCACCCGGACCGGGCACGCGCCGTTCATCCTCACGGACACGGTCGGCTTCATCCGCAAGCTGCCCCACCAGCTGGTTGCCGCGTTCAAGGCGACGCTCGAGGAGCTGGACGAGGCAGACGTCCTCGTCCACGTGGTCGACGCGAGCCATCCAGGTCTCGACGACCAGATGAGCGCGGTGGACTCGCTCCTGGGCGAGCTGGACCTGGGCCGCCGCCCGACCATCGTGGCGCTCAACAAGGTCGATCGTCTGGAGGAGGGCTCAGCCTTGGGCGCGCTCGTGGACAGGTTCGAGGGTACGGCGCTGTCGGCCCGCACGGGCGAGGGAGTGGCGGCGCTGCTGGACCGCATCGAGGACGCGCTGCGTCCGGGCGTAGAGCGCATCAGCCTCCTCATACCGTATCGGGACGGCACGGCGCTGGCGCACTGCTACGAGCGCGGCCGGGTCCTCTCGCGCTCCGACGCCGCCGAAGGCATCCACCTCGAGGTCGAGCTGCCGCCGCGTCTCCTGGCCGTGGTCGAGGCCTATCGGGTCACGCGCTAGGCGGAGCTTTCGCTCCGGCGTGGACGCCTGGAATGGTAGACTTGTGCTCCGTCCGCAACGGGTGATCTATGGGACTCGCAAACTGGCTGACGACGCTCCGCATCCTCCTCATCCCGGTCTTCGTGACCCTGCTGGTCTACCGGCAGGCGGGATGGGCCGTCGTCGTCTTCTGCGCGGCCAGCCTGACGGACCTCCTCGACGGCTACATCGCGAGGAGCCGGGGAACGCAGACCCAGCTGGGCGCCTTTCTCGACCCCGTGGCGGACAAGCTTCTCATCACCTCGGCCTTCATCACGCTGACCTACCTCAAGGTCATCCCGTTCTGGATCGCCGCCGTCGTCGTTAGCCGTGACCTCATCCTGAGCGTCGGCGTTCTCGTCATCCACGTCGCGGGCGGAAGGGTCCATCCCACGCCCAGCTGGCTGGGCAAGGCCTCGACCCTCTGCCAGATGACGACGGTCCTCCTGGCGATGCTCGCGTTCTACTTCAAGATTCTCCTCACGCTACCGAAGGCGGCGGCGTGGGTGACGGCGTTCTTCACAGTCGCGTCAGGCCTCCAGTACCTCGTTCAGGGACTGAAGCAGCTGAACCCGCCGGCCGGCGAGCCGCTGGTGGACGAGCGCGCGCGGATGCGGCATGACCAGCTGCGCTGAGCCGGCGTCAAACGGCGTCGTCGTGGCGGCGGTGCGGCAGCGATCGCCGGCCGCGCGGGCGGGTCTCGACACGGGCGATCGCATTGTGGCCATCAACGGCGCCCGGTTGAGAGACGTCATCGATTTCCACTTCCATGCCGGGGTCGAGCGGCTCAGCCTGTCGGTTGAGCGCGGAGGCCGGACCCGGAGCGCCGTGCTACGGAGGACCGGACCCGATCTCGGCCTCGAGCTCGAAGCGCCCCGCCCTGGGGAGATCGACACCTGCAGCAACAAGTGCGTGTTCTGCTTCATCCACCAGCTGCCGCGCGGGATGCGCAAGAGCCTCTACGTCAAGGACGACGACTTCAGGCTCTCGTTCCTCCACGGCAACTACATCACGCTGACCGACCTCGACGAGGCCGAGCTGGCGCGGATCGAGGAGCAGCGCCTCTCGCCGCTCTACGTCTCCGTCCACGCGACGGATCCGGAGCTCCGCCATCGCCTGCTCGGCCAGCCGCGCGTCCGCCTCCCAATCCTGCCCGTCATGGAGCGGCTGGCCAAGGCCGGCATCGTCATGCACGCGCAGATCGTCCTCGTGCCGGACTGGAACGACGGCGCCCATCTCGAGCGCACGGTGCGCGAGCTGGCGCGCCTGCACCCGCAGGTCGCGACGACCGCCGTGGTGCCTGTCGGGCTGACGAGGCATCGCGAGAAGCTGCCCGATCTCCGCACGCTCGCGGATACGGAGGCGCGCGTTCTCGCTCTCACGATCGAAGGCTGGCAGCGGGAATTCTTGAGCGACCTGGGCACGCGCTTCGTCTGGGCGTCGGACGAGGTGTACCTCCAGGCCGGGACATCGTTGCCCCACGCCGCCGCTTACGAGGGCTTCCCGGTCATCGAGGACGGTATAGGACTGGTCCGCCGCTTCAGCGATCGTTTCGGGCGCGCGGCTCGCCGGCTTCCCGCCCGGCTGGCCGCTCCCCGCGCCGTGACCGTCGTGACCGGCACGATGTTCGCCCCGCGGATGCGGGGCCTGCTCGAGACGATAGCCGTCAAGGGCCTGCGCGTAGAGCTGGTCCCGATCGCCAACGACTGGTTCGGGCACGGCATCGGCGTGGCCGGGCTCCTGACCGGACAAGACATCGCCGCGCAGCTCGCCGGGCGGCGGCTCGGCGACGAAGTGCTCGTGCCTGCCGTCGCGATCCGGGACGGCGCCGGTGTCTTCCTGGACGATCTCTCGCCCGCCGACCTCGCTAGGTCGCTGGGCGTCTCCGTGCGCCCCGTGGAGCCTTCGGCGAGCGCGCTTGCCGCGGCCCTCCTCGGCCGCTGAGCGGCCCACCTTGATTCAGCCCTCGCCTCGTCGCCTCCCGCTGCCTACGGCAGCGCCGAGACGCCTCAGCTCGAAGTTCCCGCCGTGATCCGCCCGATCATCGCGCTCGTAGGCCGGCCCAATGTCGGCAAGTCGACCCTCTTCAACCGCCTCGTCGGCCGCCGGCGCTCGCTCGTCCATGACGTGCCCGGCGTCACGCGCGACCGCCTCTACGGCACGACCGTCTTCGAGCGCTGGCAGGCGACCGTGGTGGACACGGGCGGATTCGATCCCAGCACCGAGTCCGACCTGGTCGCCGCCGTGCGGGACCAGGTCCTCACCGCCATCACCGAGGCCGACCTGGTCGTCTTCGTCGTGGACGGCCGCGCGGGCCTGACCGCGCTCGATCAGGAGATCGCCGGCATCCTGCGCCGCAGCCAGCGCCCCGTCCTGCTCGCCGTGAACAAGATCGACTCCGGCGGCAACGAGGCGGCGCTCGCCGACTTCTACCGTCTCGGCTTCGCGTCGGTGCAATCCATCTCGGCCGAGCACGGGCGCGGAGTCGCCGAGCTGATCGAGACCGCGCGCGGCCTGGCGCCGGAGCCGCAGATCGAGAACCGGCTCGAAGGCACGCGGGTGGCGATCATCGGCAGGCCCAATGTCGGGAAATCCTCGCTCGTCAACGCCGTGCTCGGCGAGGAGCGCGTCCTGGTCCACGAAGCCCCCGGCACGACGCGGGATGCGGTGGACACGCCCGTGACGTTCCGGGACCGCCCGTACCTTCTCATCGACACCGCCGGCATCCGGCGCAAGGGCAGGGTCATAGAGGTTCTCGAAAAGCTCGCCGTGGTCATGGCGCTCAAGAGCCTCGAGCGCTGCGACGTCGCGGTGCTGGTGATGGACGCCTCCGAGGGCGTGACGTCGCAGGACGCCCACATCGCGGGCTACGCCCACGACGCCGGCCGCGCCATCGTGCTCGCGGTCAACAAGTGGGACCTCGTGCCCGAGGGGCTCGTGGGCAAGGCCGAGGTGACGGCGCAGATCCACGAGCGGCTGCCCTTCCTCGACTACGCGCCCATCTGCTTCACCTCCGCGGTGACCAGGCTCGGACTTCGTGATCTCTTCGACACCGTCGACCAGGTCGCCGCGGAAGCGCGCAAGCGGCTTCAGCCGGGCGAGCTGCTCACGATCTTCCGCCAGGCGCTCGAGCGGCGGCCCGCGTCTTCTGGCGGTGTGCCGATCCGCGTGCATGGCGTCCAGCAGGTCGCCGTATCGCCGCCGACGTTCGCGGTCAAGGTCAACTCGCCCGGCAAGCTCCACTTCTCCTACGAGCGGTATCTGATCAACTCGATCCGCCGCGCCGCGGGTTTCGCCGGCTCGCCCATACGTCTCCTGGTGCGACGGAGCGCCGGCAAGAAGAAGGGGACAACCGGCTCCGGGCAGGGGCGGGCGACCGGCAAGCGGCGCGGCTGAGCCTATACCCCCGGACCGAGCCTGAGGCAAATCCCTCTAAGTAGGCAGAACCCCTAGCAAAATGGTTTGTGGTCCCCGCTCTCTGTGCTAACATGACGCGGCGTTAGATCCCGGGCCAGAACAGGGGGCACATGGCGACCAACCCGGACCGCGACGAGTTCCTCGAAGACGAAGAGCAGGACGAGCTGGCCCGGCGGAGCATCTTTTCGGCCGGATGGTTTCGCGCTCTCCTCGTACTCACGGTGCTCGCGATCGTCGTCGTGGTATCGCTGCCGTATCTGCTCAACTGGCTCGAGCCGACGCCGCCTTCGCCACCTGCGAAGACCCAGGCCAAGAGCAGCGCGCCTTCTCAGACACCGACACCGGCGCCGCCGCCCGTGACAGCCCCTGCGCCATCCACGATGGTCCCGCCGGCGCCGGCCCCCGCGCCCGCACCGGCCACGCCACCGCCACCGGCCCCGGCGCCATCCACCTCTGCGCCGTCGATGCCGACACCGTCAGCGAAGATCGAAACTCCCGCGCCTCCTCCGGCCAAGGCGGACACGTCAAAATCTGCTCGCGCGCCGGCAGAGCCGAGCCCCGCTGAGCGCCCTGTAGGAACAGCGCCGCTGCCCGTGGCTCCCGCGCCTTCGGCCCCGGCTGCCAAGGGTGCTCCGGCGGCCAAGCAGGAGCCGGCGGCGAAGCCGGCCCCTGCAGAGACTCCAAAGGCCCCAGCGGCGAAGCAGGGCGCGCCCGTCGAGGGCGGCTCGCCCGGCAATTACTTCGTCCAGGTCGGAGCCTTCCTCGAGGAGAAGAACGCCGAGTCGCTGGCCAAGCAGCTTCGGGGCGAGAGCTTCCCGGTGCAGATCACGCAGGTGACGCGCGGAGGCGGCGCAGCCCCGTCCGCTCCAGCGAAGTCGTCGTCGAGCGGCGCGCAGAATCAGCTCTTCATCACGGGCTCGACCCCGGACGCGGTCAACGCCGCTCTCAAGGGCAAGGCCACGGCGCAGGCGGTGAAGGGCGGCATCGTGGTCAATCCGGCTTTCGATCTCGAGACCGCCATGTCGCTCTCGTCGTCGCTCAAGAAGGACGGGTTCAAGGTGGTGATCCGTCGGGCCAAGGCCGCGCAGCCGGCGCCGAAGACGGGCGGCGGGCAGACATTCCACATCGTTCGGGTCGGCGGCTATCCTGACCGGGCGAAAGCGCAGCAGGCCCGCGGTGAGCTCGAGGCCAAGGGGCATCCGGGCTTCCTGTCGCAGGGAGCCGCACGCTGATGCAAGGCCGGCAGCCGTTCGTCGTGCTCGTGACCGCGCCTTCGGAAGCCACCGCGGTCGAGATCGGCAGGACGCTCGTGGACGAGCGCCTGGCGGCCTGCGTCAACGTCGTGCCCGGCATCACGTCCATCTATCACTGGGAAGGGCGCCGCGAGGAAGCGGCGGAGACCCTGCTCCTGATCAAGACGCGGCCCGAGGGCTATGCCGCCCTCCAGCGCCGCGTCCTCGAGCTGCACCCATATTCAGTGCCCGAAGTGCTCGGGCTGCCCGTCGCCGAGGGCGCGCCCGCGTATGTGCAGTGGGTCCGGGAGTCCATCCCGATCGAGGGGGGGTGACCGCTCTGACGAAGAACGATCTCATCAACGCGGTGGCCGCCCACGGACTGTCGAAGCGGCAGTCCGCCTCGGTGGTGGAATCGCTGTTCGACATCATCTTCCGCTGCTTCGAGAAGAGCGAGGATGTGAAGATCGTGGGCTTCGGCCACTTCCGCATTCGCCGCAAGGCGTCGCGGCGGGGACGCAACCCGCAGACGGGGGACAGCATCGAGATCACCGCGCGCAAGGTGCTGACCTTCAAGCCGAGCAAGGGCCTCAAGCTGCGAATCAATCATCACTCGTGATACGGGCATCACTCGTGACACGGGCATCACTCGTCATGCGGGCGCCATTCGTGGCACGGGCGCGACTCGTGGCGCGGGGGTCAAGCGTGAGGCGACGGTCGTGAGCGACGGTGCCGCGCAAGACGGGGAAGACCGGGCACGAGCGCCGATCCCTGACAAGCTCTACTACCGGATCGGCGAGGTCGAGGCGATCACGGAGGTGCCCGCCTACGTCCTGCGTTACTGGGAATCCGAGTTCCGTCTGCTGCGCCCCAAGAAGAACCCCGCGGGCCAGCGGCTCTATCGGAGACGCGATCTCGATCTTGTCCTCCGCATCAAGGCGCTCCTGTACGACGAGCGGCTCACGCTCGAGGGCGCGAAGAAGCGTCTCGTGGCGGAGAGCCGCGGGCCCGCGCAGATGGACCTGGGCGTGCGCGGCGCGGCGCTCGAGGCCGCGCTCCGCCGAATGCGTGACCAGCTCAGGGTCTTGCGGGATCGTCTGGGCCGACCCAAGGGGTGAAGGTACTGGGCCAATTTGCTTCGCCAAATTCCAGTACCGGGGTGAAGGCCGCCTTGTCTTTACCCGCAGCACTCCGTACAATGCGCTTGGGTCGGGGCGTGGCGCAGCCCGGTAGCGCACTTGACTGGGGGTCAAGGGGTCGCAGGTTCAAATCCTGTCGCCCCGACCAATTTCACGAGGGCAAATACAGCGAGAGCGACGGGGCGGATCCCGTGATCTGCCCTCTTTTTTGCTCGCGGAAACGGTGAGTGGCGATGGCGGCGGTGATCCTGGTCACCAACGACGACGGGGTGCACGCCGCGGGTCTCCTGGCTCTCGCCGCCGCTCTCGGGCCGCTGGGCGAGGTGTACGTCGTCGCGCCGGACCGTGAGCAGAGCGCGGTCGGTCACGCGCTGACACTGCACCGCCCGCTTCGCGTGGCGCAGGTGGGCGAGCGCCGCTACGCCGTCAACGGCACGCCGTCCGATTGCGTCAACCTCGCAGTGCTCGGCATCCTGCCCGAGCGCCCGGTGCTCGTGGCGGCGGGCATCAACCACGGCTCGAATCTGGGAGACGACGTCACGTATTCCGGGACCGTGTCGGCAGCGATGGAAGGCACGCTGCTGGGCGTGGCGTCCATGGCGGTGTCGCAGGCCGATGCCGGCGCGGAGGGATTCGAGAGCGCCGCCGTGGTCGCGCGGATGGTGGCGAGCCGGATTCTGGTCGAAGGGCTCCCGGCGAAGACGCTCCTCAACGTCAATATCCCGGGGGGAGCCGTGGGCGGCGTGAGGATGACGCGCCTCGGACATCGCGTGTATCGCGAGAAGGTCGTGAGGGAGGTCGACCCGCGCGGCCAGCCGTACTACTGGATCGGCGCCGGTCCGCCCGAGTGGGCCGAGGACGAGGGATCCGATATCGCCGCCGTGGAGAGCGGGCTTGCGAGCGTGACGCCGCTGCACCTGGACCTGACACACTACGGCGCGCTCGGGAAGATGGGCGATTGGGAGGGCAGCCTCAACGCGCTCCTGAAGAAGCGTTCGCGATGATCGGCCGCCCCAGGGAAGCCGAGACGGCCGAGGCGGGCGAACGGCGCTACGCGCGCGAGCGTGAGCGGATGGTCGCGGAGCATCTCGTCAAGCGGGGCATCGCCGATCCGCGCGTGCTGGAGGCGATGGGGCGCACGCCGCGCCACCTGTTCGTGGACGCGGCCCTGCGGGACAAAGCCTATGCGGACTATCCGCTTCCGATCGGCGACGCGCAGACGATCTCGCAGCCGTTCATGGTGGCGCGCATGACGGAGCTGCTCCGGCTGACGGGAAAGGAAAAGGTGCTCGAGATCGGCACGGGCAGCGGCTACCAGGCCGCCGTGCTGTCCCGTCTCGCGGCGCGCGTGTGCACGGTGGAGCGGATCCCGAAGCTCGCCGCCCGCGCGAGGCAGACCCTCGAGGCGATCGGAGCAAGCAACGTGTGGGTGCGGACGGCGAACGGCACGTTCGGCTGGCCGGACGAAGCGCCGTTCGACCGCATCGTGGTGACGGCCGGCGGGCCCTCGGTGCCGCCGCCGCTCCTCGAGCAATTGGCCGACGGCGGGCGCATGGTCATTCCCGTCGGGTCCGCGGATTCGCAGCGCCTGCAGATCGTGGATCAGGTCGACGGGCGAACGCGCGTGACCGAGGACTCCGGGTGCGTGTTCGTGAAGTTGATCGGTAAGTACGCGTGGGAAGCGTAGAATGGTCATCAGGGACGGGGCGTAGCGCAGCTTGGTAGCGCGCCTGCTTCGGGAGCAGGAGGTCGCTGGTTCAAATCCAGTCGCCCCGACCATTTTCCATCGAGGCTCGTGCACTCTCGCATGAACGCGACTGGGCTGCGCAGCGCAGCTGAGATCATCGTCGAGGGACGTGTGCAGGGCGTAGGGTACCGGAATTTCGCCCAGCGAAAGGCCGGACAGCTGGCCCTGCGCGGCTACGTCATGAACCTCAAGGACGGGAGGGTTCGCGTGCGCGCAGAAGGCAGCCGCGAGGCCATCGAAGAGCTCGCCCGGGACCTGGAAAAGGGCCCCCCGCTGGCCCACGTGGAGACCGTGACCGTGGCCTGGCGGCCCCCGACGGGCCGCTTCACGTCGTTCGACGTGCGGTACGCGGAGTTCGATCCTTGAGGGTTCCGCGCGGCCGGCGCGCCATCGGCTTGGGTCTCCTCGTGCCCGGTCTCCTCCTGAGCCACCATGGCGCCGCCGACGCGCAGAACCGCGCCGTAACGTCGCCCGCCAAGAAGGCGGCGTCCAAGACCGCGCCCCCCGCCGAGCGAAAAGCCAAGAGCCGAGCCCAGAGCGGCCCGGCGCACCACCCGACCGGCCAGACCGTCCACGTCGTCCGCTCGGGCGATTCCATCAGCCGCATCGCCGCGCGCTACAAGGTCACCCGAAAATCTCTGATCGACGCCAACAAGCTCGAGCATCCCGCCCAGCTTCGCCTCGGCCAGCGGCTCGTGGTGCCGGGGGCACACTCCGCCGACGGGCGCCCCGCCCAGCGCGTCGACGAGGGCGTCGTCGACGGCGACCTGCTGCTCGTTCGCGCGGGCCCGCGCCGGGTGCCGACGAAGCTCTACATCCTCCCGCCCAAATCCGACGGCCAGGCTTCCGATTTCATGTGGCCCGTCGACGGCCGGATCATCTCGCCGTTCGGGCGGCGGCAGAGCGGCTGGCACGCGGGCATGGACATCAGGGCCGAGATGGGCACGCCCATTCTCGCGGCGGCGCCTGGCGTCGTGATCTCGAGCGGCCTGGAGCGGGCCTACGGCCGCATCATCCGGATCGAGCACGAGAACGGCTACATCACGGTCTATGCCCACAACCTGGAGAATCTCGTCGAGGTCGGTGACCGCGTCTCGAGCGGCACGATCATCGGCACCGTGGGACGGTCCGGTCGGGCGAGCGCGCCGCACCTGCACTTCGAGGTCCGCTACGAAGGCATCGTCTACAATCCGCAGTACTTGCTGCCTCCGCGGGACGTGATCGAGAGGGAAGAAGCGCCGGACGTGCCGTCGGAGTCGGTTCGCGCGCAAGGCGTGGACGCTGAGCCTGATGAGTGAGTCGAGTCAGTCGAGTGAGTCACGGAGCCACACGGTCAGCCTCGAGGACAACGACGAGCCGGTCGAGACCCTGCTGGAGCGGACGCCCGCCGATCTGGCGGGGGACAGGGACAAGCCGGAGGACGCGGCGCGAAGCCGCGAGCTGCTCGCGCTCTACCTGCGCGACATCGCGAAGATTCCGCTTCTCACGCCCGAGGAGGAGCAGGAGCTTGCCCGGCGCGTGCAGGCAGGCGACGCGGAGGCCGAGCGGCGGCTGACCGAAGCCAACCTGCGGCTCGTGGTGCGCGTGGCGCGCCGGTATCTCAACCGGGGCCTGTCGCTGCTGGACCTCATCGAGGAGGGCAACCTGGGCCTCCTGCACGCCGTCACGAAGTTCCAGCCTGGCCGCGGGACGCGATTTTCCACCTATGCCGTCTGGTGGATTCGTCAGTCCGTCTCGCGGGCGCTGGCGAACCAGGCGCGCATGATCCGGCTGCCGGTCCACGTCGAGCTGCTGCTGGGCCAGCACGCGAAAAAGAAGGCCGAGCTCACCCGCGATCTGGGCCGCGCTCCGACGACGGCAGAGATCGCCACGGCGCTCGGCCAGCCTCTCGACGAAGTCGAGCACATCGAGCGCATGAGCCAGCGCCCCGTTTCCCTCGACGCGCCGATCGGTGAGGAGGGCGGCGGCAAGGTCGAGGATCTCGTCCGCGACACCGAGCCCTTGCCGGGTGGGCTCGCCGCGGCGCTCAAAGCCCGCGAAGACCTCGCCGGCGTGTTGAAGGATTTGCCCGACAGCGAGCGGCAGGTGCTGGAGCTGCGCTTCGGTCTGTCCGGCGAAGAACCGCGGACGCTCGAGAGTATCGGACGCCAGCAGGGCGTCACGCGCGAGCGCATCCGTCAGATCGAGGCGGCGGCCCTCGCGAGGCTCAGGCGCCTGATGGCCGCCCGCGGCCTGGAGGCGGGGGACCTGTTCTGAGGGCGCGCTACCCAGCGAACTCCTACGTCCTCCGCGGCGTGGAACGGCTCGTGCGCGAACGCCCGGCCTCCTGATGGATCGCTACCGGTGCGCGGTAGCGCTACTGCTGGTCGCTGGTTTCTTCTTTTTGATCTCGAACTCGCCGCTCAACATCTACGACGAGGGCCTCGTCCTCTACGCCGCCGAGCGCATCGTGCGCGGCGACCTGCCCTACTTGGACTTCCAGCTCCAGTACACGCCGGGCCAGTTCTACGTCGTGGCGGCGCTCTTCCAAGCCTTCGGTCACTCGCTCTTCGTGCCGCCTTGCTCATCATGCTGAGGCTCGGCGCCGCCGGCTTCCACGGCTTCGCCATGCTGCCCGGGCTAGCCTTTGGGCTCTTGAGCGGGGCATGTTTGCTCGCCTCGTTCCCGCGCCGCCGCCGCGGCTGGCTGATCTCCGCGGGCCTGCTGGCCGGCGTCGCGGTGCTCTTCCGGCAGGATGTCGGCGGCTTTGCGGCGGTCACCGGGCTCGGAATCCTGGCCGCGTGGCGCAGGTTCAGCTCCCGCCCTCGGTGGGACGCAGCGCCCGGACCGGCGTCGGGCGGCTTCGCGCCGTATGTCTTCGGGCTGGTAGCGGTCATCGGTCCGCCTGCGCTTTTCTTCCTCTGGCGCGTGGGCCCGACGGGGCTCTGGCAGGAGATGGTCGTCTACCCGCGCAGCGTGTTGATTGCCGGGTTCTCGCTGCCCTACACAGATCTCATCCCGGACTTCCGAGTGCTGTTCTCGGTGCCTGGGTGGCGGTTGGGGCATGTGGAGCAAACGTGGGGACGGTGGACCGACTTCTCGGTGCCGGTGATCGCCTATGTGTGGAGCACGGCGCACATCGTTCGGGTACTGTGGCGGGATGGCCTGGTTGCGGCGGGGCGCCGTGAAATCTGGACGCTGATTTTTCTCACCGCCATGGGGCTCGCGCTCCTCGGCTATGCCTTGTACCGCTTCGACCCGATTCACGCGGTGGCCCCATTTGTGCCCGCGGCCGTGTTGATCAGCCGGGGACTCTGGCTCGCGCTCGCCCCGCGACAGGTTACCCTCTGCGCCCTTGGGGCCGGGCTGGCCGCGCTCGCGCTGGGATTCCTCTGGGTGGGCGTGCCGCTGAGCAATTGGCTGATGGGCACCCTCACGTTCCGCCCGCCCGTCTGTGCGACTCCGCTGGCGAGAACGGGTTGCGTGGATCTGAGAGAATACCAGCGCTCCGCGCTCGAGCTCGTCCGCCGCCTCACGGCTCCCAGCGAGCCGCTCTTCGTCGGAGTCTCGCGTCATCACAGGGTCCCGCAGAACGACACGAGCTTCTACTTCCTCGCCGACCGCGGGCCCGCCACGCGCTTCCACGAATTGCTGGCGGGGGCAGCCACGCCGGTGGCGATCCAGGAGGAAATGATCGCGCGCCTCAAGCGGCCCGAGCTGCGCCACATAGTGCTCTATGCAGGTTACGAAGATCCGAGCAGGCCTCAGGCCAGTGGCGACGGCAGCGGCGCCCCACTCTTCGATGCTTACGTGGGGGAAGCCTTCCGTGAGGTCGTGCGTTTCGGCCCCTACTCGATTCTAGAGAAACGCGCCCGAGCCACAGGGGCGGCTGCGCTTTCTCTCCGAAGACGAGCTCGTGCGGCTCCTGGCCGCGTGTGAGGCGAAGGCCGCCACGCTGGCGATGACCATGCGCTACGCCCACTTGGCCGAGGGCCACGTCCGGCACGCGATGAACGCGCTCCGCTTCAGCACAAAATCGGCACACGGTGGTAAAATTGGCGAAGAGTGCGGTGTAAGTGTGCATGCCCCCGTAGCTCAGGTGGATAGAGCGACAGTTTCCTAAACTGTGGGCCGGGTGTTCGAGTCACCCCGGGGGCACCATTTTCAGGATGCGCATGGTCTTCGTGCAGGACGGAGGAAGGCTGGGGTGGTGAAAAGGATTGCGTCGCGTTATGCGTCGCTGCTGTGGCTCCTGGCGGCGCTGAGCCTCGTCGGTTGGCTCATCGTCAACCTCGACACGGCGGGCTGGATCATCATCAGCCTGGTCGTGGGCATCATGGCCTGGCAGCTGACGCGGCGAGAGCGGCGGGAGCGGGCGAACAGGGCAGGGGCCCAGAGGCCGCCGGAGCGGCCCAACGGCCACGGCGTCCGAGACGAGTCCACGCCGTGATCCGCCTCGCCCTCGTGTGCGCCCTGGTCTGCTCGGCCTTCGGGGCCGGGATCGCGAGCGCGCAGGGTCCCGTGGCCTCCGCCGAGCCCGACTCGCCCGCCTGGTGCACCAGCTACACCACGGGTGCGGACACGCATACCACGTGCGCGCCGCCGCCCGCGGCGCCTCCGGGCGGGGCGATCACCTGTTACAACTATTCGGTCGGCTCTGACTTGCATGCCGAGTGCGCGCCAGTGGCACAGCCGGGGCTCGGCGGCCCGCGGGTAAAGAGGACGCTGCCGATCCTGCCGCCCGCATCCGCCTTGCACTGCTACACGTATCACGCCGGCGCCTCCACCTATATCGACTGCCGTTGAGTCCCGCGCCGCGCCGCTGCCACTGGGCCGGCGGCGAGCCCCAGATGATCGCCTACCACGACCGCGAGTGGGGCGTTCCGCTCCGCAGCGATCGGAGGCTGTTCGAGCTGCTCACGCTCGAGGGGGCGCAGGCGGGGCTCAGGTGGTCCACCGTCCTCCAGAGACGGAGCGGGTACCGGCGCGCCTTCGCGGCTTTCGATCCGAAGCGGGTCGCGCGCTTCACGGCCGCCACCGTGGCCCGCCTCCTTCGCGATCCCGGCATCATCCGTCACCGCGGCAAGATCGAGAGCACGGTGGCGAACGCGCGTGTCTTCCTCGAGGTCCAGCGCGAGCACGGAAGCTTCGCCGCCTATCTCTGGAGCCACGTCGGCGACCGTCCCATCCAGGGGCGGCGGCGCCGCCCGCGCGAGATCCCGGCGGAGACGGCGCTGTCGCGCGAGATCAGCCGTGTGTTGAAGCGCCGCGGCTTCACCTTCGTCGGCCCCACGATCTGCTACGCGCTCATGCAGGCGGCCGGGCTCGTCAACGACCACCTCGTCTCGTGCTTCCGCCACGCCGAGGTGCTCCGATTGGCGCGCGACGGGGGCAGGGGACGCTCCCCGAAACGCAGAAGGTCCTTGAGATGAGGCCGCGCCGGACTTAGACTTGCGCCGTGGCTCCTTCCGGACGCGAGGGCAGTATCGGCGGTCTGTGGCGCTTCCTGGGCTTTTCCGTCTCCACTGAAGAAGAGGCGGCGCCGCGACCCGCCGGGGCCCCGGCGGCAGGCGCTCCCGCCGATCCGGGCCGCGCGATGCTCGGCAGCGGGCTGTCGCTCCGCGGCGAGATCACGGGTGAAGGAGACTTTCACATCTACGGTCGCTTCGAGGGCGAGATCGACGTCTCGGGGCGAGTGACCGTCTCCGAAACCGCCCAGGTCGATGCCAACATCAACGCCGCGTCCATTCTCATTGCGGGCAAGGTCCGCGGCAACCTGTCCGCCACGACGCACCTCGACATCCTTCCCTCGGGGGTTCTTACCGGCACGCTCAAGGCCGGGAGCTTTTCCGCCGCCGAGGGATCGTCGGTCAAGGGCGAGATCTGGCTCGAGCGCCCCGAACCCGCGCGCGCTGGTGAGACGGGCAGCGATGACGGCGACGAGCGCCTCCGGTGAGCCTGCTCGAACGGGTCAGGGAGCAGCACTGGACCCGGTGGGTTGTCTTCGGCTTGGGGGCCGTCCTCGTCGTGGGGCTCAGCTGGGCGGGCTGGGCCGCATGGAAGACTCGATACGAGACCCAGGGCGGCTTCGCTTTCGCCCAGGCGCGACTCCTGGCGCTTCAGGCTCAGGTTCCCAATTCGGCCCCCGATGCCCGCGAGAAGGCCGAGAAAGCCCTTCAGGCCGTTATCACGGACTATCCGAGGCTGTCCTCGGTCGCCCAGGCCGCCTACACCCTCGGCAGCATCCAGTTCAGCGCCGGCCAGTACTCCCAGGCCCGCGCGAGCTACGAGACCGCACGGTCGAAGGCGCGTTCAAAGAGCCTGGCGACTCTGGCGGGTCTCGACATCGCCTACTGCTGGGAGGCCGAGAAGAATTACGGAACAGCCGAGACCGCCTTTCAATCCGTCATTAACGGAGCAAAACCTCAGGCCTTCCTCTATGAGGAAGGCCTCGTCGGCGTCGCCCGCTCCCAGGAGCTGGGTGGCAAGCGCGCGGCAGCGGTCGAGACCTATCAGCGCCTGCTGAAAGACCTGCCGGACACTCGCCGCGCCGAGGAGATCCGCTCCCGCGTTGCGAGCCTTCAGACCACAGCCAAGCCCTGATGCTTTCGGTTCCGAAGGCGGCCCAAGATTCAGTGGCCAATGTCTGATAAGAGGCATTATGTCAACCACACCAGCGGGGCCCCTGAGCCCGGGACGCCCATGACGCGCCTGCCCGCTTGGAGGGCTACTGCACCGTGGCCGTCAGGATGCAGCTCGACTCGCTCGAAGACTGAAGACACCGTCGCTCCGCGTGGTGCGCGTCGTCGTGTCCTGGGCGGCGACCCCGCCGCGGGCTGTGACGTCGCTCCCGCGCTTGCCATCCCGGACGATGACCCCGCCCCGGCCCTGCACACCCTGGCGGCTGTCGAGGCCCTTCTGCTGGAATTCGAGCACGACCTTGACCTGTCGGCCCGCCTGCGGGAAGGCGGGGAGCGCGCTTCCAACAACGGAGACCGCCAGGAGCGCCGCCGCGCCGCGGAAGCGGGACAGGGACACCAGGCGGGTCCCTACCCCGGGATCTGCGCCTCTTCAGGTAGCCGGTCCCAGACGGGTATCCACTCCGGCACCGTCAGGCCCACGGACCGCGCTTTCTCGGTGACCTCGGCGGAGAAGGTCTGCCTGACCTCATCGTTGTCGCGGATCTTGAGCCGGTATTTCCGGTAGACGGCGTTCTTGGCCGACCCAGGCCGACCGAAGATGTTCATGGTGCGGATGTACCA
>WNFS01002076.1_pt1 | contig 18960 bp, 22 predicted proteins | sample 5400141 | NCBI WGS metagenome assembly WNFS01 (sample SAMN13153358, study PRJNA577476) | soil metagenome | isolation source: 60 cm saprolite under Madrone tree | place: USA:California | collected 2016-06-14
CTCAGACTGCCGACAACGTTCCCTGCTTCACCCCATCAACAGGGTGGCCGGCTTCGTTCGGAATCGGTGGCCGCTTTCGATCGGATTGGGTGGCCGCTTTCCGTCGGAATCGGTGGCCGCATTGGCTCGGATTCCGCACAAGGAATGACCTGATACCAACCGAGGCACCTTGGGCACCTGCTGCCCCCAACGGTATGAGCACCCCCTCAGGGTGCTCCCTTGCCCTGCTTGTCACGTCACGGGTGTACGTAGATGCCGGCCCTGCTGGCGGCACTTGAGCGGGCAACCCAAGGGCTCCCCTCGCCCTAGCCGTGATATCAGGCCCCGGTAGGCCCTTTTGCATAATCTCACTAAGTGACGGCGGCATTGATCCCGGTTGCCCCGGGACGGGTGCTTGTGGCGGTGATGCCGCTGGTGATGCTGATGACGGGGATGCAGATGTCACGGGTACCCGTGACATAGGCGTCCCAAATGTTGGCCCAGGTTGATCAGGTGCAGGCGTCACCCCCATGCCCCCGTCCTGCTTGGTACCAGCTTTGATCAGGTCCTTATGCTTTTCTAGTTCTTCAATGCTCATAAAGCGGTTTTCAGGTTTAGCGAACCATTGATTGCGTGCAGTCAAATAGCCCTGATCTAACCTGCCGTGTTTCTGGACGTAGCCGTCTGTGAAGTCACTTAGTTCCTCAAGGCGCTCCAATGCACGCAGTTGCAGCCGTGTCACCGCAAGGTTTGCAGCGGGCGTTTTCTCAAGGCTGAATTGAGAATTCTTGATTGCGTCGGCCTCAGCCATTCTAACCGCAGTCCCTTGTCCGATCGTAGTGTTCCGCACGTCAGCTACTTGCTGCCGTGATCCCAGCTTTTCGGCTACCTGACGCCACGTTGCTAATTCACCAGAACTCAGACCAGCCTGTCGGGCTGCATCGTTCAATGCAGCAATAGTTGTTCCACCTGCACCGCTCTTGACGTAGGGGAGTATCCTCTCAAGCAGTTTGAGTTGGTCATAATCGTCACGAGCGCTGTGCGCCTCATTGGCAATGCGGTCACGCATTTCTTGAAACGGTTTCGCGCTCTCCTCATAGGCTTTCACCGCTGCATTGTGCTTCTCAATGCCCCTCAGCCCGCCTTTGAAAGCTTCATTAGGATCAGGGAACGTATCGGGCGTTTGGTCAATAAATGTATTTAATTGCTTCTGATACTGAGGTGTTCCAACCTTTGCTGGTGGTGGCACTGGTGCTGCCGGTGTTGTGGCCCCGCCGTATAGCTCAGCATCCGTAGGCGCAAACCGTGGCGGTGCTTGGCGTAGGGCAGGTGCTGGTGTTTGTGGCGTAGTGGCTGCCCTTTGTCCTTGCTCACCCGGTACTATCAATTCAGGCCGGTCCCTGCCAGTGATCGGATCAGTGTAGATCCTCGCCGGAACCTCATTACCGCCAAGCTTGTAGTTGGTATCTTTTGGTTGCGAGAAGAAGGTTTGCGTAGAATTAGCAAAATTGGCGGAGATATACCCGTTGCCCCATGGAATGACGACTGGCTGAAATTGTTGCATGTAGCGGTCGCTGATCATTTTCCTTTGCGCGTCAGTCTCCGCAGCCGCGTAGGCGTTCATAGCCGCCTCACGGCTGACAGGGGCTGGCCTGGGGATCGAAGCCCAGGGGATGTACGGCTTGTTTTGCGGGGCCACTTGCGGGGCCAGTAGGTTGGGCTGCGGTGGCGTTGCCGTGGCCGCTGGTAAGCCCTGCGGGGCTTGCGCAGGTGTTGTTGCCTGGGCAAGCCTAGCGCCTGCTGGCGGGCTTGCTAACGGGTTTGGTGAAGTCGGTTCGCCGGTAAACGGAAGTGCGGGCGTAGCCCCTAACCTGCTTAAGTCCTGAAATAGCATGGCTCCGTTTGGGCTAGTAAAAACCGGGGCAAGGGCTTCCCTGCGTGCAGTCAAGCCGGGTGATACTGCTCCGTTGGCGTGATTGTATTGTGTGAAAAGTTCTTTGGCGGTTTGCCAATCACCTGCACGAACAGCCTGACCTAGACCTGAGTTCTGCCATTTCGTGCCAGTGTTATAGGTCAAATCAATGAGGGCATTCCTAGCTTGTGGGGGTAAGTTGGGGGCGAAACTATCTACAGCCTTAGCGGCGTTACCTACCTCCTCATTTAGCCTTTGCTCGCCATCTTCGCGGCCGATCTGGGTTTCGCCTGGTCGTGCCCTAGTGCCGTAGCCAATGGAAGTCTGCTTCCCATCGGGGTAAGGATTGGCCCTGAAACCTTCACGCTCCTTGATAAACGCCGTTAAATCAGGTGTTGTCGCCCCCTCCGCTCCAGTTCCATCCGCTTGGGAGGTAGCTGGGGTAGTAAAAGGGCTAGCCGCGCCGGCACCCCCTGGGGCCGCGGAGTTGAGCCCAAACAAGCCTCCTACGGCGGCGCTGTTGCCGGTGGCAGAATACGGGTTTTCAGGGAGATCACCAGCAGCAGCAGTGCGCAGTCGCTGACGTTCCATTTCATCGGCTTGCCGCGTCAACAAGCCACCCGTGATTTGTCTGGACAAATCCTCCAATCCCATTCCGATCGCGCCCTTTGTAAAGGTAGGCGTCCTTGACTGCTTTTGCTGCAAACCTTCGATGTAGCGGCGAAGCTCGGCAATCGCAGCCGAGCTTAAACAGGTTTGCGGTTGGGCTATTGTCGGAATTGGTTGAATAGGGGATGAAGTCTGCGGATCAGGCATTTTTATTGACCCGTTAGGCTGATTTCAGCCTGTTATGAGTATCAAGGATCACTTGTTCACGCTTAGAAACCGCCGCTTCCCTTGCACTTGCAGCTACGTGCCGGCTCTTAGCATGGGCTAATTGTTTGTCAGCTTCAGCCACGTTCTTGGCATGCTCAGCAACCAGCCTTTTTGCTTCTTCGTGGAGCCGATCTACTTCAGCGGTTTTGGCGTCTAACGCACGTTGTCTAGCCACCAGTGACGCATCCCACTCAGTAAGTTCTCGTGCTTTAATTTGTAGTTCTGATTCACGGGCCTCTGCGGCAGCATGATGGGCCTCAGCCTCAGCGTGGCGTCGCTCAGCTTCGTTCTTTGCCTGCTTGTGTCGCTCAGCAGCCGCTGCGTGACCAGCTTCGGCTTTTTGATGCTGTTCAAGGGCGGCCTTTGCCTTCGCAGGGTCTTGAAGGGCCGCAAGCAGAGCTAAAGCATCATCATGCCGCCTACGCCCACCACCGCCTAGAGTGATCATTTTTCAAACCCCAATTACCGCGATCCGATCGCCTGGATTGACACCAAAAGATAGCCTCTCACCACATTCAACGAACCCGTAGTCAGGGTCTGCTTCCGGTTCTTTCCCAAAAGCAATATGGCAGTCGACCGTAGCCTTAAGAACAATGAAGCTGGTATAGGCTGGGAACTCATCACTGACTGTATTTTCTGGACCGACACGAAGGCACATCTCAGCCAACGCAGGTTGCGTCGCGCATTGAATTGCTTTGTTGAAGCTATCGGTAGCGATCGCCCGGTAGCAGGAGATGAGAAGACGGCTCATGAAATGCCACCTTGCCCAGGCGAGAAATAAACGAACTGAGATGATGACACCGATACCAGCACCGCAATTCCCAGCTTTCCGTTGGGCACGGGGTTGGCGTAAATCCTGACACTGTTAGGTGCCAATGGCAGATCACTTTGGGTTGCTGTAGGCGCCGCCTCAGATGACATCCGGCACCAAGCCCAGCTCGTGCCAGCATTCGCAATTTGGATGTGAGGTGAGTAAGCAGCCGTAGTGTCCAGGACACCAGCAATACTAGAGCCAGAAGCACTGGTCTGGATGGCAATTGTCTTGCCGCCTACGCTAGCAACTATGTTGATCTCAAAACTCTCAAAAGCGCTCATCTTCTTTAGCCCTTAAGGTGTTTTCTGACGGTGGCACAGGTGAAGCCAACCGGTGCTGCTACGTCCGTCATCTTTAAACCGTCATGAAACCGCAGCTTCTTAGCTTCTGCTAGCCAAATTGGGATAAATCAGACATGTTCACATCGCGGTCAGCGTGGTTGTTTAACCATGGTGAACTGCTTCTCGCTTTCCTCAAATGCATGCCATTGCTTAGGATACGCCCGTCTATCCAATTCAGTCGCCCTGCGTTTGACAACCTGCAACTTGTCAACCGGATTGCCGAACGCTACCAACACCTCACCATTGCCCTTACTTCGTTCAAACCAGACGATTTGTTGATTGGTCTTAGGCAGTGGGGATAAGGTCACGCGCGTAGCGGGCTGAGGAAGAACACTTGACCTAGCTATCGAAGGTACCGACCCGCTGCCCGCTTTTTCCCAGTCATTGAGGTCAGTTTTGTAGGCCCCTCCTAATTCAGCTAGGCCATGATCCTGGGGTTCGAATGACTGTTCGCGGGGCGCACCAGCCTTGGTGAATTGGTTAAGGCTGTCTGTGACTTCGCCATGGGTGGGGTTCCGGCGCTTTGTGCGCTGTGGGTCCGGGTTAGGCATGGGCGAACCTCACAAGCGGCTTTACCTGATTGCATCCTCGATGCTGTCCCTGACAGACATCCCTTTCTTGGGCCGGTCGCCTCTGCCGTTATAGCTCCCAGGCCCAGGTGCCGATGGAGCAATGCTGCTTGCTGTCCTGCGTGCCCGGTCAGCTTTTTCCTGATACCGTTCGGCACGTTGCCGCTGCTTAGGCGTGATCGTCGCATCGACCGCCATCTGATACGCGGTTTCAAGGTCAACAAGACCCTCAGGGGTGAGCGGAACTGGTGCCTCCCCTGTGTTCTGGTCAGGGGTTAGTAAGGTGCCCATCAATTTGCGAACTTGCTGAAAATGCGGACGATCCTTCGCCCACTCAGTCAGCATTCGCTCGGTATTTTCTGCATTGACCTGTTCCACTTGCTGTTGGTACGCCCGCTGCTGCTTTTCAAAATATTGATAGAGCGGGGCCACCGCCTGCTGAATTTGCCCGTTCAGTTGTTGTTGGTACTGCGCTTGCGGGTTGCGTGTCACATAGAACCCCCCTTGCGGGGTTTGCTGGATGTGCCAGCCCCGACCGCGCATTAAATTGCCAGCCAACCTTTCAGGGTTATAGTTATAGGACTGGGCTAAAGCCGGGAATGCAGCATCTGGGTTCTTGGCTAACGCATCGAACCACCCCCAGAATTGAGCAATGGCTTGCCCGCGGGTCTTGCCAAATTGGCGCAAGGTGGCGTCATAGGGGGCCATTGCCTGATCGATCTGCCCGTAGATTTCCTGGTGCTGTTGTTTGAACTGATCGATGCCGCGCTGAACGTCGGTTTCCCTTTTCCATATCTCTCGCCGCACACGCTCGGGTACGCTGTTCCAATGGCTTCGGGCCTCTTTAGTCCAGCTTGACGGGGCTTGATTTATATCAGCCCACGTTCCTGTTGCCTGTTGATCTGTTTCCGCTGCCTCATGCTGAAATTGTTCAGTTTCAGGGGCCTCTTTAGGTGCCCGATCTGGTTTTTCACGTTTACGTTCACGGGTCCTTGCCCTACGTTCTTCCCGGTGTTTCATCATCTAACCTAGCATCCTCAACCGCCTCCTCGATCGTCTCACGCACGCTCTCCCTTGGGTCCCTTTCAATGGGAGCTTCAGGGGCAGTGCCTTTTAGCTCACGCCAGTCACTGTCGCGGGTCCGGCCAATATTTGGCTCACCGCTGCCTTGAGTGCTGGACGGGATGTCATTGTGGTCTACTCGGGCTAGGTTATCTTCCATTTTGTTTCTCACTTACAGGCTGCCGCAGACCACATTGGTTTGTGATCTTTGTCTGGATTAATGATAACAGTGGTCGTTGAGTTTATCAAACGCTGGTTACATTATCCGTCTTCGAACTAAACTTAATCGCGGTTCTTTTTCTAGGTCAGCAAGCCAACCCTCTTCAGGTGGTTTGACCAGGATAGTATTTGATCGACCCGACTCAGTATCCCATGTGGCAGCGAGGGGCTGGGAGGTTGATGGGATGTAAGGACGTGAGGTCACTAAATAACGAACGGCGTCTCCGAGATGGTCATAATCACAGTTGCGAACATCTTCTGGGCGGGTTTCATCTATCTGAAGTGCGGGGAGTGTCCTGATCGTGTTGGTGCAATTCTCCATGAAATAAATCATGGGGCGGCCATCCTGGCCTTGTAACCGCCACCGGAGCATGTTCCAGCCACCCATCTTTGACTTGGTGGCTACGCGCGTAGTCTCTGCTTTATAGAAGTACAGCCTGTACGGTTCTACAGCCATGCGTTCAGCTAACGACGGGCCGTTCTTATGATTGAACAGATCCAGGCCAGCGACACGCTTAGCGATCCCAGGGCGGTTATCTTCATCACGGGGTTCGTTGTACGTGACACCACGGACCACTTGAGTATATTCGGCGTCCCTGATCTCGGCCGCCATGGTTTCAATCGCTAACCTCAGGCCAATGTCAGTGCCGGGCTTGGCAAAATACAGTTCACGGTAAACCACGAACGCACCACGGGGCAGGTGATCTTGATATGTGTGTTTGTCTTCAATCGTGTTGCCGCCTATCCGTTGAGGTTCGTAGCTATCGTCAGCTACGATCGCACCCCAGACCACGGCTGCTGGATCGCTAGACCCCGGGTCAAAAGCTACGTACCGGGGCCAGTGATCAGGTATCTTGAATTGGTGGATGACATGGAGGGCCGAGTTCCATTCATCAAAGAACGCGCCTTCAGCGAAATTCCAGTCACCGTGCAGCCACCCCCTGAGGATGTTCGCGTTAGGGGCGGCTAGCTTGATGCGTTCCAGGTACTCAGGGCTGATGTATTTATTGTCTTGGGCCTTCGCCGGGATGAAAAACCGCTTTAAGCCCGTTTCGGCGTCCGTGATAAACCTGTAACCGAGCGGGGCGGGATCGATGTATCTGGCCTTGCACCATTGATGCTCGACACCTCCCGGGTTAGCGGTGCAACGGAAATTGACCCGTACGTTAGGATTGGGGCTTCTTAGGCACGCCATCAACCTGAAGATTGGTTCAGGGCGTGGAAACGTGGTGATCTCCTCAATCCCAAGCCAACTCAAATTCCAGCCCAAATATTTATTGCTGTCTTCATCGCTCTCTAAGTGGTCAAAACGGAGGGTCGCGCCCTCTGGCGTGATCCACGTTTTCGGCGCTTCTCGCCAAGTCCATTTGAGGGGACCGTAGACCTTATGGCTTTCTTTGATTAGATCGACGAGCTGAGTGAGTTCTCGCCTGACTAATAGGCCGTTGGCGGCTTTGCCGTACAGGGAGGCATGCCTTAACCAATCCAACAGCATTGCAAAGGATTTGCCGCCCGCTCTTGCACCGCCGTAAAGAACCTCAAAGACCTCACCAGCTTGCAGGAAATGCGTTTGAGGCCCCGGATTGGGAGCCCACAGGACTTCGGGTTCGCTACTTGCACCAGAGGAACTCTGGTCTGTGTTCAGTTACGTCCTCTGTGAGAGGTTGAGAGCAGGCACGCAATAATCTCATCACGATCCAAGGCTTGCTTACGCTGTTCTAGTTCAGCGATGATTGGTTGAAGGGCAGATAACAGAAGGTCGATAAGGTAAAGGCAATCAGTATCTGTTGGTTGCTGTTTGAGGAGGCATTGCAAACCAACTAAGCTCGCAATGATCGATTTGGCTTCGCAGTATATTGCAGCCCTCGTATTATTCATCTAAGTGCGCTCCCAAGAAGGCCCTAGTGAGAGCGTCATACGCCTTGAACACCTCATATACCTACTCTACTGAGCGGCGTATCCTGATGCTGGTGGGGGCACCTTCCGTACCGCGTGCTGTACCGGCTGGGCCATACCTGGAACCGCTCGCCCTCAAACCTGAGATTGTCTCAGCCCGGGGGAATTCCTGTTTCAAAGCCTCCACCAAGCTCCGCAAATCACTGAAGCCTAGCGACCCGGAAGCATAGTTCGCTTGTGCGGGTATGCTGCCGTGTGGGTAAGGCGACGGCAAAGTAGAACTGACATCGGCTACGTAGATGTTGCGTCGGTGTGGCTCCCAAGACGCCGTTAGGTGACCAACGTTGTCGCCTACGTCGTTCCGCAACTGATAGCCACGTGTCCCTCCGGGCAGGTTGAACCGTGGCGTGAGCTTCAGAACTCCTAGAGCAGGGGAAAAACTTAGAGCAGTATTAACATCAGGGTTGTTGAGGACGTTGCCCAGCCAATTGACAGCACCTTCGCCTGGGTAATGAATGTTGTGCTGCCTCAGCACTTCAGGCACACCACCGCTCACGTACTGACGAACTGTATCGATGTAAGGCTGCGCTGGGTTAGGTGCAGGTGGCCAATGCGTCTGCGTGGCTTTCGAAGCGGCTACAAGGGCATTTAAATCCTCACCCGGGTTACCGTGTGCAATCTGTTCATCAGGCATTTATTTTGGTGTTGCCTCAGAAATATTCACAGCCGAATGTCTACTCATCTACTACCAGTGTTTCGGTCGTGTTGATGTATGAATAGTTTTGGCTGCGCGCCTCTGAGGTTTTGGTGGTTCATTGAATTTGATTTTGATCGATTTGATACTGCCATGTGGTTTAGTGGCAGTGCCTAAGCTCGGCATAGGCGTTGGCATTGGTCCGGCTGCGCCTGGGAACCTGCCGTTTTTAGGCAGTTTTGGCAGTTTGGGTGGTTTATTGATGGCTTTCATGACCGTTTTGCTTTATTCAATGAGTTCGTGAGGTCGGTGTAAATATCCTGTTCTGAATGGAACGAGGCTTGAGCGGTATGTTTGGCTTGTTTTGTCATCCTATCAACATATCGTTCGTAATCGGGGTTGTCATTTTTCCATCGATCTAGCGTCTCATTGACCAGGCCCCAACGATTGGCAGCAGTCAGCCGGAACGCATCTTCGATCATGGGTCTCAAACTGAGCGAACGCTTACCCCGATCGTCACGTTTAACGCGTTTTGGCCCGAACATGTTTACCTCGAACGCTACCGCAGTGGCTGAGACGCTGGGATTAAAAACAGCAATAGTACGAATGGAACTTATACTGATACTAATCGATACTTAGGCGTTCCTGTTTGGAATGCCCGTTGGCCTTCTGCGTCTGATTGTCAGCTTCAATCTTTTCCATGACCACCGAGCGAATGTAAGCAGACAAGGTGCGCCTATCCTGCCTAGCTGCAGCCTCAATTAATTCACGCTCATCCAGCGAAACCCTGACCGCAACCTGAGCATGCGTCGTTTGTGTCATGGTTTACTCGACATTTGTTGGCGTTTGTATTACCAGTGTTTGATATATACTCAATAGTATCAGTAGCCAGTGGATAATGTCCACAGATGTATCAGGGTATCACTAAATGAAGCCAATCCACCCGCTTGCTGCTCTCTTTCCAATGCTGCCAGATGAAGACCTGAATGCATTAGCTGGGGACATCGCAGTCAATGGCTTGCGGGAACCGATCAGGGTCTGGGACGATCAAGTCATCGACGGTCAGAACCGACAGGAGGCCTGTAACCGGGCAGGTGTTGATCCCAAGTACAGGGACTTCGAAGGTGATGAAGACGATGTCAAAGCCTTCATCATTTCAAAGAACGTAGCACGGCGGCATCTCACCAAAGGCCAGCAAGCGATGGCCTATGCGTTGATCTACCCTGACGGGGATGAGCGGGGACGGGGTAAGAAGGGGGAGACAATAAAATCCGCCGTCACGGCGGGTTTTAGTTCCCGTATGTTGCAAAAAGCGCGTCAAGTTCTCAGCTGTTCAGAAGACCTCGCTAAAGACGTGTTGGCTGGTGAAGCCTCCCTAGATGAAATACTAGAGGCAATGAAGCCACAACCGAAACCGGAAAAACATGTGAATGAACGGCGGCGCATTGTGCGTGAGGGGCAAGCTAAAAACCCGATAGAAATAAACCCGGCGGTGGCCGCCGAGTTTAGTTCTAGGCCAAAAAACACGCCTGAGTTTCCAAAGCCAGTAAATCAGGTGCGGACAATAAACCCCGCCGTCACGGCGGGGTTTAGTTCTAAACCCGAGGTAGCACCTGCGCCAGTCGCTACGCCTGTCCCATCCCTGCAAGCGAAACCAAATGGGCAATGCTTCAGTTGCAAACGTTTCGAGCGTGAGTTGGCTGAAGCTACGGCACGCCTATCAAAGGCTGAGGCATCAGTAGAACGGCTCTCAAAGGAGAGCAGGGAGCTAAACCAGCAGATGAAGGATGACAAGGAGGATGCAGCGTTGCTGAATAAGATCAGGGGCTATCTGCCCGCTGAAGACTGGAATGCATTGATGGAGGATATGAGGGACCTAGGTTTTGTTGCGTAGGTCTATTTACAACTTATTCGACCAGAACGAAATAAGCCCCAGGACATCAATCCGAGGGCTTTTGTTGCGGGCCGCACGATAGCAGGGCTAAGCCCTACCATTCGTTCTAGTTTTCCTAGGTCTTCCCCGCAGCTTCTTTTGGGGTGCGTCAATGCTGAAGTCCTCAAGCTTTTTGCCAGACTTCAGCGCTGCTGCAAGCCATCGGGGCTTCAGCCCACGCCCTGCCCACGTTTCTGCAGGGTTATCGGGGTTACAGTATTTGGGAGGGACTGCACCGCGCCGGCCTGTACGACCTCCGTTGACGCGTGTTCCGTTTGCTGCCAGGCGGTCCAGCCTACCAAGTTGGTCCTGAACGGTGCGGCGTTCTTCCGTGACTTTGGCGCTGATGACAGCGTCAACTTCGCCTCGGAGCTTGGACAACTTGTCGATAGACATGGACTTGAGGTTGGCGGATGAGACGTTCATGCTTCATTGACCTTGATGGTTACTGATTGAGTTGGGGATGCGTGTTTATCTGAATTGGTAACGCTGTGGAACAAGGAATTTGTGAAGTTCAGGCTTGCCTGGGGATAGGCGCTCCAGAAGGTAAACGATCGGGGCTGCCGCTGTACACAGGGCAATGGTTGGCGCGGCTTTTGATTTACAAATTAGAACAACCGAAAAATCGGACAAAATTTGTGTGGAGGATTGGCCCGCCATAGGCCTAGCAGAGGGCACTTTTGTTAATCCAAGGATGGGGGGACGGATAGGGGTGAAGCCTACCCACCTGGGGAGATAGACGCACGACAAAGCCCGTAGGGCGTGCCTACGGGCTGAGGGCAGCGTGCTGAGGGGCTGAGGCTAGACGGGTGTCAGTGAAGCCCCTATGGACTTGATACGTGCAAGTACCCTGGACACCTGAGTAGCACCCCATGCCGCCTGACCGCTGGCAGTAGGGATGCCTTGCTCAGTCAATGCCGCTGCAATGCCTTTGAGTGACGTTATGCCGGCCACCTGTAAGCTTTTAATGGTTGGCTCCAGGGTCTGATGCGTGTGCTGTAGCCCGCGCTGCACGGGCTTTACAGCCCAGATCACGGGCCTTCGCGGTGAGCATGTCACCGCGGTAACCGCCAAGCTTTACACCCCGCACTTTCGCCGCTGCTAATGCTGCTTTTGTCCGTTCTGAAATGGCCTTGGCCTCATGCTCAGCTACGGCAGCCATGATGTGGATTGTAAGGCGGTTGGCCTGGGGGAAGTCCACTGCCTCAAACTCAACACCTGCATCCATGAGGGCTGACACAAAGGCAACGTTACGGGCCAACCTATCCAGCTTGGCTATGATCAGCGTAGCACCGTGCACGCGGCACAGCTTGAGGGCTTCTGCTAGTTTGGGCCGGTCCTTGCGCTTACCGCTCTCAACCTCAGTGATCTGAGCTACCAATTGCCATCGGCCACCATTGAGGTGATCCTTCACTGCGGCTTGCTGTGCCTCAAGCCCTAGGCCAGACTTACCCTGCCGTTGGGTGCTGACACGGTAGTAAGCAATGTATTTTCCGGTCTTCATGGTCGTTCTCACAACTTGCAACGGTGGTTGATTGTTGTGATAACGGAAAGAACTGATGAATACGATTGCTATTCTCGCGGAGGTTAAAGCAATAAACTGCTTGTCTGCATACCTAAATGAAATCGAATTCATTCGTCTGCGTCGTATAATAAAAGGCCCCTAGCATTCCTTTGCTGGGGCCTTGTCCGTTTTGCGTATCACGTGAATGTGTGTGCGAACGGCCAGTCTTTTAAGGGGCGTCTGCCCCCCAAGTCTTTTCGGCTTTTCGGGATGCCTCAGCAGCTTTTAAGGGGTTGGCATGTGTCTCATTACGGTCTCAGGGCCAAGCAGCTAATCACGCGGTACAGCCGTTTGTCGCAGCCCTGGGGCCTATTTATACCCGTCTGCCTGCGAATGAGTGAGCCCGCTTTGAAGCTTTGGTCCCCATATGGGTATGTGGTCGGTCAGGTTGGTAGGCGTGATTTATGATCTCTCTGGTAGGTCCACCTGGGTTACACCTACGCAGAGCATCCGGGTGATATTTTCCACTCCCCGGTGTCTCCGCCTCCAATGCTGAACTATAATAGTGTTTAGGGTTGTCCCTTTGAATATGCGCCTGCACGGTATTCCGGTCATCTGTCCTGAATTTCTGAGTAGGCACATTCACTTGGTTTCGTGACGGGTCTTTAGGGCTCAGTGGTTGACTTGTGATTTTAAAGCCTGTCTTAGCCATGTTCATTTCCCCTTTTCTGGGTTCAGGTCGATCATCTGAGGTCGTACAACGCCTCAAGTTGATCTGGGGTGAGCGGTGCAGGCACCGTGATGATCTGCGGTCTGATGTCTACGTTTGCTTGGATCTGCTGGATTGGCTTCCCGTGACCGTAGACCAGGATTGTCCTCCAAGCATCAAGTCTCACATTACCGGGTTGATTAGGGTCACGTCCAATCGCTAGCACATTGTCTAAGGCTTCCTGGGTCCTTTCCCTGCACATAGCCGCAAAGTCATAAGAGGCCTTAGGTCTTCCAGCGGGATTGCCTGACTTCCCCTTACTAAACCAACCCCTGTTGGAAACCTGTGCTGAGGATTGTTCTACGTCCATGTTCTCACGTTAGTTCTAAGTTGTCAGTTCTTTCATGTATTTAGTTATTTCAATTGAATTTTACATGAGCAACAAAATTAATGCAAATTATGAGACTCATTATACGTTTTTGACGCGTTTCGGAGGCACAACGTTACCCGTAGTATCTGAAGTTGGCGGTATACAATACTCGCCCCACGCTTTCATCAACCCAGTGCGCTTAGTAAACAGAACTCCTCTCCGGTAAGCAGCTTCAACCTTAGAATCAATAACGTGAGCCAATGCCATCTCTGAGACTATGTTTTCAAAATCAGTTTCTTCAGATGCCCACGTCTTAAACGTTGATCGACACCCATGCGGCGTCATGTCAGGGCGCTTGAGATCGGTTTTAACCCACCTGAGCACGCTTTCATTCAACGGCTGATTTTCAACTTGTCCATGGAATATATACTCGCTGGTTCTAATCTTTTCCATTTCACGTAAAATAGCTATCGCTGGGTCAGACAACGGCACCGGGAAGTCTTTCATCATTTTGACAGTGCCACGACCGGGGATTGTCCAGACGTTTTTATCAAGGTTGATCTGATCCCATTTAGCGCTGAGCACGTCATCAGTCCTTGCGGCTGTCAGGATCAGGAACTGAAACGCATAGGCTGCGATAGTCCCCTTTTCTTGAAGGGCTTTCATGAAAGCAGGGATTTCCTGATATAAAAGGGCGGCTCTATTTTGAGTGTTCTTGCCTTTGCCGAAGTGAGTATCCAGGCGGTCCTTCCATGCGGCGGGGTTCTCACCCCTGGGCCGGTACCCCATGTAAGCAGCCCAGCCCAGCACCAGCTCCAACTTCCTGCGTAACTGCTTGGCGGTGGCGGTTTTGGTATCCCAGATCGGCTCCAGTATCTGTCTGACCGTGGCGTCATCAATTTGGTTGACGTGGGCGGTACCGAACTTGGGGTAGACATGATGCTTGAAGCTTGTTTCCCATTTATCCTTTTGATCTTTGCTCCATGCCGACTTCTTAGCTGACAGGTAGGTGGTGACGGCCCGCTTCAGGGTCATCCTGGTCTTTTCATTGTCATCACGTTTTTCACCCCTCAAGGCTTTACGTTCCTTGATCGGGTCTACCCCCTGCTGAAGTTTGATAGCTACGCCCTGGGCCAGCTTACGGGCAGCCGCTAGGCCCACCTTGGCCAGCTTCCCCAAGGCCCATATCGTGGGTCTTGCCGTTGACCCGGTAACGGTAGAGCCATGAGCGGCGCACCTTGCCCGTAACCCTGTTGACGCTCACCTGAAGGTAAAGATTGTTGCCGTCATTCCACATGCCGGGGGGCAGGCTGTTGAGCGCCGTCGCCTCCAATTTTTCAATTTCCTTGGCCATAGGTCGGTCACCTTTCCCTATGGCGTACCCATAGGGGCGGGTGTGATGTTAGTGAAGGGTGGTGAACGATGCAACAATGTGGTGCATCTAAATGCCTCTGATATCACTTCTTTTTTTAATGCCGGTGAAGGTTGGTCAACGGCTGTGAAAGGTTCTCACGGCACCGTCCTGAAATCGATTGTCTCGCGTTCCGTTAGCACGAGATCGAGGCGCGCGTCGCGGGGGGTCGCCGGCACCGCGGCGATTTCTTGGCTCCCAAACGCGATGCCGATCGCGGTGACGGGCTTGATGGCGCGCAGGCGGGCGATCGTCATATCGTAGTATCCGGCGCCGTAGCCGATGCGATGGCCGCGGCGATCGAACGCGAGCAGCGGTACGATCAGGATGTCGGGATTGAGTTCCGGCGCGTCGGCGGCCGGCTCGCGGATGCCCCAGACCCCGGAAACGAGCGGTGCGCCGAACGACCAGGCCCGCATGACGAGGGGCTGACCGCGCCCGACTACCACGGGCAGCGCCAGACTTGCCCCCGCGTCGGCAAGGCGCCGCAGCAGCGGCAACGGGCTGATTTCGCTTTTCAGCGGCGAGAAGCCGGACACGACGGTTCCCGGCGTGACCTTGACCGGCAATCCGCGCTCCGCGATGGCGAGCGCTGCCGCCATGCGCTCGGCCGGCGGCAGCGCGTCCCGCCGCGCCAGGGCGGCGCGGCGCCATTCCGCTTTCGATTGCTCGGGAGATTTGGCGCTATCTGCCATGCACAACGATGCGAAGCCGCTTAAGCCGTTGGAGCGACGATCCCGGGTTCCCTACGAAAGTAGGTGGGCGCCATATGTCCGAGCCCACGAGCCCGGTCAGGGACAGCTCCCTTCAGGATCGATAAGGCCCCGGGGATAAGGCTCCTGACGCACTCAGCAGCCCCCGCAATGGGCCAAGTCCGGAAGTTGCGGCCCGGAAGTTACAGCCCTTTCCAAAGGCACATGAATTGGAATAGCTTTTGATGTCGTCAGGGGGGCATCTCATGCAACTTCCCCGTAGGACCTTTCTGCATCTCGCGGCGGGCGCTGCGGCGCTGCCGGTAGTGTTGCGTCGCGCGAGCGCGCAAACCTATCCGGCGCGGCCGGTTCGCTTCATCGTCTCGTTCGCGGCGGGCGGCCCCAATGACGTGGTCGCGCGCATTGTCGCGCAGTTCCTGTCGGAGAGGACTGGTCAGCAATTCGTCGTCGAGAACAGGACCGGTGCCGGCGGCAATATCGGCATGGCGTCAGTGCTCAGCGCGCCGCCCGACGGCTACACGATCGGGTTTGCCACCGCCAACAATGTCATCAATGCCACCTTCTACGAGAAGCTGCCGTTCGACTTCATCCGCGACAGCGCTCCGGTTGGCGGAATGATGATCCTGACGAACGTCATGGCGTCGCATCCGTCCGTCCCGGCCAAGACCGTCGCGGAGTTCATCAGCTATGCCAAAGCTAACCCGGGCAAGGTCAATTTCGGGTCGGGCGGAAGCGGCACGTCGATCCACCTCGCCGGCGAACTGTTCAAGGCGATGACCGGTATCGATATGGTGCATGTGCCCTACCGCGGCTCGGGCCCGGCCATGACCGATCTCCTTGCGGGCCGCTTGCAGGTCATGTTCGACAACCTGCCGGGCGCGATCGAGCACATCCGGGCCGGGCGGCTGCGCGCGCTGGCGGTGACGGTCGGCAAACGCTGGCCATCGCTACCGGACGTGCCCACCGTCGGGGAAACCGTCCAAGGATTCGAGACCAGCCTGTGGTATGGAATAGTCGTGCCAAGCGCTACGCCGCTCGAAATCGTCGATCAGCTGAATGCGGCACTCAACGCTGTGCTCGCGGACCCGCGCTTGCAGGCGCGCTTTGCCGACCTCGGCGGCGCGCCCATGCCGACGACCCGGGCCCAATTCGGCAAGCTCATCGTCGACGATACTGAGAAATGGGCCAAGGTGGTCAAATTTTCTGGCGCCAGGGCCGAGTGAGCCCCGCGGCAGGTTCGGGCCTAGATAAGCGAGAATCACTCCCCGATAGGGAAGCGCATGATGGCTTGCTGTTCTGGCGTAAAAGATTGCCACAAAGATACAGGAATTGAGCTGACGTCTCGGCTGCTATCGGCATACCAACGTCGAACATAGCGGACTGTTACAAATGGTCTCGGTGTCTGGGTCGCATTCGGCGTTCCTCGATGTAACGCCCAAGGATGGCGAATAAGAACGTCCCCGATGTTCAGCGTGACAGGCAACATTGGAATCTGTCCGCATTCGACCGCGCGTAACGCCTCACTACGTGGCATCCGATGTGTGTCCGGGGCAATCTCAATAGGGCCAAGAGCAGGGGTAATCTGAATTAACCCGAAGCTGACGACTAGCACGTATGCGGGCAAGGTAATGTCTGGTGTTTCTGGAAACAGGGGACGCTGATAATCCACATGGATATTTTGATTTTCCGAACCGAATACCGGCACATCACAGCCCCACTGGTCTGCGACCACCCTTTCATCCATGACGCGTCGGACAATAGTTAAGATTTCGCTGTCAAAGAAAAACTCAGGGGCGAAGCATGGCGGATTAAACGGCATTGCCAAAAAGTGGCGGTGTGTACCTCGGTTTGGTTTGCCCGCGTTCACCCTCAGGTACTGACTGAGAACCGGCAGAAACGCTTGGCGACAATCGTCAATCAGCCGGTGAGAGAAATGGTCGCGGAGTATGCAAAACCCGTGCTGTTGTAGCTCGGCGATGTTCTCCTCAGCTGTCATTCGAATGATGGTACACGAAACAAACGAGCGGCTAAAGTGTCGGATTCGCTTGGGGATGCCGAGAATTGTGCATATTTCTTGATTTTGCACGAAGGGCTAGGAGCGTTCCAACATGCTGTTCGAATTCTCGATCAGTTCGCGCTGATGGACCGGTCCCGGATTTCGCTGCGCTCCATCCGGGCTACCAGGACTCCGCCGCTATCGCGTCTTCACGCGCGTCGGGTGAACGCCTTTCGTGGTGAACTTCTGTACCTCATGCTTCCGCCCCAACCGCCGGCCTTCGCCGCCGCTTTTGCCAGTCCCGGCCGGCTGCCAGTTCGGCACCAACTGGTGCTTGCCGGGGCCGATCAGGTCGGCGCGGCCCATGCGCTTTAAGGTGTCGCGCAGCAGCGGCCAGTTCTCGGGGTCGTGGTAGCGCAGGAACGCCTTGTGGAGACGGCGCTGGCGCAGGTTCTTGACGGTTTCGACCGCCTCGGACCCGCCGTGGCGCACGCCGCGTAACGGGCTGACGCCCGAATGATACATGGCGGTCGCGACCGCCATGGGGGACGGCAGGAAGGTCTGCACCTGGTCGGCCCGATAGCGGTTCTTCTTGAGCCAGAGGGCGAGGTCGAGCATGTCCTCGTCGGTCGTGCCCGGGTGGGCGGCGATGAAGTACGGGATCAGGAAATACTGCTTGCCGGCCTTCTTGGCAGCCTGATCAAATAATTCTTTGAAGCGGTCATAGGTGCCGATGCCGGGCTTCATCATCTTGGCAAGCGGCCCGTCCTCGGTGTGCTCCGGCGCGATCTTGAGGTAGCCGCCCACATGGTGGGTGACGAGCTCCTTCACGTATTCCGGACTCTCCACCGCGAGATCGTAGCGAACGCCTGAGGCCACCATGACTTTCTTGACGCCCGCAACGGCGCGCGCCTTGCGGTAAAGCCCGATCAGCGCATCATGGGAGGTGTCGAGGTTCGGGCAGATGCCCGGATAGACGCAGGATGGCCGGCGGCAGGCGGCTTCGATCTTCGGGTCTTTGCACGCCATGCGGTACATGTTGGCAGTCGGCCCGCCGATGTCCGAGATGATGCCGGTGAAGCCCGGCGTCTTGTCGCGGATGGTCTCGATTTCCCGCACCACCGAGGCTTCGGAGCGGTTCTGGATGATGCGGCCCTCATGCTCGGTGATCGAGCAGAAGGTGCAGCCGCCGAAGCAGCCGCGCATGATCGTCACCGAGAACTTGATCATGTCCCAGGCGGGGATTTTCGCTTCGCCGTAGGACGGATGCGGGGCGCGGGCATAGGGCAGGTCGTAGACCGCATCCATCTCCGCCGTCGTCAGCGGGATCGGCGGCGGTGTGAGCCATAGCTCGCGATCGCCATGGCGCTGCACCAGGGCGCGGGCGTTGCCGGGATTGCTCTCCCGGTGCAGCACCCGGGACGCACGCGCATAGGCCTCGCGGTCCTGTTCCACCTGCTCGAAGCCGGGCAGGCGGATCACGGCTCTGTCGGCCCCCATGCGCGCCCCTTCGTCGGCGGCGTTGAGATCGTCGGCGCGAAGCTCGGTCCAATCCTGCGGCACCTTGCTCTTGAAGACGGCGACACCGCGGATGTCGTCGAGGTCCGCAATCGAGACGCCGCCCACCACCGCCTTGGCCCCGCCTTTCGCGAGCCGGTGCGCGACCTCGACGACCGCGCGTTCGGCATTGCCGTAGAGCAGGATATCGGCCTTGGCGTCGGCCAGAATCGAGCGGCGCACCTTGTCGGACCAGTAGTCGTAATGGGCGATGCGGCGCAGCGAGCTTTCGATGCCGCCGAGCACGATCGGCACGTCACGAAACGCCTCGCGGCAGCGCTGGGCGTAGACGATCACGGCGCGGTCGGGCCGCCTGCCACCCTCGCCATCGGGCGTGTAGCTGTCATTGTGGCGCAGGCGCCGGTCAGCCGTATAGCGGTTGACCATGGAATCCATGTTGCCGCC
>WNFS01004387.1_pt1 | contig 18951 bp, 14 predicted proteins | sample 5400141 | NCBI WGS metagenome assembly WNFS01 (sample SAMN13153358, study PRJNA577476) | soil metagenome | isolation source: 60 cm saprolite under Madrone tree | place: USA:California | collected 2016-06-14
AACCGGAAGTCGTAGACAGTTCGTAGCCATTTACTGTACTACCGTAAGAAAAGCTTTAGAAGGTTCATGCGAGCCGACTTTTCAATAGTTCAAGATTCAACGTTCGACCGTGGCTGTAGGTCAGATTTTTAAGATTGGCCGGGTTAGTTACGGCCTTGGCTCGGTTTCTATCAAAGCAATCTATTGATTTGTGGTGGAGGCTAATCATGGTAACGAACTTACCTGTCGAGGTGATCAAGAAGCAGGAGTGGTTAGAGCCGATTGCAGAGCGGTTGCAGCCGACTATCGCGGCCGCGCTCGGGGCGGACGGTCCTGTCGGACCCAAGATTGCCGATATCTTGCACGGAACGTGGTTGGGACATCCGTTGCACGTGGTTTTGACAGATGTGCCGATCGGTTCCTGGACTGCGGCCGCTGTGCTCGACGCTCTTGAGGAGATGACCGGAAGCAGAGCCATAGGCCGGGGAGCGGACGCCGTAATCGCGGTGGGCCTGGTTGGAGCGGCGGGAACGGCGATTACCGGATTGGCCGATTGGTCCAAGATCGGCGGTGGTCAACCTCGCCGCATTGGTCTCGCGCACGCATTACTCAACGCTACCGCCACGGCCTGCTACGTTACGTCGCTATGTCTCCGGAGTACTCACTCACGCCGCGCCGGCCGGCGATTTGCATTGCTCGGTTTGATCGTATCGAGCGTCTCAGCCTATCTGGGCGGACATTTGGTATTCAAAGAAAAAATCGGCATCGACCATACGGCCGACTACTCACCCCCGGAGGATTTTGTTGCGGTCTTGGCGGAGGCTGAGCTGCTCGAGAATCAATTACGCCGCGTCAACGCCAATGGCATGCCTGTCCTGCTCGTGCGCAGGGGCGACCACATTTACGCCATCGCCGAAACATGCGCGCACCTGGGCGGCCCGCTTTCGGAGGGAAAGTTGGAAGACGCTACGGTCAGGTGCCCGTGGCATGGGTCGCGTTTCTCATTGGAAGATGGGCGGGTGCTCGAAGGTCCATCGGTGCACGCGCAGCCGGTATTGGAAGTCCGGGTACGCGACGGTCAAATTGAAGTACGCAGATCGGATCGCTAGGCACGGTTCCAAGTTCAAAGAGTTCAGAGGCTTCAACCGGTTCCGCCGCATCGAGCTCCCTCGCGATTACTCACTGTAAAAGAAAAGGGTAGCTGCCGATGACAGCTACCCTTTTCTGCGTAACAAACAAGGAGGCTCTTAGCCTTCGATCACTTTCTTCCACTTCGCGCGAATCTTCTCCTTCAGTTCCGGGCTAGATTCGGCGACCGGCGGGAAATCCTTCATCCATTCAAATGGGCGGCAGGCGTCGATGACCGCGCGGGAGTTGAAGCCCTTCTTGCCCGGCTGAATTCGCGGGTCGAGGGGACCACTCCAGCAGCGGCGTAGGATCTCGATGGACTCAACGGGATCGGAACGACTAGCCAATGCCCAGATGACGTCGAACGTATTGGTCGGATCGATATCGTCGTCGACGACGATCACATAGCGGCCGAGATAGGCCCCGGCATGGACCTGTGAAGCAGCCAGCATCGCCTGTCGGGCATGTCCGGGGTACCGCTGCTTGATAGAAATGATGTTAAACAAGCGGCCTCCTCCAGCCTCGTGACACCATACGCCCTTGACATCGGGTACGCCACATTTCTCAACCTGTTCCCAGATGAGGGCCGATTTCACCATGCACTTGGCAATGGAGTAATCCGACGGCGGACGGCCGGGTCGCGCGCAAGTGAGGATTGGATCATTGCGGTAGTAGATGTTTTGGACGCGAACAACGGGCTCCGGCCGGCTGGAACTCGCGTAATAACCCGTCCATTCACCGAACGGACCTTCCGTCTTGCGATCATTAGGGTCCATAAACCCTTCGATGACGATTTCAGCCTGAGCCGGGAAGGGCAAGCCGGTGGCCTTACCCTCGATGACTTCAATGGGCGATCCTTTCAAACCACCAGCGTAATCGAATTCCGAAACGCCGTAGTCGATCTCGTTACCCGAGACCATGAAAAGGACCGGATCTTGACCGACGCAGATAATGACCGGGCAGGGCTTACCTTTCTCGAAGTATTTCGCCCGCTGGATGGTTCCATGCTTCCCCGGGGAGATGTAGCAACTCATGCTCTTTTCGTCTTGCACCATGCCGCGGTAGGCGCCGAAGTTGACCCATCCCTCTTCCGGATCTCGGGTGATGACGAGACATGCGGTGCCGATAAAGCGTCCGCCGTCCAATTCGTGAATTAGTGGAACCGGGAACTTGAGAAGGTTGACGTCATTACCTGACATCACATTCTCCAGGATCGGCCCTTTCGTGACGGTCTTGGAAGGAATCGGCTGATGGGTCGTCAGCTTCTGGCGCAACGCGCGAACCAAATCCAGGTTCGCAAGATCCATGGGCAAACCCAAATTCAACGCCATCCGCTTGAATGAAGCGTTCTGAGCGAAGAGAACCCGATAGCCTTTAGGATAATCCTTGATGTTATCGAATAGTACCGCCGGAACCGGCCCTTTGCTTTCCCGGGCAATCAGCTCCGACAAGGTCCCCATCTCCAGATTCCAATCGACATTATCGACCTTTTTGAGTTCACCAAAGCTGTCAACTATTTCCAGCCATTCGCGCAGATCCGTGTAGCTCGGAGTTTTTCCGGACCTGATATCTTCCTCAGCGAGCTTTCGCGCCTCTAATGCAGTCATAGATTGAACTCTCCTTTCACCAAGAAACGATGTGTTATCCTAGTCTCCTAACATAGCTTCATCAATACCTTCCGTATCATCTGCAGGCAGACCATTGCAACTCTTTGGGTCTAAGTAGAGGTAAACCTTCTCCCCCGGGCTGATACTGTTGAAGGGGTGGGTATGCACAGCCAACAGGTCATCGCCCACCGCGATTTTGCAATGATAGGCGTCGCCCATAAAAATCGCCTCTTTGACGGTTCCCTCGACAACATTGTCTAGAGATTGCGGCTTTTCTTTGTGCACCGGAATATTTTCGGGCCGGATCGAAATCACCGCCGCTTGGTCTTTTTTCAAGCCCGGTGCCGGAATGAAGCTTAAGACGCCTCTTTTCGTCTCCATTTTGCCGGGTCTGGAATCCCCGTCTACCTCCAGCACTTTACCTGCGATAAGATTGGTGAGTCCCAAAAACGTTGCCGTAAATCTTCTCTTCGGACGACTGTAAAGCTGATGCGGCGAGCCTATTTCAATGAGCTTGCCGCCATGCATGACGGCGATCTGATCCGAAATGGCCAAGGCTTCCGCCTGATCGTGGGTCACGAAGATCGTCGTAATGCTTGTCCGTCGCTGTAGGGCTTTGATCTCAGATCTCATCTGGACACGCAACTTCGCATCGAGGTTACTCAAGGGCTCGTCGAGGAGCATGACCTTAGGCTCGTTTACCAGGGCTCGGGCGAAAGCGACTCGCTGCTGCTGACCGCCGGAAAGTTTCGGAGCAGGCCGATCTTCCAGACCGTCGAGGCCGACGATCTTCAGCACATCCAACACCCTCTGCTTGATCTCAGCCTTAGGGCGCCGTTGAATCGTCAAAGGATAGGCAACGTTCTCCGCCACAGTCATGTGTGGCCAAATAGCATACGATTGGAAGACCATACCGATGGGCCGCTTATTCGTCGGAACGTATACCCGTTCACCGGAAGCAAAGACAGTCTGACTCCCGATGCTGATCTTACCCCCGTCCGGTCGCTCCAGACCGGCGACACAACGCAAGGTCGTAGTTTTACCGCATCCGCTGGGACCTAAGAAAGTATAGAGCGAACCCTCGGGGATATTGAGCGACACGCCCTTGAGGACATGCACCCGTTCCTTGTCTTCACCAAAATATTTTTCCAAAGAATCAATCTGCACCATGTCTCTTTTCTCTGCCATTGCACCTCCCGAACGGGTCAACTGCCATGAGCCGGCAAACGATCATACTTTGAGCGATTGTCTATTCCGCGATCCCTATTCTGGCTCCTAGCTTGCGCGCGGTAAATGCCATCACGAGGAGCAACAAAACCATCAATACTCCTAACGCACACACGTAGGTGTATTGACCACCCTCCCATAAATCAAATGCCATGATCGAAAGTACCGTGCTGTTGTACGAATAAAGCAATATCGAAGTTGAAAGCTCCCGCAGTGCAATGATGCTGATATAGATCCAGCCCGCGGTGAAACCGGGCATTAGGAGTGGCAGAATCACTTTTCTGAAAGTTTGAAACCAGGTACCGCCCGCTGCTAGCGAAGCCTCTTCCAGCTCCTTGTTGATTTGAATCATTGAAGCCGATGCTGCCCGAATGCCATAGGGCATGAACTTCGTGATGTACGCCAAGAGCAAAACCCAGATAGTTCCGTAGATGGGAATAGGTAGCGTTAAATACACCCAAATGAGACTCACCCCCAGAACGATTCCCGGCATGGCGATCGGAATAAACGTCATGTTATCGAGCAACGCCCGCCCCGGCAATTTGGTCTTGACCGTGACCCAGGCGATGACCGAGGTCAGCAGCATCACCACCGTGGCAGAGCCGACGGACAGATAAAAGCTATTTTTAAATGCGGTCAACGCCAATGGATAGTTCAAAATATATTGAAAGTTGGCCCAAGTCATTTTTCCCATTAGCTCGCGAGAGGGTACACCATAATAGGGAATGAACGAAGACCACAAAAGAACAAAGACGGGAAAAATCACGGCGAGAAGAAATATCAGGAAGGAAATCGCGCAGGTCACATATTTCCACCCACCCAGATCTATGACTCGTGGTCGATAGCCTTTGCCGGTCACCGTGGCGTAGCGATCTTCCTTACGCGTGATTTTTCCGTAAATCAGCACACCCGTAGTGCTGATCACCAGCAGCGTGACTGCATAGGCGCCCGCCAGGCCGAAATCCGACGGGAATTGATGAATAGCAAGAAAAATCTTGGTCGTAAAAACCGAGATCTTAGCAGGCACGCCGACCAAGGCCGGGACTTCGAATGCTTCGATGCCGCGAATGAATATGATTAAAAGCACACTGAACATGGCAGGGCGCATCAGTGGGAGGGTAACGCGCCTGAAGGTCGTGAACGTGCTCGATCCTGCGGTCAGAGCCGCCTCCTCCAGAGACGTATCCATGTTACGAAACGCTGCCGACATAAGGAGAAAAACCAGTGGATAGAGGTGAATAGACTCAGCCCAGATCATCCCCCACATTGAATAGATGTTAAAGGGTGCGGACTCCAGCCCCAACAATTCCTTAATGACGAGGTTAATCAACCCGATCTTCGGGCTGAGTAGAAGGATCCATGAGATGGTGCTGAGAATTCCAGGGATGATAAACGGAATCAACGCCATCACGACGAAGAGCTTTTTGAACGGCGTGTTGGTTCGTTCGCTCACCCAAGCGAGAAACGTTCCAATCAAAGAAGTGACGACGCAGGTACCGAGACCATAGTACAGGGAGTTCAGGAAAAGGAAGTAGAACTCCTTATCGAAATAGGCCTTGACATAGTTCTGTAGGGTAAAGGTCGCTCCGGGCTCCCCGATAGGGGCACTGCGGATGCTGCCGTAAAGGAGCATCAGCAGCGGAACGCCTGCCAGATAAAGAACAAAAAGCGTCGCCCCTATGAGAATAAGGGTCTGGGAGTTAAACCTCCGCACCCTGCTCCCCCGGACTGAAATGGCTAGTTGTTGATGTTGTGTACAACCTGGTCCTGAACCATGGTCTTCTTAACTTCTTCTTCGATCAGGTTCCAAACATGATCCTCATATTCCAGAAACTGCTTGTCACGCTTGACGGAAAGATCGCGCGGACGCGGTAGGCTGACCTTGATCGTCTCCTTTACCCTACCGGGGCGGGCACCAAAAATAATGACCCGGTCCGCCAGGTATATAGCCTCATTGATCTGATGGGTAATGAACAATACGGTTTTCCCCGCTTCGCGCCAGATACGGAGCAATTCCGCCTGCATAATTTCACGAGTCTGAGCGTCGAGAGCAGCGAAGGGCTCATCCATAATAAGAATCTTCGGATCTACGGTCAGTGCTCGGGCTAAGTTACAGCGCTGCTGCATACCGCCGGATAGCTCGTGGGGGTAATGATCTTCGAATCCCTCAAGCCCGACAAGCTTGATGAACTTGCGTGCGCGTGCTTGGCCTTCCCCATTGTCCAGCTTTTGGCACTCCAACCCAAATATCACGTTCTTGAAGACGGTCCGCCAAGGCATCAGACAGGAATCCTGGAAGACCATTCCCCGGTCCGTGCCAGGTCCGGTCACAGGTTTACCATCAATCATGATATTTCCCGCTGTCGGCTTGAGCAATCCGTCGCAGAGGTTGATAAAAGTGGTTTTACCGCATCCGCTGGGACCGACAATGGTGACGAATTCACCATCCTCCACTTGCAAGTTGATATTGTCCAGGGCTAAGAGCCTTCCACCAGTTCGCGGCTGATAGTACTCATGCCGTAGTCCTGTCGCCTGTAACTTGGTCTGTGCCACATTGCCTCCTTAAAGTTGGTTGGGTTGCCTGATTTCAGCCAAAAACGCTGCTTCGTCCATAACTCACGATCGACGGACGCACTAGGGATTATCATTTTCAAATCTTTTTTCAAGCTCGCGGCGGGGTTCATTGACAACAAAAGAGGGATCGGATAGGTTCGCCACGAATCTTTGCATAAACTTTTTCATGCAAATCCATTTTCATGGCCTACAAGTTGGTAAAAACGAAGCCGAGAGCAAAGCGAACTGAGAATCTCTCCGCGCAAGTTTATAATCAAATCAAAACCCTAATTCTTTGCAACGAAGTCTTGCCGGGTCAGAAGCTTCACCACCAAGAACTAAGTGAGCGACTCGGTGTCAGTCGAACGCCGGTGCGAGAAGCATTGACCCGTTTGGTTCAAGAAGGATATGTTTCTCTCCTGCCGAATCGCGGTTTTACCTGTAAAGAAATTAGATTGCAAGAGGCGGTCGAGCTTTATGAACTACGCGAAGTCTTGGAAGTCTTCGCGGTGCAAAAAGCTATAGAAAATCTTACAGACGAGACGTTAACCGAGCTGTCGACAAAGATGCATCTGTACGGGCAAGATGTCCAAAAGCGATTTACTCGCGACCGGTTAGTGTACGACCAAGACGTTCATCTCGAAATTGCTCGCCGCTCCGGCAATGAGACGCTTGCGAGGACGCTAGCGCAGGTTTTTGAGCGCATCATTTTGAAGCGCAGAACAGACGGTCTCTACGATCTCGCCCGCGGCGTGACAGCCCACCAGGAACACCTGAAGCTTCTTCAGGCCATCAAGAGGCGTAACACTCAAGAAGCCGTAAAAATTGTGCGCGCGCATATACGAGCGGGGAAAGAAAACGTTCTCGCCGATCTTAAACAGAGACAGGAGATTCGTGAATTTCGGCAAACCGGAACCGTGAGCTGATTTGAAATCGTAAATCAAAGAGAAAGGAAGAAAAAATGGCAGCAGATCTCGTTATCAAAAACGGCTGGGTAGTGACGCCCACGGAAACATTTAAAGGCGGGGTGGCGATCAGTGGCGAGAAGATCGTCGCGATCGGCGCGGATGACCAACTGCCTCAGGGCAAAGAGGAGATTGACGCTAAAGGCAAACATATTCTACCGGGGCTCTTCGACGGCCACGTCCACTTCAGAGAGCCGGGCATGACACACAAAGAGGACTTCACCACCGGTTCGACCGCGGCCGTTTGCGGCGGCATTACCACCGTCGTCGACATGCCGAACACCGTTCCGCCGACCGCCGACGCGGAACAGGTCAAGGTCAAGAAGGAACTCGGTGAAGCCAAGTCATTGGTCGATTTCGGCATCACCGGCGTCGTCGTGCAAACCAACACTAAAGATATTCTCCCCATGGCCGGCGCCGGCGCGATCGGCTACAAGATCTTCTTCGGCGAGACCATCGGCAACCTACCCTTCCCCGACGACGGCATGTGCATGGAGGCTTTCGATTACATCGCGCAATCGAAACTGCCCTTGGGCATTCACGCCGAGAACCGCCAGATCATGGCCTACTGCACCAACAAGCTCAAAACCGAAGGCAAGAACGACGCGCGTTATTGGGAAGCCTCCCGCCCGGACATCTGTGAAGCGGAATCGGTACACCACGCTCTGTTCTTCGCCGAGACCTTCGGCACGAAACTCCACGTCTTCCATATGAGCTCGAAACAGGCTGCGTACATGGTCCGCGATGCTAAGGCGCGCGGCTTGCGAGTCACAGCGGAAACCGGCCCGCACTATCTCTTGCGCGAACCGAACGACATGGACAAAGTCGGCTCGTTGCTCAAAATGAACCCGCCGGTGCGCACCAAGGATCACGCGGAAGTTCTGTGGCAAGGCCTACGCGAAGGGTTTGTCGATACATTGGCGACCGATCACTCGCCGCACACTTTGGACGAGAAGGGCTCCGATATTTACGGCAAGCTCACCAAACCGGCGATCTGGGATTGCATCTCGGGCTTCTGTGGCGTCGAAACCGGCGTGCCGCTGATCTTGACCGAAGTGAACAAAGGCAGACTGACGCTAAACCAGTATGTCAAAGTCGCTTCGGAAAATCCGGCCAAAGTTTGGCAGGTCTACCCGAAGAAAGGCGCCATCCGCCTGGGCTCCGACGGCGACATCACGGTCGTCGACATGGACAAAGAAGGCACCATCGACGTCAACAAGTTGCACAGCAAGAACAAACCGTCGCCGTGGCATGGCTGGAAAGTCAAAGGCATACCGGTGCTGACGGTCGTGCGCGGCCACGTGCAGATGAGAGACGGCGAGCCCTGTGGCAAGCCGATCGGCAAAGCCCTCAAACCGTTGATCTAGCGAAGGACTGAGTAGCGAGTGCTGGGGGCTGAGCATAACTCAGTCCCCAGCACTCCTATTCTGCGCTGTTTTTATGAAACGCACAGAGCCATTTGATTTTTACCAGCCGACGACCCTTACGGAGGCGAGCCGGCTGCTCAAAGACAACGGCCCCGGCGGCCGTTTTCTCGCCGGCGGTACCGATTTAGTCATCGCCATGAAAGAAAAAGGGCTGCTGCCGAAATACATCGTCGATCTCAAACGGGTGCCCGGTTTAGCCGGCATCCGCGAGCACGACGACGGTACGATGACCATCGGCGCGCTGACGACCATGTACGCCATCGAGACTTCGCCCGTGATCAAAAAGAAGTATCCTTTTCTAGCCCAAAGCGCCGCCGAAGTAGGATCGATCCAGATCAGAAACCGCGCCACCATCGGCGGCAATATGGCCAACGCCACGCCGTCCGCCGACGTGGCGCCGAGCCTGATCGCGCTTAACGGGACGGCGAAGATTGCCAGCGCCGCGTGTGAACGAACCGTATCCATGGAAGAGTTTTTCCGTGGCCCCGGACAAAACGTCATGAGCGCCGACGAAATCTTGACCGAGATCACGATCCCGAAGACCAGCCCTCAGCTCGTCGGCGAATACATCAAGTTTTCGCCGCGCGACATGATGGACCTCGCCTACATCGGCGTCGCGGTCGCGTATAACTTCGGCGGCGACAAGAAGTGTACCGGAGTCCGGATCGTCCTCGGCGCGGTAGCGCCGACGCCGATCCGAGCAAAGAATTCCGAAGCGCTGCTCGAAGGCCAAGTCTTGAGCGAAGAGCTAGCCGTGAAAGTCGGCGATGAAGCGGCGCGGGAAAGCAAGCCGATCAGCGATGTGCGCTCGTCCGCGGACTACCGTCGGGCCATGGTCGGTGTCATGACCAAGCGCGCAATTCTCAACGCCGCCGTCGGTCCGGCGAAGTCGTGGGTCGACCGGCGCGATAGAAGATACTGAAAGAGTGGAGTGATGAAGCATTGGAGTACTGGAATAATGGGTTCTCGGAATCCTCTAACCCAACACTCCATTACTCCGGCACTCCACCACCCCGGTCTGGATTCGAGGTTGACATGAAAACGCAGATTCAATTTACTCTCAACGGCGCTCGCGTGAGCCGCGAAGTGCCGAACCATCGTCTTTTGCTCGACCTGTTGCGCGATGAGATTGGGGTTACCGGAACCAAGGAAGGCTGCGGTACCGGCGACTGCGGCGCCTGCACGGTTTTTCTCAACGGCAAGCCGGTCAATTCCTGTCTGATTCTTTCCGGTGAGCTCGAGGGCGCGGATATCGTCACCATCGAGGGACTTAAAGTCGGCCCAGAGCTTCATCCGATTCAAAAAGCGTTCATCCAAGACGGGGGTGCCCAGTGCGGCTACTGCACGCCGGGGATGTTGATGATGTCCAAGGCACTGCTCGATGAGAACCAGAACCCGACCGAGGATGAAATTCGCTACGCGCTCTCGGGCAACCTATGCCGCTGCACCGGCTATGCAAAAATCATCCAGGCGGTTCAGGATGCCGCCGCCGAGCTTCGCGCCAAACGCGCGTAATCCGGTACCGGTTGGAACCATTGGAACCCTTGGAACGATTGGAACTTTTCTCAGGAGAATAAGATGGCGGAACTCACAGTCGTCGGAAAACCGGTTACCCGGGTCGATGCCAACGAAAAAGTTACCGGGCAAATTATTTACGGCTACGATCTCGTGCTGCCCAACATGCTCTACGGTAAGACTCTGTTCAGCACCAAAGCCCATGCCAAAATAAAAAAAATCAACACGGAGAAAGCCAAGCAATTGCCCGGCGTCGTCGCGGTGGTCACCGGCGCGGACGCGCCCTGGACCCACGGCGAATCGATCAAAGACAAGCCGTTTCTCGCCCAGGGCAAAGTGCGCTATATCGGCGAGCCGGACGCGGTGGCGATCCACGAGGACTTCGCCAAATACCGCAAAGTCGACTTCATCGTTCCCGGACCGCAAGCCAACATCGCTGAGCACTTCAAGCTGCGCACCGGCGACGTCGCTCAAGGCTTTAAAGAATCCGACCTCGTCCTCGAAGAAAAATACTTCGTGCCGACGATCCAGCACGCGGCCATGGAGCCGCACTCGGCCCATGCCCAGTGGGATAAAGAGAGCGGCCGTTTGACCATCTGGGTCGCCAACGACGCGCCGTTTCGCGCGCTGCACGAGATCACCGAAGCTTTGAACATGCCCAAGGACAAAATCCGCTTCATCAATCCGGCACAGGGCGGCGGCTTCGGCTCCAAAGGCGGTTTGAAAGTCGAGCCCATTGCGGTCGCCCTCGCCTTCCACACCAACGGCCGGCCCGTGCGCGTGAAATTCAACCGCGAAGAAACTTTCATCTCGACATTGACCCGCCACGAAGCGGTGGTCTACTCGAAAACCGGAGTGAAAAAAGACGGCACTCTCGTTGCGCGCGAGATGACGATCTACTGGGGCGCCGGCGCCTACGCCGAAAAGAGTCCGACGGTGTGCATCCGCGGCAGTCTACCGGCGCCGGGTCCCTATCGAATTCCCCACGTCAAAGTCGACGGCTATGCGGTTTACACCAACAAGCCCGTCGCCGGTTCTTACCGCGGCTACGGCATCCCGCAGGGCGCCTGGGCCGGCGAACAGCAAATGGATGAGCTCGCCAAACGGCTCGGCATAGACCCTGTCGCAATTCGCATGAAAAACATCTTCGTTGAAGGCGATGTCTCTTACTGGGGCGAGCAACTTCATGCGGTGGGACTCAAAGAAACGCTAATCAAGGCGACGGAAGCGATCGATTGGGGCAAGCCGACAGCGCAGACCAAGCCGGGCGTCAAGGTCGGCAAAGGCTTTGCCTGCATCCAAAAACCGACTCGCTCGCCTACGACATCGAATGCCGGCGTGACTGTCAACGCCCAAGGCGAAGTGACGGTGCTGGCTGGAACGGTAGAAATCGGCCAGGGCTGCAACACCATCCTTTCTCAAGTCGCGGCGGAAGAGCTCAAGGTGCCGATGGAAAAAGTCCGCATGCACCAGCTCGACACTGACGTGATTCCCTACGACGCTTCGACCACGTCGAGCCGGAGCACCTATCATATGGGCAACGCCGTGCGCAGCGCGGCGATCCATGCGCGCGAGCAGATCATGGAAGCAGCAAGCCCGATGCTCGAAGCTAAAGTGCAGGATCTCGACTGCGGCGACGGCAAAATTTTTCTCAAAGACCAGCCGCAGCAGGCCTTGCCCATCGGCGAAGTGGTAAAGCGCAAGCTCGGGATCCACGGCATCGTGCGCGGCGACGCTTCTTACACTTACGAGATCGGCAAGGACTTGGATCTGGAAACCGGCCATAGCGATCACGCCTCGGCCTTTTACATGTACGCGACCCAAGCGGCCGAGGTCATGGTCGACGAGGAGAGTGGCAGAGTGCGTTTGCTCCGAATGTCCGCCGCCCATGACGTCGGCAAGGCGATCAACCCGCTCAACTGCGTCGCGCAAATCGAAGGCGGTTTAGCGATGGGGATCGGTTCCGCTTTACACGAAGAAATGGTCGTCGATAGCACCGGCAAGGTGCGCAACCCTTCCTTCCTTGATTATCACCTGGTTACGTCTTTGGACGTGCCGCAGATGATTCCCATCGTCGTCGAGTGTGCGGAACCCGAAGGTCCATACGGCGCGAAAGGATTGGGCGAGCCCGGCTTAGCACCGACCCCGGCGGCCATCGGCAATGCAGTCGCCAACGCTCTTGGGCTCAGGGCCTACAATCTGCCCCTCAAGCCCGAGAATGTCTACTACGCCATCCAGAACAATAAGAAAAAAACCGCCGCCTAGCACGCACATTCGAAAATCTCGCCGTTTTCGTTTAAAATTCAAGCTGCCGGTGTAAACTGAGGGTCTTCATCATTAAACCACCCTTGTGGCGGAGGTCACGGTGACTACGCATTGTCAAAGGTTCTATCGCAGCTTGGTTGCGGCTTTGGCTGTAGCCTTTTTCGCTGACTCGATTTCTCTCACTTCAGCAGCGGAACAAGCGGGAAGCTCCGCGACGCGGACCATTCAAACGGTCCCAAGTATGCCTCCGGTCGTCGATCCGAGCAATCTCTACAGTGAAACGCGATCTGAAAAGCTCAGCCCTGTGGTTGCCAAACACCTCTCACGCGTCTACGTTCCTAACCGTAGCTCCAACGACGTTTGGGTTATCGATCCCGCGACGTTTAAAGTGGTCGACAAATTTCGTGTGGGGGTTCACCCTCAGCATGTCGTTCCTTCGTGGGATCTCAAGATGCTGTGGGTTAATAACAACGCGGAAGGCCGCGATGACGGAAGCGTGACACCGATTGATCCGTTAACCGGCAAACCGGGGAAATCCATACCCGTGGACGATCCCTACAATATGTACTTCACCCCCGACGGGAATTCGGCCATCGTCGTTGCGGAAGCTCGGAAGCGACTCGACTTTCGCGATCCGCATACGATGGCGATGAAGTATTTCATCGAAACGCCCAATTGTCCCGGCGTCAATCATGCCGATTTTTCCATTGACGGTCGCTACGCGATCTTTACTTGCGAATACGGGGGAAGCATTGCGAAGATCGATTGGGTAGAAAAGAAGGTGGTCGGTTATTTGAAGCTGTCCAAAGGCGGCATGCCCCAGGACGTCAGAATTTCACCCGATGGTAAAGTTTTTTTTGTCGCCGACATGAAGGCCGAGGGGGTGTTCGTAGTGGACGCCGACAAATTTGTTGAAATCGGCCTAATTAAAACGGGTATTGGTGCGCATGGGCTCTATCCTAGCCGCGATGGCACACAACTCTACGTCGCCAACCGAGGCGTGGCTCGCGTATACGGACCACCCAAGGGCAAAGGTAGCGTTTCGTTGATCGACTTCGCTACACGCAAGGTCGTAGCCAACTGGCCGATTCCCGGCGGCGGCAGTCCGGATATGGGCAACGTGAGCATCGACGGCAAGATGCTGTGGCTTTCAGGACGCTACGATAATGCGGTGTACGCCATTGACACAGCAACGGGAAAGGTCAAAAGCATTCCCGTAAAGACCGAGCCACATGGCCTAACGGTGTGGCCGCAACCCGGCCGGTACTCACTCGGTCACACCGGCAACTTGCGCTGAGCCTACCATTTCACTACTTCCAGCGAATGACCCGAAGGATATTGGAATAGTCGTCGGTCCACAAATCACCAGCGGATCGGCCATCGAGGAGTTTCCATCGGGGGTCCGAGAGCAATTCTGCTAGAACATCCCTACGGCGCGACATGACGACCCAACGTGATGGAACTTTGCCATCCTCTCGCTCGGCTTGCGTTGCTGGAGCATCATTCCGTACTAGGTCGATCAAATTAAGGCTCGAACCCAGTCGGTCCAAAACCGGTACGAGGTCCATGTAGCGGTTTGAGATATGAAAAAACAGGATGCCATTATCGTCGAGCTTGGAAAGGTAGAGTTGGACTGCTTCACGGGTTAGTAAATGCACGGGTATCACATCAGAGCTGAAAGCGTCTAGAACGAACAACTGATAGCGGTGAGCGGGCGTTTGGGCCAATGAGATTCTCGCGTCACCGAGTGTCACCTTAATGCGCGGCGGACAGTCGCGGAGAAATGTAAACAACTTCGGGTCCCGCGCGATTTGCTCGACGAGGGGGTCGATCTCGAAGAAAGTGAAGTTCTGGTGGGGCGTCCCCATACAGGCGAGCGTGCCGGTTCCGAGACCCACCACGGCGACATTGCCGCTTTCATGCGTCCTAGCGAACACAGAGAAGACCTGGCCAACGGGACCGCTCGAATGGTAATAGACAGTGGGCTCGAGTCGGTTTTTTGGATCTAGTCGTTGGGCCCCATGGATCGTCGTGCCGTGAAAGAGAAGGTGATATTTTTCACTTCTGTCTAGCATGGCACGATAAACCCCGAAGAAACTCCGATTCGTATACAGAAGGTCTCCATAGGAGGCGGGATAGAGACACGATATAATTATGAGTGCGCCCATACCTAATCCGAATCGGAAAGGTCGACGAGCAAAACCCAAACACGAAACAGCCGAGATTCCGAATACCAGCCAATAAATGGTGTGCGGCGAGATCAGGGAGTTTTCTTTCGAGCAAAGAATGACCGTCACAGCAAAAAGTCCGAGACCCGCGGGCAGCAAGAGATCCAGCCATCGGTCCCGTCGACTTCTTTGGCCCTCATCCAGATAGGGTCGTACCAACGCAGCTGCAATCATAGCGAGTGGATACTCTTGCACGTCTCTGAAAATCATCGGTGCCAAGAGCGCATTGAAGAAACCACCGACAACGCCGCCGATAGACAGCCACAGATAAAACTCCGTGAGATGGCGTGTTGAAGGCCTGTCTTTCGCCAATTCACCGTGACAAACCAGCGCCGTCGCGAAAAAAGCGAGAAGATGGAGCGGCACGAGAACCCACCCAGGGGTTGTTGCTTGAGCAAAGACGGTGATCGCGGCGGCCATCAGCAAAAAACCCTGTCGTCGGACAACAAAGGTATGGGGAATCCAGACCCGGCGGGAGAAGGTCATCACAAAGGACAATAGATAGAGCACAAGCGGAACTGTCCAGAAGAGCGGCGCCGACGCGACGTCGGTAGTTACATAGGTCGTAACCCCAAGTAGCAAACTTGAAGGCGCAAAAGACAGAATGATCCAACGGATGCGTCGCGTGGCGGTCACATCTACGGAATTTGGCTGCAGCGACGTTTTCTTATCCGCAGCGGGACGGAGCAAATCTTCATGAGGCGAGGCAAAGAAAAAACGCCACAAGAAAAAAACGCATGCCGACGTGAACGCTATGAGAGCCAGGTAGCCGTAAAACCAACTGTGGCTCTGTTCGGTGAGGCTGAAGTACGGTTCCAGGATCGTGGGATAGGCAATCAAACCGACGATGCTCCCAAGATTGCTCGCGGCGTAGAGGAAATAAGGATCGCCGGCTACGGGATGGGTGGTGTTGGCAAGCCACTTCTGTAGGAGAGGCGAGCCCGCGGCAAGGACAAAAAAGGGGAAACCCACTGAGACAAACAATACTGACAAAACCAAACGCGCCGGTTGATCGACGGGTACAGCGAACCAATGGTTGTGAACGACAACCGGCAAAAACACAAGCGCAAAGACGACGATGATTAGATGAACGATCGCGTGCCGTCTCGGGCCGAGCCAAAGATTTCCGAAATGAGCATAAAGGTAACCTGCAAGCAGTAGAGCCTGGAAGAAGAAAAGGCTCATGTTCCATACCGCAGGGGTGCCTCCCAAGAAAGGCAAGATCATCTTCGCGACCATCGGTTCGATTAGAAAAAGCAAGGCCGCGTTGAGAAATATCGTTATTGAATAAATGAAAAACAAGCTGTTCCCCGCGAGAATCGCTATGGAGGCGGCGTACCTTTAGTAGGCGCTAGTCGCTATGCAGTAATCCTAAACGTATCCGATGAATAGTCGTGTAAAAATTACACAGTCATCGCAATGAACATGCCAGTGTGTGGTGGTACCGATAAGATCTTTCGCATGCGGCGAAACACGACCAAAGATTAGATAGGTACTCGAAAAAGTTGATCAACAATTCCTGATACCATCCTCCTGATGAAAGACATCGCCAACCATGATGGGAGGAGCTTTTTGCATTCGGTGTGAAAAGTGTACGTCCAGGTCAGCCGTCCCGTCCATTTCCGTCCTCCATCCGGCCCAAACAATTGTGAGGCCCTGTACCGGAAAATAAGTGGCCATAGATTCCAATAATTATTGCATTGACAAGCAGAGCGATACTTAACTAAAAGTGGTTTGTTTCCAATGCAACAATACCCGGGGGATGGGGGAAAAGATGGTAGAAGGAATCACGCTGGCACAATTGCGGACGATGGCGAAGCAATCGGGGTTGAGATTGTCTGACGAAGAGCTAGAGAAACTTGTTTCGGGGGTCAATCGCTCCCGCAATCAAATATCAGACCTCCGCGAGCTCATCACTGATAGCGTCGAGCCGGCAGGGACTTTCATCGTTGGGAAAAGTGAAAAGAGACAGTGAGCCCATGACACCGACAGAGCTGTGTCATCTCAGCATAAAAGAAGCTTCGATTGGATTGCGGCGTAAGGAATTTTCCCCATCGGAGCTTGCGCAGGCTTGTCTAAAGAGAATTGGGAGTCTCGATGGCCAACTGCACACTTTTATTACAGTCACCGCCGATCTCGCGCTTGAACAAGCTCGAAGGGCAGAACAGGAATTACGCTCCGGTACCGATAAAGGTCTTCTTCATGGAATTCCCGTTGCGCTCAAGGATCTCTACGCGACGAAGAACATCCGTACGACATGCCACTCAGCCGTGCTGCAGGATTGGGTGCCAGACCACGACGCGACGCCGGTAGTGAAGCTTGCGCAGGCGGGAACGGTGTTGCTTGGAAAACTAGCAATGCATGAGTTTGCGTTTGGCGGGCCATCCGTCGACGCTCCGTTTCCCGCGGTTCGCAATCCGTGGAATGCAGCACACATTCCGGGGGGCTCCAGCAGTGGTTCCGGGGCTGCCCTTGCTGCTGGACTATGTCTAGGTTCCCTGGGCTCTGACACTGGTGGGTCTATTCGGACGCCATCGTCGCACTGTGGTGTGGTTGGGATCAAACCGACCTATGGTCGGGTCAGCCGTTACGGTGTCGTTCCGCTTAGTTGGTCGTTGGATCATGCCGGGCCAATGGCACGAAGCGTCGAGGATTGCGCTATTCTATTGCAGGCCATTGCCGGATATGACCCGGCAGACCCGGCGTCCGCCAATGTACCGGTTCCCGACTTTCGTGCTGCACTAAAAAATGGAATCAAAGACATACGAGTTGGTGTGCCGCGGACCAATTGGTTCAATGAAAATAAAGGGACAGATCCGGAAACCGAAAGGGTCTTCAACGACGCTCTGAAGACAATGGAAAGCCTTGGTGCCATTATCGTTGAGATTGACGGACAACCCTTCTCCCTCGCACGCAAAGCCAACCAGACAATTCTCACCGCCGAAGCCTACGCATATCACGAAAAGCGATTTCAGGAAGCGCCGGAAAAATTCGGCACTTCAGTGAGACGACGGATGCTGGAAGGCGCGTTCTTGAGCGCGGCGGATTACATAACGGCCCTACGCGCCCGAAGCGTATTGAACGAGCAAGTTCGCGCAAACTTCGCTCGTGTGGATGTCTTCGCCACTCCGACTGCGCCGCGTCCACCGGAGGCGTTTGATGCCATGGATCCAAATGAACAGAATCTGCGCCCGAGCTTTACTAACCCCTTCAATCTCACCGGTCTTCCGGCCATCTCTCTCCCCTGTGGTTTCACACAGGGTAACTTGCCAGTCGGCTTGCAGATCGTCACGCAGCCGTTTGCGGAAGCCACCGCATTCTGCGTCGCCTACGCGTACGAGCAGGCAACGGATTGGCATCAGCGCAGGCCGTCGTTGTAGCCTAGCAAGTATATCAATGCCCACGAGAGAACGTGACCGTAGTCAAATGACGTCATAAGAGTCGAGTTGGTGCATAGGGCGTAAACCTGCAGTTAATGAGGAGCTGGTGTTTTAGGCATTTTTCTTAGAAACTCGGAAGTACATTTCCGCTAACGCCGGTTCCATGGATTTTGCCGCGACTATTTCGCGTTCAATGAAAGGATTGAGTCCCTCGCGAGCTTTGGTCGCCAGGGCGAAGACTTCGTTTTCATCGGCCTTGGTTAACCGCCCGCCTTCGACAACAATTTCCCCGTTCACAATCACAACATCGACGGAACTGCCGTTCTCGCATAAGACAAGTTGGTTGATGACGTCATTGAGCGGCGTGAACGCCGGCGTATCACGACGAAGAAGGACCAGATCCGCCATCTTGCCCGGCGCTAATATGCCGGCATCGAGGCCGAACGCGCGGGCGCCGTTGCGCGTGGCCATTGCCAGCGCCTGTGACGGTGTCACCCATTGGTTGAAGTCACTGCCGGCTTGGTTGTGAATCAACCCAACCAGTCGCAGGGCGTCGAACATGTTTTGCCCGTCGTTGGACGCGGCACCGTCAGTGCCCAAAGCTACATCCACACCTCTAGACAGAAACTCACGAATCGACGCCAACCCGCTACCGAGACGCAGATTGCTTGCGGGAT
>WNFS01002197.1_pt1 | contig 18944 bp, 14 predicted proteins | sample 5400141 | NCBI WGS metagenome assembly WNFS01 (sample SAMN13153358, study PRJNA577476) | soil metagenome | isolation source: 60 cm saprolite under Madrone tree | place: USA:California | collected 2016-06-14
GAGGGCAGCGCCGGAAACCAGCCCCGAAAACGGTTCTGTCCAATGGCCGGTATTAAGGGGCACGTCGCTGGCCTGCAGCGTTTCGGGAGGTTCTGGATTCCCGGCTGCTTCGCCAAGGCAACCGTGCGATGGCATGGAGCTGAATTGCAAGCGACATGAAACGTAGACATCGACGCCGGTGGCGCATCTCGGCGGAGCCGTCCCATTGTTGGTGGTGACGGTGATCTGCGGTCTTCCGCTCCTATACGTATTGCCAATGGTGCGGCTGGGCGTGCTAAGACATCCGTACCAGGTAGTCTTGACCCAGTAGCTCGCAGGCGGTAATGAGCAGCCCGAGCCGCCGCAGTCTTGTTCGGTGACTTGCGAGTCTTTGAGCCAAGGTTGAATGCCCGTTGCGATTGCGGCTCCAGCAGGCCCCATGATGGCTCCGCCGGATTGAACACCGCAGCCTGGGCAGTCTCCCGCTTGCGGTTTACCTGCCACACCGATGGCTAGCGAGTGTGAGGAAACGGGTGTCTTTGCCAACGCGTGGATAAAAACTTTCGTGGTCCCATCGCCAGTTCCGATCAATTCACCAGTAACTGGCGTTCCGGTGGAATCGAAGGTCGTATAGTTGCTGCCCCAGGCTGCATTAAGGGCCGCGATGCTGCCAGCGTATTTCTTGTAAAGGTAATCGCGGAGGCTACACGGGGTAGCGACGGAGCAGGTTGCGGGCGGAGAGGCCATGGCCGTCTTGGAATACACTTTGGTGTCCGTGTAAAGCATCGAAATGCCCCGAGATGCCGGGTCGGGATTGAAGGTCTGAACTGGGGAAGTGATCAAGACCATATAACCGACGTGCGCGTTGGTGTGGCCCGGCGGGACAGTGTGAAAGCCTGGTCCGGCGCCCATGCCCCAGAACCAGTCCGTGTCGTCGAGCATCACGCCGATAAAATATGGGCTGCTCTTATATCCGAGGAAACCTTGGTCGTGGGCAAAGTACCCGTCGAGCCAAGGACCGAACTGCGGCTCGAAGAAATCCATAAGGGCGGCCCGCCAGCCCACATAGTGGCCGTTAATGCCCCACATGAGATTCTTCATAGGATGTTGGGCAAAATTCCATAGGTTCGCTGCTGAGTAGTTGCTTACGTTGAAGGTCTGAATTGCTGGAAGCTTCGCGCAGCCGCGGCATTGACTAATGGGCTCTACTAAACGGTCAGACAGCTCGCCAATGCCATTGAAGCCCCAAGATTGCACTTCATCGACGAGTTCCGCTGCCGCCGTGTCAGCAATGCTGTTGTACTTGCTCCGCGCGGGAACCGAGAATCCGCCGACACCCTGAAAGAAATAGGCGTGCCCGAGGGGCGTGCAGAGCCACCAACGCTTGCCGATCTTCTCGGCGTGAAACCATCCGGTGGCACTGGCGCACTTGACGCTATCCAACCCACCATACTTGTCCAAAGTCTGGCTCTTACACGGAAGGCAGGCAAATGCCAGACCAAACAGGATGAGCCACTTTTTCTTCATACATGCGCGCTCCCGCCCGCCAAGCCGGCGCCCCTTTGCCCTCCAGTCTTCCAGGCGCGCCAGGGATCTAGCGACCGCCGCTTCAAGGTCGAGAGGAGGGCTGCCAATGCATAACCGACATTTAGCCAGGCAAAACAGAGGTTGTTCCAAAATCCCGCTCGCCAGTGCCGCTGGCGCATGTAATTGGTTCCCTGGGAGTGCAGATCAAGCCAGTGAACCTGACTCCTTCCTTCGGGGCTGCGCTTGTGCACGAGCCTCGCCTGAGGCGCGATCAAGAGGACGCTGTCGCGAGGCAGGCCGGCGCAGAAATCGATGTCTTCCCCGAAGCAAGCCCCGGACAGATTCTCGTCGAACCGCAATCCACGAATCTTATCGGCCCGAAAACTCATCAACCCGCCGCCAAGTTTGCGGACCTGTATGGGGGGAGTGTTCCGTAGGTTCTCCGCGTTGCGATAGACGCCCTGGCGATCGTCCCGGAACGGGCCAACTTCGAAAAGAAACTCCCAGAGACGCCGGAAAATTGGGGGAGGCGAGTAGTTCGTGACTACTCCGGAAACGCCCGCCACGTCGGGACGATAGGCGGCCAATAAATTCTGGATGAAGTCGGGTTCCAGCAAGACGTCGTCATCGAGGAAGAGCAAGATGTCGCCCGTCGCCTGTTTCATGCCCTTGTTCCGCGCCTGGCACAGGCCACTGATACGGGGGTTGTAGATGTGCTTTAGTGCTAGTGAACCCGCGTCGATCACTGACTGCGTTTGGCTTTGGTCGACGATGACAAGTTCATCGGCCAGGCGCGTTTGCGCAAGCAGCGTGCTGATGGTCTGTTGCAGGTCCTGTGTGCGATTCTTGGTGGGAATAATTACAGAAACGGTAGGGCTCTGTGGGAGTTCGTCGCTCATACAACGGCCTATTTTAGATTCTAAATGGATTTGCGTCCGAGAGGGGGAATTACGTCGGCATAGGCTGCAACTGGGGACTTGGATTGTGTCGGAAGCCTTTGCGACGATGAGCGTAACCACCCAGTGCAGACGATAACATATTGGTTCGTTAGCTAGGTGGAAGCCCCGGCGCTGTGTTTTGCAACAAGCGCTAGATTACTGCGCGACCTTCCACACGACACAGGACAGGGGCGGCTATTTTCCGAACGCTAGGACGGGCATCGAGTGAGAAGCAAGTTTCGTGCGTTCCCGCTGTAGACCAGAACCGTACCACTCAGGGGATTGTTAGCCACAGGAGGTTCGCAGTTCTAACAGACGTTATGACGTCGCCGTAATTTGCTTTTTCTCGACCGCACGTGAGATTTTGCAGTGGTGCGGAGCAGGCCACTGTCGCTGTCACCGCCTCGCGACCGTCGTAGGCATTGTCGCTCGGAGTTTTGAGGCCCCAGTCGGTAAACTCGCCATTTGCGCCGTTGAAGTCGTGCGAGCCCCACCAGACGGTTCCAACCCATGGGTAGCTGTTATTGCTGCTCAGCGTATTCAGCATACCTGTGGTGGTGTTGAGCCACTCCTGGCCGCGAGCGGTCTGGGTCGAAAAACATCCTGATAGGCCGGAGGCTGACATGGCCGAATCCGGGTTGGCGCACAGGGTCAAGAAATTCATCAAAGGCTTGTCGCCGAGGTATTTGGTAAGGTAGGCATACATCTGGCCGGCTGTGGTGGCATCGGGTTGGTCGGGGTACCACTGCGTAAATACGCCATCTACGAATGGGGCTGCACCCGCGAGAATTTCCTTTCGGGGGGGCGCACCCCACGTCCCCGTGGTGTCCGCGCCGAAGTAGGGCATGTTCGGAGCGGCCGCCTTCAGATGCTTGCTTAGTGTCCCGAAGTATTGTCCCGCGATTTGTGGAACCCATGCATCGAGGTCAGCGCCAAGCGTGGCGTTTGCGTTGGGCGCTGGGTAGTCTTTGCCGTCACACGCCGTAGCCGGCGTCAGGCAAATCGCATTGCTGCCGACCCAGGCGGTGTTGCGTCCGTCCTCATCCATCAAGCCGGTGCCATAGGTCCAACCGCCATAGATATAGTTCGTCGTTATTTGCTGGCCCGATGCCGGGGCCGTTTTGAAGGTGAGCTGGTACTGGCCGGTCGTATAGTTGATAAAGCTTGGTGATCCGGGGATGCTAGCGCCAATTACGAGACCAGTGGAAGGGACGCTCCAATTGGTGTTGAGGGGAACATTGGTTGCCTGCAGAGTAGGAGTTGGGATAGCTGAGCCACCCGCAGCGCACCCGAACTGTGCTGCACCGGTAACCATCCGGCACGCCATGTAGACGTCATAGCCGGAGGCCAGGCCTTCAGGGTCTCCTGCGGGACCGATCACCTGCGGCTGCTGGCCGTTTGAATCCGTTTCACCCACTAAACGGCTTGGCACGCCGACCTCGTTCGTGCCGCTCGGGAAGTGGTAGACGAGCACCGACCAAAAGCTTGCCTGCGGATAACCACTCGTACCGGCGCTGAAGATAATGTTGCTGTTCCATGCCTCTTCGCCGACAAGCAAAGTCGAGCCTGAAGTGCCTCCGAAAGTTCCTGCTTGCGGTGTGCTGATATTGCAAGAGCTATTGAATCCGGGGCAATCCGCCGCCTGAGCCGTGCCTCCCACGTTGAGCACCATTGTTTCGGGAGAGATTTGTGTGTGCGCGAGGGTGCCGGTAAAGACGGTAGTCGTTCCGCTTCCCGTGGCGATCGCTTCTCCGGTTACCTGGGTGCCAGTGGAATCAAAGGTTGTGTAATTCGAGCCCCAGGCGGTGTTCAACGCAGTAATGCTGCCGTTATATTTCTTGTAGAGATAATCGCGCAGGCTGCATGGGGTGGCGATTGAGCATGTCGCCGGCGGGGTTGCCATCGCCGTCTTGGAATACACTTTAGTGTCAGCGTAAAGCTCCGGAATTCCTCGCGATGCCGGGTCGGGATTGAAGGTTTGCACCGGAGAGGTGATTAAGACCATGTAGCCAACATGCGCGTTGGTGTGGCCCGGAGGGACAGTATGAAAGTCCGGTCCGGCGCCCATGCCCCAGAACCAGTCCGTGTCGTCGAGCATTACACCGACAAAATATGGACTGCTCTTGTATCCGAGGAAGCCCTGGTCGTTAGCAAAGTATCCGTCCAACCAGGGGCCAAATTGCGGTTCGAAGAAATCCATAGTCGAGGCGCGCCAACCTACGTAATTGCCGTTGAGACCCCAAAGCAAATTCTTCATGGGGCGCTGGGCGTAGTTCCAGAGGTTGGCGGCGGCGTAGTTGCTGACGTTTAATGTCTGAATTTCGGGTAGCTTTGTACAGCCCTGACATGTGCTAACTGGTTCGACAAGGCCGAAGCTCAATTCGCCGACAGCGTTGAAACCCCAGGAATTGAACTCATTGATACTGGCTACCGCAGCGGCGTTCTGATCATTGTTGTACTTTGGCGACGTTGGCGTGATCCACGCGGCAACTCCCTGAAGAAAGAAGGCGTTACCAAGTGGGGTGCAAAGCCACCAACGATTGCCGATCTTCTCCGGGTGGAACGAGCCCGTCGTCTGAGCGCACATGATGTCTTTGCGGCCGCCGTACTGATCCTGGGCGACAGAAACGGTGGGAGTGGTAGGAGTTGGGGCGGGGTCGGGGTTGGTGGGGGTTTGCGTCTTAGCTGTACCTGATGTCAAGCCGGCGCAGCCTGTGATCCACATGATTGCCGTAACTACAGCGATGAGGAGAATTGCTCCGAAAAGGCCAGTGATTCGCCCGGCGCTTGGCGTAAGGTGCTTCCGGTCCGGAAGATCCAGATTCTCCGGCCAATGAGAGAACTCCTTTGTGGTGCCCCCCATACCCATAAACGTCCAAGCTCCTCTCGCGGAACCGGTCTCCGGCTCGCGAATATCATGGACAAGGCAACAGCGGAAAACATCTGCCCCGAGGGAGAGAAAGAGTACAGGTGTACTTGGCAGCACAACCTGTACCCGGCTGGAACGCGGCAGCTGGGCTTATATCAGAATATCAAAGCCGGTTGTAGAGGTTTGTGGGGGGCACCCTGCCAGAAAAGTGAAAATTTTTGCTTTCGCGCGTGATGTGAGTCGTTGGCGGGTCGAGCAGACTGCAGAGTATTGCAGTAAGTGATTGACAATAAGTGGTTTATGTAGGAATTAAGGATATGGATCGACGCACCTTAGGCATCCTTCGTGCTCATCTCTGACGAGCTCCCGTGGCCAGGATTCGGCCCTTGAGTGAATGAAGTTGCAGACTACCCTGGGGTTGCGCGCAGGTGTAGGATCACTATTTTCTTCGCTTTTTCTTCGGATATAGGTTTGCGCATGCGTAACGAAAAGGGCATACAGTCTTAGCCCCGGAAAGTCCAATGTCGACCATAGCCCAGGTAGTACAGGCTTCGTCGAGGGACTGCGCTTGGATGGTGTGGTCGATCACCCTGGTTCGTAATCAGGCGGGCGCTCCGACCTACGTTTTTAATGCGGATGCGCTCTTGAAATGAATTCATCCATCTTGGGACCCAGCGTGAGAAGGTGGTCTTCATATCTGGTTGTGGTTTCTTCCCTCATTGCAGCACTAGCTCTCTTATGTAGCTGCAATGGGGCAAATGGAGTACCTGCAGCAGCAGGCGATCCTCCTGCTAGAGTGCTGTCGGTGACCGTAAGCCCGGCGGGCGCGTCTCTCCCGCTGGGGGAATCTCAACAATTTGTAGCTACCGCAACACTCAGCGACGGCAGCATTCTTGACGTAACTATGTTGGCGAACTGGAATTCGTCGAATCCGTCTGTTGCAGCCATCTCCGTCAACGGCCTGGTGACAGCGGCTAGCCAAGGGGCGACCAGCATCAGCGCAAAGTATCGATTAGTTGCTGGTTCTACCAACCTAACTGTTACAACAGCCGCACTCGTTTCGATCACCGTGGCACCTTCAAATTCGTCGATCGCGGCTGGCCAGACCCAACAGTTTACGGCCACAGGAACCTATAGCGACAGTTCCACACAGAACCTGACCAACGCAGTGAGTTGGAGTTCATCAAACACCGCCGCAGCGACAATCGGTTCCGCGGGTCTGGCGTCAGCTCTGAAGCCCGGAACCACCACCATCTCGGCGATGCAGGGGAGCGTCACCGGTTCCACCACGCTCACCGTAACGGCCGCTACGCTGGTATCCATTGCCGTCACGCCGGCCAACCCTTCGATCCCCAAGGGCACCACCCAGCAGTTCACCGCTACGGGAACATTCAGCGACACCAGCACGCAGAACCTGACCAACTCCGTCACTTGGACTTCGCTGAGCGCCACGGTGGCGAGCAGCAGCACCGCGGGGCTGGCCACCGCTGCGGGAACAGGCAGCGCCACCATCCAAGCAACTTCGGGGAGCGTCACCGGTTCCACCACGCTCACCGTAACGGTTGCCACGCTGGTGTCCATTGCCGTCACGCCGGTTAATCCTTCGATCCCCAAGGGCACCACGCAGCAGTTCACCGCCACCGGAACGTTCAGCGACACCAGCACACAGAACCTGACCAACTCGGTGACTTGGACTTCGCTGAGCACCACGGTGGCGAGCAGCAGCACCGCGGGGCTGGCCACCGCTGCGGGAACAGGAAGCGCCACCATCCAAGCAACTTCGGGGAGCGTCACCGGTTCCACCACGCTCACCGTAACGGTTGCCACGCTGGTATCCATTGCCGTCACGCCGGCTAATCCTTCGATCCCCAAGGGCACCACCCAACAGTTCACCGCTACGGGAACATTCAGCGACACCAGCACGCAGAACCTGACCAACTCCGTCACTTGGACTTCGCTGAGCGCCACGGTGGCGAGCAGCAGCACCGCGGGGCTGGCCACAGCCGCGGGAACAGGCAGCGCCACCATCCAAGCAACTTCGGGGAGCGTCAGCGGTTCCACCACGCTCACCGTAACGGTTGCCACGCTGGTGTCCATTGCCGTCACGCCGGCTAATCCTTCGATCCCCAAGGGCACCACCCAGCAGTTCTCCGCCACGGGAACATTCAGCGACACCAGCACGCAGAACCTCACCAGCTCGGTGACTTGGACTTCGCTGAACACTACCGTAGCGACGATCAATGCTGCGGGGCTGGCCACTGTCGTGGGAACAGGAAGCGCCAGCATTCAGGCAACGTCGGGTAGCATCACCGGCTCAACCACGCTCACCGTAACCGCCGCGGTGGTAGTAAGTGTCTCGCCGACAACAGCCAGCGTCCAAGCGGGCCCGGGCACGCAACAGTTCACTGCCACAGTAACAAATGACACGCAGAATGGAGGTGTCACTTGGAGTCTCTCCTGCACTGGTACTTGCGGAACGCTCTTAGCTACTTCCAGTGCATCCGGGCTAGCCATCACCTACACGGCGCCAAGCAGTGTGCCAGCATCGACTGTGACGCTGACGGCAACGTCGGTCACGGACGGAACTCAATCCGCCTCAGCAACAATTACCGTGACCTCAGGCCAACTGAGCGTGAGCGTCAGTCCGAAACGTGCGGCGGTCACAATCTGGCAGCAACAGCAATTCGTGGCTACAGTAGTCAACGATCCCCTAAACCAGGGCGTGAATTGGCAGGTGGACGGTCTCCCAGGCGGCAGTTCGACGGTTGGAACAATAGACGCCACGGGCAAATACACCCCTCCTTCGAACGCAGGACCACACTCGGTCACGGCTGTTGCCGTGGCGAATTCCACTGTCGCCGGGACCGCTAGTATCGCCGTGACCGATTTGGCGGGCGTCTTGACCTACCATAATGATCTGGCCCGCGATGGCGTCAACGGGCAGGAGTATGCACTCGCTCCGTCGAACGTGAATACCTCCACATTCGGAAAGCTCTTCTCTTGCAGTGCCGACGGCGCGATCTACACGCAACCTCTGTGGGTTCCCAATGTAACCATAAATGGGACGAAGCATAATGTAATCGTCGTGGCCACCCAGCATGACAGCGTGTACGCGTTTGACGCGGATGCCAACCCATGCGTGCAACTTTGGCATGCCAATCTCCTCGATGGCACCCACGGCGCCACAACCGGAGAGACTTCGGTTCCTTCCGGTACCACAGGATCTCTCGTAGGCACCGGGGCTGGGGACATTAACCCGGAAGTCGGTGTCACGGGCACGGCCGTAATCGATCCCAGCAGCAATACGATCTACGTGGTCAGTAAGTCGGTCGATTCCAGTCAGGTGAACTTCTACCAGCGGCTCCATGGCCTTGATCTTGCCACGGGCAGCGAAAAACTGAACGGCAATCAGCCCGCAGTTATTTCAGCGACCGTTGCCGGAACCGGCGATGGATCCTCCGCAGGTCAACTGGCGTTCAATCCGAGAACGCAAAACCAGCGACCCGGCCTTGCGCTTGTGAACGGCGTTGTCTACATCTCTTGGGCGTCTCACGAGGATGCAAATCCCTACCACGGCTGGGTAATCGGCTACAACGCCTCCAATCTGGCGCAAGCACCTGGCGCGGTTTTCAATGCTACACCTAACGGACGGCAAGCTGGCATTTGGATGTCGGGCAACGCATTGGCAGCGGACGCTGGCGGCAATGTCTACTGCGCCACAGGCAACGGAACTTTCGACGCCGACACAGGCGGCACCGATTTTGGCGACACGGTTCTGAAGCTAGGTACTGCGAGCGGGCTTACAGTCGCCGATTGGTTCACGCCGTCCAACCAGGCCTTGCTGGACTCAACGGACGACGACCTCGGCTCGAGTGGTGCTGTCGTACTTCCCGATCAGAGTTCTGGCGGGCCCATCCATCTTCTTCTTAACGGGTCGAAGCGCGGTATTGTGTTTCTACTCAACCGAGACAACATGGGGGCATTCAACGCGACCACCGATCAGGTGATTCAGCAGTTCGTGGCTACTACGGTCCAAGGATTCTATAGTTCGGTTGCCTTCTGGAACAACACGATGTACCTAGGGGCCGCCGGCGACTACATTAAGGCTTGGCCTTTCAACTATACTACGGCTGGAAAGTTTGACGCAGCACCCTCGTCCCGCTCCAACAGCTGGTACGGATTCCCTGGAATGACACCATCGGTTTCCTCGACACCGACGCAAGCGAACGGAATCCTGTGGGCGATTGATTCGAGCACATACGGGCCTCCCAGCAGTGCCGGCACTGGCCCTGCGGTTCTGCACGCCTACGATGCCACTAATCTGGCAATCGAATTGTGGAACAGCTCGCAGGCGGCGGGCGGCCGGGATACCGCAGGTGACGCTGTCAAGTTCACCGTTCCGACTGTGGCCAACGGGAAAGTGTATGTGGGTACACGCGGTAACTACACGACGGTCCTGGGTGAAGTTGATGTTTATGGTCTCCTGCCAAACTAAATCCGCGGCTAGTCCAAAAATCTGCAAGGCCGCGGCTTGAAGACCGAGGGTAGTCAGGGAAACCTTGATGCGTCACCGAGCTTACTTCGTCGTTTCATATCGTGGACGTGAAGGTCCCTTGAAGTACCGCAATTTTGGCATCGCCATCCGTCGCGTTCCAGGATCGCGCGGCCGTAAGGAAGCTTCACAGGTTCTATAACCCGGGCAAGTTTTTTTGTATCCAGGTCATCAACGTTGTTGCGACATAGCGATGACCCGCCTCATTGAGGTGGCCATCGCGGACGGGGAAATACATATCGGGTGAAATTGGATTAGGTCCATCGGTAAGATCGACAAAGTCAGCACCCACGCGGTGCATGTAGGAGCGCAAAGAAGGAAAGCGCTTCCATTCCCGCGTTGGAATGTAGACGAAAACAACTCGTACCCCGGGCTGACGGCAATCAGTTCGTATCGCATCCAGAATCTCCTTGTTCAGGTACCACCACTCCCCGATGGGAATTTGATGAGCTACCGACCTGGCCGCGAGTCTGCCGACCCTCCACAGGGAAGAATGGTGTTGCAGAAAGCTAACGAGAAGATTTGGACGATCCTCCGGTGTTTCAGGAACGAGCATGCCCCTGTGCAGCACGAACGTAGGCTTGTTGAATCCTTCGACGTTGCGGTAGGCCTCCTCGCTCCGCGTAAAGTCCGGGCTAATGAAGGCGACCACTATCAGGTTCGGCTTTACCGGCAAAGCTTGGCTTCGCACACTCTGCCAAATTTGGTCAAGCCCGAAACCTGGCATACCCAAATTATAGACGACTGTGTCAGATAGCCGTGATTCGATGATCGCGCCATAGGTCTTGTCGTAGTCAACGCCGAACCCGAACGTAAATGAATCGCCCGTCAAAACGATTTTTTTTCTTGCGTCGGACGCATCAAAATCAGAATCGGCCCGAAAGCCCTGCTCATTTGAACGGACCGAGCCCCAGAACTGGTGTCTTGCGCGCATCCTCCAACCCGTCACGGCATCGACGACGAAGTTCACGCTCGGGCGGGTCGCGTACTCTCCAACATAGGTGCGAGGCAAAGGGCGTAACAACGGGTTTAAGCGCAGCAATGCCTCGGCCGCGATTGTCGGAACAAGAATGCCTGAAACGAGTAAAAGGATCTTGTAAGGAAAGGGAAACTTTGATGCGTCACCGAGCTTACTTCGTCCTTTCATATGGTGGATATGGAGGTCCCTTGCGCCAAGTGTACCTGGCCCGATGATTTCAGCTGGCATCTTCACACATCCTTGCTAAGACCCTTAATGGCGTCATCCGTGACGTTTTCGGTGACAACCCACGCAAAGTGTAATCAAATTGTGCGTGACATCCCCGCCGAGTTGGCTTCTCGGCTTTATGTGGTGAACCTGCAAGTCCTTCACGGTACCGCAGTCCTGGCATCGCCAGCCATCTCGTTCCAGCACTTGATTTCTGACCGTGGCGTATTCTTCCGAGTTCAGTTTGAGTCTTGGTTGCTTCTGGCGAAGGCGCATGGAATTCGTTGGGCTGCTCACAATGAACTTTACGGACGAGTTTCTTCAAGTTTGGCGCCTGCGAGAAAATCCGCGCAGATCATCTCCAAGCAGTAACCGCGAGACTTATCGGTCCCGAGCATCAGCCCAGCAATTTCAAGGGCCCTCTCGACCACGGGCAACTGGCTCTTATAAAGCTTGAAGTAGATAATCTCCCAAGGTTCGGTTTCTTTGCCCGTAAGATGCCGCTCGACCTCTCGTTGGAATTGTTCCCTGGGCAGTGCCTTGGCTTTGTGCACCCAGGGTGCACAGGCGAACTTCTCTCCATCCCTCCTTGCAACCTTGACAAGCTCCCTTGCTTTTGTCCAGCCGATCTCTCGAAGCTGCGGCTTCGGTACACGTGTGAGATACTCGTGAATCGTCATGAGGTAATAGGCCTTGCGGCGGGAATCAGGAAAACGCTTTGCCAGGAATTCATCAAACGACTTCAGTCTCTCCAACCTCCAATACTGGTTGGCTCGAACCTCACACAAGTATTCCCCCAATTCTACAAACCGTGCGTCTTTCTCCTGTTCTTTGGCCTTCTCCCAGCTCAAGATCTCGTCGATCTTACCTAGGACGAACACTGCGCGTCGGCGATTTAGTTCGGGTGCCACAGCCGTCCGTCCGTCAGTCCACAAGCTCGTCAAGCCAATCAAGGTCGCTCGCTCCCGGCTTACGGATGAGTTTCGCCGCTACTAACTGCTCGTTGTTAAGGCAGAGTCCCAGATGGGAACAACTGACACAGCCGTTTTGAGGAAACCGAATGCCGCTATGCGAATCGAAGTGACCCGCCTCCATCTGATGGATGGTGGTCGCTACCAGTCGGCCAAATTCCTGCCGTTGTTCCTCGGAGATCGATGCCCTGAGGTATTGAATCTCGGGGGCATGCTTGCGCACAAAAACGACCAATGCGACCTCTGCAATGCCACTGATCCACGAGTAGCAGATGAGCTGGGGATCGAGTGAAAGCAAGCCTTCCGGGGCTTCTGGATAACGACTGGTCGTGGTTTTCCAGTCGATCAGGCAGCGCACACCGTCTATCACACCTATGGCATCGAGATAGGCAACAAATTCGCTGCCTCCGGTAAGCGTTCGACAAAACTTGATCTGGAGATACTTGCTGGGGTTGCGGACGGAAACCCGATTATCCTGTGCGAACCTCTGCAGCAGATGGACTCCCTGATGCACTAGCCGGTCCCAAGTCTCTCCCTTCTTGTATTCGAAGGGAGCATCACGGTACGCCTCCCATTCGTTGAACAGCACTGCGCCACAATCCTCTTCGCGGAAGTAGGCTCCCAAAGCGTTCTCAAAGCGGCGGCCAAACGCCATGGCCGCACGAGTCTCCTTTTCCCGCCAACCATCGAGATACCGATAGCGGTAGCTGCGAGGGCAGCGGAGATATTGGCTGATCTGCGTGTAGCTATAGACCATCGGAATCGCCCGGCGCGTCCTGCGCATCGATATCATCGACTGACGCGCAAGAGACGACTTCCCACTCGCTGGCGGGTGCGAAGGAATCAAGATTTTGGTAAGAACGCCCATTCAAGATCTTGTGCGAGGTGCGAACGATCCCGCGAAGGTTTAGGAGGGCCTTTTCATCCACTTGATCGCGGTTGAGCAGGTCCGCATCGTAGCCAAAGTCTCGAAGGAACCAATGGAGCTTCCACAGGGCCCTCTCCGTGCAATACAGCCGACTGAAAAAGGACCGGTCTTGAAAGGACTGCGGCTCCAAAATGACAAATCTAAGCTCTACGAATGGTTTTTGTGGATGCCGCCGATACCACGCTCTTTCCACACGAACCAGAAACACCCCATCGAAACTGGTTTCAGAATCTTGGTGTCTTGAATGCAGGCCGGGAATCTGATGTCTCATGGCTTGGCCTCCGTTGGCTGCGCATAGGAATTGAGCCGGCAGATCAACATGTCCCTGTCTTCCTTTGCGCATGCGGCAAGATGCGAAACAAAGGACTGGACCAGATCTCGATTCGCTTCTTTCAAGGATCGCGTGCCGCAGAAATCAGCGGCATATGCCTTAACAAGAGTGGGATCGAGATTGTGCTGGCGGATCAGCAGACAGAGTTGATCCCGTAAACGTGGCTGGCCATTGTTGGAGCTGTTGGTGGAGTACTTCGTAGAGGCCTTATGATCACGCGTCTGGCCAGAATTGTTGGAGAAGGACCCGAGCTCCTCGATCGAGCAGAGGCCGATGCCGTACGCCTTGCGCAGGGCTCGGTTGACCGCCCGCGTTTCGGCGATGCGCATTTCAGCTCCATGGACCAGCGTGGACACATTCGACGGGTCCGCGTCGCCGTAGCCAACGAACCCCTTCGAACTGGGAGACTTGTAGACGGTGGCCTTGAAGATCCAACGATTGTTCGTTGCATCACTCAATTTCGACATGGCGTGGGCATGAATTCCATGGCAATGGTTTTCCTTTGCTATGCGTAATAGGCCTCCGCTCGTCACATACCATCCGCCGTTCAGCCAGAGAATTTCGCCAGCGGCTAGTGCGAGCCCAGACTCACGCGTTAACTTCTTCAATGCAAAAAGATTGGAGGGTCCAAGCTCACCGGGCCAAAGAGACTTCGCGAGCCTGGTGTTTTGCCGTACTAGCAACTCGATTTTTCGAGGCTTGGCTCTTGGTCTTTGCATCGTGGGCTCCTCCTCACTGTTAAGCATTGTTTAGCAATGTATAGCATATCGGTTAGCATTGTCAAGCGTTTGTATTTGATCTCGTTTGACCAACGCTCTAGAATCCAGTCTTCGCATGCAAACCAAGAATGAGCAGGTGGGATTTAGAATTTCCGCAGATCTGAAGAGAGAACTGCAATCTGTGGCGAAACGCGAAGGCAGAACCCTTTCCCAGCTATGTGAAATTCTTCTCGCCGGTGGCCTGGAAACCTACAAAAAAGAAGGATCGAAGTATCTGCAGCGCATGTTGTCTCACTACAAGAAGGAACCTTCCCAATAGGTTGGCTTTGATGAATCGTGTAAACTCTCGGGATTTCTACCGGATTTCGCGAGAACCTAATCGATTAAATAAATTCTTGACTGAAGCTTGGAGCATCGCCTCAGACGTGGATAAAGAGAAGCGTAGCGAGTTCCACCTGCCGCGTCCGCTACGACACATTGTCGAGCACCACATTTCATAAGCTCACACCGGAACAACGCAGGGAGATTGCGCGGAAGGCTGCTAGAACCCGTTGGTCTAAGGCAAGAGTGAAAGAACAGAAGCCTACCTAAATTGCAATGGTTATTAGCGGCTGCAGGGCAAGTAAGCGTCTCCAGCGTGTCCCAAACCGAGGCAAGCGAGCTGAGCCCGGAAAACCATTTTCCAAGTCCATGCCATCTAACTCGACAAATCTCCAGGAAACTCTGGCGATCTCAGCGAAACATCCATCCTCACGCACGGAGGCCGACGCGAACGCCGGAGGTGACATGTGGCACCAAATATAGAAGGCACTGAGCACGCCTTATCTCCCAACTCTAGGGTCGGAACTAGGGTCAACGAGCGGTTCCGAGATCGGTGCCCCAGAGCAACCTAAATCAGCAGAATTACGTGACCGCAGCGAGCCAAGATACCCTCCCACTCTTTCAACTCAGTCCGCGGAAAGACCGATAACCGAGGTCGATTTTGCCGAACTAGAGGATGGAACTCTCATTGAGCTAGTGGAGAACCCACAAAGCCTTGGACGGAAATGCTTCGCGGTTTGGAAAGACGGAGAAATCCGATTCGTAGACCGATTAGAACAAGACGGTCAAGTTTTCGTCCCTTTGACTCGGAATACCGGAAGTCTCGGACGCGTTCGGCTTCCTAGAGGCGTGGAACCCTATCAATCCGTGCAGGAACTCCTTTGCCGCTTGGAATCCCTAATTTCGCAATGCATCGCTATCGATGAGAAGTACGTGCCTGTGCTCGCCGATTTCGTCTTGAGCACTTGGTTCGTTGATAGGTTCTCGGTGGCGCCGTATCTCTCGGTGGTCGGGCTGCCTCAATCGGGGAAGACTACGTTACTAAAAGTGTTGAGCTTGGTTTGCCGCCGGCCCTTGCTGATCGCCGACATCACCTCGGCGTCCTTTTATCGGGCTTGCTCTCGATTTATGCCAACTATCCTCATCGACGAAACCGGGACGGCTAGCAACAATCGCACGCTGCGCCACATCTTGCGTTCCGGCACTACTCGGGATGTTCTTGCCGTGCGGAATGATTGCAGTTTGCATTCCTACGGTGCGAAAGTCGTCAGTTGGTTAGAGCCACCCGACGATCCCGCGTTAAACAGTCGATGCATTTTGATTCCCATGTTCGAGAACAAAAGCGGTTCTCTGCTCCGGACAGAGGATCCCAGTGTGCAGCAGTTAGCTGTCCACCTTCAGGCGCAGTTGCTCAAATTTCGGCTGGAGAATTTCAAAACGGTACAACCTGCTCCTGTTCCCGGAGATGAAGCCCTTCGACCACGTACTCGAGATCTTCTGTGGGCTCTCACGGCCGCTCACGCGCGGGACACTCAACGATCTCAGCGTGTGCTCAAATTCTTTGAATCAGGTCAGGGTCTCGCGTCGGAGCCGTTGAGTCTGGAACAGAATGCTGTTCTGCGCATGCTTTTTCTGGCCATACACCTTCGCGAAAGTTTCGTTTCTATACAGATCAGAAATCTAACTCAGAGTGTCAATTCATTCCTCGCAGAGGTGCGCGAGAATTTACGTTTGCAACCACGAAAGGTCGGGGCGGTGCTCACCTCGTTGGGTTTTTGCGACCGCACCCGCACGAATTCGGGTTGGGTTATTTCACTAACCCGTCGGGATGCGGAAAAGCTCCACCAGTTGGCTGCTTGCTATGGGTTGGACGGATTCAGGGACCGCTTGCTGAGCATTTCTCCGGACGACTGTGCCTTGTGCCAAGCAGCGGGCTTGAGTAGCAAAGGAGCCGATTCTGAAATTCCGGGAAGTGCGACAGAAGAATTCGATTTGCGGACGATATTGAGAGGCCAAGATGGAAGACCCTAAACGAAAACGATGGAGGATCCGGCCGAGTGGCATGAGCCGTGGCTAGTTGGCCTGAGCCAAAGTGGTGGTCGGCTGCACCATTTGGGAAAAGTTTTACCACATCGCTTCCCTGGATCCGATGTAGAAGTTGAAATAAGTGGATGTCGGTTCTAACCCATTCTATTCAGGCGACTTATAAACCACCCAAGACTCCGACTCTGGGGTTTAGGTATCATTCTTGCACTCGATTCCGTAGAGGCAAACTGCCAAGAAGCTGTCTAATCCCATTGCGATTCTGCTGTATGCTGATTCCATATTTCGGTCACTAGCGAGTGAAAGCAAAGGCTCGAGAAAGAGCACATGTCAACGACTGCCCAGGTAGTAGAGACTTCGTCGAGGGACCGCGCTTGGTTGGTGTGGTCGATCGCCCTGGTGGGTTTGCTCGTCCTGCTGTATGCGGCGGTGCTGAAGGCTCTGATCGGGGACTGGTGGAGCGACCCGGACTACGGGCATGGCTTCCTGGTCCCGCTGTTCGCGGGGTACGTGGCCTGGCGCTCGCGGGAGCAATGGCTCAAGAGCGAGGTCAAACCGAGCAATTTTGGGCTGTTGGTGATGGTCGGAGCGATCGTGCTGCTTTTCGGCGGATCGCTGGGGGCGGAACTATTCACCAGCAGGGTTTCGCTGCTGGTGTTACTTGCCGGAATAATTTTGTTTTTGGCTGGATGGCAAGTGCTACGAGCGGTTTCTTTCCCGCTTACTTTTCTGCTGTTGATGATTCCCATTCCGGTGATCATCTACAATCAGATTACGTTTCCGCTGCAATTGATTGCATCTCGCTTCGCAACCTTTTGGCTGGAATTAGTCCAGGTCCCCGTGTTGCGTGAAGGAAACGTACTGATATTGCCGAACTATTCGCTGGAAGTGGTGGAAGCCTGCAGCGGGATCAGGTCCTTGATGACGCTCATTACGCTGGCGGTGGCTTATGGCTATCTGGTGGAACCGCGGCGCTGGGCGCGCTATTCGCTGGTGATCTTGATGATTCCAATCGCCATCGTCAGCAACGCGATTCGAATCATGGGAACTGGAGTTCTGACGTATCGGTTCGGCCCGAAGGCGGCCGAAGGTTTCTTTCATGAATTTTCGGGCTGGGTGATTTTTCTGGCGGCACTCATTCTGATGTTTGCCAGCCACGCGATTCTGAAACGATTCGGAAGGTCGCAGGAGCAGCGCAGCCATGCTTAGTGCTCCGCTATCCATCCGGTTGTGGATTGTCGCAGGCGTCCTTGTTGGCGCGACGGTGCTGCTGCACTCCGTAAGCCACGGCGAGGCGGTTGTGGCGCGCCAGCCACTCCGCCAGCTTCCAAGCACGCTCGGCGCTTGGAACGGACAGGAGCAGCCTCTGCAGGAACGTATCGTTCAAGCGGTGGGCGTCAGCGATTATACAAATCGCATCTTTGTCAACCAGATGGATCTTCCGGTGCAACTTTACGTCGGTTATTACGCGAGTCAACGCACCGGGGACACCATCCACTCACCGAAGAACTGCCTGCCGGGCGCCGGGTGGGACCCGGTTCATTCCGGATACGCGACAATTGCGCTGCCCAGCGGTCGCCAAATCGTCGTCAACGAGTATGTGATCCAGCAGGGACTCAACAAGCAGCTGGTGTTCTACTGGTATCAAGGCCGCGGTCGAGTGGTTGCCAGCGAGTACGCCGGAAAATTCTGGATGGTGGCCGACGCCATTACTCGCAATCGCACCGATGGCGCATTGGTACGTCTGGTTACACCAATGAACGACGCGGAAAGCAAAGCGCGTGCCCGCCTGGAAAGCTTCACGCAACTGGTATTTCCGCGTCTCGATGAACTAATACCGAATTGAGCGCCTTATATTATTCTGGAGGAAGAATCATGAGCGCCGCGAAAAAGCACCTTGTCGTTTCTATTTTGATGTCCACGGCTCTGTTGCTCAGCTCCTGTGCTGGAGACCCGCAGAAAGCCAAAGTCAAGTATCTGGCCAGCGGTCAGAAGTACATGAAGAAAGGGCAATACGCGAGCGCGGTGATCGAATATCGCAACGCTCTGAAGCTCGATCCGCGCTATGTTGACGCCTATTATCAGTTGGCCCAGGCCGAACTGGCGCAGAAGGACGGGCGAGCTGCTTATGCTGCTCTCGAAAAGGCCATCGAACTGGACCCAAACCGTTTGGACGCCCGGTTGGATCGGGGGCGTATCTATCTTGCCGCACGCGATTTTGAGGGCCCTGGAGGCGGGTACAAGAAGGCCGAAGAGGAAGCGAACTTCGTGATTAGTCAGGATCCCAAGAATGTAGGCGCCTATCAACTCCTCGGCGCCGCGCTGATCTCCGAACAGAAATCCGACGCGGCTCTTGCCGCCTTCTCGAAAATTACGGAGTTGACCCCTAACGACGCCAACACTTACGTGAATATGGCGCTGGTTGAAATCAGCCTGCGCCGCCTTCCGGAGGCCGAGCAGCATTTGAAGCAAGCCATCCAGATTAATCCGAAGTCTGTACAAGCCAACATCGACCTCGCGAATTTCTACCATTTGCAGGGCAAGCTCCCGGAAGCCCAGCAGGTTCTGCAGGCGGCCACC
>WNFS01001241.1_pt1 | contig 18938 bp, 14 predicted proteins | sample 5400141 | NCBI WGS metagenome assembly WNFS01 (sample SAMN13153358, study PRJNA577476) | soil metagenome | isolation source: 60 cm saprolite under Madrone tree | place: USA:California | collected 2016-06-14
GAGCGGGCGCGTCCTCCAGGCGTGAGATTTTCGGGCTAAGGCACCGAAATCCCGTGTTTCTGCAAGCGGCGATAGAAGGCACTGCGGCTCAGCCCGAGGTCCTTGGCCGCTAGAAGGGCGTTGCCATGGTGCCGGGTTAAAGCGCGATTGATCAAAAACACCTCTGCCGAATCGAGGTCCAGGTTTTCCAGTTGCGAGGCTCTGCTAGGGGCCCCCTGGATACCGAGGTCGGATGGGTGAATGACATTCGAGCGGCAAAGCAGCACGGCGCGCTCCATTACATGCCGCAGTTCGCGCACGTTTCCCGGCCAAGGGTATGCTTTGAGAGCGGCAACGGCATCCTGATGAACTTCCTGAATCTGCTTGCGATAACGCCCTCTGAGTTCCCCAAGAAATTGCTCTGCCAGCTGCGGAATGTCATCCAAGCGATCCCGGAGAGCCGGAAGATGAATCTGAATAGTGTTTAATCGAAAGAAAAGGTCCTCACGGAATTTACCGGCGTCGATTTCCTTCCGCGGATCAGCGTTTGTGGCACTCAGAATGCGCACGTCGGCCCGACGCGTCTTGGACGAGCCGACCCTCTCGAACTCTCCCGTTTCCAGAACCCGCAGAAGCTTTGCCTGTTGCGTTGCGGTAAGGTTAGCAATTTCGTCCAGGAATAGCGTTCCATTATCCGCCAGTTCGAAGCGGCCCGCCCTGTCCGTACGCGCATCCGTAAAGGCGCCCTTCACGTGTCCGAACATTTCGCTTTCGAACACGCCTTCCGGCAAACCTCCCATGTTGACGGTGATCAGCGGTTGGCCGGACCGCAAAGAAAGATGGTGCAGCATTCTCGCGACCACACCCTTACCGGTCCCGTTTTCCCCAGTGATCAAAACGTTCGCATCAGAGGGAGCGACTTGTTCGACGATGAGCCTTACCTCCTGCATTAGAGGAGATTTCGTGACAAATCCTTCCGCAGATCCCTGAGACGATCGTAAGGTGCTGTTTTCGGCCTCGAGACGTTCCTTTCCGCGGAGGGCGTCACGAAGTGCGATTTGCGTTCGCAAAATCGAAAGAAGTCGCTCATTTTCCCACGGTTTCTGCAAAAAATCTTTTGCCCCGAGCCGTACCGCCTCAACTGCAAGTTGAATGGTCGCAAAGGCAGTCATGACGACAACAGGAAGCGAAGGATCCAGGCTGCTGATTTGTTTAAGGAGCGCCAGTCCCTCGGCTCCCGTTTCATCGTCGGGATGATAATTGAGATCGATTAACGCCAAGTCGAATTCCTCCTTTCTAAGGAGAGCCACAACGGCCTCCGGGGAATTGACAGTCGACGTCCGATAACCTTCGGCACTACAAATGAAAGAGAGTGCGCGTAAGATTTCAGGCTGATCGTCGGCAATAAGCACGCGGGGAACTGGCATGGATAAATAACAGGAAATAGTTTTCTTGGAATTTTGCCAACCCTTTCGTCTAAGATTGCAGAAATGCGCGAAGATATGTAAAAGAAGGAAAACTCATTAATGAATCGCTGGTTGTTCTTTCCGTTGTTGGCTATTGGATTTGCACACGGCTTCGCCAAAGCACAGGATACGGCTTATAAGGCTTTGCGGACGATAGGAACTCAACGTGGTGAGAAAGCGCTGAATCAGGTTGTTTCGATTTCTGGCCAGTTCGGTCGACCGCAACCGGCTGCTTGGCGGATTTCTTTAAGCGATCCCGGAGCTCGCGGCGGCGTTCGAGAATTGGAGATCGTTTCCGGACAAATTTCGTCCGAACGAACGCCCGCGCGATCGCAAATGGCAGGGACAATGCCCATTGATCTCACAAAACTGAACGTCGATTCCGACGGCGCATTTCATACCGCCGAACAAGAGGCCGCGCGCAATCAGGTCGGATTTGATAGTGTCAATTACCGGCTCGCTCCGGATGTCGCGGGTGGTCAACCTGTTTGGACGCTTGAGTTATTCGATTACGAGCAACGGCCGGTCGGCAAACTGCGGATCGCGGCGGGCAACGCTGCTGTGCTGAGCGCAACCAATTGGGTTCAGGAACCGAACGCGGGCGTCGTTGCGCAGCGCTCGCACCGGTCGGACGAAGAAGATTTGACAGAGCCGCCGCCTCCTTCGGGCGGGCCCGCTCATCCTCCGGAGGATTTTCGCCGACCGGAGGATCGGGATCACCACTATGATTCTTCCTCCGAAGATTCCGGCGAGCATAACGGAGAAACCGTTTCTGAACGCGCAAATCGGTATGGAGCATCCGTCGTGAATTTCGGACGTTCCGTTGTTCACAGGACAACTCGCGTCTTTCAGACGGTTGGTGGATGGTTTCAGGAGAAGTTCACGGGCCGCAACACGATTGATCCGAAGCATGATCAGGACGAAGAGGACGAGCGCCCTCCCACCTCCGATCCTTACAGTCGCCCGGTGAATCCAGAGCCGCCGCAACGTTGATCGCTACAGGCATTTCGATTAACCCGGAAACCGCAATTCCAAGTCGAAACGCTTTATCCTGGTCCGGAGCAGATTTATAAAAGCGTAGCAGAATTTTTGAACTGCATTATCGCGAGGCGGAAAGGTAGGGCCGCATCTCCGAGGCCGCCGCTTCACGACGGGCGGCTCGGAGATCCACCCCTACCTATGCCTTATCGGGCTAACAGAGGACACCGGCACTTCAAAGCTCCTAGAACAAGTCATGGAATCACAGGTACTTGTGAACGCTGGCTAAGCTCAATCACTCGTCCTTTTCCCTGCGCCGAGGGCCCGTTCTGCACTCGCCCCCAGCTGCCAGACGGTTTTTCCGCCGACAATCGTCCGGATGGCGCGCCCCTTGAGTTTCCAACCATCAAAGGGAGTATTTCTAGACCTGGAAAACGAGTCCTCTTTCCGGAAGACCCACTCCAGATCCGGATCGATCAGGGTGATGTCTGCTTCGGCCCCCGGCCGCAGTGTGCCTTTCGGCAACCGGGTCAGAGTGGCGGGATTTATGGTGTAGAGCGTGATCAGGCGTTTCAGATCGATTGCCTTCCTTTGGTGCAGCAGGATCGTGAGAAATAGAGCGAACTCGGTCTCAAGCCCGAGAATTCCAAAAGGGGCGAGGTCGAATTCGACTTCTTTTTCAAAGAAAGCGTGAGGAGCATGGTCGCTTGCCAAGACCGTAATGGTGCCGTCTGCGACTCCTTCGATGAGAGCCTCCACATCTTCAGGAGCCCGAAGCGGAGGATTCATCTTGTAGTTGGTATCAAACGAACTGACGAATTCGTCAGTGAGCGCGATATGATGAGGACAAATTTCACCGGTGATCTGGACGCCCCGGGCTCTGGCATCTCGCAGCAATCGGACGCTGCCCGCTGAACTGAGATGCTGGCAGTGGAGCCGCGTTTTGCACAGGTCGGCCAGGAGGATGTCTCTGGCCACAATGATTTCTTCTCCGGTTCGAGGCCAGCCTGCCAATCCGAGCACCGTGCTCCAGTAGCCTTCATGCATTACGCCATTCCCGACCATGTTATAGTCCTGGCAGTGATCGAAGACGGCGAGATCGAACATGCGCGCATATTCGACAGCGCGGCGCATCAACTCATGGTTCTGAACACAGTGCCCGTCGTCTGTTATTGCAACAATTCCGGCCTGAACCATGGACCCGATCGGCGCCATTTCTTCACCCTTCAATCTGTTGGTAATTGCCCCCGTTGGATAGACATTGATGTGAGCGGTGTCCCGAATGCGGTCGCTGATTAACGTTATTGTGCTTGGATTGTCGGCGGGGGGATCGGTATTTGGCATGCATAACACGGAAGTAAACCCGCCGGCCGCTGCCGCACGACTTCCCGATTCGATCGTCTCTTTCTGGATCTGACCGGGCTCGCGGAGGTGTACGTGGATGTCGATCAGACCCGGCGCAACGACCAAGCCATGCGCGTCAATGACCTCGCAGCCATCTCCAGGTGGCTCGATGGAGACGCGACCGTCTACGACATACAGATCGGCCCTCTCATCCCGATCACTCGATGGATCAATGATTCTGCCGTTCTTGATGACCAAATTCCTCATCGTGCCTTCCGGGACGCACTGCTGCAGAGATAGAGAACCGCCATCCGGACGGCAAGTCCGTTGGTGACCTGATCCAGGATCATACTCTGCGGACCGTCAGCAATGTCGCTGTCGATTTCCACGCCTCTGTTTATCGGACCGGGATGCATCACAAGACAGCTGGGTTTCAGTTTCTCTGCGCGGGCTTTCGTCAATCCAAAAAAACGAACGTATTCATTGACACTTGGAAAGTATTCCTTGCGCTGACGCTCGTGTTGAATCCGCAGCAAATTGATGATGTCTGCCGAAGGAAGAATATCGTCGATGTGGCGAGCGACTGACACACCCATTTCTTCAAATGCCCTTGGAACCAATGTACTTGGTCCAACAAGCGTAACCTCAGCACCTAGTTTTTTCAGCGCCCAGATATTTGAACGCGCCACGCGGCTGAACAATATATCCCCGACGATTGCGACTTTCAGGCCGCTTATCTTTCCGAGCCGTTCTCGAATCGTAAAAACGTCGAGCAGCGCTTGCGTAGGGTGTTCGTGAGCTCCGTCGCCCGCGTTGACGACGCAAACATCCATGCGGTCGGCCAAAAACTTTGGCGCACCCGCCGAACTATGCCGCAAAACGATGATATCCGCGTACAAGGCTTGAAGATTCAACGCAGTATCTTTTAGCGACTCTCCCTTTTGAAGGCTTGATGTCGCGGCGGATATGTTCACCACATCGGCGCTGAGGCGAAAAGCCGCCAGCTCAAAAGAGGTCCTTGTGCGGGTGCTCGGCTCTACGAAAAAATTGACCATCGTTTTGCCCCGGAGCGCAGGAACCTTCTTGATATCTCGCAAACCTACGGTCTTGAACGCCGCGGCGGTGTCCAGGATTGTCTCAATTTCGTGGCGTTCCAACTCGCGGATGCCGAGCAGATCCTTCCGATGCCAGGTCGCCGGTCCCGGAACGCTCCCGGCAGCAGGTGCAGATGAGGTGTTCACGGCTTTTCTACTCGCACGGAGTCGGGTTCGGAATCAACGTTTTCAAGGCGAACCTTCACGAGTTCTTCTCTGGATGTCGGCAGGTTCTTGCCGATGTAATCCGGGCGAATCGGCAGTTCGCGATGCCCCCGGTCCAGAAGAACCGCAAACTGGATGCGCTCCGGGCGCCCGAACGAATTGATTGCATCCATGGCCGCGCGGCAGGTTCTACCCGTATAGAGCACGTCATCCACCAGGATCACCGTGAAATTTTCAAGATGAAGGGGCAATCGAGTTTCCTGTACGCTCTTCAGGCTTTTGCGTAGCCGAAGGTCGTCCCGATGCATTGCGACATCGACGGTTCCTAGTTCCGGTCGCCGTCCTTCAATATCTCCGATGATCCCTGCCAGCCTCCGGGCTAGTTCAACACCGCGGGACGGAATCCCGACGAGGGCAAACTTCCCCGGTTCGGAATTGTGCTCGAGTATTTCATGAGCGATTCGGCGAAGTGCGCGGGCAATCGCCTCGCCATCCATGATCAGAATTGACTTGGACATAGCTAACCTTTGGTGACCTCTCAGGATCACCTTAAAGGAAAGTACCACTACATGCCTTTTGCCTGGCGCTGTCTGCGCTCTCGCCAAGCAGACCGATGCTTTACGATCCAGTCGAGGAGAGCTCTTTCAAAGCCGATATCGTGCCCGGCCTTCTCGCTTTCGATCCACTTATGGCGAAGAATCTCCTCGCGCTCGGCCAAGAACTCCTTATAGAGCACAGAATTTTTGACCAATTCTGTCGCGTCTTCGTCAGGGGGTTCCATTACTATTTTGCGAGTTTGTATATCTGACAATCGGAGTCAATCAGATTTCAAGAGTGAGAACGCTCCTACTCTCTGATTTTGGATAAATATGACCGGCATCTAGCCGACTCTGTTGCGAAGTTCGTTAGCTATTTTAAAAAAATTTTTGGAAATTGGGTGGTTTGGGCTCTCAAATACGATAGGCATTCCTCGGTCCCCAGCTTCCCTCGTCTCAATATCGAGAGGAATACAGCCGAGCAACGGGACTTTCAGGCGGACCGCTTCCCGCTCGCCACCTCCACTTCCGAAAATATCATACCGCTTTCCATCACTCGGAGAGACAAAATAGCTCATGTTTTCAACGATGCCTAGTACCTGTACATTTACCTTGGCAAACATGGCGGTTGCCTTCCGAGCGTCTATGAGCGCAACCTCCTGCGGCGTCGTGACAATCACCGCTCCCGAAAGGGCGACGGTTTGCACAACCGTCAGTTGGATGTCTCCCGTGCCGGGCGGAAGGTCGAGAATCAGAAAATCGAGTCCTGCCCAATCTACCTGGCGAAGGAACTGCTGGGTTGCGCGCGTTACCATCGGACCGCGCAAAATTGCGGGAGAATTGTCGTCGAGCAGCGACCCCATCGAAATGAATTTAATGCCATAACGCTCCATCGGAATGATCGTGTTGTCGCTTGTGGCCATGGGTCTCTCCTGAGTTGCGCCAAACATTAATGAAATGCTGGGACCATAGATGTCGCAGTCGCACAACCCGACCTTTGCGCCCAGGCTCTGAAGCGCGACGGCAATGTTCGCCGAAACGGTCGACTTCCCGACGCCTCCCTTTCCGCTTGCAATGGCTATGACATGATCCACGCCCGTTATTTTTGTGGCGCCGGTCTGACCGGCCGACGCAACTTCCGGCGGATTTGTGATGTCAATGATGACGTTGGCCGATTTCACGCCGTGGATTGCGCGAAGAACCTTTTCGCAATCCCGCTTCAACGCCGACGGAACCGCGGGGTTATTGGTCGCAACGCTCAGCCGCACAACCACGTCGGAGCCGGCGATTTTGACGTTCTTTACAAGACCAAAACTCACGATGTCCCGGCTGTAGCCCGGAAATTTCACTTCCTTCAGGCGCTCGACAATCAGTTCTTCGGAGAGGTGCGACATAGGCTCTTCCTGAATGTAGCGTGTCATCATCAAAAACGCATGTGCTCTGTTCTCGATAAGGCAAGCCGGCTCGGGGCGGTACGAGGGCCGAATCTCCGAGCCGGCCGGTTTTTTACGACGAGCTCGGATGTTCAAAGGCGACCAACGCTGACGGTCCGCTCGGAGATCGGACCCCTACCGCCGCACCGTAACAGCGCTATCTCGCGTCGCCAAAAATAATGTCTGCGCACCAACGAAAAACAAAATTCCTTGCCCAAGTCCCCGAGCATTGTCCAACGATTCCGGTTGCGACTTGCTCGCCCGTTGAGAAGAGTGCCCTCTGAGGCGCGGCCTCACTAGACAACTGTGACTCAGAAACACTTTGAACCGCTTTCCGGCGGGCGACCCCGGATCGATTGGGGAATCGCGGTAATCATGTTTACGGTGTTCGCCGGTGGACTGGTATGGTTCACGCATGGGAACAAGAACCCGGCATTCTATAATCCCGAAGAAATGGTTCGGGTAAGCCAGGTCATTAGCGGGGAATGGGATTATCACCGGCCTGTGCTCTTTGAGTTGACGATTTCCATCATGAAACAATTGTTTCATGTGCCGCGCGATTTGCAGGCGGTTGCAGAACTTGGTCGGGTAGTGTCGGCATTCTATTCGGTTGCATCGATCGTTTGCCTGAGTCTGGCGATTTATTTCTTGTGCAATCGTGCTGCGGCGGCACTGCTTTCTTGCCTCTTGCTCTGCCAACATCAGTTCTTCGACCTGGCTCATACGGTCAACGAAAACACCTCGCTCATGTTCGGAGCCGCTCTCAGCTTGCTGGCGATGGTCTTGCTTGAACAGAAAGCCACTGTGCCGAGAGCGCTCTTCCTCGGGTGCAGCGTAGCAATCGCGGCTTCGGCTCAATATATAGGTCTGCTTCTTTTCGTTCCCGCGCTGGTTGTTGTGCTTCGGTGCGGAAATCGAGAACTGCGTGGCCCCCGAATCGCTGAATTCGTTTTGGGTCTCCTTTTCGCGATGCTTGTCCTTAACTTCTCGGCGATAACCAAGCTACCTGTGACGGTGATGGACTTGGTTCAGAACCTGATGTCTGCCATGGCTGCTCTACCGGAAGGATTGAGTAACCTGGTCAAAGGGTACTACTGGGTTCTACTGCTGAAGAATACCACGCCCGCTATCTGGGTTATGTTCGGGCTTTCGATCTGCATCTTTTGGTTTCAAAGGAGCAAGCTGAAGATTAGCGAGATTGCTCTATTGGTAATTCCAGCCGTCTATTTTCTGCTTCTGCTCTTCTCGCCGCCGGAAAGCGACCTGCATTTTCTTCCGATGATCGGATTTACCTACGCATTCGCAGTCGTGGGCAGTGCTTTAACCGGGGAAATGATTGCGAAATTGAGTGAACAGGCACGCGGATGGCTATTGCCTGTTCTGATAGCGGTGTGCCTATTTGCCTGCTTTCTCGAGTTCGTGCGCGGCTTACGTTACTTTGTTGCATTCAACCGGGATGATCGACTCGATATGCTTGCCTGGATGGATGGCAACCTGGACCCAGGGTGCAAGGTGATCGCGGACCGCACCGCATTTCTACCTGGCCTGTTGGCTAAAATGAATCAAAAATACCGTTTCGAACTTGTTAGCGGCGAAATCAAGCCTACTGCCGGCAAAGTGCCGTCGGTGGCCGAATTAGTCGCTTCCGGTGTGAGTTATGCGGCTCTCTCGGATTCTGATTACGAGCGGTTTTTCTCGCATGTTGTTTCCGTCGCACAGGCCAACGACGCCTCTTTTGGCGCCTTGAAGCAATTCTATTATGACGTGCTCAGCAAAGGAATCCTGATCTGGCGAAGTGACCGGGGTGCCGTGAAATATATGCAGCCAGGCTTGGCTGTTTACCGCCTGCCAAGGACAGAGCAAATCCTGAATGGAAGCAACCACCGAAACGTCGAGACGCCAGATACGCTCACCGACGAGCAACGGTAAAGGCCCGCTATCCGAGCCGCCCGGCGCAGAAACGGCCGCCTCGGAGATGCGGCCCTACCAAACTACGGCACGGCGAGAAACTGATGTGCCGTCCCTTGTCAGCTTATTCTCCGGCGATTAGCATTTGCCGATGAAGTTCTCCTTGTTGTTATCCGGCGGTCTTTCTTTCCTCGCGCTCGGTATCGTCGCTGTTTCGGCTGGGACCACGCTTGACCTTACCGCGATCGATTCACGAATTTCGCCGGGTGATGACTTTTATCAATATGCGAACGGGGGTTGGCTCGCTAAAAATCCGCTTCCGCCGGAATTCAGTATTTGGGGCGGTTTTGTTCAGTTAGAAGAGCGGAATCGCGCGATTCTGCACGAGATTTTGGAGAAAACGGCTCAACCGGATTCTCCTGAAAAGGCGGAATCGGGGATTATTCGGCAAAAGCTTGGCGATTTTTACGCCTCCGGAATGGACGAGGTGGCAGTAAATGGCGAGGGAATTGCTCCTTTAAAAGCGGAACTGAACCGTATTGATCAAGTTCGAGATCGGACCGGGTTTGCATCCGAGATCGCTGATCTTCATGCCAAAGGGCTGGGCCCGGTTTTCAATTTGGACGGAGACCAGGATGAAAAAGATAGTAGCTCGCAGATTGCTATTATTTCACAGGGCGGATTGGGACTGCCGGACCGTTACTACTATCTGAATACGGACGATCGATCGAAGGACATTCGCGCCAAATACCTGGTTCATCTAGGAAAGATGTTTGAGCTTATGGGGGAGCCCGCTGACACGGCCAGGCGAGACGCAGAGGCCGTTATGAATCTGGAGACGGAGATGGCCAAGGTTTCGAAGGCGCGCGTGGAATTGCGCGACCCCGAAACGAATTATCATAAGGTGTCATTGTCTGAACTGGAAAAGTTAGCGCCGCAATTTGATTGGGAGATCTATTTTGGTGCGCTCGGACTCACGGCCGGCCAACTCTCAGGCATCGATTGCAAGCAACCGGAATTTGTATCGGCCGTTTCAAAACTGACGCAGGATGTTCCTCTCGATGCCTGGAAAACCTACTTGCGCTGGCATCTTGTTCACGCCGCTTCACCTTATTTGAGCCAGCCGTTCGTGGAAGAAAATTTCAGATTCTATCGGCAGGTCCTTACGGGTGCCAAGGAGGATCGACCCAGATGGAAGCGCGTTCTGGATGAAGTCGACGCCAATCTGGGGGAGGCGCTGGGCCAACTCTATGTCGAAAAGACTTTTCCGCCTTCAGCGAAACAGCGCGCTGTGGCCATGGTCCACGATTTAAAGGCTGCGCTGCGCCGGAAGATCGAGACCCTCGATTGGATGGGGGATGAAACAAAGAAACAGGCTCTGCTGAAACTCAGCGCACTCGGCGTCAAGATTGGTTACCCGGACAAATGGCGGGATTACAGCAAGCTCGAAATCAAACGCCAGTCTTACATCCTGAATGTCTTTGCAGGACAAACGTTTGAGATGAGGCGGCATTTAGCGCGGATCGGCAAGCCCGTGGATCCCACAGAATGGGGAATGACGCCACAGACCGTCAACGCCTATTACAATCCCAACCGTAATGAAGTCGTATTCCCGGCTGGGATTTTACAACCTCCATTCTTCTTTCAGGATGCCGACGATGCCGTCAATTACGGCGGAATTGGAGCGGTTATCGGGCACGAAATGACTCATGGATTCGACGACAGCGGCCGCCATTTTGATGCGCAGGGAAACTTGCGTGACTGGTGGACTCCGGAGGATGCAAAGCGCTTTCTGGAAAGGGGTACGAAGATAGTGAGGCAGTTTGACAGCTACGTTGCGATCGATTCGCTGCACGTGAACGGCAGATTGACTGAGGGGGAAAACATTGCGGATCTAGGGGGTGTGAAAATTGCCCTTTCCGCGCTGGAGAGCGCACTGAATCGCCAAACAGTGGACAAGCGGGAGAACAAGATCGACGACCTCACTCAGGAACAGCGATTTTTCCTTTCATGGGCGCAGATTGGCGGACAAACATTCGGTCCGAATATCTTCGTCTTGCGCTCACTGTCGATCCGCATAGCCCGGCTCCATTCAGAGTCAACGGCCCCTTGAGCAACCTTCCCGAATTCGCAAAAGCATTTGGCATTTCTCAGCCAAGCCCCATGATCCGGCCCGAGAATGAACTGGTTCAGGTCTGGTGATCATGGGAGGGACGGCCTCCGTGCCGTCCGACTAATCATCTTTGCCCCATAACAAGGAGAAGAATGGGACGGCACAGAGGCCGTCCCTCCCTAAAATGATCGAATTCCCCTTCGAGCGAGTCGCCGAACCTGCCCAATGCATCAAACCGCTGAAAGAGCAAACGTGAGTCCCTCAAACCGCACAAGTTCGCCCTTGGCGTCATGATGGCTGACGCAGAAAACTGGCAAATAAGTGTTGCGCGCGCGCTTCAATTTGGTCGGGCACGAGCGAAGTCCTCAAAACGCGCGCTTTGTTTAGAAAACGTTTTCCTGACCCGGGGAAGCCGACATGCACGATCCCTTTCCCCAGTCGCTTGATCGTATTCGAATCGACGCCGCCACTTACCGGATTAGGGTTAACACCCAGCGCTTTTGCAAGCTGAACTGATCCTTCCCCGAGCTTGTTAGGAGGCCCGGCGTCGCCATACACAAAACAGGAGGATCGCACGGGACCCCGATTTTTTGCTCTCCAGAATGCAATACCGACGTCGCCGAGGCCTAACCCAAGGTCCTTTCCAAAGTCCGTCAAGCCCGGACGCTTTGCTTTGCTCTGCGATCGATCCAATGGAAGTACGGCAAACGGAATTTGATTGGCATCAAGAGCCTTCCCTTCGATATCGTGCAGGCTGGTCTCGCTCTGGTGAAAAGGATCATTCTGCGCATTACCCCCGGCGCCATCATTGTCGATGTCAAACTTGCATTCGTAGTAAACGACATCCATCCGTCCACCGTCAGGATCGCTTAAGTTGCGGAATGAGCGGCTTCTTTGGGGCAATATACCGATATATTCATCCATGCCGCGTACGCTTTCAGACTTAGCCCACGGGACACCGTTCACAGCGCTCAGGATGGCTTGCGCATAGTCAGGCAGCGTTGGCGTCAAAGCCGAAGGAGGCTGCGCAACAAACGGAAGGCCGCCAGCAACTGCGGATCGGAAAAGAACGATTTCTTGCTCAACCCCATCAATCAAAACGATTGCGATATCGACAATCGAAGCCTCGGCGCCAAGCGAATTCAGGAACGTTGAAAACTTCGTCTCATCATTTGCGACTTCTTCGGCTACAATCGCTACTTGAAGTTCCGAAATTTTTTCTCTGATGTGAGAGGTTAATTCGACAAAGTTATTTTTCATGGGCGGATTATCGGCGGTTTGACGTATCCCGATGCCCAAGATCTGCATGCCGAAAGCGAGTTCCTGGTCCCGGAGCTGGACCTGGAGTTGGTCAGCGGAAGTCGCGGGTGCAAGGAATCTTCGGATGCTCATACATAAGTGTTACGGCTGCCTTGGCATTTTGCTTAGCGCCAAAGCTAATGATGTATCCAGAGAGCGTCTCTCCGCTGCGCTGGTGCCAGGATCCTGGTAATAGCTGTTAAGAGCCTCTGCGTCGGGCGCAACCTTGCCAGTAAGCTTGGAATTTGCAATGATCTCAGAAAATATTAACTGTTTCCTGGCTTCTGTCAGAGAAGTGTCGTTTGCAATCCTCTTCAACCCGTCAACGAAAGAAGTAATCTGAGCCCTGTTCTTTGTTTGCTCATTAAGCTGTGAGCTCAATTGCTCAAACTCGTGTTTGGAGATCGTTTCCGGTGGGCGCGGAGAACGCGACCTTTCTGGAGTTGGTTCGGGAGTAGTCCGAGCAGTCACTGGAGTCGGTCGAGGGGTAGTTTGAAGGGTTCTCGGAGGATGCTTCGGCGGGCGACCGTTATTCCGTTCAGGATGCTGAGCTGTGCGGTTCCCGGAGTTCTTGTCCAGGAATGCGCATCCAGTCAAAGCGCAAAACAGAATGACAGTTAACCATTTATCGATTCGAATCATTTAAGTATGGGGTACGCACAGCGCCGGTTCGAAGTGGATGCCAGGGTCATGCCACGATCGCCCTGCTGATCGCCCAGGCGGCTTGTGGCACAAATACAAAGCCATGAGCATCGCCTCCCTTTGGATCCACAATGAACCGGTCATCTTTGAGATTGTGAATTCGACCCGGCTCCCATTTATAATTAAAATGAACCGGCTCAAGAACGCTTGCTGAATTTGCGATCTCGCCGGGCTCCATTTGTTGAGCTCCATTACTGCCAATTCCCCCGAATGGATCGTCTGGACCTCCGAACGCTGCAGCGGCATCTCCACTGATTCGGGACGCGGCCGGATAGGCCAGCCCGACGGACAAGTCTTTCTTGGTGTTTGTCACGAGAATCGGTCCTGAAACACGTCGACCCGAGATCACTGTTCTAAAGAATCCTTGCCGCACCTTGGAGAATGCATTCTGTGAAAATGCCGCCTGAAGAAGGGACATGCTCCGGAGTTTTTTCGTCGTCGAGTTCGCAGCGGCGGCTGTCACAACACGGCCCCCAAAACTATGCCCTACGAGATGAATCTGTTGCGCGTGACCTGACAATTCGTCGATCAGCGGAGCGACTCCGTTCTTGCCGACGGTGCCTGCTCTCTGCTTCATTTCAAAGTAAGTGCCGAGATTCATCAGGTTTGTAACTGCGTTAGCGCCTTTTGAGAAAAATCCGCCAAAGGACTTTGCCCCTCCGGTTTGATCTGCCGGCGCAGTCTCCTCTGTCTGGGTTTCATTTGGATCGGATTGAGCTGCGGCGGACGCAGGAACGCTCTGTGAAGCATTCTTAAAAATTAATGCGGGTTCTCCCTCAAAGAAGATATCGGAACTGTCCTCGGAGCTTCGCTGATCCTGATGCTGATTGGCCGGATCGATGAGCTCACGGAGGATATTCACGAATTCCTCCTGCGACTTGGAATCATCTTCAAGGTTCGGGATGAGTGCCTGAAGCCTGGCGATTCGTTCATTGTCGCCCGGGTCGTCAAAAATCGGTGCGGCTCTGTTGATGGCCTCAAGCATCGCGGCTTCGGCTTGAGCTTGATCGGCGGCGGTCAATGATTTTGCGCCTTCGGGTGCCTTTCCGTATCCCGCAAGCTGCGTCATCAAGTCATCGAACTTTTTGGACGGCCAGATCACGCCAACGATTGCGATCTTCCGAGCAGCAAGCGCATGATCGCCAGCCGTAACATCGGCGAAATTGCTGAACAGTTTCGTGTAAAGATCTACCGCAGCGGCCTGGGTATTGTTCCAGCCGTGCGACACCACAATCAGGTCGCTCGTGCCGCTCGGAATGACCGGCGTATTCTGCCGGCCTCCGTTTTTATCGAAAACGACTTCTGAGTAAGGAATGCCTTTAATGTTGTTCATACTTGTTCTGCGCTAGAGGTGCTTCCCTCGACGTTGGTGTACCGTCTCGCATAAAATGGTGATGTCGTTGCGTTTAAAATGGGACGCCGGCAAGGTACGAGGCGAGGCCACACCTCAGAACGGCGAGATGTGAGGATCTCACGGTCGCGTTGGGACCAGCGTCCATTGGGTGAAGCGGCCTCGCTAGAATCCTTGAAAAGCAAAACCACCGAATGATTAATGTGCGGATAAAAGAATAAACTTGACTCATCTGCAACCGGTTTTGCTTTTCAAGGATTCTAGCGTCGTGTTCCCCGAAAGAACATGAATTTTGTTGCCTTAAAGAAAACCCGTTCTTTCGAGCCGCTCCTTTGCGCGAAAAGGACTCAATGTGACGCACTAAGCAGGGCAGATAAGCTTGGCAGGGGCAGATCTCCGAGCTGCCCGCGGAGAACGGCCGGACTATTCGACGTAACGCGAGAGATTTCCAGAATTGCTCGGCTTTGTGGGCGGGACCCTGAATAGATTTTGCCGAGCATCCTTGGCATGAACGCCAGGCGCCGTTCCGGAACCGGCTCGGCGTTCCAGCATTAGCAGGCGCGTAAAAAGACTTCTATCAGCTCCGATGCCCGCCAGCAACCGAAAGCTCCCTATCTGCTCGTTGGAATGGGATCCACGCACACTTGGTCGTCAAGAAGGTGCAATCTATATGCGTCTTAGGAAGTCGGCATTCGGGGATATCCCTGAAAGAGTAGATCGGGGTGCGTAGGCTGGACACCTCGGCTAGTGTAGATGAGTTGGGTGCTGTGAATAAATCCAAGAACCATTTTTTTGCCAGGCTTTCTCATGAGTTGCGGACCTCCCTTGACACCTGTCCTGGCGACGCTGAGTGCTTGGGAGGGATCTTCCTTTGGCGGCGGGTTGCCTCCTTCGATTTAGCGTAATGAAACCGCAACGTGTTGAAATTGACGGGCGCGAATTGAGTCTGACCCATCTGGACAAGATTTTTTATCCGGAAACCGGGTTCACTAAAGGTCAGGTAATTGACTATTACGCAAGAATTGCCCCTGTACTTCTGCCACATCTCAAAGATCGGCCGGTGACGCTGAAGAGATATCCCGATGGGGTGAAGGGCGAATATTTCTACGAGAAGCGCGCGCCAAAATACAGACCTGCCTGGCTGAAGACCGCTGCGGTGGCTAGCAAGCGTGATCCGAGCGGGAAGATCAACTACTGTCTGATGAATGACCTTCCGAGCCTGATCTGGGCTGCCAACTTGGGAAATCTTGAACTTCATACCTTCCTGGCCAGGCATCAGAGCATTGAAAGACCTACCCAGATTGTTTTTGATCTCGACCCGGGACCTCCAGCTGACGTCAGGGATTGTGCGGAGATCGCTATCCGAATTAGGGAATTGCTTGGAAGGATCAAACTAACTTGCCTGATCAAATCGACCGGTTCGAAGGGACTCCAGGTTCATATTCCGCTGAATACTCCGACTTCCTATGAAGTTTCGAAGCCTTTCGCCAAGGCGGTTGCGGTAGCGATGCAGCAGGCCTATCCGGACCGCGTCGTTCATGACATGAAAAAAAACCTTCGGGAGGGCAAAGTCTTGATTGACTGGAGCCAGAATGATTCAAGCAAAACAACGGTAAACGTTTATTCGTTGCGAGCAAGAGAACAACCGTTCGTAGCTGCTCCCCTTCAGTGGGACGAAATCGGCCGTTGCGTCGATCAGGGAGATGCTAAAGGTCTCTTTCTGGAGGCGGGAGAGGTCCTCGCCCGGGTAAAGAAGGATGGGGACCTGTTCGCGGGGCTTCTGACCCAAAAACAGAAACTGCCGCGGTTTTGAATCGCCGATCTTCTTCCCGAGCGAACTGCATGGGCCAGGGAGAGATCACTGGAAGTTAGATGGTAGTTGCTCATAACAATCAGAAGGAATTATCGGACGATGTGCTTGAAGATTTGGACGCTGTGTAGAAGGTCCGCTCGATCTCGATCTGGACAGCCTGCGCCCTGGTCTGGTCGTTGCCGACGTCATCCCCAATCCGCCGCGAACACAGCTGATCCGGGATGCGGAAACACGCGGTTGCATCGTTCTCGATGGCCTTGGCATGTTGGTCAGCCAGGGCGCAATCAGTATCCGGCATTGGACCGGAATTGAACCTGAGCTCCAGGTTATGCGCAAGAAACTCGAACACATCTTCGGCGTTTAGCACATTACCTACGAGCCGGGTCAATCGTACAGCGGAACGAATTCCGGCTTTGTCGGAGGCGCTTACGGCTCATTTAGTTTCTATGGTTGCGGATGACGGGCACGGACGAGCTTTTCTTCCGTTTCAGTGACTCGCAAAATGCGAGCCGTTTTTCGATGGAAATTCGCGAGTTGCGAGTCGGATCGCTGCATTGCCCTGCTGTTTTCCTTGTAAGTAGCTGATAATACGTATCTTTTGTCATTTTAGGTTTTGTGGCATGGGTCTCGCTTTAAGAGCCTCGTGTTGCGATTCAACATTTAGAATGTACGGTGTAAGAGGAAATATGGACGATCCGCCGGGTCGGGAGGCGTTACGGTCCTCCCTTTCCGTCTTTCCGAGAAAGACCTTTTCCCCTTGTCCGTATTTGACGGGATCGGCGTTATGAAGCGGCGAATCCTTCTCTGGCTCTGCCCAATCGTCATTCTTTTTCTCGGGGTCGGTTTGTACGCGGTCTTGCTGTTCAATCGACTCGGCGGTTCGATCGATGTGATTCTGCGGGAAAATTACGAGAGCGTGCTCGCGGGTCAGCAGATGAAAGAAAGCTCTGAACGAATGGATTCGGGGCTTTCATTTGCTGCGGCCGGAGAAGAGCGAAGAGGGCGCGATCTTTTCAACGAGAATGTTCCGGTTTTTCAAGAAAGTCTTAAAAAAGAACTGAATAATATTACGCTCCCTGGAGAAGGGGAATTAGCCGATAAAATCCGGGAGGCCGAAAGTCGTTATCAGGCGCTGGCCCGAACCTTCTGGGACACGTCCGACCTGAATACCCGCCGTAAGACGTATTTCTCTGAGCTCTTGCCGCTGTTTACGGAGATCAAAAACAACGCCCAGGAAGTCATTCGCATGAACCAGGAAAACATGGTGCAGGCGGATAACCATGCCAAGTCCCTGAGCGCCCATTCCACCCGCGCCATGGTGCTTCTCCTGGTGTTTGGTGTCGCGTTGGCAGCCTCGCTCGGGTACGGATTGCAGCGAGCTATTCTTAAACCGATCCAGACGTTGACCACAGTCTCCAAAGAACTGGGCGAAGGGAAGCTGGATCAAGTGGTTCCTGTGGAGTCCCGCGATGAACTCGGTCAACTCGCCGACGCATTTAATAAACTCGCAACAAGATTAAGAGCTTACCGTCAGGTCACGACGGACCAGTTATCGCAGGCCCGCCACATGACGGAGATTACTTTCTCGGCGTTCCCCGATGCAATCCTGGCGCTCTCGTTGGATGGGAAAATCAATTTTGCCAATCCGGCGGCCGGCAAACTTATCCAAAAGCTTAACGGCGAGTACGGGCTCCCGCTCGCGATCGAGGAGGAGGTTGGAAAGGTCCTGAAAGGAGCCCCGGATAGTCTACCGACAAGCTTTGAAAAGGCAATCCCGGTTCGGATTGACGATCATGAGGCCTTTCTGCTCCCCAGGGTCATCGGAATGCGTGACGAGTCGGGGAATATGTTCGGAGCAGCCCTGGTTTTGCAGGATGTCACCCGGTTCCGTCTGATGGACGAGCTCAAGACGAACCTGGTATCGACCGTCAGCCACGAGCTGAAAACTCCGCTGACGAGCATTCGCATGGGGCTTCATCTGTTGCTGGAGGAGAGAATCGGGCCGCTCAATCCGAAACAGCTCGAATTGCTGGTGGCGGCGCGGGAAGACTCGGAACGTCTTCTGCGAATAATCAATGATCTCCTCGATCTCGCCCGCCTGGAATCCGGCCATACGCGGCAGCGGCTTGAGGTTGTCTCACCTCGAACGCTGATCGACGACGCGCTGCCGAACCTGCTATCGCTTGCGGAAGCAAACGACTTGCGGTTGGTGACGGAGGTCGCGCCTGACCTTCCGGAGGTCGCGGTCGATTCTCGGCAGATCAACCACGTATTTTCCAATTTTGTCTCGAATGCCACAAGGTTCTCCAAGGCAGGCGAAGATGTCGTCTTGTCAGTCAAAGCGATTGGCAAAACTGTCCGCTTCTCAGTTCTCGATCACGGACCGGGCATTCTGAAGGAGTTTCAACCACGCGTTTTTGAAAGGTTTTTCCGGATACCCGGGACCGAAGAATCACATGGGGTCGGACTTGGGCTGGCCATCGCTAAGGAAATCGTCGTTTCGCACGGCGGAAGCATCGGGCTTCAGAGCACACCGGGCGAGGGAAGCGAGTTTTACTTCGATCTTCCCGTGATCAGAAAGAATAGCAACGGAGTGCAAACATGAGTCCGAAAATTCTGATCGTTGACGATGAGAGGAACGTGCGGCTGAACTATCGGATTGCCCTCGAAACAGAGGGATACGAGGTATTCGAAGCCGTCTCGGCTGCGAACGCGCTGGAGGAACTGGTTGGGCGATCATTTGACCTCGCGATCCTT
>WNFS01001243.1_pt1 | contig 18926 bp, 19 predicted proteins | sample 5400141 | NCBI WGS metagenome assembly WNFS01 (sample SAMN13153358, study PRJNA577476) | soil metagenome | isolation source: 60 cm saprolite under Madrone tree | place: USA:California | collected 2016-06-14
CGTGTCGCGGCGCCCGGGCTTGTGCCGTACGCGGGCACGAAGGGAGCCGTCAAGATGTTCACTCAGGCGCTGGCCAGAGAGATCGGGAGCCGAGGCATCACGGTCAACAACGTGCAGCCGGGCCCAATCGACACGGAATTGAATCCCGCCTCGGGTGATTGGGCGGTGCCGCAGAAGGCCGCCACAGCGCTTGATCGTTACGGGCGTGTGGATGAGATCGCCGCGATGGTGGCGTTTGTCGCCGGACCGGAGTCCTCGTACATTACCGGCGCGAATCTTACCGTGGACGGCGGAATGAATGCCTGAAGCGATGCTTGACCGCAAGTTTAATCGACGATGAAGCGGGAACGGCCATCTCGGCAAAGTGATTGTGCAGGACAGCGAAGGACACCTCAAATGCGCAAAGTGCGGGATGAACAACAGGCAATACATATCAAGTGAAGGAAGGTGTGCAATGGCCCACGTGGTAAAGAAACACAGCATCTCTTCTGAGCTTGCGCAGAAAATGGTGGATGCGGCGGTGGCGAAAGCCAGAGAAATTGGCGTTAGCGAGAACGTAGCGATTCTCGATGATGGCGGCAATCTCAAGGCCTTTAGCGGGATGGATGGGGCCCCGATCCCTACCATCGAGATAGCGCAGAATAAGGCGTATACAGCTCTGTTCGGCGTCTCCACTCAGGAGTTTTTCAACTTTATCCAAGGCGACCCGTCGCTCTTGGCTGGCATCCCCACGCTTGCGCGTGTGTCGGCGTGGGGTGGAGGGTTTCCCATTAAGGTGAACGGAGAAATTGTCGGGGCGATCGGGGTGAGCGGGGCGCCCGCGGTGCAGAACGATGTCGATTGCGCGAGAGTAGCCCTAGCGCTCGTACACGATGCGGTGTCGGCTGACTAATTTGTAGGCTGAATCAGCGGATGCATCGCGCAAACGTTAGGGGGTTGCAGCATCCTGCCCATTCTCAGACTCTTCATTCTGTTAGCTCCGACCGCGAAGCCAAGCCGATCAACATTATCGATCACAAAGAAAGAGGATCACGCAATGAGTACCTTTACTGCTGTAACGGTTCCGACGCAGTTTGTTGAAGCCAACGGAATCCGCTTCGCCTATCGCCGCTTCGGCAAGGCCGGAGGCGTGCCGCTCGTCTTCAACATGCACTACCTGTGCACCATGGATTATTGGGACCCGACGGTGACGGATGGCTTGGCTCGCGACCATGAGGTGATCTTGTTCGACAGCGCCGGGGTCTCCAGCAGCTCCGGCGAGGTCCCCACCACGTTCGAGCAGATGGGCGCCAACGCGGTCGCCTTCAGCCGAGCACTTGGTTTGAACAAGGCGGATATGCTCGGCTTCTCGAATCGGCGGCATGGTCGCGCAGGAAATCGCGCTGCAGGCGCCCGATCTCGTCCGCAAGCTGATCCTAGTGGGTACCGGTCCGCGCGGCGGTGAGGGCCTGGCGTCGTGACCCAGGTCGCAAAGCGGATCTTCGGCGCCCCCTATGATCCGCCCGAGCACCTCTGGCTCGCGGTCCTCTTCAGTCCGTCCGAGGCAGCGCAGGCGGCAGGAAAGGAACTCCTGAAACGGAAGCATCGTCGCCAGAAGGGGCGCGATCCCGAGGTGAACGACAAGGTTTCGCCGGCCCAGGTTGAAGCGATGGACAAATGGGGCGTCCAGAAAAAGGGCTCCTATGACTATCTCAAGACGATCAAGCAGCAAACACTCGTGGTGAACGGCAGTAACGACGTGATCATGCCCACGGTGAACTCCTTCATCATGCAGCAGAACATCCCGTGCGCGATGCTAATCATCTACCCCGACTCCCATCATGGGTCGCCGTTTCAATATCCCGAGCTGTTTGTGCAGCACGTCACGCAGTTCCTAAATGGCTGAACACGAGCAGAAAGAGGGAAACCAAAAACATGAAAGAAAAGCAGATCAAGCTTCCAGGTCCACATCATCCGATTTCCATCGAGCGCAATCCCGCTCGCGTTGTCGTATCCGTCGCGGGCCGTGTGGTTGCCAATACCCGCAACGCCTTGACGCTGCGCGAAGCGGCGTATCCGCCCGCTCAATACATTCCAGGCCAGGACGTTGATTTTTCCCAGTTGGAACGGACGAATTACACAACCTACTGTCCCTATAAAGGCGATTGCAATTACTACAGCGTTCCCGCTGGAGGAAAGAAGTCCGTCAATGCGGTGTGGTCGTACGAGGATCCGTTTCCTGCCGTTGTGCAGATCAAGGGGCATGTGGCGTTCTATCCCGACCGGGTCGATCAAATAGCCGAGCAACTCGCAACGTGAAGAAAGATCGACGGACTGCATCATCGCACCAAGACTGAGGCCGATCTTAATATCCCGTCACTCGCCAACCGGGAAATTCCTTAGCTCTTCACGGCGCGACTTCTCAGGAGTAAGCGCATTTTTGCTCCTGACGGATGAGTCTTCGGAGGATGCCTCCGGCAGGCTGCGCCATTCGAACGCAAACCTTTTGTTCACAGATCTTTCGAAATCGTGTTCCTGCAAGGGAGAGCTAGACGGAGCCGACCGCTTTGCCTTTGAAGAATTTGGTATCGGCAGCAAGGCCAAAGGCTTCCAGCAGCTTGGCTTGCACTTGTTTTGAGAGGGCGTTGATCTCGTTGAGACCGAAGTCTTGGGGGCTGACGAAATACCTCAGCTGCCTCTCTCCCGCAGGAGTCTCAATAATCCGCAGAACGGCGTCCGCGACTTCCTGAGCATTGCCGGCCGTGGAAGAAAGTGCCGCGTTGACCTTCGCAGGGATCTCCTTGACGGCACCATACGTATTGGTCCGGGCCTCGTCCGCAGCCGTCACTGTATTGCCGAAAACAGGAGTCTCATATTGGCCGGGTTGGACAATAACGGATTCAATTCCTTGTCCGGCAAGTTCGTAGCTGTACGCCTCGGCCAGCGCCTCGAGCGCAAATTTGCTGGCGCAATAGAAACCCGCAGAAGGAACAACCACGCGGCCAGCGCCGCTGCTGATGTGCATGAGCACGCCGCTGCGTTGGCGCCGCATGTGCGGAAGCACGGCGCGATTTACACGAACCGGGCCAAGGAAATTCGTGTCCATGAGACGCTGGGCTTGTTCGGTGGTGACGGCTTCCTCCAGCCCCGAGAGGTAGTAGCCAGCGTTGTTGATGGCCACGTCGATGCGGCTGGCTTTGGCAATGGCGGCATTCACAGCCCGCTCCACCGAGGCGTCGTTGGTCACATCCAGCTCAAGGACGTGGATGGGCAGTGACTCCTTTTCCACAAGCGCGCGGATTTCGGAGACATTCTTTGCATTGCGGCCTCCGAGGTCACGCATCGTCGCGAAAACCGTGTGCCCTTTGCGAGCCAGGGTTTCGGTGAAAAGTCTGCCGAAACCAGTGCTCGAACCGGTGATGAGAACCACTTGCTTGGAATTCATGACTATCTCTCCTTATGGCGCTAACGTGAAGCTAGCCAGTTTGATGCCGGACGTAAAGCGGTTGGTTACAAGAATGAATCCAGCAGCCTGCTATCCCGCAGCATCCAAACCACTTGCAGATAATTATTGACCTAGGGTACCAATATGCTGCCGATATCGGCAGGTCTGTTTTTTGTTTCTAATTTCTCCGTAGGTGCAATGGAGATACACTTGATGCCCAAGAACTGGAAACATCCCCGGGTTGCACGCGTCCACCATGCCTCGATCAAACGATAAGCATAGAATCATCGAACATTACGACGTACTCAGTCCTTACTATCGCTCTTTCTGGGGAGAGCATCTGCATCACGGCTATTGGATTCGCGGGGACGAATCAAAGGAAAAGGCCCAGCTTCAGCTCATCGAGCATCTCGAGCAACTCGCACAGGTAAAGCCCGGCTCGGATATTCTAGACATTGGCTGCGGCTTCGGCGCCAGCAGTCTCTATTTGGCCAAGAACCATAACGCGGCCGTCACCGGCATAACCATTTCCCCAGTACAGGTCGAAATGGCGGCCAAGGCTGCGGCGAGGGAGCAACTCGATGCGAAGTTTCTCCTGATGGACGCCGAAGCGATGCAGTTCCAGAAACAATTCGACCTTCTCTGGTCCGTGGAATCCATCTCCCATTATCAGCGCCGCGAAGAGTTTTTTGCTTCTGCCGCTAAACTCCTGAAGCCCGGTGGCCTCTTCGCAATCACCGACTGGTTCAAAAAAGAAAATCTGACCCCGGCGGACACCAGGAAATTTATCCATCCAATCGAAAAGGGCATGCTGGTGGAACTGCAAAACATGCATGACTATGAGCGTTTCCTAAGTTCAAACGGCCTGCAAATCGTGCACCGCGAAATTCTTAACGAGAATTGCGCAAAAACGTGGGACCTGTGCCTCGATATCATTAGGGACAAAGCATTTTGGGCGCTTGCCGTGAAACTCGGCGCCGAATTTGTCTCCTATCTCAAGGCCTTCCAGGCTATGCGTGCAGGCTTTGCTTCCGGTAATTTCGTCTACGGCCTCTTCGTCGCACGCGCCGCATCCAGCGCGAATGCGGCTTCCAATGCCTGACAGACGCGCTACTCGACAAGTACCATCCACTTCTCTGCTAATCCGGCTACACACCAGATGAAATTAGTTAGCCCCGCGCCAGCCCCCATCTCAAGGCCAATTCGGAAAAATGGAATCCATCAGTCCGCCTGTCCAGTACTCATAAAAGTCTTCGTCGCAGGGCTTCATTACATCGCCGTATTTTTTCTTCGAGTGATTCCCCCAGTGGGGTTTCCTGCCGTCGGCGTCGCAGAAGCCGTATTCGTCGGACAGCCCCCAGGAGCTGAACACCCGCCCCGACTTGCTCGCGACTTTGGGATCCGCGGCCAGTGCGGCCACCGCACGCCCGGAATACAGCGGTGTCTCGGACTCCTCAAAATTGGGATCCTTCTTCGCGGCCTCCCGCCAATTGGCTTCGGCTACGCCGAATTGATCCAGCATCACTTCGGAGCGCAGAAAACCTGGCGTAAGCGCAAGTGCCGTCACATTCTTGCGGCGCAACTCACGCGCCATGGCAAACGCCATGCGGATCACGCTTGTCTTCACCAGGTCGTAGAATAAATTCCCGCGGTACTGATACGAATCGCCATCGGTCACTTCCACGATCAGTCCTCCGCTTGATTTTTTCGCAGTTTCGATGAGCAGGGGAGCGGCAAAATGGCTCGTAATGATGTGCGTGTGAAGCGCGACTTCCATCATCTGGAAGCCTTTTGGCAGGTCGAGCTGCCAGAATGGTTTGCCAAATTCCAGGAGCGAATCTCCACCCCAGATGTTATTGACCAGGATGTCGAGCTTACCTTTCTCCTTCTCGATCCGGGCGATGAGCATCCGGACGGCTTCGCGATTGGTATGGTCGATGACCGCGGGGATGCCTACCCCCCCGCGCGCCGTCACCCTTTCCGCCGTTTCTTCAATCGTCTCCAGTCTCATCGAGGCGGTTCGAGCCAATTTTCTAGTTGCCCGCGAACTGCGTCCCGTGCAGTACACCGTCGCGCCGGATTCTCCCAAGGCTACGGCCATTCCCCGGCCGGCCCCCCGGGTCGCACCCGCCACAAGAGCGACTTTTCCGCGCATATCAGGCGGAGTGTAGGAAGAGGGCATGGGTGCCTCCAATGTTTGCCTCCTTACGAGATTGCCCCATCCTAAACTAAATTGGCCGCGTCGCAATGGCCCGGAAGGACCATGGCAGCCAAGGGAAACTTTGTGCAATTCACGCAGCGAGGGCAGGAGCGACCTCGGTTGCCACTCATTAGGAAGAGCACCCAGGCTGCGCCACGATGGGGTAAGTTGGACGCGTAACGCGCCTCCGGGAGAAGTGAAATCGGCGGCCACAGCCGGCAGGTAGACGTCCGGTAATCCAGAAGTCAGGACGAATAGCGAAACCTGCTTATCAATGCTTCTAGACGCGGGCGATCTTCCTCACTGACTGCCGTGAACTTCATTGCTAATCCACGACCGGGCTCGGCACGCCGCACAATTGCGTCGGCCCTGATCTGTCCCTCCTGGACAAGAAATTCGAGCTTGGCCGTCGAACCCACTCCCCTTGGCTTTGGCGTCTCGACAAACAGACCACCCAGGCTCAAATTCCGAACTCGTGAAATGTCTTCACGTCCGATACACCGCCAATCGACCCACACGTGCTCGTGCGTTTCGACTCGGGAGGTGAATCTCCTCGAATGGAAAACGGCTTGGTGCAACATGTGCCACCACCGCCTGCGGGCTTTCCAGAGATGGCGGAATACAGAAGTACGCAGGACTTGACGGGCGAGAATCGTTGGGAACGATAGGTCTAAGAAAGCTGAGAGCGCTACCGTTAACCCGGTTCCCGCCTCTTAACTGGGGGACGACAGTGGCGAGATACTAGACTCAAGTGACCATGATTGCAACATGAAAATTGGTCCGGAAAATTGGTCCGGCGCCGCGTTGCCTAGGCCTCCTAGACCAACCGTGGGTCCTACGTGCTTTAGATGTCTTTGACGTGTTAACCGGGATGGTATAATTACTCTACCCGTAATTCCAATTCCTGTTTGCCTCCATGAAGGTTTGAAGTCTTGCCGTTCCACAGCAACTCGCCGGAGACGCCGGCCGGCAACGTGATGATTGCTTTTACGCGGGAATGTTCAACCGTATATTCGGCTTCTATCACTCCTTTCGGGTTCGCGACCGCAGCCGAAAGATGTTTGAGTGTTCCTAGATGAGGCGCAACGATGACCTGTGCGAAACCCGGTGTTTTTGGACGAATGCCCGCCACAATGGTCAGGAAATCATAGTTCGGATGCGCGCTCCAAGCATGAGAGTCTGAGCGCGTGGGTTCCGGCTGTTCGGCCCAAGTTGTCAAGCCCAGCGATACCATCTCCCGCCATGGCCCGAGCAACTGCAGGTACTGGTTTCCCATTCCCACATGGTCAAGCGCGCGTGCGAGATAGAAACGGAAATAATAAGTGGCTTTGGTGAGGGGTGGCACGGGCCCGGTTGCGGCGTATCCGTCACTCACCGAAAGAATTTTCGTAAGCACATCCTTATGCTGTTCACGGGGAATCACGTCGAGCCAGACGCCAAGAATGTTCGCGTGCTGGCTGTAATGTTTTTGTGCGGGGGAGTCTGCCAGCAAACCATAGTGCTGATTCCAGCAGAGCTTGTACACCGCCTGCGATGCGCGCTCCGCGGCGCTCCGATAGAGCCCGGCCCTGATCTTGTCACCCAATACAGATTCCATCGCCGCCGCATAGCTTAACGCCTCGATAAACTGCAGCGTTATTACGGAAGATCCGCCATCGTCATCCTGGGGCGGCACGCCGAAACCAAAATCTGTGCCCCAATCCACGAAGGGCCACCAAGGAATCTTCATCAGCAGGCCGTCCTCCCGTTGCCGCTGCAGGAACCAATCCAGAACCGGCCGCGCGCCGGAAAGCTGCGCGCGAACGAAGTCAGGATCGGAGCGGTACATCCAGAAATCGTGCACCATACCGATCCACAGCAACGAAAAAGTCGGGATGATTTGCCGCATGGACGAGGGATATCGGCTGCGAGTGATGCCGTCAGGAATGCGGGAATCATTGAAGGCTTGAATGGCTTGGCGTGGCAGCCGGTCATCACCGCCCACGGTATAAGAAATCAGCGCCTGAATTCGAGTGTCCCCGACGTACTGCATTCGCTCGTAGTAAGCCGTGTCCATGTAGGTGTCGTGTGCGTCCAGGCGGGCAGTTCGCCAGCCGGTTTCCCAAATCGGATTCAGCGAATCATCGTCTGACTCGAAGTGTCCGCGTTCTTCAAACGGATATGCGGTAAACCAGGTCCGGAGTTTCTCAACTTCCAGCGGTTGATCGGCTGTCTCGATATCAAGTTGCAAGTAACGCCATGTCTTCCAGCCCAGCGGCATGAACGTGCGGTTCCTGGCGCCGTCCGTGAGGAACTCGTCAAAAATGCCTTGGGTGTGCTTGCCAAAGATTTCGTTGCGGTTGCCCTTCTTACCGTTGTCGTCGATCAAGGCTTCGGCGTAGGTGAGGCGAACCGTGGCTCCGCGGCCACTGCTCACAGTCAGCTCGGGATATGCCGTGGTCAGATGAGAGCTATCCATCAAAACAGTGGCCTTTGAATGCGCCGGCACGGTAAATGCCCTCGCTGGAAAACCGGCCGGGGCGTCGATACCTGTCGACCTGACAACTTGTCCGGCAGAAGTCAACGCCATCTCCATACGAGGCAGCGGGTCTGGCACCAGTTGCCAGTTGTTTTCTTGCAGCACTGCACCCGCCGGAGTGGCGTGCCCCATCGGCTGCGCCTTTTTCCAGCGCCCACCGGTCCCGGAGTCGTCGGTGTTCCAGCCCCAGTTGAACGCTTTTGCATCGATGCGCTCCGCTGGCTCGGCAACATAGTATTGCCTTCGGACCGCCTCCGGCGTGGGCAGTATTTGAATGCCCTTCTCTTCTTCCACTTCCCACGTTGGATCGGTGTCGGCTATCCGCTCCGATTCGCCTTCTCCGTGAAGAAGAAATCCTGTACGATCGCTGATCTGGGCCAGCGGGGTGAGCACGCCAAAGTTCCAGACCGCGGCGGCCAGGACATTTCTCCCCGGACGCAGGAACGGCGCGATGTCATAGGTTTCATATCTCCAATGACCTAAATCGCTTCGCGATGGGCCGGAGTCCACGCGCTGCTGATTCACATACAAAATGAATTGATTGTCCGCGCTCACGTGCACGACAAAGTGCTCCGGCTGTTGCGCAAGCTCGATCAGCTTCCGGAAGTGCAGCACAGACTGGTCGCGTTGTGGGCCGTCTGGGGAGGTGATCCATTGGGCGCTCCACATTTGTTTTTGAAGATCACTGGGAAGCTGCGCCCTCGCAACTCCCGGTTCGATCAACTGGAATATCGCAATTACGAGCAGACCCGCCAGGTCTTGGGTTCGCATCAGGTTCTCCTCTTTTGACGAGTAAATCGAATTCTTGCGAATCTTTCAACTTCCGATAGAGCACCCAAGAGAAAGTCGCGCTAGGAACGGTGATCCGCGATTTCTACAATCCGGACTTTCTTTTGATCGGCGAATCGGATGCTCGCGCCGGCGATGTTTTGTGCGAGATCTACAAGCGCGCCTGCAAGAATTCTCCCGCGATTGCGCGCATGAATTGGATCAACGCGGAAATCACCAAGCTGTCCGTCAACACGGAGGAGTTTCTCAGTCTGCTCGGGCAGAAGTAGGACCATATCTCCAGTTAACTAAGTTCGTGGAAGTAACCGAGGAGGTGAAAGAATCCCTTGACTACCAGCCGGGCTGCAGACTTCTCAGAAAGGTTGTAACATTACGAGCTGTAATTCCATCCAAATCTGAGCCCCAAGCCGTATTCAAGAACAGCGGAGGTAACCCCACATGACAAGCTTTTTCGTAAATGGAAAGGCAGTGCAGGTCGATGTCGATCCCGCGACCCCCTTACTGTGGGTCCTGCGGGATTCGCTCGAAATGACCGGCACAAAATTCGGCTGCGGGATGGCGCTGTGCGGTGCATGCACGGTGCACCTCGACGGAAAGGCCATTCGGTCTTGCGTTGCGCCACTGTCGCGAGCGGAAGGCAAGCACGTGACTACCATCGAGGGGTTATCTGCTAATCTCACGCACCCGCTGCAGAGAGCCTGGATTGAGTTGGATGTACCACAATGCGGCTACTGCCAGTCCGGGCAGATCATGAGCGCCGCAGTCCTACTGACAGAAAATTCCAAACCCACGGATAAGGACATCGATGAAGCGATGGGTGGGAATATCTGCCGCTGCGGGACCTACCCAAGAATTCGCAGAGCCATCCATAGAGCCGCGCAACTGGCGGGTGAAGGGAGGACAAGATGAGCGCTTCGGCAGTGGTAGGGCGGCGGGAATTTATTAGAACCGGGGCGGCGATCGGCGGTGGGCTTCTGGTGAGCTTGCACGCGCCGCTAGCCGGCAGGACGAGCGACGCGCTTGCAGCGGAGGAAAAGGATTTCGCACTCAATGCGTTTGTGCGAATCGGGACAGACGAGAGCGTGACGGTGATCTCGGCGCACTCGGAAATGGGCCAGGGAATCTACACGTCCTTGCCGATGCTGTTGAACGAAGAGTTGCAGGCGGACTGGTCGAAGATCCGCGTCGAAGCAGCGCCGGTGGACAAGGTCTACAACCATCCCGCGTTTGGGATGCAGATCACGGGTGGAAGCACGACTTCTCCTGCGGAATGGGAGCGGTATCGCAAGATGGGGGCGGTCGCTCGCACCATGCTGGTCGAAGCGGCGGCGCGTCAGTGGAATGTGGAGGCTTCGAGCTGTCGTGTCGACAAGGGCGTGGTCATTCACGGCGCCACGGGCCGGCGTGCGACGTATGGCTCGCTCGCCAACGCGGCCGCTCAACTGACAGCGCCCGCAGACGTGCCACTTAAGCCTGCGAAGGAGTTCACACTGATTGGCAAGGCGACGCGGCGACTCGATACTCCATCGAAGACCAACGGCGCGGCGCAATTCGGCTTGGATGTCAGCGTGCCTGGGATGCTGACGGCAGTAGTGTCGCGGCCGCCGGTCTTTGGCGGAAAAGTGGCGAAGTTCGACGCGAGCGAAACGATGAAGGTTCCCGGCGTGAAGGCTGTAAAGGAGGTTCCGTCCGGGGTGGCCGTAATTGCGGAGCGGTTTTGGCCGGCGAAGATTGGGCGGGACAAACTAACCGTGGATTGGGATCTGGGGCCAAATGCCGGGCTCTCCACAGAACAAATGCTGCGCGATTTTACGGAGATGGCGAAAACCCCCGGAACCATTGCAAAGAAGACGGGTAATCCTGAAGCCGCTCTCAAAACCGCTGCGAAAACAATTACCGCGGAGTACGACGTCCCGTACCTGGCGCACGCCATGATGGAGCCGCTGAACTGCGTTGTCGATTTGAAGGCGGACAGCTGTGAAATCTGGACGGGAACTCAGTTTGAGACAGTGGACCGTGCGAACGCAGCAAGTGTAGCGGGCTTGCCTCCGGAGAAGGTGCAGATCCATACCACTCTGCTGGGGGGAGGATTTGGCAGGCGCGCGAATCCGGCTTCGGACTTCGTTGTGGAAGCCGTTCATGTGGCCAAGGCCGCCAAAGCTCCGGTGAAAGTTGTGTGGACACGCGAAGACGACTTGAAGGGCGGTTGGTACCGGCCGATGTGGCATGACCGCTTTGTCGCGGGCCTGGATGCCAGCGGCAATCCTGTCGCATGGACACACACCATCGTAGGTCAATCCATAATGCAAGGCACGCTCTTTGAAGCCTATGGAATCAAAGACGGCGTTGATTCCGCGTCCGTCGAAGGCGCGGCGGATTTGCTCTACGGCATTCCCAATTTGCAAGTGGACCTGCACACACCCAAGATCGGCGTGCCCGTGCAATGGTGGCGCTCCGTTGGCCACTCCCACACCGGATTTTCCGTCGAGGCATTCTTGGATGAAGTGGCGCATGCCGGCGGAAAAGATCCCTACGAGCTCAGGCGCACGCTGCTGGCGAAGCAGCCGCGGATTCGAGCAGTACTCGAACTGGCGGCGCAGAAGGCGAATTGGGGAGCGAAGCTGCCGGCCGGAGTGGGCCGCGGCATCGCAACACATTTTTCTTTCGATAGCTACGTGGCGCAGGTGGTCGAAGCGTCCGTGGAAAAAAATGGGGCGGTGCGCGTGCATCGCGTCGTTTGCGCCGTCGATTGCGGAACGGTCATCAATCCGGACACCGTAAGGGCGCAGATGGAAGGCGGCATAATCTTTGGGCTGACCGCGGCGCTCAAAACGGAGATCACCCTCAAGGACGGAAGAGTACAGCAGGATAATTTTCACGATTATCAGATGCTGCGGATCTTCGAATCACCGGAAATCGAAGTGCATATCGTGCCGAGCAGCGAGAACCCCACAGGAGTGGGCGAGCCAGGTGTGCCTCCGGTTGCCCCCGCACTGGCGAACGCCATCTTCGCGGTGACCGGCAAACGCATTCGCAGGCTGCCAATTCGCGCAAGTGATCTTGCGCACGAGGGAGCGAAATCATGACTGCATTCACGGCGAACGAAAAAGACCGGCGCTGGAGAAGCGAACCGGCAATAGTTCGCGTGCTCGCAGTCTTTGGGTTCGGCACAGTTGCGGCCTTGTGCGTGGCTTCATGGACAGCTCGCGCGGCCAAGCCGGACACAAATGACTCCCGCGCGGCCTTCCTGCAGGTCTATCGTGTCCTAACCTCACCGCGTTGCCAGAATTGTCATCCCGCAGGTGATTCGCCTCTTCAGGGGGACGACAGTCATGTGCATCTTCAAAACGTAACACGGGGCAAGGACGGCCGCGGGGTGTACGGCATGCGATGCGATACATGCCATCAAGCAACGAATCTTCCGGGCGCCCATTTGCCGCCCGGCAGTCCAAAGTGGGCGCTGCCTTCCCCCGAACACAAATTGGTGTTTGTTGGACGCTCAGCGGGCGAGCTTTGCAAGCAGATCAAAGATCCGAAACAGAATGGCGGCCGATCTCTCGAAGACCTGCTCCACCACATCACGGATGACGATCTTGTCGGCTGGGGTTGGAGCCCAGGGGAAGGCCGCGCATTGCCGCCCCTCTCACGAGCAGATACGGTGGCGCAGGCAAAAATTTGGATTGACGGCGGCGCAGCCTGTCCCGAGTAGGTCATCTAACAGCCGGCGATTAAACTTACGTGCGGTTCGCGGCACTCCCACGGTTTTTCTTTGATTTGCCGCCGATGGGGAGAGGAATGGATTCGAACGGATGAAAGTTCTGGTCACCGGCAGCAGCGGACTGATCGGTTCGGAAGCGGTCGAACATTTTGACCGTCAGGGGCATGAAGTTGTGGGCGTGGATAACAACATGCGGCGGGTTTTCTTCGGCCCGGCAGGCGACACGGTCTGGAATCTGGAGCGGCTGAAGGGTGTGACCAAGCGGTTCACACACTCGGCGCTGGACATTCGCGACCGAACGGCCATCGAAGAACTCTTTCGAACGCAACGCTTCGATTTGATCGTCCACTGCGCGGCGCAGCCTTCGCACGATAAAGCGCGAGAGATTCCCCTGCTCGATTTCGAGGTAAATGCGCTTGGCACGGTGAATCTCCTGGAAGCGGCGCGCCAGCATTCGCCCGAAGCGGTATTCGTATTTCTGAGCACGAACAAGGTTTATGGCGAGGCGCCGAATGAGATTCCGCTCAAAGAGTTAGAGAAGCGGTACGACTACGCGCGGGCTGAGGATTTTGCGGGTGTCGCCGAGACCTGCCGGATCGATCAAACGCTGCATTCACTGTTCGGGGCTTCGAAAGCGGCTGCGGATCTGGTCGCGCAAGAATATGGGCGTTACTTCAATATGAAGGTGGGGATCTTTCGAGGCGGCTGCCTCACAGGGCCATCGCACTCCGGGGTGGAGCTGCACGGTTTTTTGTCGTATTTGGTGAAGGTGACGCTCAGCGGCGGCAAGTATTCCGTTTTTGGCTATAAGGGCAAGCAAGTGCGCGACAATATTCACAGTCATGACGTGGCGCGTGCGATCGAGGAGTTTGCGGCAAATCCGCGGCCCGGCGAGGTGTACAACCTGGGGGGCGGCCGCGTGAACAGTATTTCCATGCTGGAGGCTATCGAGCGCGTCGAGCAGATGACCGGACGCAAGCTGGATTGGCGCTACGTAGACGAAGCGCGCAAAGGCGACCACATTTGTTACATCTCGAATCTAGGAAAATTCCAGAGCCACTATCCGGATTGGAAGATTACGCGCGGCCTGGACGCGATCCTCGAAGAGATCATTGCATCGCAACGCGCGCAGTTGGCGCAGGCCACGGCGAGATGAGGAATGAGAGCCCCCTTCTTCAGCGTTCTGATCGATACCTACAACTACGGTGAATACATCGAAGAAGCGGTTTCGAGCGCCCTGGCGCAGGATTTCCCAGCTGAACAACGGGAGATTCTGGTGGTGGATGATGGTTCGACCGATGACACGCAGGAACGATTGCGGAAATTTGGAGATACGATCCGCTACTTGCGAAAGGCGAATGGCGGGCAGGCCTCGGCGTTCAATTTCGGTTTCGAGCATGCGCGCGGCGAAGTGATCGCGCTGCTGGATGCGGATGACGTCTGGCTGCCGGAAAAATTGGAACGACTCTACGAGGTATTCGAACGGCATCCAGCCGCGGGGATGGTCTACCACCGCGTGCATTTATGGAGCAGCACGGGCGACATTTCCGAGGACCCTTATTTCATTTCTGTTTCGGGGCGCGTACCGGAGGACCGGCGCGCGTTGTTGCAATATCCGATGGCGGGCACGTCCTGCCTGGCGTTCCGGCGCGAGGCGCTGCAGAAATTGCTGCCGGTACCGGAATCGCTGCGATTTCAGGCCGATGCCTATCTCACGGCACTGGTGATTTTCGTCGCGCCGGTTGCGGCGGTGCCGGAATTCCTGGGGAAATACCGCCTGCATGGCGCGAATCTGTTCCAGGCGAATGCGGACCGAATTTCGCGCAGCCAGATCGAGCGCAAGATGGCCATGCGCGAGGCGCTGCTCGGTGAGATACGGAATTGGCTGCAAAAGCACGGCCAGGATCCCAGTTCACCGGACATTCGCGCTTACCTGAAGCAATGGACAAAAGCCCAGGAGAGCGACGGATTTGCATTGAGAGCGCCGAGGCGGTGGAAATACTTCCGCCACCTGCTTGATTTTCCGCGGACGTACGGAGAGATCATGACGCCGCGGCACCGGGCTTACAGTTATCTGCGTGCATTCGCGGCGCTGTTCTTGGGCCATCATCATCTGTATGTTCTGGATGAGGTTCGAATGAAGCGCAAGCGGCTGTTCACTTCTTCCGCGGAGAACAGTTTGGCGCCTGAAAAAGAAAAAGCAATGGCGGCAAAGGTCTGAGGCGAACCGATGGCATCTCAAAGCGCAATGAGCGCGAGGAGGGTTCCAGAGGTGGAGCGTGGACGGCTTTCAAAAGCAGCGGCCGCTCCCGTCTGCCCTGCGTGCAAGGAAACGTCCCGAGAGGCGGCCATCGAACGATATGGGAGTCACGAACTTTTTGGATGCGGCGCGTGCGGACTACAGTTTTGGGAACCGCGGAGGATGCCGGACGCGTGCTGGTACGAACAGATGTACGGCGGGAGGGATGAAAACCTGCTTCCACTGGAACCGGGGCACAAATATTTTCTGGCGGATCCCCTCGCTGCCCGTGGCGGTGAGCTCCTGGACATTGGCTGCGGCACCGGCAATTTTCTAGCGGCGGCACAGGGAAAAATACTCGGCTGGTTTCAGGGACGCATGGAGTTTGGCCCGCGCGCGCTGGGAAGCCGCTCGATCCTCGCCGATCCGCGCGATCCGGAAATGAACGCCAAGAGTCAACAATGCGGTGAAATTCCGGGAGTGGTGGCGGCCGTTTGCGCCTTCCATCAAGAAGGAAGCGGCGGGCGAATACCTGGAGAGCGCAACGGATTCGCCATTCATGATTCTGACGGCGCAGGTGCGCCCGGAAAAACGCGGCGTAATTCCGGCCGTCACGCACGTGGACGGAAGCGCGCGGCCGCAAACCGTCGAGAAAGAGATCAATCCACTCTACTGGCGGCTGATCGATGAATTCGGAAAACGCACGAGCGTGCCCGTTATCATGAACACTTCGTTCAATCTGCGCGGGGAAGCAATCGTGCACACGCCGACCGATGCGATACGGACATTTTTCAGCTCTGGCATGGACGCGCTGGCGATCGGAAGCTTTCTCGTCGAAAAATGAGCAATTTAAAATGAGCGGGCAGCGCGTCATCGCGCTCCTCGGACGGCCCGACGCGCCCACCGACGCGGTCGAAGAGTATTGCCGCTACCTCGGCGAAGCTCTGCTGGCGGAAGGCTTCGAATTGATCATCGAGCGAGTCGCGTGGCCCGAAAGCGGGTGGACTCGCGCGGCGAGCGCGCTTCGCCACCGGGCAAGAGGGTGGGCCGGAGCTTGGGTTCTGGTGCAATACACGGCGCTGGCATGGTCCGCGCGCGGTTTCCCGGTGGGATTTACGCGAGTTCTTAAAACTCTCAAAGTCGCCGGTGCCCGCATAGCCGTGGTTTTTCACGACGTTGAACCCTACAGCGGAACGCGTGTGATTGACGGATTGCGGCGCCGCTCGCAATTGCGCGCCATGCTCGAGGCGTTGCGTCTTTCCGACGCGGCCGTTTTCACCGTTCCCATGGAAAATGTTTCCTGGATCAAACGCCATCCCGGCAAAGGACACTTCATTCCCGTCGGAGCAAATTTGCCCACATCCAGTGAAGCCAACTCGAGGAAGGGCATTTCCATGGGCGAAAAATTGAGCGTCGCGGTCTTTGGCATTACCGGAGGGGAAGCGGGACGAAAGGAAATCGAGAAAATCGTCGAGGCCGTTCGATTTGCCGCCTCGCGCGTTGGGAATCTGCGGCTAATTGTTCTGGGGCGCAATGCGCAAAGCGCCGAGGCGGAGCTGACGAAGTGCTTTCGAGATACTACGGTTGAACTCCACGTGCTGGGCGTGCTACCGGGAAAAGACGTGGTGCGTACTCTCACCGTTTCCGACGTTCTACTTTTTGTGCGCGGACACATTTCCACGCGGCGAGGCAGCGCGATCGCCGGGATTGCCTGCGGCTTGCCGGTGATCGCGTTCGAGGGTCCGGAAACGGCGGCGCCGATCACCGAGGCGGGGTTGGCGCTTTTTTCACCGCAGAGGAAGGGCGACCTAGGAAACGTATTGGCGCACGTTTTGGAGGACGAGCACTATCGTGCTTCGCTGGCACAGCGAAGCTGGGTGGCCCAGCGGCAATATTTCTCCTGGCATGCGATTGCTGCGCGTTACGCGGAATTCATACGGAAAGAGAGTTAGCATGCGCGGCCTGGCAAGCGGCGAGCGGAACCCAAGGGATCACCGGCACAAAGCTTCGATCAAGACTTCCTTTTTTTTCTCAGCAAGCCTGGTCAAGGCGTCGAGCGAGGCGAAGTAACCTCCGACAGCGGCCGCGGCCAAAAAGATGAAGGCTTCGGCGGGAAGCCAAAGATTGCCGGTCCAGTTTCCGGTGAAAAGTATCACGGCGGAAATGCCGCCCATCAAAATCTGCGAGCCAAACGCGACCAGTACGGCCATGCCGGATTGACGCTGGCCGCGCATCTGGCCGAATTCCATCTTGCGTGGAAAGGTGATCGAGGACCAGTTCGCAATCGTGAGCTGCCCCACGATGGTGAAAACGATCGCGGCGCAGGTAGCCACCAGCATGTGGGCCGAAGGCAAGCCGACGCGCCACGCGAGCACGGCCAGCGAAAGCGCGATTTCCACCGCCAGCACGGAGACGAGCATCAGATTCTTGCCCAGAAATACATCGCGGAAACGCAGCGGCGCGGTGAAGTAAGTCTGAATGCCGCGGCCCTCATAGGCAAAGCTGTTGTAGGCGGGCGCCATAAGAATCAGGATGAGGTAGGCCATCATGCCGGGGAAAAACATCTCTGCGGAGACGCCCCTGCCACCCGCAGTCAGATGCCATCCGGCAGAATTCATGCTGAAGACCAGTATCAACAGCGGGGGCATCAGCAGGCTGAGATACGCAAAACTGTTGCGAGTGAGATAGCGGAACTCTTTGCGAACGATCGCAGCCACGGGGGGGAAAGCAAACTCAAGAGATCGGAAGCGTCATCCGTCGCCGCGGTAGAACGGACGGCGGCACGTGCCGGCGCCGCAGTTTCACTGAGCTCTTCGCCGCGATATTGCGCGGAAAAGCGTTGCCACAAGAGAGCACTGAACAAAACTAGGTAGATCAGGAGAATAGCCGAACTTAGCAGAAACTCCGCGGGTTGCAGCCGGGTGATTGCGGCCAGGGCGCGGCCCGCAAGGGAAGGCGGGAACCACGCAAAGTACGGCAGGAGGCGCAGGAATGCTGGACGGACCGAAGAGCCGTACCGCTGCATAAGGGGTGAAAGAAAATTCAGCGAAATCATGGAGAGAACAAATAGGCCGAGGAAAAGTTCTCGGGTCCGGCGCCGGGCCAGCAAACGCTCCAGCCAGGAACCAATGAGCCGTTCAAGCGTTACGTTGAGCAGCATAAACACAGCAACGATCAGCAGCATGGCCGGCAACACGCCTGGTTTGGCAACCGTGGCCCCGGCGGTCATGGACAGCAGCCAGCAGACCGACGCGAGCGCCGAAAAATCGGCGAACCCATATGCCAAACCAATGATGTAGAACGCGGGGAGGCTCAGCGGAAACCGCAGCAGCGTGCGGAAATCAAAATTCGCCCCAAAGCCTGCTACAAAAACCGGGAAAATTTGCCAGAAAAGAAAAATGCCCCAGAAAAGGAATGCCATCCAGTCCAGGCGGCCCTGGGAAAAAAAAGCATAGGCGCCTGCATAAAAGGCAAAACTCAATCCGATAACCAAGATGCCGCTGAAGACTCCCGCAAAGATCAGGCCAATCAGGTCGAGACGATTATTTTTCTTGCGCAGGCCATTCCGCAGTATTCGCCAGCGAAGCCCGGAAACCATGCGAATCTGCTCGAAGATGTTGAGGGGCCGCGTCACATCAGCCATGAAAGCTCCTCGAGTTGCGGGCGTTCCGTGCCGTCCTGGCCAACGATCGAAAGGAAAATTTGCTCCAGTGTGGTCTTGCTTCCTGCCTCACCCGAAATCCCCGCGCGCAATTCTTCCAGCGAACCCTGCGCGACAAGCCGCCCCTTATGAATGATGGCTACGTGACTGCACAGCCGTTCGACAATTTCGAGGACGTGGGAGGTCAGGAAAATCGTTGTGCCGCGCTCCGTCATGCGCGCCAGCAGCGCCTTCAGCGCGCCTGCCGCGAGCGCATCCACGCCTTCGAATGGCTCGTCGAGAAACAGAATGCGCGGCCCGTGAATCACGGCGGCGGCCAGAGCAAGTTTCTTTTGCATCCCGTGCGAGTAGTCCGCAATCATGGTCTTGGGCCGATC
>WNFS01009818.1_pt1 | contig 18916 bp, 16 predicted proteins | sample 5400141 | NCBI WGS metagenome assembly WNFS01 (sample SAMN13153358, study PRJNA577476) | soil metagenome | isolation source: 60 cm saprolite under Madrone tree | place: USA:California | collected 2016-06-14
CTCGGCGATCGCGAAGCGGACCTCGGCATGATCGACGATGTACGACAGCTCCTTCTCGATCGAGTCCTGGTAGAGCGGCACCGGCACCCCTCCGAGAGCCTGGACGGCGAGCACGGCCCAGTAGAGCTCGGGGCGGTTGTCCCCGATGACGGCGGCCTTGTCGCCGCGGGCGAGACCGAGCGAGGCGAGGCCCAGCGCGATCCGGCGGCCGCGCTCGTGGTAGTCCCGCCACGTGTACGACTGCCAGATGCCGTAGTCCTTCTCGCGGATCGCGACCTTGTCGGGAACGCGCCGGGCGTTATCGAGGACGAGCTTCGGGAACGTATCCGCTACGCCCCGATCGATGTCGTCCAAGTCGCCTCCGCTGGTGGCCACGTCCGGGTAGGCCGGGACTCGGGTGGAGAAACGGGCCAGAGTCGAGTCTGCGAAGTCTAATGGACAGGCCGGGAACGTGTCAAGCAAACCGCCCGGAATGACGGGAACTTACGCCGAGGTCTGACGTCGCTCTGCGTCAGATTCCTACTTCGCCGGCGCCTCGATGAGCGGCAGCGCGAAGTAGACGAGGAACGCGGCGGACGCAACGTAGACCATGAAGTGGACCTGCCCCCCACGGCCGCCCAGCAGCTTGATGGCGGAGTACGTGACGAAACCGGCCCCGATCCCGTTGGTGATGGACCACGTGAACGGCATGACCAGCATCGTGACGAAGGCGGGGATCGCTTCTGCATAGTCGTCCCAGGCGATCTCGCGCGCGATCGACATCATCAAGAGACCCACCAGGATCAGGACGGGGGCCGTCGCCTGGGCGGGGATGACGCTGGCCAGCGGCGCGAAGAACATCGAGAGCAGGAAGAGCACGCCAACGACGACGGCGGCGAGGCCCGTCCGCGCGCCCTCGGCCACGCCGGCAGCGCTCTCGATGTAGGTCGTGGCGCTGGAGGCGTTGGCCAGGCCGCCGAAGACGGCCCCCAGCGAGTCCACGAGCAGCACACGGTTGGCCCGCGGCAACCGGCCGTCGGAACCGAGGAAGCCGCCCTGCTCGCCCACGGCGATGATGGTGCCCATCGTGTCGAAGAAGTCCGAGAGCATGATCGAGAAGATCGCCAGCAGCGCCGTCACCGTGCCGAGGCGCGTGAAGAAACCGAAGTCGATACGCCCGAACGTGGAGAAGTCGGGCGCCTGCACGAGCGCGTGGGGCAGCTGGGCGGCGCCTGGAGTCGCGAACCCTTTCCAGCCGGCGAGCACGCCGTTGAGGACGATGGCGACCACCGTCGTCACGACGATACCGATCAGGAGCGCGCCCCGGACGCGGCGCGCCAGCAGCACCGCCGTCAGGACGAAGCCGACCAGAAACACGACGATCGGCAGGCCCGTCAGCGTGCCCAGGCCGACCGGCAACGGCCCGGCCGCCGGCTTGACCACGAAGCCCGACGTGAAGAATCCAATGAAGGCGATGAAGAGCCCGATGCCCATGCCGATCGCGCGCTTGAGCCCGATCGGCACCGCCGTCATCATCGCTTCGCGAAAGCGCGTGAGGACCAGGATCGTGATGGCCAGGCCCTCGCAGAGCACGACGGTCATCGCCTGCGGCCACGTGAGCCCGCGGCCAGCCACCAGCTCGAAGGCCACGACGGCGTTCAGCCCCATCCCTGGCGCGAGCGCCAACGGGTACTTCGCGAACACGCCCATGGCGATCGAGAGCAGCCCCGCGCTGAGGCACGTCACGGTCAGCGTGGGCGCGAACGGCAGTCCCTTGCCCTCGAGCCCGGGGACGCCGCCGAATCCGAGGATCAGCGGATTCACGAAGATGATGTAGGCCATCACCATGAACGTCGTGGCGCCGGCGCGGACTTCGGTGGCGGTCGTCGTTCTCTGGGAGGTGCGCGCCTTGCCTGGCGAATGGATCGGCATATGGTTGCGGAAAGATATCACCTACCATCCCTCCCGTGATCGTCTCGCTGCCCGGCCGGCGCTTCCTCGTCCAGGCGATCGTCCTGGCGAGCACGCTTGCAGGATCGGTCGAACGCGGGGTGGCTCAGACGGCCCCGTTCTCGAACACCCTGACCGGGGACTGGGGTGGCGTCCGGTCCGAATTGCTCAGCCGCGGAGTTTTGTTGGAGGCCCTCTACACCGGGGAGGCCGTGGGAAACATCTCAGGCGGAATCCGCACGAAGGCCACGTACCTCGACGACCTCGACCTCAAGCTCACCGTCAACGGACAGCGGCTCATCGGCTGGTCGGGCGCGACCCTGTTCGTCTACGGGCTTTCCACCCACGGCGGTAATCCCGACGACTTCGTCGGAGATGCGCAGGGCGTCTCCAGCATCGCGGCCCCGGCGGGCTGGCGTCTCTTCGAGGCCTGGATCCAGCAGAACGCGTTCGAGGACCGACTGTCCGTACTGTTCGGTCAGTACGATCTCAGCTCGGAGTTCTATACCCTGCAATCGTCGAGTCTTTTTCTCAACTCGTCCTTCGGCACCGGCCCGGAGTTCGCGCTGACCGGCAAGGGAGGCCCGTCGATCTTTCCCGAGACCGCGGTGGGCGGGCGCGTCGAGGTTCGGCCGATCCCGGCCGTGGTCGTGCGGACGGCCGTGCTCGACGGTGTGCCGGTCAACGTCCCTCGCGCGGATGGGTCCACGGGGATCTTCAAGCGCGGCGACGGCCTGCTGCTCGTCGGAGAGGTGGCGTACCTGTCGCTCCTGGACGATGGGACGAGCGGGCCGGCGAGCCAGCGACGGACCCGCCGGCTTCGCGCGGGTCGCGCGGCCGTCGACGTCCCGCTGGAAGGCAAGATCGCGGTCGGCGGCTGGTACTACACGGGTGTGTTCGACGACCTGAGCCACACCGAACGCAACGGCAATCCGGTCCGACATCGGGGCAGCGGCGGCGCGTATCTCATCGGTGAGCGTGTCGTGTACCGAGACGACGAAAATCCGGCGAGACGACTGAAGCTCTTCGCCGAGTTCGGCATCGGCGACTCGCATGTGAACCGGTTCGCGTCCTACACGGGCGGCGGTGCCACCTTCTCCGGCCCGATCGCCAGCCGCCCGAACGACCAGATCGGCCTGGGCGTGGCGGCCGCCCACAACGGCTCCCAGTACATCGAAAGCCAGCGCCAGCAGGGCCAGCGTGCGCAGACCTCGGAGGTCACGATCGAATTGACCTATCTCGCGCAGCTCACCCGCTGGCTGACCGCGCAGCAGAGCCTTCAGTACGTCGTGAATCCCAACACCGACCCGACGCGGCGCGACGCACTCGTCGCGTCGTTCCACTTCGAGATCTCGTTCTAGTGACCCCGACCCCGAGAAACTATCGCCGGAACTTCTTGAAGTCGACCGGCCGCTTTTCGACGAAGGCGTTCCGGCCTTCCATGGCCTCGTCGGTCTGGTAGTAGAGGTTGAGCGCCGTGGTGGCCAGCTCGGCCACGCCCGCGCGCGTCTCGGAATCGATGTTGAAGGACTGCTTGGCCATGGCCAGCGCCGTCGGCGATTTCTCCAGCAGCTCGCGGCACCACTGCTCGACCTCGGTGCGAAGCTGGGCGAACGGCACGACTTTGTTGACCAGCCCCATTTCGAGCGCCTGCTGGGCCGTGTACTGCCGGCACAGGTACCAGATCTCGCGCGCCTTCTTCTCGCCGACGACGCGCGCGAGATAACCCGTCCCGTGGCCGGCGTCCACGCTGCCCACGCGCGGCCCCGTTTGACCGAAGATCGCGGTGTCGGCGGCGATCGAGAGATCACACAGCACGTGCAGCACGTGGCCGCCGCCGATGGCAAACCCGTTCACCATGGCGATCACCGGCTTGGGGCAATGGCGGATCGCCGTGTGCAGCCCGTCGACGTACATCGGACGGCCGCCGTCGGTCGAGTAGCCGCCACCGCCGCGCTCCTTCTGGTCGCCGCCCGAGCAGAACGCCTTGTCACCGGCACCGGTCAACACGACGACGCCGACCGCCGGATCCCAGCGCGCATCGAGGAACGCGTCGGTCAGCTCGTGCACGGTCTTGGTGCGAAACGCGTTGCGCACCTCGGGCCGGTTGATGGTGATCCAACCCACGCCGTCTTTCTTCTCGTAGAGGACGTCGGTGTACGTCATAGCGGTTTCCTCAGGAGGCGGCTCAGCTCGCCCACGACGCCGCGGCGGAACGTCAGCACGCACACGACGAAGATCGCGCCCTGCACGATCGTGAGCCAGGAGCCGAGCTGGGCCAGCCAGTGTTCGAGGCCGATCACGATGAACGCCCCCACGGCCGGGCCGAACACGGTGCCGAGCCCGCCCAGGAGCGTCATCAGCACCACCTCGCCCGACATCGTCCAGTGGACGTCGGTCAGCGAGGCGAGCTGGAAGACCAGGGCCTTCGTCCCGCCCGCCAACCCGGAGAGCGTCGCCGAGAGCACGAAGACCACGAGCTTGTAGTGCTCGGCGCGATAGCCGAGCGAGATGGCGCGCGGCTCGTTCTCGCGCACGGCCTTCAGGACCTGGCCGAACGGCGAGTGGATCGCGCGGTAGACGATCAGGAAGCCGATCAGGAAAATCGCGAGGACGACGAAGTAGAGCGTGTAGGTCTGTTGGAGATCGAGCACGCCGAGCAGCCGGCCCTGCGGGACCGCCTGGATCCCGTCCTCGCCGCCCGTGAACTTCGCCTGGACCGAGAAGAAGAACACCATCTGCGCGAAGGCCAGCGTGATGTTGGCGAAGTAGATCCCGCGACTGCGGATGGTGAGGGCGCCGATCACGAGGCCGAGCCCGGCGGCCGTGGCCGTGCCGGCCAGGATGGCCAGCTCCGGCGGCAGGCCCCAGACCTTGGCGGAGTGCGCCGAGACGTAACCGGCCGAGCCGAGGAACGCGGCGTGGCCAAAGGACAGCAGGCCGACGTAGCCGATCAGGAGGTTGAAGGCGCAGGCGAACAGCGCGAAGCAGAGCGCCTTCATCAGGAAGACGGGATAGGCGACGAACGGCGCGATCACGAGTAACGCGACCATGACGACGAACGCCACCACCTGGTGGCGCGGCAGCGCGGCCGTCATCGGCGCCGGCGCCGTCCCGACGTATTCGTTGACCGTCGCCATCACGCCGTGCGGCCGAAGAGCCCCGCCGGTCGCACGAGCAGCACCAGGGCCATGATCACGAAGATCACGGTGTTCGACGCCTCGGGATAGAAGACCTTGGTGAAGCCCTCGACGATGCCCAGCGTGAAGCCGGTGACGATCGACCCCATGATCGAGCCCATCCCGCCGATCACGACGAGCGAGCCCGGCCAGTGCTACGCCGAAGCCGTAGGTCAGCGTGATCATGCGCGGGACGTTGATGCCGAAGGCTCGCACCAGCGTCGGGTTCTCGGTCGCCGCCCGCAGATAGGCGCCGAGTCGCGTCCGCTCGATCACGACCCAGGTGCCGACGCAGACGACGATGGAGAACACGACGACCCACGCGCGATACGTGGGCAGGAACATGAAGCCGAGGTTGTAGCCGCCGGTGAGCTGGCTCGGGATCGCGTACGGCAAGCCCGACGACCCGAACTCGTTCCGGAAGCCCCCCTGGATGATCAGCGCGATGCCGAACGTGAGGAGCAGCCCGTACAGGTGGTCGAGGTGGTACAGACGCTTCAGCATCGTCTTCTCGAGCACGACGCCGAGGAGCCCGACGGCGATGGGAGCCAGCAGGAGCGACCACCAGTAGCCGAGGCCGGCCCACTGCAGCAGGAAATAGGCGGCGAACGCCCCCGTCATGTACAGCGCGCCGTGGGCGAAGTTGATGATGTTGAGCAGCCCGAAGATCACCGACAGGCCGAGGCTGAGCATGGCGTAGAAGGCGCCGTTGATCAGCCCGATGAGGACCTGACCGAACAGCGCCTGGACCGGCATTATTCAACGTCGGGGGGAGCGAACGACGGGCCGTTCAAGCGAAGGGGGCTACGCCCCCCTCGATCTCCCCCGGCCCGACACCCCCCACCGTCTCTGGTCACTTTTTCACCAGCGGGCATTCGCCCTGGTCGAGCGGACGGAACGCCTGCTCGGCCGGGATCGTCGCGCGGACTTTGTAATAGTCCCAGGGGCCCTTGGCCTCGGCCGGCTTCTTCACCTCGAAGAGGTACATGGGATGGATCTTGCGGCCGTCGGCCCGCACCACGCCCTTGCCGAACAGCGGGTCGTCGGTCGGCATCTCCTTCATCTTCGCGATCACCTTCGTCCCGTCGTCGCTCTTGAGGGCCTCGACCGCCTTCAGGTAGTGAAGCACCGCGGAGTAGACGCCGGCCTGCACCATCGTCGGCATGGCTCCATGCTGCTTCTCGGCGAATCGCTTGGACCAGGCGCGCGTCTTGTCGTTCAGGTCCCAGTAGAACGCCTCGGTGAGGACCAGGCCGTTGGCCTTCTCCAGGCTGAGCGCGTGGACGTCGCTGATGAAGACGAGGAGGCCGGCGAATTGCTGGCCGCCCTTGACGATGCCGAACTCGGCGCCCTGCTTGATGGCGTTGGTCGTATCGGCGCCGGCGTTGGCCAGGCCGATGATCTTGGCCTTCGAGGCCTGGGCCTGGAGCAAGAACGACGAGAAATCCGCCGTCGGGAACGGGTGCCGCACCTTGCCGAGCACCTTGCCGCCGTTCTTGACGACGACGGCCTCGGTGTCCCGCTCGAGCGCGTGGCCGAACGCGTAGTCCGCGGTCAGGAAGAACCACGTGTCGCCCCCGGTCTTCACGATCGCCGAGCCGGTGCCGTTGGCCAGCGCCCACGTGTCGTACGTCCAGTGAATCGTGTTGGGCGAGCACGCCTTGCCGGTGAGGTCGGAGGTCGCCGCGCCCGAGACGAGGAAGGCCTTGCCCTTGTCACGGGTGATCTGGTTGATCGCCAGAGCCACCGAGGACGTCGGCACGTCGACGATCACGTCGACCTTCTCGGCGTCGTACCACTGGCGGGCGATGCTCGAGCCGACGTCGGGCTTGTTCAGATGGTCGGCGACGACGATCTCGACCTTCAGGCCCTTCTTCGCCGCGCCGAAGTCCTCGACGGCGAGGCGGGCGGCCGTGGTGGAGCCGGGACCGGTGATGTCGGCATACGTCCCCGACTGATCGTTCATGACGCCGATCTTGACGATGCCGTCCGAGATCTGCGCGTGGGCGGTCGCCGTCGCGGCGATCAGCGCGATCGTCAGCACCAGGACGCGAGTGATGAGCATGGCGCCTCCTTTGTATGGGCGCTAGACGCCCAGGTATTCGTGCAGCTTCTCCATGTTCGCCTCGAGGCGGTCGTTCGGAATCATATCCACCACCCGCCCGTGCTCCATCAGATAATGGCGGTCGGCGACGGTGGCGGCGAAGCGGAAGTTCTGCTCGACGAGCAGGATCGTGAAGCCCTCAGCTTTCAAGCGCGCGATGGTGGCGCCGATCTGCTCGCGGATCACGGGCGCGAGCCCCTCGGTCGGCTCGTCGAGGAGCAACAGGCGCGCGCCGGTGCGAAGGATGCGCCCGATGGCCAGCATCTGCTGCTCGCCCCCCGAGAGCTTGGTGCCCTGACTCCGCAGCCGCTCGCGGAGATTCGGGAAAAGCGCGAAGATCGCGTCCAGTCCCAGGCCGCCGGGGGCGACCGCGGGCGGCAACGTCAGGTTCTCCTGGACGTTCAGGCTGGCGAAGATCCCGCGCTCCTCGGGGCAGAACGCGATGCCGAGCCGCGCGATCGCATTCGACGGGAGCCCGATGGTCTCGCGGGTCTGAAAGCGGACCGAGCCCCGGCGCTGGCCGACGATGCCCATGATCGACTTGAGCGTCGTCGTCTTGCCAACGCCGTTGCGGCCGAGCAGCGTGACGACTTCACCCGGCTGAACGTCGAACGTCACGCCGTGGAGGATGTGCGACTCGCCGTACCACGCCTGCAGATCGCTGACGGCCAGCAGCGGCTCAGACACGGCCGGTCCCCATGTAGGCCTGCACGACGTCCGGATTGCGCGACACGCTCTGATAGTCGCCCTCGGCGATGACCTCACCACGCGCCAGCACGGTGATGGTGTCGGACAGGTTCTCCACCACGCTCAGGTTGTGCTCGACCATCAGCACCGTGCGGTCGGCGGCGGCCTGCTTGATGAGGGCGGTGATGCGGCCGACGTCCTCGTGGCCCATGCCGGCGGTCGGCTCGTCCAGCAGCATCATCTCGGGATCGAGGGCCAGCGTGGTGGCGATCTCCAGCGCGCGCTTGCGGCCGTAGGGCAGCTCGACGGCGACCGTTCCGGCGAAGTCGGCCAGGCCGACCGCCGCCAGCAGCTCGAGGGCCCGCGCGTTCAGCCGGTCGAGGGTCCGCTCGGAACGCCAGAAGTCGAACGAGTGCCCGCGCTGGCGCTGGAGCGCGAGCCGGACGTTCTCGAGCACGCTGAGATGCGGAAACACCGCCGAGATCTGGAACGAGCGGACGAGCCCGAGCCGCGCGATGTCGGCCGGCTTCGATCCCGTGATGTCGCGGCCCTTGAAGCGGATCCGGCCGCTCGTCGGCGTCAGGAAGTGGGTCAGGAGGTTGAAGCAGGTCGTCTTGCCGGCGCCGTTGGGGCCGATCAACGCGTGAATCGCGCCACGCCGTACGCGCAGGTTCACGTTCTTGACGGCGACGAACCCGCGGAATTCCTTGGTGAGTCCCTCCGTCTCCAGGATGGCGTCGGTCATCGCGCGTCGGTCATCGCTGGCGAGGATGGAACACGGCCTCGCGCTTCTCCTGCCACGCGCGGTTGGCCTCGTCGACTTCCCACGACGCCATGCAGTCGTTCTGCGCGCGCATCACCTCCTCGATCAGGGTGCGCGGGTCGCCGTGGAACGAGGCGTGGAGCAGCCGCTTGGCGTGCGCGGAGGCCGTCGGCGCCGCCTGGCGCACCTTCTCGATGATGTCGCGCAGCGCCGCCTCCACGCCATCGGGCGCGCACACCCAGTTGACGAGCCCGATCGCGCGCGCCTCCTCGGCCGTGACGTGGTCGTTGAGCAGCGTCAGCTCCTTGGCCCGGCCCAGGCCGATGATGCGGGCCAGGCGGAGGACCGACCCGTCGGGGATGATGCCGTGGCGAGTGGCGCCGAGCCCGACCACCGCGTCGCTCGTGGCCAGGCGAAGATCGCAGGCGACCGCGAGCTGAAGGCCGCCGCCGATCGAGTAGCCGTGGAGCACGCCGAGCGTGATCTTGGGCATGTCCTCGAGCTGGTTGAGCGCCCGGATCCAGTGCCGGTAGAACGCCTCGCCGATCGTGCCCGCGGCCAGCGCGGTGCGATCCATCCCCGAGCAGAACGCGCGCCCGGCGCCACGCACGATGACGAGGGTGATCTCGGGATCGGCGGCGGCCCGATCGACGTGATCGGCCAGCGTCGCCGCCAGCGTCGTGTCGAGGGCGTTCAACACTTGAGGACGATCGAGGGTGATCCAGGCGACGCCCTCGCTGGCCGCATACGTGACGGGAGTCTCCGTCATGACGCGCCGGCTAGAGCCGATCGAGGTTGTTCGAGCGGCGTGCGGGGTTGTACGATCCCCTGGTGTCGGCTCGGCTGAGAGTGCCACGCATGGAAGGTGGCGCCCAACGTATGAAAAAGGCGCCATCATGTCAAGGGAACGCCCCTGAGGAGGAAGCGCCATGACTCGGTGCACGCGCCGTCAGTTCCTCGTCTCCGCTGCCGCGGCGGCCGCGCTCGGCGGACCACGCGCGCCCGGCGTCGCGAGCGCGCAGACCAACGTGAAGCTCGGCACCGCCGTGCTGGGCGATTACGCGCTGGCCGGGCCCTTCATCGTGGCACTGGACAAGGGCTACTTCCGGGCCGAGGGGCTCAACGCCGAGTTCATTCCGTTCCGCGGCGGCCCCGACCTCGTCAAGGCTGTCATCGCGGGCGACATCTTGATCGGCGCCGCCGGCAGCACCGACATCCTGGTCGCGCGCGAGGCCGGCCAGCCGCTCAAGATGTCGGCCACTCACACCGAGGGCAATCACTTCACGCTCAACGTCTCGCCCGAGATCGAGAAGGCGACCGAGCTCAAGGGCAAGGCCATCGGCGTCACGCGGGTCGGCGCGACCACCTGGGTGTTCGCGCTCATGTTGGCCAAGAAAGAGGGCTGGGATCCCGACAAGGACGTGAAGATCGTCGGCCTTGGCGGTCTCGACGCCCAGATCGCCGCGCTCAGCCGCAAGGAGATCCACGCGTTCGTGTGGGGCGACGGCGGCGCCGTGACCCAGCTTCAGGGCAAGTCGAAAGTGCTCGGGCGCCTGGACCAGGTCACGCCGATGTGGATCAGCCAGATCCAGTACGTGTCGGAGGACGGGATCAAGAAGAACAACGACGCCATCCGCAAGGCGACGCGGGCGATCTTCCTGGGCCAGCGCTTCATGCGGACCAATACCAACGAGGCGGCCGAGATCATCTCCAAGAAGATCGGCTGGCCCCCGGAGGCGGTGCTGGGTGCGCACAAGATCTCCGGCACGCTGCTCAGCGAGAGCGGCCAGTTCAGCATGGAAGCGCTCAAGGCCATGCAGGACACGCTGATCGAGTACGGCGTGATCAAGAAACGGCTGCCCCTCGAAGAGCTCGTGACGCGCGAGTTCGTCCCCGTCAAGATCTAGATGCGACGCGCGCTCCTCGTGACGTGGCTGCTGGTCGTCCTGGCATGGCTGGTAATGGTCGGCGGCGCCGCCACCGCGCACGCCCAGGTCTTCTTCGCGAGCAACCCGAAGCCGCCATTCAAGGTGGGACCGGTGTACGTGCGCGCCCTGATCTCCCCTACTCTCGGCGACGTCACCGTCAACGTCTTCTTCGGCCTCGACCTCCCGCCCGAGATGGATACCAGCGAGCTGGAGCAGGACCTCTACTTCATCTGGCCGTTCGACGTCGCCGGCGATCCCAAGGTGGGGCCGCCCGATCCCGCCCTCGCCAAGCAGGTCGAGGAACTGGGGTTCTCGCCGATGAACGATGGCCGTCTCGCCATGACCGCGCGCAACCTGTACGTGCGCGCGGCCGACGGGCGCAGCATCCGGGAGACGATCCCTGGCGGAGCGCCCTTCGTGACGTTCATTCGCACGACGGGGGGGCCCATGGGCATCAGTGCGCCGGCCGCGCTGATCAAAATCCCCTGGAACCCGCGAATGGCCAATCGGCTGTTCATGATGGACCTGACGCTCGTCACGAAGGGGCTGGTCAAGCCCAAGCCCGCGACCTGGCTCGAAGAGGCGTTGTGGGGCCACCGCTATCGCGTGACGATTTCCTGGGGCGACGTGCAGTCGCGCGGATTGTTCCGGATCTACTTCGCCCGACGGGACCGGGTCCTGCACCTCTCCGAGGACCCCTCGCGCCTCGTCGTGAACTTCGACCACGCGGACCGCCTGAAGATCGACGAGATGGTGCCGAACACGGCGCGCCGGGAGCTAAGCGAGACGCTCGAGAACACCGACGTCGTGTCGGCGTTCCTCGATCCCTCAGCGGGGCTGCGGCCGCAGACGCTGGCCGTGCAGTTCGGCTACTTCAGCGGACTGCAATCGTGGGCCCCGGTGCTGATCCCGGTGCTCTTCTTCGCGCTCGGCAACCTGGCCGGTCCGGTGATCCGCTCCGTGGTCGAGCGCGTCGGCCGGACGCTCAACGCGCGCGTCGAGATCGGGCCGACCGATCCCGGGAAGCCGGGACGTGAGAGTGGCGTGGTCGTCCGTCGAGACCAGCTCGCCCGCATCGTTCCCCGCGAGACGACCTACGACGAGGTGGTGCGCGTCTGCGGCTCGAACTACGAAGAGCACGAGGCGCTCGCGGCGCCCGACCGGCGGACGCTCATCTACCGTGGCCGCGTCATCGTGCCCCACCGCCACCGCACGTTCGGCTGGCTCTCCACGATCGACGGCTGGGAGGCCGAGCACCACGAGGTGACCATCGAGCTCGAACGCAACGTGGTCACCGACGTGCAGGCGCGCCTGCGGCGCACGAGGGTGGACGAGCCCGACCAGGCCTAGGATCAGTCGGACCTTGCGTAGTCGGGCAGAGGCGGATTTATCGGGCGTTTTATCGAAGCTATAGCGACCGGGTACGACGGCGCCAGATCCTATCGGTGGTCGATTCCAGCAGCGGTCCGATGGCGGCAACCGTCATCGTGACTCCCAGGCAGACCAGGAGCGTATCAACCAAGACGATCAAGCGCTCAGTCACCAGCGCCCTCCCCAGGCCCATCCATCAGTCGGTTCATCGGATCTCCCGTTACGTTTCTGATGCCTGCGCCGAGGCAGGTCAGCAGCTCCGGGCGCTGATCGCTGTCGCTGAGCACGGTCCTTGCGCGATACCCGACCAGGCCGATCGCTTCTCGAGCAGCAGGTGCTTGGCGGTGTTCGAGGTCACCACGAAGCCCTGGCGGTTGCTTCGGGCGTCCGTGGCGATGTTGTGGCTGACGATCCCGATGACCTCGCCCTTCAGGTTGAACATGGGCCCGCCCGAGTTGCCGGCGTCGATGGTGGCATCAGCCTGGAAGAACTCGGCGAGGGGCATGGTCCGGTACGCCGTGTTGGGCGCCCGCGCCCACGATGAGGACCTTGTCCCGGACCTGGACCGTGTTGGAGTCGGCCATCGGGGACACGATCGAGCCCAGCGGCACCCGGTCGAGCTGCAACAGAGCCAGATCGGCGGCGGCCGGCTCTGAGGTCACCACCCGCGCCGAAATCTTCACGCCGCCCGGGAACTCCACGGAAATCTCGTCCATGCCGTGCACCAGGTAGGCCGCGGTGAGCACCAGGCCGTCCCGGGAGATGAGGACGCCTGAGCCCCTCTCGATGATGCGCGTCTGGCTCCCCGACATCGCGTCGCGACCCTGGGCCCGGATGGCCACCACCGACGGCGCGACCTTCTGGAATACCTGCTGGAACGCCTCAGCCCCGGCCGGCGGAACCTCCCCGGCGTGCGCCGAGACGACGCGAGCGACGAGGTAGAACACGATGAGCCACGCCACCATCCACGCAACCTTGGCAGCCCGAGACGTCCTCACCATACCCAGCCCCCCGTGGCGATCGCGAATCGTTTCGACACCCGGGAGACTACGGTTTCGAGGCCGAGCGGACTACTGGCAGAAATACCACTCGCGGAGAATCGCCCAGGCCGGCTTCGCCTGGGGTCGGTAAACATGGATCGCGGCGCGCGAGCGCACGCCCAGAACATTGAGCAGAAGAGCCGGATGGAGTGGGAGACCGCGGCTGCATGGGCTGATGGCGTCGATCACGCTGTCAGCCGTGGCGGGTGCGCGCGCGGCCAGAGCCGGCGGGGACGCATCCGGAGCCAGCCGGGGCGCATCCGGAGCCAGCAGCAACGTATGATGTCACGAGCCGCCAGCGGTTTCGCCCTGGTCGTCAGCGGTTCCGTCCTGCTGGGCTGGCATCTCGACCTCCCAATTCTGAGAACCATCCTCCCGGGACGGGCGGCCATGAGCCCTCTGACCGCCGTCACGTTCGTGCTGATCGCGAGTGCGCTGTGGGTGGAGACCCAGTTGTCGGGCGGCCATCGGCCGATCCGGTGGCTGGCCCGGGCCGCGGCCAGCCTCGTGCTCCTCGTCGGACTCGTCACGGTCTTCGGATATGACCTGGGGGAGAACCTCAGCCTGGATCAGTCGGGGTTCCTTGATCGACTGGGAACCGACGGGATCGAACCCAACACTGGCCTCTGCTTCGTTCTCCTGAGCGCCGCTCTGCTACTGCTCGACTCGGAGAGCCGCCCGAGAGTCTGGCCTGCGCAGTTCATCCTCCTGATATCGGCCGCGATTTCGCTGACCTCTCTGCTCGGCTACGCGTATGGCGCTGAGGCCGGGTACGGTCTGGCCCGTTACATTCCGGGGGCGTTACCGACAGCCGCGACGTTCTTCGTGCTCTCCCTCGGTACCCTGTGGGCGCGGCCTGGTCGCGGCCTCGTCGCGGTCGCGACGGCCGATGATCAGGGAGGCGTTCTGGCCCGCCGACTGTTGCCGGCCGCCATTGTCGTCCCGGCCTTCCTCGGCTGGCTGAGGCTCGTCGCTGAACAGCGAGGGCTGCTCTCGCTCGAGCTCGGAATCGCGATCATGGTGGTGGTCAGCACCTTTCTATTGACCGCCCTCATTGTGGCGACCTGCCAATCGCTGCACCGTGTGGACTTGATACGCAAGGCGGGCGAACGTCGCCTCGCGACCCAATATGCGACCACCGCCATCCTCGCCCGCGCGTCGACGCTGTCGGAGGCGCTCCCCCAGATTCTCGAGGCGATTGGCAAGAGCCTGGATTGGAGCCTGGCGATTCACTGGAGCTTCGACGCTGAACAGCACGTGCTGCAGTGCACAGAGACGTGGATGGCACCGTCCCGGACAGAACAGGCACTCGCCGACCAGAGTCGTCGCATGACGTTCCCGAGTGGCGTAGGCCTTCCTGGTCGCATCTGGAGCTCCGGACGGTCCGCGTGGATCGTCGATGTCGTGCAAGACTCGAACTTTCCCCGGGCCCAGAGCGCGTTAAAGGACGGGTTTCACGGCGCGTTCGGCTTTCCCGTCGTGGGACCCAGCGGATTTCTGGGCGTCATGGAGTTCTTCAGCGCGGAGATCCGTGAACCTGACGACGCCACCCTGCAGATGTTCGACGCCGTCGGGCGGCAGATCGGGCAGTTCATCGAACGGACAATCGCGCAAGCCGAGGTAGAGCGTGCCAGGCGCGCGGCCGAGGCCGGCCGGCTGCTCCAGGCCCAGGAGAACGAATCTCGGCGGATCGCACGTGAGCTGCACGACGATCTGGGCCAGGGCCTGGCGCTCCTGACGGTGAAGATGGATCTCCTGCGCCAGAAGCCTCCGGAGGCAGCGGACCAGCTCGGCGCACGGATGCAGGAGCTATTGGCCCACGTCAGGCACCTGTCGTCGTCCGTGCACGACCTGTCACACCAGCTCCATCCGTCGAAGCTGGAGCAGCTCGGACTCGTGGCAGCGATCGGCGGCCTCTGCAGGGAGCTGACTCATCACCACGGCCTCAAGATCGAGTTCACCCACGATCAGATGCCGGCAGCCATCTCACCGGATACGGCTTTGTGCCTATATCGCATCGCGCAAGAGGGGTTGCAAAATGCCATCAAGCACAGTGGCGCCCAGCAGGCCGAGGTCACGCTCAACGGGGCTGCGGACGCGATCTCCTTGCGGATCGTCGATCACGGGCGTGGGTTCGACCCCCGGCAGCTCCACGGCAGGAGTGGGCTCGGGCTCGTCAGCATGCGCGAACGAGTGCGTTATCTCGGAGGCGAGATCGCGATCGACTCACCGCCGTCGGGCGGTACGCGGCTCTACGTCCGTGTCCCTCTGAGGGAAATCGTGAGGGAAACCACGCCGCCGCGAACGGTATGAGACGGTGGGTCCATGGGCTGATGGCGTTGATGACGCTGTCGGCCTTCCTGCTCCTCTGCCCCTGCGCAGGAGCCGCCGCCGCGGCGGACGTCAGGACCGTGGTGGTGCTGTACTCGGAACAGGCGGACGGCCGGCCGGCGAATGAGCTGACCGATCAGAGCATCCGCACGGCATTCGCTGCCGGCGCCCCCGAGCGGATCCAGACCCGCAACGAATACCTCGAACTCTCACGCTTCCCGGGCGCTGAGGGACGGAAGGTTCTGGCCGAGTTCCTCGGGAAAAAATACGCGGGCGAAACGATCGATCTCGTCATGTCCGTCCTCGGCCCCTCGCTGGAGTTCGCGCTGGAGTATCGCGATCAGATCTTTCCGGGTGTCCCCATCGTGTTCATGGACGTCGACGAGCAGGAAGTGCAGAAGCACAAGCTGCCGGCCGACGTCATCGGCGTTCCGGTCAAGCTCGACCCGGAGGTCACGCTCGAGGTCGCCCTCCGCCTCCATCCAAAAACCCGACGGGTCTTCGTCATCACGGGCAGCGCGGCGTTCGATGTCTATTGGGAGGGAGTGGCACGGCGGACGTTCCGCCCGTACGAAGGCAGGATCGAGTTCGTGTACTTGTCGGGGCTGGCGATGGACGATCTCCTGAAGCGGGTCGCCACTCTTCCCGACGGCAGCATCGTCCTCTACCTCCCCGTGTCTCGTGATGCCACCGGTAAGATCTTCATTCCAGCCGAAGCGCTCAAGCTCGTGGCCGCGGCCGCGAATGCTCCCATCTACGGCTTCGCAGACTCCTTCATGGGCCGCGGGATCGTTGGTGGTCACGTGCTGAGCTTCGAGATGGAGGGCAAGCACGCGGCCGACCTTGCCTTGCGGATTCTGGCTGGCGAACGACCCGAGCAGATCTCCGTGACGGGCGTCAGCCCGAACGTGGCCATGTTCGACTGGCGTCAGCTGCGGCGTTGGGGCATCAACGTGGCGAGCCTGCCGCCGGGCAGTGATGTCCGCTTCCGGGAGCCGAGCCTCTGGGATCTGTACCACTGGCACATCATCAGTGCCATTGGGGTCTTCGCCCTCCAGACGGGGCTGATCGTTGCGCTGCTCGCACAAAGGGCGAGCCTCAGACGGGCGGACAAGCAGTACTGGCAGGTGATCGAGACGGCTCCCAATGGGATGCTCATGGCCGGAGCTGACGGCGTCATCACCATGGCCAACGCCCAGGCAGAGAAGCTCTTCGGCTACCCCAGGAAAGAGCTGGTGGGTCAATCCGTGGAGATGCTGGTGCCGGAACGCTTCCGGACGCAGCACGCTGCTCATCGGGAGCGATTTTCCGCCTCGCCCGAGGTCCGTCTCATGGGGGAAGGCCGGGAGCTCTTCGGACGGCGCAAAGACGGAAGCGAGTTCCCGGTGGAGATCGCGCTGAGCCCGGCGCAGCCCAGCACCAGGCCGCTCGTCCTGGCGACGATCGCGGATATCAGCCTGCGCAAGCAGGCAGAAGACGGGCTGCGCCGGAGCCAGATGGAGCTGCGGATACTCACCGGCCGATTGCTCCAGGCCCGGGAGAGCGAATCCCGGCGGATCGCGCGTGAGCTGCACGACGACCTGGGCCAAGGCCTGGCGCTCCTGACGGTCAGGATGGATCTCCTCCGCCAGAAGCCCCCGGAGGCAGCGGGCCAGTTCGGCGCACGGATACAGGAGTTGTTGGCCGAGGTCAAACACCTGTCGTCGTCCGTGCACAACCTGTCGCACCAGCTCCATCCGTCGAAGCTGGAGCAGCTCGGACTCGTGGCGGCGATCGGCGATCTCTGCAGGGAGCTGGCTCATGACCACGGCCTCAAGATCGAGTTCAGACACGATCAGATGCCGCCAGCGATCTCACCGGATGCGGCCGTGTGCCTCTATCGCATCGCCCAGGAGGGATTGCGAAATGCCATCAAGCATAGCGGCGCCCAGCAGGCCGAGGTCGCGCTGAGTGGCACTGCGGACGCGATCTCCTTGCGGATCATCGATCACGGGCGTGGGTTCGACCCCGGGCAGGCCCAGGGCAAGAGTGGGCTCGGGCTCGTCAGCATGCGTGAGCGGGTGCGTCCTCTCGGAGGCGAGATCGCGATCGACTCGCAACCGTCGCGCGGCACCCAGCTCCACGTCCGTGTCCCTCTGAGAGAAACCACGGAGACACCAACGGTTTGATACGCGCGTGAAGCGCCCGCGCGTCCTGCTGGCCGACGACCACCGGCTGCTCCGGGAGGCGTTCGTCAAACTGCTCGAGCCCGATTGCGATGTGGTGGGAGCGGTGACGGATGGCCGTGCGCTGCTCGAGGCGGCCCCGAAGCTCCGGCCGGACGTCGTCGTGTTGGACATCGCCATGCCCCTGCTCAACGGCCTGGACGCCGCCCGTCAGCTCAAGCGCCTGATGCCGGAGGTCAAGGTGATCTTCCTGACCGTGAGTGAAGATCCCGAGCTCGCGGCCGAAGCCTTTCGGGCTGGCGCGTCGGGCTTCTTGCTCAAGAACTCGGCGGCTTCCGAGCTTCTCCAGGCGATTGCCGATGTCATCCAGGGGCGTTCGTACGTCACGCCGCTGGCCACGCGGAACATGGTGGACAATCTCCTTCACCAGCCTGAATCGGGGAAGGGGCCTCGCGAGCTGAGCCTGCGCCAGCGGGAGGTGCTGCAACTGCTGGCCGAGGGACGAACGATGAAGGAAATCGCCGGCATCCTCAAGATCACCGCGAGGACCGTCGCGTTCCACAAATACAGCATGATGGGAGAGCTCGGCATCAAATCCAGCGCCGAGCTGGTCCAGTTCGCCATCAAGAAGCGCATCGTCTCTCTGTAGCGCCCGGTCGGCCTCGCCCCGTCCGCCCCGGGCTCGGCTGTCAGTTTTGCCAGGTAGCCTTTTCGGCTCAGAAACGATTACGCTTCCATGTGATGCCATTACCGCGTGTTGGGTCCTCGAATGGACCAGGATCGAGAGCCGTCCGCATGAGCGTACTCTTGGCCGATGACCATGGTGACTTCCTCGCTGCCGTCGCTCGACATCTCGAACCGCATTTTGAGGTGCTCAAGACCGTTGGCAACGGGCAGGCGCTGGTGGACGAAGCCACCCGGCTCGAGCCCGACGTGGTCGTGCTCGACATCTCCATGCCCGTGCTGAACGGCATCGAGGCAGCCAGGAAACTCAAGGCGACGGGTTCCTCTGCGAGGATCGTGTTCTTGACCGTGCACGCGGACCCGGACTACGTGAATGCTGCGTTCGGAACCGGGGCCCTGGGTTATGTCCTCAAGTCCGAGCTCGCGTCGGACCTGCTGCCCTGCCTCAAGGAAGCCCTGGGCGGTCGATCTTTCGTTTCTCCCTCCATCGCACGGTAAGGGTGCTCGCGGTCACTGGATGACGTGATCGGCGCGGAGAAGTAACACCTCCACGAACTCGCGCGCGCCGTACATCGCAGGCAACCGATTCTTTGCCGCGAACTCCACCACGCGGCTTCGCTGAGAGACGATCAGCACGTCCGGCTGCACCAACAGCGCGTCGGAACGGAGGCGGCCGATCTCCATGAACGCGCCGTCGAAGTCTTCAGGCGTATGCACCTCGACGCGCTGGAGCTC
>WNFS01001425.1_pt1 | contig 18905 bp, 9 predicted proteins | sample 5400141 | NCBI WGS metagenome assembly WNFS01 (sample SAMN13153358, study PRJNA577476) | soil metagenome | isolation source: 60 cm saprolite under Madrone tree | place: USA:California | collected 2016-06-14
ATCCGAAGACAAATTATCCGGTGCCGAAAAAAAGGTTCGACAAGGAGATTCGCGCGTTTTTCGACGAAGCTCTGGGGCAAAGCAAAAGCGGCAAGCCAATGATCGACGTGCGCTCGCCAGGCGAATATAGGGGCGAGATCACGCACATGCCGGAGTATCCGCAGGAAGGTGTGCTGCGCGGCGGCCATGTTCCCGGTGCAAAGAGCGTTCCGTGGAAGACTGCCACTAATGATGACAGCACATTCAAACCCGCCTCGGAACTGGCAAAAATCTATTTTGAGCAATGCGGAGTCGGTCCGGACAGAGACACAATTGTTTATTGCCGCATTGGCGAACGCTCCAGTCACACTTGGTTTGTGCTCACTTATCTGCTGGGGCTGAATAATGTCCGCAATTACGACGGTTCCTGGACTGAGTGGGGCAACAAAGTCGGCGCACCGATCGAAAAAAGCGCGTAGCTACTGGGTCGGCGAATCAGCCTCTAAAACAAATCGATCGATCCGGGTAGGGCGCGCCGAAGGGAGTTGCCTAAGCCCAGGTGCTCTTTTTCAAGCGCGTCCTGCTTTCACCAACAGGTCATGCATTAACCGCATTCGCTTTTGTTCTTTCCGACTGGAAGTGAGCTGCGCAACCGAGCGCTGCATTCGGCGGGTCCAATTTAAACTCGCTTTCGTCCCGGGAACATTGAAACGGTATGTGCGCGCCAGCAGATCGGTCAGCATAACGATCGCAATCCACGACTCACAACTGAAGAGCGCTCCCATGATCGACGGATAAAAATCCTTTTCGAAATCAAGCTCCTCGATTTTTGAATTCAGGCCGGCAAACAGAGCGATCTTCTCCGGCATCGCTCGCGCTTGTTCGACAGCATCCGACGCTGGCTGCTCGAATGCCTCATCCCACAAAGCACGAATCGGTTCATGATCGTGGGTTGCATAGGTCGCGACAGACAGCCGTTCGTACATCTGTCCAGGAATAATCATGCCGTCGTGCGTGTTCCATTGCGGAATTTTAAATCCAGCAATGCCAAGTGACCGTAGATTCGGCCGCACGTAATCGGGCACAACGCCGAGATCTTCGCCGGCCACGCGCGTGCCACCAGCTTCTTCCAGCACGACGCGCAGGTATTCTTCGCCTTCGCGTTTATTGGCTTCCCGGTTTTCGGGTGTGTTGTCGTCACGTGGAACGAAATGCGGAGCGCGTCCGCCAGTTCGCTCCAGCATTTGGCGCTCATCGAGTGGGAGGAATTCCTTATTCATCCGTGGCCGCCACGGGAAAGCATAGATGCGATAAAATCCCTGGACGTGATCGATGCGACACAAATGAAAGATGCCTCGGATCGCGCGCACCCGCTCACGCCACCATTGAAAATTGTTCTCGCGCATTCTGTTCCAGCGATAGAGCGGGATACCCCAGTTTTGGCCCCATTTTTGGGTGAATGCGTCGTCCTTGAAGTGCGGCTCGGGAGGTGCGCCGCCAAACCAGTCGAGCACGAAATCATTGCGGCGCGCGAAGACATCGGCGCTGCAATAACTAACGCCGAATGGAATATCGCCCATTAAAGCCACGTCGCGCTCCTCAGCGTACGATTTGATCGCGTGCCATTGCTGGTGCGCGATCCATTGGACGTAACAAAAAAAACCCTGACGGCGGGTCAGCGCTGCTTGTCGATCGTACGGCAGACCGTGCAGCCAATTGCGCGCTGTCTCGATCGTCTGATGCTCGGCCGGCCATCGGTTCCATGCGGCGCTATCGTCATTCGCCTCCATCAAGACCCGGAAGAATGCGTAATCGCGTAGCCACGCGGATTCTTCGTCGCAGAATGTTCGGAATTCCGATCCTCGTTCTATGCCAGTGTGAGCAGAGAAATTCGCAAACGCTTTCTCCAGCAAGCCCCGCTTCAGTTTTTTTACAGCGCGATACTTTACTGCGCCACGACAGAGGGCGTTCAAATCAACATCGGCAACTGCAGCGTCAAAGTCTTCTCGCGTTAAATCTTGCGGCGAGTTTGGCGCAAGGTGGAGCGTCGTTGGCTCGATGGCCATGGCGCTGATCGCGTTGTATGGACTGTTGTCCGCTCCGATCTCGTTGATGGGCAGAAGCTGGACAAGTTTGAATCCGACTTCTGCGACCCAATCAATAAACTCGCGCAACGCGCCGACGTCGCCGATGCCCAAGTCGTTCTCGCCACGTAAGGCGAACAGCGGTACGAGAACGCCTGCGATTCGCTTTTCGGGCGAAAGATTCATGAAGAGAATGACGAATGACGAAGCTCGAAATAATGACGAAATCGTAAATGACGAAAAAATCTGCCGCGACTCTTCGTCATTCTTTCATTCGGAGTTCCTTCGTCATTCGTCATTCGAGCTTCGTCATTTTCTCTGCACTTGCCAGTCTTCCACCAGATGGTTTGGGATTTCCTGCAGAAAACGCGATGGCCGTTGGAACACGTCGCCGTAGCCTCCGGCTAGGCGCATATGCGGGTAGGTGAGATAAAGCTCGTCGCGCGCGCGAGTAATGGCCACGTAAAACAACCGCCGCTCTTCCTCCAGCGCATCGCGCGTATCGAGCGAGCGGCTGCTCGGGAACATCCCGTCCGTTAACCAGATTACGAACACGGTATGGAACTCGAGACCTTTCGCCTGGTGCACGCTGGACAGATTGACCGCCTCTTTATCGTTCATCTGACCTGGCGCGGCCTCCGCGTCGACGTTGCTGATCAGCGCCAATTGAGAGAGAAATTCGTGGATGTCTTTGAACTGGCGGGCAAACACCGCGAGCTGATCGAGATCTTCGCGGCGCAGTTCGTAGTTGGTAAAGTTCACTTTCGCGTAGTCATCGTAGATCGCTTCCACAATCGATGTGATCATTTCCGAGGGCGGATTAGCTTGCCCACCCGGCGCGATTTCATCCAGGGTATGCGCGAGTTGCGTCCACAGTTTCTTTGATTTTGCGGGAACGATCATAGCTTGGAGACGTTCCCCAAAATTATCAGTGGGACCCGTGATCCCGGCCGTCCATGCCTGCCAAAGATTTTCGGCCGTGCGATTGCCAATGCCGGGAAGCAATTTCACCATCCGGTTAAAGGCAACTTCATCGCGCGGGTTGGCTACGAAACGAACAAATGAAGTCACATCTTTGATGTGCGCTTGCTCGAAAAATCGGACGCCGCTGGTGATTTGATAGGGAATACCGCGGCGGGAAAGCTCCAGCTGCAGCTCGAGCGCGTGATAATGTGCACGGTAAAGCACGGCGATGTCATTGAGATCAACGCCTTCGTCGCGCAATTCGAGAATTCGCTGCGCCACAAACTGCGCCTGCTCCGCGCTATTATTCAACGCGATCAAAGCCGGCCTCAGCGCTTTTGAATCGCGGGTTGCGCTTAGATGTTTGCAGAATTGTTGAACGTTGGCGGCGATCGCGGCGTTCGCCACCTCCAGAATTTCCGGCACGCTGCGGTAATTCATTTCGATTTTGAACACCTGCGCATCCGGATAGCGCTTCGGAAATTCCAGAATATTTTGGAAGTTCGCGCCGCGCCACGAGTAAATCGACTGCGCGTCGTCTCCCACTACCATCACATTGTGGTGGTCGCGGGCGAGCAGGTCCACCAGGTCAGCCTGAATTTTGTTTGTGTCCTGGTATTCATCGACCAGAATGAATTGAAACTGCCGGCGGTAAACTTCTGCGATTCGCTCGTGCTGCTGAAACATGGACAACGTCTTTTGCAGCAGATCGTCAAAGTCCATCGAGTTGGTTGCCTTCTTCTTTTTCTCGTAGCGCTCCTGAACATCCCGAATCTTGTCGAGAAGCGGCAGGAAATAAGGGAATTTTTCCGCAAGCAACTCCTCCAGCGGTTTCTCCGTGTTGACGACGAAGCTGAAGATTTCCGCGAGCACGTCGCCTTTTGGAAAGCGGATTTCTTTCGGATCAATTCCTGCACTGGCCACAACCGCATTGATCAAATCTTTTTGATCCTCGCGATCCATGATCGTGAATCCGCTGGAGTAACCGAGCGCGTTGCCGTGCCTGCGCAAAATCCGGTTTCCTACCGAGTGAAATGTTCCGCCCCAAAGCCCGCTGGCATCGAGCGGCAGCAGATTCGCGACACGATTTAGCATTTCGCGCGCAGCTTTATTAGTGAATGTGAGAAGCAGAATGTTCCGCGGATCGATCCCGTTTTCGAGTAGGTAAGCCACACGATAGGTCAGGGTGCGCGTCTTTCCCGAACCCGCGCCGGCAATGACAAGGATGGGGCCGGGTGACGCAGTCACCGCTGCCAGTTGCTGTTCGTTCAGCTCAGCGGCGTAATCGACATGGATTGATGTCGATACCGGGAGGCGTTGCAGCGTGTAATGACGGGACATTTGATAATCGCGGATTTCGGATTGCCGATTGCGGACTGCAAAGAACCGCAGCAATAACAGGTTCGCAAATCTCAACCTTAATCACGCTGAAGTATGCCTCCCCGCGGGGCGCCTTAACAAAAACGCGTACACGACGCGCGAACCACTCTGCAGCTACAAACCTCAGCGGACGCCAGTGTCGATGTTCATGTCCACGTGCACAGTCTGATTTGAGGCTACTGTGAACGGTTGCGGCGCCGCACGGACGTGCCGACGCCTGCGGTCCCGAACATCAAGAACATAATCTCCCGGGGGCACCGCGACGCGATACTTTCCATTCTCGTCCGCTGTCACCCGCGCGATCTCTATTTTTCCATCACGGCTCAAGATGATCAGCGGATACTCGGCGTAATTCGCGGTCGCTACGTCTGCCGGTGGACTTCCATCGGCAAGCTCAACCTCTTTCGGCGAGACAATTTTCAAATGTCCTTCCACGAAGCCAGGCGGAGCGGCGTGAATCGATGCGCTGCCGGCGAACAGCAAAAGGACGCAGGCGAAAATCAGGTACTTGAGAACAGATGACATCACTGCAAAAAAATGGGCGGGATAGATTTTCACTATCCCGCCCAAAGTTTAACGCAATTTTATGGCAATGTCAGTAGCCAGGCGCTTCGGCCATGCGTGGCGGCGTAGAGCTTTCGCGCACTGGGCACAATGGTGAGACCTACAACTTCCACATTCGGGAGACCAGTGCCAGCAGCAACCCAACTCGTAGAAAGGTGCGCCAATCTCAGGACGCCCCAATCATTCGACACATAGAGATCGCTCGTGACCGAATCAAAGGCGACGCCCGTTGCCGGGAAGTCGGGGAATGCTCCAATTCCCGATCCGTCAAGACTCGTCCAAGTTGCGCTTGGACCTCCCGGGTTGAATGTCACCGAGAACACGTGGCCCGGCGTTGTTGGCGTCAACGAACTATAGCTCGAATATGAGATCCAGGCATGATTGGAGTCGGCGGGATCGACAACGATGCCGCTAACGAACCGACCAGGACTATTTGGATCAAGCGAATCGAGCCGCGTGTAGGTGACGCTAGTATTCGTTGTGTCGGCGTTCTTGGAGATGAAGACGCGTCCGGTGTTCGTCGCTGCCCACAATGTTCCGGTGTCACTCGGAGCCCGAGCGACCGCGGCGACGGCGCAGCCGGCGCCGGTGCATGCACGACTCATACCGCGGTAATCCGCGGCGGACGCTGTCAAGATCGTCGCGCCGCTAGGGCCGATGCGGACGAAGTCCCCGCAGTTGGGATCTGCACCTGAGGTGAAAAACTCGGGGCAGTTCGCTTCGAGGAACCCCTGATCGCCAGCCCAATCCTGAGTCCGCCAGACACTGAGCGAACCTTCGAAAATTGTGCCTGCGCTGACAGGATCGGCGATAATAGGAGAGTAAAACTGCGCCCCGCCCGGTTCAGTGGACGCGATTGGACCGCTGGCGATCACCCATTTCACGGGGTCGCCATTCTGGAAATTCACATCATGGAAGTTCGACGTGAACGAGTTGAACCGGAGCGCCGAGTTGGCCAGGTTAAAACCCGATTGACCACCGTCGCCGTATATGATCTGTGGCCACACCACAGCCGAGCCAGTGGTCTCAAATGTTCCGTTATCCTGAGTGCCACCCTGCAGATGTTTAGGGTTATCAGCAGCAACTGACAGGCTCTGGAACTGGAGAGTCGAAAGCCCTTTGTTAAGGTTGTAGAGGAATGTCGGAACCGCGGAGAGCAACTGCTGACAGGTTGCAAGATTCGTGCCGGTAAGCCCACGGGCGGTGCACTGAGATGAGATGTCCGCGAAAGCCCCGCTCGAGCGCGTAAGGCCGCCATCGCCGCCGAAGATTGCTGAGTCCGTCCCCGGGATCTCTACGATCGCGTGACTGTCCGGGTGCTGACCGTTTGGCGCGATCGGGTTCGGCTGACAGCAGGTGCCGGGCGGAGTCGGGTTAGTGGTGGCATCCCACGTCATGTCAGTAAACGTCAGACCGGCGTCCGTCGAGCGGATGAATGCGCGTCCGTTGTTTCTGCCGCCGTAGGTAGCGTAGCTAAAGGCGCCACCCAAATACACCACGTTCGGTTTTCCGGGAGGTGAATAAACGACATTGTCGTACCAGCATTGGGCGCCGCCAATTGCTGGGTCGCCGCAATAGTTCAGCGTCTGGTTCGGCGCGGCCGACGCGTCCTGAATTGCTGTCAGATTAGTGAAGCTCGCGTCGGTCGCGGCCACGGCATCGTCCGTGCGGAACAGTCGCGCCCGATTCGCCGCGGTCTGGCTGGAATTTCCTACGCCCACGTACATTCGCGTAAATCCGCCCGCAATGGGTGCGACAGCGAACGACGCACGATCGGTATTTAGCGTCGCATTCAGCGCGTTCTTCATCTGAGTCCAGGTAGCGCCGCTGTCGGTCGAGCGCCACACTCCACCGTTAACGTTGTTCGGGCAGATGTTGTTTGAAGGGTACGGGCCGGCATAGACTATACTTGCTGAACCCGGATCAAGCGCGGTCTCGTGGACGCCACGCGTAGAGCCAAAGCTTGCCTGGATAATTCCTGCGTCTCCTGGGAGGTCCGGGTTGAGGCAAACATCCTGGTAGTTCAACAAGGTGAAATTTGCTCCGCCATCAGTGGATTTGTACAAGCCGTAAGGCGGAAGACCAGGAGCGAGCGAGGCAGTGCCTCCGGCCACTGAGCTGATTCCGCGTACGCCGCGATCGGACGAAACGTACAGAATGCTCGCGTTGACTGGGTCAACGACGATAGAGGAGATCGAACGGCCATCGAAAGCCGGCCCGCTATACGCCGGTGCGATCCGCATGCCACCATGCCCAACGGCGCAAGAGCAATCAACGCCTGCGCCCGCCGGAACACTCGTATTTGCCGCAAGCTGCGTCCAGGTATCGCCGCCGTCAGTAGATTTGTAAATTCCAAACCCTGCCTCCGAGTCACCCGAGGAATTTGGTTCGCCTGTGCCGGCGTACAGGGTATTGTGAGCAGCGTCGTAAGTGAGAGTCCCAATCGCATTGGTCGCGAAGCTGCCGGAGATAAATGTCCAAGAAACCCCACTGCCGGAAAGTGCATTAGTCGTACGCCAAACGCCGCCGCCTGCCGCGGCCGCCCATGCCCGGCACCTGCTCGTGCTGCAACTCGGGTCGACGGCAAGCGCGGTAATGCGACCGGAGGTCGTGTACGGCGCACCGCTGAAGGTGAGGACATCAGGGAAATTGGCGGTGCTGGGTCCAGCAAGACTCCAGCCACCCAGCACGTTGATACCTTTTCCAGGAGCCCTTGCCATGACATTGGACCACGCCCTGTGCGCGTTCCGCGTCAACGCGAATGGGACATAGGGCGCAGGGTAAGCGCGATTAGCGTAAGCCTCTTGGGCTGCGGCCGTTGGCCCGCCCTCTCGTTCAGGGCCAGGCATGGCTAGTTTGTTTCTGAAGAGTTGTGCGCGATTTTGGTTGAATTTATTGATCGCGCCTTTGCTGTCCGATTTCACCCAAAACGGGCCGGATGGTTTCACCGCGACGAACGCCATTGCGGCCGCGGCTGTGAGAAGAACACTCGCGCTTGTGATGCGTACGAGTGAGAAGAAACGAGTTCGAGTAAACCAACGTGGAGTTTTCATAGGTTTGTTGAGCTGCAGTTCGGGTAGATTTGTGGAGCCCGAACCAAGGAACGGACAGTTTGTCACAACGACAAAGGAGTCGCAATACATTTAAAGTAACATTATTGTAACCTTTACCGCTGCGGTGACGCTGCATTGGAACTGTGAAGGCGGCAGCTCTCGGTGGACGAGAAGAATGTTGCGCGTTGTTCCTATTCCGAGCGCCTTCGGGTTGATCGCCTGTATCGAGCTATAATGCAGGCTCGAGCACGCCCGCCTGCTGTGCGGGGCTCGATCCATTTGCCATGTTCGCGAATGATCTTTCAGCCGATCGACCCACTCATAATGGCAGCGCATTACATCACAAACGATGTCGGCGAGATGCTCTCGCTACTCCCGTCGTCAACTCGTCAATCGCCGACCAACGCTTCCATTGGTCTTATGCAACTACTTCTATTGACAACCGGGCAACTTGAAGTTGCCGATTCGCGTCTGCCAACCTGCTGTGCTGGAATTCTGCCCAGCCAACGTGTAGTACTCGTTCACGTACCAGAACGTGCAGTCGTCGGCAGGATCGACTGTTATATCCGTGTAATCACCCCAACGGGAGTTGGTGGTCCTCTGTACTCCTGAGCCGTTGATGATCGTACCTTCGCCCAGAGTCATCTGACCTAACGGGTCCCCGCTGAGTCGACCCGTGTATCGAATGCCTGGGAAAACGTCCACTCCATTCACTACGCTGTAGCCCAAAGCAATGTCGCCTCTCTTATCCATCGCGATGCTGCCCATCCAGCGATGGACGCCATCATTGGGAGCATACGTTCCCTGCTGGTAGAGAGAGTAGTTGCCGCCGGCCCGTCGGATTTCGTACCAGCGCGCACCGGCGATGCCAGACATTGCCTCTACTGACTGGTTAGTCACCAGGGATTCGTATGTGCCAAAGTTGCGGTAGGCGAGGCGGAAGGTCGGCCGCTGGCGATACGAGAGAATATCCAGATACTGGGCCGGATTGGTGATGCCTGGTTGTGGCAGGCAGTCCCGGGAAGTCGGTGCACACGGGAAAATCGAGTCGAAGGAGGCGACCGGCAGCTGTGTTTTGAGGACGATGGATGCCACAGGATTGGCCTGCCACTTTATGCTGAGTTCCCAGATGTTGAGTGCGTCGAACGCAGCGCCATAAGAGGCAGTATCGTCCTGCGTACCGACAATTGGCGCGGGTGAATCCTTTGGCGGTTTTGTATGCCCATCGGTATCTGGTGGTAGGAGACCGTCACCTACCAAGGGCAACATTCCGGGGGCATTCCCATCCAGGAAGAACTTAACAGAGCGGGCATTCGGATCTCCTTCAAGCATCCTACCCCGTTCGAGCGCGTAAACGCCAATACCATACTCAACAGTTGGTCCGAATTCGCGCGTGGTGAGAATGTACGAATCCCTCCAGAGGCCATACTTTGGATAGTCTGGGAAGTAGAACACGCCGTCTGATGTAGTCTCGAACGCGTAGCGGAAATATGTGCCGGTCGGATCGCCCGTGGTGGAGACCGCGACGCAGTTCCAGAAAGGTTTAGTTGGGTCGCTGAGGCCGCTGGTGGTGAACTGAGAGAGGAGCCAGCGATCCTCAAATTTATCATACAGCACGACCGGGTCGCCGGAAGGATCGGTGCAATCTGGGATGGCGAAGCCTGCCCAGAGCGAGCCGGTGTCTATCGGTCCGGCCAGCAAGTTGCCGGCCTTGTCATACACGGCAAAGACCAGGTTAATGATCTCCACGTAATTGTTCGGGCCCACTTCGCCGTTCGGATCCGGTGGGTTCACCCGGAACCCAAAGACGTTGAAGTTGTCTTGATTTGCCATTCCTTCAAAGGTGAGCAACGGAGCCGGGATGGTCGGCGTCCGGCCGAACATCTGCAGCGCTCCATCGGCGCTGTACGGTTTGACGCGGTGCGCCACGGGGCCCTCTGATGCTCCTCGTTCCGGTCGCATTTCCAGTACGGCGTCGGGTGGAAACGTCCGAGGTCTAGCAATCTGCGGCAGACTGCGCAGAGCCGGCGACACGTCGAACGCTACCGCTGTCGAAAATTTTGGAGTCAGACGCGGCGTGCCCGCAGTCGGCTGAGCAGCGGCGGGCGGCGATACGGCCAGGAACACTAATGCTGCCGCGGCGAGGACAAGGAGAACCGCGGCCAGAGTACGTACATGTGCAAAAGCACGATTTTTACCGATTCGACGAAGAGTTTTCATATGTTTCTTAGCTGAAGTTGGAGTTTTGATTCCCTACACGTTCCCGACAACACAGTTTGCCAACGTCACGAAAAAAAGGTCAAGCCTTTTAGCCTTACATTTTTGTAATGTGGCCGAACGCGAGACTCGCCAATTCTCCAAAAATCGAAATGGATTTGAAAAAGGAAATCGGGCGAATCATGGCGCGCCCGGCACCGAGAAGAATCGAAAAATCGCCCTTTATCAGCTGATTTACGCAGCTATCACAATGGCGCGCTTCCGGGCGGTTCAGCTCGGACGCGTAATCGACATGGATCCCGCGATTGCGGGATACTGGGGCGCGTTGCAGTGTGTATTGACGGGACGTATTGCGTGTCCGTTTTCGCCAGCCGGACGGATCTCTCCAGTGACGGGCTCGGACGAGTTACGCTGCTGTCGTCGTCGCAACACTTCAATTACAAATTCCGTTCGCCGTCGCAAAGAGGAGCTTCCCAAAAGCACAAGGAAACAATCACCGTCGATCCAAACCCCGTCATGCACGTAACAAGGGGCGATCGTCAAAGTATAATTAGCGGAGGGAGAGAAGCGAACTAACTAGCGCAGATTCAGCCGAAGCCAGCCGGATGTGTCAATCAGGTCGGAACGATTGCGTCGATCCAGCTCGCCACTGGTCCACGGCAATAATATCCATATCGACGCGGACAGTCTGATTCGACACAATCGTGAATTGTTGCGGCTTGCAGCGCAGGTGCGTGCGCGTTGGCTCCTGCACCTTCAGAACATAATCGCCTGGTGGCAGCACAACGCGATAGTTTCCATTTTCATCCGCAGTGATGCGCGCGATTTCTTTTTGCCCGTCGCGGCTCAAGATGAGCAGTGGATAGTCATCATAGTTTCCTGCCGTGATGGTCGTCGCGTTTTCGTCGCCGAGGTCGACCGGATTACGCGAAAGAATTTTCAGATGCCCCTCCATGACGCCTGACGGCAAGCCATCGCTCAATGCAGCAATGCCAGCTAGCGCCAGAAAGATGAACCCAACGATCAGATTTCTAAGAAACATCGCTCACGTTGTAAAAAGATGGGCGGGATAGAACTTAACTATCCCGCCCATTTATCAAACCAACTTTATTGTAGGCTCAGCATCCAGGCGCCGCGGCCGTGCGTTGCCGCGTAAAGCACCTGCGCGTTCGAGTCGATAGTGAGCCCGTAAACCGCCACTGGGGGCAGACTGCCTGCCGCTGGAGTCCACATGCTGCCGCCCGACCTCAGCATGTTCACACCGAAGTCCGTGGAGACAAACAGATCGCCCGTCTGCGAGTCGAGAGCGATGCCTGTGATGGGCTCGTCGCCGAGATTGTAGTCACGGTTCGTCCAAGTCGCCGTATGGGTGGTCGAGTCGTAGGTAACCTCGAACACGTGCCCTGGCTGCGTGGGATTATATGCGTTGTAGCCCGAAAACGAGAGGAACGCGTGATTGGGGTTCGATGAATCCACCGCGATGCCGCTCACGAAGCGCGTCGGCGTCGACGACGTATCAATCCGATAGAAAGTCACGCTGGCTGCCGTCGGGTTGTCAGCATTCGAGGCAACAAACACGCGACCTCGCCGCAACCCCGCCCAAAGCGTGCCATTGTCGCTGGCAGCCCGTTTGAGAGCAACGATGTAACCGGCAGAACCAGGTTGCTTGTCGGTTCCAAATGACGTGCTAGTCAGATCGGCGCCAATCGCCGCCCAGTCGCCGCATGGATCAACGAAGGTCCCGAAGAACTCGTTGCAGTTCAATTCCAGGAAGGCTTGGCCGCCATTGTCGTCTTGCGTCCGCCAGACATGCTGGAGCCCTGTGAACATCGTTTGGTCGACCACTGGGTCGAAGATAATCGGGATATAGAAGGAGCGACCCTCGCCGGCGGCTGGCCCTGAACCGAAGAACGTGTCGGAGACCCAGTTCCACCCCGTCTCACTGACGAACGTCGGAGTGGTCCCGTGAAAGTTTACGTCGATCTGCGCATCGAAAAAGGTGTGGAAACGCTTGTTCTGATTGAACGCGTTGATGCCTGACTGGCCACCGTCACCGAAGATGGTGACAAACCAGCTACCGTTGCCATGCCCGTCGAAAGCCTGAGTGCCATTGTCCTGAGTCCCGCCCATGATGTCGTTGAGCGCGTTGTTCACGTTAAGCGACAGACTCTGGAACTGAAGCGTTCCAAGATTTCTATTCATGCTCGAGATCGTCGTCGGCACCCTCGATAGCCAGTTATTGCAATCGACCAGGTTGGCGCCGGTCAATCCGCGCGATGCACACTGGCTGTGCACGTCGCTGAACGAGCCGTCTAACCTCCAGATTCCACCGTCGTTGCCGATAAAAACAATGTTCGGGTTAAATGGAGTTGCTGCGATTGCGTGTTGATCGGGGTGGAGGCTCACGCCGTTCGTGTCGATGGTCATATCTGTGAAATTCACGCCCGCGTCCTCCGAGCGCTGGATGCCGCGCCCGTTCGAGCGGCCACCGAGCTCGCTGTATTTCATGGCGCCACCGATGTAGACGATGCCCGGGGCGCCTGGCGGCGAATAAACCGGCATGTCGTACGAGCACTGTGTTGTGCAGAAGCTAAACGAGCCGAAGCCCGGAGTTCCGTTGGTAGAGCTGGAGAGTGTGGTCCAGCCGCCGTTCGTCCCACCCGTGACGAGCGTTGCAGCCGACACGTTGGCGTCATCGACGCGACGGAAGGAGGCACTGCCGCCGTTCCCGGTATCTCCCACGTAAACGCGAAGCGCTGAGCCGTTCGGGTTCGTTGAGAACTCAGTCCGCGAAGTCGAAGAGTTCGCGACAGTACCGCCGCCCGCGGATGCGAAGATTTGGTGAAAGGCGGTGTCACCATCCTGAGTGAATGATCTTCGGTAGATGCCGTAGTCGAAGAATGAAGCATAAACCTGCGTCTCGCTCCCCGGCCGATAGAGCTCGATGTGTGAACAGCCCGCGCGGAAAAAGTCGCCACCGGTCGGGCTGTTGGGGTCGACGACATCCTGTATTAGAATCACCTTGTCGGTGAAGGTCGCCCCGCCGTCTGTCGATTCATAAAGACCAACCTTCGCGGCCCCCGGCGGCGTGAAGCGGCCACCGTTAACCGAGGACGACCCGTGACGGGCTACGTCAGTCCCAATAAAGATATGATTGGGATCGGCCGGATCGACCGCAATGCCGCCAATTGAGCGCCCCGTCGCGACTGGACACGTGCCGACCCCGGAAGCGCACGGCGCGGTCGAGGCAGTGCTGCCTGCAACGAGAGTCCAGTTCTTGCCACCATCGGTTGATTTGTAGAGGCCTATGCCTGCCTCGGAATCGCCGGAACCATTCGGTTCGCCGGTGCCTGCGTAGAGCGTCTTGACGCGTGGATCGTTCGGGTCGAAGGCGAGAGAGCCAATCGCGTTGGATGGGATACCGTTGCTCGAGGGGTGCCAGTTCGGTTGCGGGGCAAGCGCGTTATCGGCCTGCCAGACGCCCCCGCCAGCGGCTCCTATGAAGATTGCACAGCTCAGCGGATTGCAATTCGGCGCAATCGCGATTGCTGTTGCTCGCCCAGAGAAAATCGTGCCCGCCGTGGCACCGGTAGACTCTGACGCCACTAGGGCGTCCGCTGGCACTCCACTCGGACCAACCTCCTGCCAGTTGGTTCTTTTACCGCCGGGCAGCCTGCCAATCGCTTTCGCTGCGTTGGAGGCGCTCACCTGCTGCGCTGCGGCGATCGAGTTGGCAGGATACGCTACATCGTCATAGATTGCGGCCCCGGGGCCATCGACTCGGGCAGCCTCGGCGTCCTTTTCGTGGGCCGGACCGAGGAGCGTCTTTAGATGTTGGCCAAAGGCCTTGGAGCGCATCGACCTCGCTTCAAGCTTGGCTTCACTTTTATTGTCTGATTTTCCCGAGAAGAGTGGACCCGAGGGGTTCACTGCAACGAAGGCCATTGCGGCCGCGGCGGACATTAGCGTCACCGCACTTGCTATGCGCAGATTTGTTAGGATACGAATTCGATTAAACCAACGTGGAGTTTTCATATGTTTTTTGAGCTGCAGGTAGGGTCGGTGTTTGGAATCCGAACCAAGGAAGGCACAGTCCGTTAGAGCCACAAGTCGTCAACCCATTTAACATTACTTTTTTGTAATACGGGCCGCGCCGGTGACGCTGCATGACAATGTGAAACCGGCAGCTCTCGTTGCACGAGAAGACCCTTGGGCGTTGTTCCTACTCCCGACGCTTTCGGTTGATCGCCTGGTTCGAGCTATGATGCAGGCTCGAGCACGGTCGCCTGCTGTGCGAGCTCGATCCATTTGCCATGTTCGCGGATCAAATCTTTCAGCCGATCGACCGCTTCCGCTTCGGGAATGTTGAATTTCACGGCCGTCTTACCGACGTACAGATTCACTTTGCCGGGTGCGCCGCCAACGTATCCAAAATCAGCGTCTGCCATTTCACCGGGGCCGTTCACAATGCAGCCCATGATTGCAATCTTTACACCTTTGAGATGCAATGTTGCTGCTTTGATTCTTGCCGTTGTGGTTTGCAAATTAAACAGCGTCCGTCCGCAAGAAGGGCAGGCGACATAATCAGTTTTAAAAATCCGTGATCCGGCCGCTTGAAGAATGTTGTAGGACAACCGCAGCGCTTGTCCTGGCGCTTCCTCACCCTGCACCAAGATCGCGTCGCCGATTCCATCGCAAAGCAACGAACCGATATTGGTTGAGGCAGTGAGCAAGGTGTTCAGGAATGACGAATGACGAATGTCTAATGACGAAGGAATGACGAAACCCGAACCGCTTTTCGTCATTCGCTCATCCGGCCTTCTGTCGTTATTGGTCATTCGCGCTTCGTGATTTTCCGTTGTCCTATGGCCCAGAGTATCCTTCAACAAAATCGGATGCCGCGGTTGCAATTTGGTCGCCAGCATTCGAAACGCCGCGATCACCGGAAGCTCGACATCGTCACGAACGGTGACGAATTGCGGCCGGCTTTCCGAATTTACTTTCGCCAGCGCCGTATCATCGCGTGGATCTACCTCCACAATTTCTGCGGCTTCGTAAACAATCTCCGGCTTGTAATCGCCCATTCTATCAATCTTGTGCGCGATCTTATCGAAATTAGTCTGCCTAACGACCACTCGAATCAATTCTGTGCCTCCGAGCCTAATTCGTTGGCCGGGATCATCCCGCTCCTGCGGGACTACAGCAAGCGTTTCCGTGGCGCGGCGCTGATATGAAAACGGATCGAACGAAATTGCGGATTGCGAATTGCGGATTGCGGATTGTCTTTCGCCATCTCTCCCAAACAGGCGGACTAGTTCGCGTGCCACGGGAATTTCATGCGGGCTGTCTTCGGTCAGTGAAACCCGGATCGTATCGCCAATTCCGTCTGCCAGCAGCGAGCCAATCCCGATCGCACTTTTAATCCGCGCATCCTCGCCTTCGCCAGCCTCGGTCACGCCGAGATGTAGCGGATAATTCCAGGTAGGGGCGATTGACCCCAATCGCCCGGGCGGTTCGGGTGAACCGCCCCTACCTTTGGCCGCCTCTTCCGCATCCAATTGATCTAATCGTGCGACCAGCAACCGATAGGCTGCGATCATGACTTTTGGATTGCTCGCTTTCATTGAGAAAACGAAATCGTGATAATCCAGATCGCGCGCGATCCGCGCGAACTCGAGCGCGCTCTCGACCATCCCCAAGGGTGTATCGCCGTAGCGATTCAGGATGCGGTCCGAAAGGGAGCCGTGATTTGTCCCGATGCGCATCGCGATTCCGCGCTTCTTGCACAGATCGACAAGGGGTGAAAAGCGCTCGCGGATCCGATTCAACTCCGCTGCGTATTGCTCATCCGTGTATTCGCGGATAACAAATTTCTTGGAATCGGCATAGTTGCCCGGATTGATCCGCACCTTGTCCACCCATTTCGCAGCCTCCATAGCCGCTTCTGGCTTGAAATGGATGTCGGCGACGAGTGGCACATCGCAGGCGCGCTCGCGCAAACCCTTGACGATATTCTCAAGGTTGCGCGCGTCCTTCACCGTGGGTGCGGTAATTCGAACGATTTCACAGCCCGCGTCCGCCAGCTCCATCGTTTCTTGGATCGACGCCTCAGTGTCCATCGTGTCACACGTGATCATCGACTGAACACGAATCTGATTTTTCCCGCCGATGCCGACGTTACCCACCTTCACGTCGCGGGTTTTGCGACGGTGATAATGAAAAGGATCAGCGCAATAGTTCACGAGATTTCGAATGTACGAAGCCTCGACATCCTCGCAACGCGCGGCAGCTTATGGCGTCTGCGAGTTTTTTGAAGGCGACTGTGCCTCGAGTTGGTCGAGCTTCTGTCTGACAAAGGGCAAATCCTGCACGTCGAAGAACGTGATGTAGAGCATGTATCCAATGATCACTACGGCGCAGCTGGTCTGAACAACTTCCAGCACGCGCATGTTCACGGGTTTGCGCCGCACCGATTCGATGAGCGCCAGCACAATATGGCCGCCATCGAGCACGGGAATCGGCAGCAGGTTCAGAATCGCCAAGTTCACGTTCAGAATCACACTGAACCACAGCGCGAGTTTCCAACCTCCTGCGGCTTCAAAAAGCCTTACATAAATATTCCAAATCCCCACTGGACCGCTCAAATGCTGCAACTTTATGTCCGACTTCGGCGACGCCACTGCGCCAATGGTCTTCAACGTGCTGGTCACGCTGTTGTAAACCTGCTCGATAGGATTCGGATGTTGGATCGAGACTATCCCCGTAGTGTCCCACTGAATTCCAATCCGCGGTCTCTTTTCGCCATCGGTGGGCAGAAGGGTCGGCTTCACACGGAGGTCAAACCTCGAGCCGGCTCGCTCCACGTGAAGAACGAGCTCATCGTTTGGGTGTTTGCTGATGTATTCCAGTAACGCGATCGGGTTGTAGATCGGTGTTTGATTGAATCCCCGAATGATGTCTCCTGAACGTAGCCCCGCCGCCGCAGCCGGTGTGTTCGGTTCCACTTTGGCAATGATCGGTGTCTCTGCAGGGTAAACGAGCAGTTGGCGCACACTTTTCCTGCGCCATCCGCGGGTCTCCGCCTTGTAAGGTTCTACCCAAACCGTTTGCACCTTGCCGTCTCGCTGGAATTTCACCGCGATTTTCTTGCCTTCGCTTCGCACGACGTCCCAGCTCACGCTGTCGTTCATTCCGAGAAAGCGTCTGACCGGTTTGCCGTCCACTGCCAGAATCTTATCGCCTGGTTGGAGGCCAGCGTTCCGCGCTGGCGATTCAGGCGCAACATAACCGATCACAGTCGTTGAATCCGCTTCACTAACCGGATGGCCAACCGCCCAGACAATGACAGCAAAACACAGCGCCAGAAGCAGACTGAAAAAAGGGCCGGCAATGGCTACGATGATTTTGTCGAGTGCCGAAATTTTCGGTAACCTGGCCCGGTCTACATCTGCCTTGCCCTCAATTATGTCCATCGGCGCAAGTTGCGGCAGTGCCACGAAGCCTCCGAACGGTAGCGACCCGAGCGAATATTGGACGCCGTTGATTGTCTTTTTCCCAGCGGGCTGCCAGAAAATGGCCAAGTTCATGGACGACAATCAGGAGGTTAAACAGGATCAGGACCTCGAGCAGGACAAAGATAATGCGGACGGTGTGCAGAAGCATTGTGATTAGTGACTAGTGATCAGGCATTTATTGGACACGCCACCGCGTTTGCCGTTGCAACTCTCTTAACGATTTAGCGATTTGACGCATCCCTGCGCTTCATTGCGCGCCCACTGATCGGCTTCCAATATTGCATCGAGATCGGGGTGTGCAACGGCCGTGTGCCGGTTCATCACTTCCTCAACAACGCGCCAGATCTGCGGAAAACGCAATCGCCCTTCCAAAAATGCCGCGACCGAGATTTCGTTCGCTGCATTCATGACAGCGGGCAGTGTGCCACCCGTTTCGCCAGCCAGACGCGCGAGATTCAGTGCGGGAAAATTCTCATACCGCGGAGTGAAAAATTCCAACTTCGATAATTTCGAGAAATCCAGCGGTGGCAGCGTGTTCGGGACACGATCTGGCCACGTCACCGCGTATTGAATCGGGAAGCACATATCCGAATAACTCAATTGTGCGAGCGTGGAACCGTCTGTGAACTCGACCATCGAATGAACGATGCTCTGCGGGTGGATGATGACCTCGACGCGCTTCATCTCGACGTCGAAAAGCCAATGCGCCTCGATCATTTCCAAGCCCTTATTGAATAGCGTCGCGGAATCGATTGTGATCTTCGGTCCCATGTTCCAGGTCGGATGTTTTAACGCCCGCTCCGGTGTGATCGAATCGAAATCTTTTCGCGGCGTTTCCCGAAACGGTCCACCCGATGCGGTGAGGATGATGCGGCGCACGTCAGAAACATCCAACGCCCAACGCCCAACGCTAAACGCTAAGTTCTCCGCATTGGACGTTGGGCGTTGGATGTTGGGCATTGAGCGTTTCCCATCTAGACACTGGAAAATCGCGTTGTGTTCCGAATCGACCGGTAAAACATGCACGCGGTTATCGCGCGCCTCCTGCATTACGATCTCGCCCGCCATCACCAGGATTTCCTTGCTCGCTACGGCGAGATCTTTACCCGCTTCAATCGCTGCGAGCGCTGGGCGCAAACCGCCGGTGCCGA
>WNFS01001246.1_pt1 | contig 18883 bp, 17 predicted proteins | sample 5400141 | NCBI WGS metagenome assembly WNFS01 (sample SAMN13153358, study PRJNA577476) | soil metagenome | isolation source: 60 cm saprolite under Madrone tree | place: USA:California | collected 2016-06-14
TTTCGCGCCTTCTTGCTCGGCTTGTTCGCGGCCATGGCGCTGGTGCTTGCCGCTACCGGAATCTTCGGCGTGATTTCCTATTCGGTCTCGCGTCGGACCAACGAGATCGGCATCCGCGTGGCACTGGGCGCCTCGCGCAAAACAATTCTGAGCATGATCTTGCGGGAAACTCTACTGCTAGCCTGTGCTGGCCTTGCCGTCGGGCTCCCCTGCGCGCTCGCGGCTTCTCACCTTGTCGCCCACATGCTCTTCAACGTCTCCGCCAATGACCCCGCCACGCTGGCCGCCGCTGCCCTTGCACTCGCTGCGGTGGCAACCCTCGCCGGATGTATCCCCGCGCGGCGCGCCACGCGCGTCGATCCTATAGTCGCATTGAGATACGAATAGTCGTTGGCGCTGGGGACCCGTCGGCGTCGGCGCAATCGAGCTACATCGACAGACGGAGCCGACGGCAAACGGACCTTCAACTGGCCGAGCGACCCGCCGAGAAGATGCACTATACTAAGCCCCTTGCAGGAATGCTTTCAGCACAGAGGTGGCAACTATGGGAATCGAGCGGCGCGAATTTCTTAAGACGACGGGAAAGGCGATAACTGTAGGCGCAGCGACGCTTGCGCTAGGCGGCAAGATTCTCGGCGCAAACGATCGTGTGCGGGTGGCCGTTTGCGGAGTGCGAGGCCGCGGCAACGATCATATCCGTGGTTTTGCGCGCGTCCCAGGAACAGAGATCTCCACACTGTGCGATGTGGATGAAAACGTGTCGAACCAGCGCCTCGGGGATATGGAGAAGCTGGGTTTGCCAAAGGCAAAAGCGTGCGTCGATGTTCGCAAGCTGCTGGAGGACAAAGATATCGACGCCATCTCCATTGCCACACCGAATCATTGGCACTCGCTGATGGCGATTTGGGCCTGCCAGGCGGGGAAAGATGTGTATGTGGAAAAGCCGTGCTCGCACAACACATTTGAAGGACGGCAACTGGTGCGCGCGGTGAAGAAGTACAACCGAATTTGCCAGCACGGCAGCCAGTCGCGATCGAACCCCGGCATGGTGGAAGCGATTCATCACCTGAGTGACGGGACGATCGGCGATGTCTACATGGCCCGCGCGCTTTGCTACAAGTGGCGGCCATCGATTGGCCACGCTGCGGAGGAAGCCGTTCCCGCCGGTGTCAATTACGACCTGTGGACCGGTCCCGCACCGCTGAAGCCGTTCACGCGTAATCGCTTTCACTATAACTGGCACTGGATCTGGGATACAGGGAACGGTGAAGTCGGGAACCAAGCCATACATGAAATCGATATTGCGCGATGGGGCTTGGGCGTTGGCTTCCCGGTGTCCGTTTCCGCCATGGGCGGACACTTCATGTTCCAGGACGATCAGGAAACGCCTAACACCCTGAATGCCAGCTTCGTTTTTGAGGGTGCGGATGGCAAGCGCAAGATGATGGAGCTCGAAGTCCGCCACTGGATTACCAATCACGAGGCGGAAATCGGCAGCGGCGCTTACGGAGCCAGCGGTGTTCCCCCCGCGGGACTCACCGCCGTTGCGAACAAAAAGCCTGCCGACAAGCAACAGTCCCTGGGGCCGAAAGATGCCAAGACGAACACCGTCGGCAACATTTTTTATGGATCAAACGGGTATCTTGCCATCGACGGATACGACGCTTATAAAACGTGGATAACGGATCAGGTCGAACCGGGGCGGTCCGGCAAGGGTTCAGGCGACCACTACGCGAACTTCATTGACTGCGTGCGCAGCCGCCGTGCCCAGGATATTCATTCGCCGATTGAGGAAGCGCACATCTCGACGACACTCGTGCACCTGGCCAATGCCTCGTACCGCCTTGGCCGTACGCTGCGATTCGATCCTGCGCAGGAGCAAGTCATTGGCGACGAGAAAGCCAATGGCCTGCTGCGTGGCAGTTATCGGGCACCTTACATCGTGCCGGAACAAGTTTGAACTGGATGCGCTCAGCGGATGCACTCGGCGTTCGGTTTCCGATTGCGCCACGGGGTAGGGTGCCCGAGGGAACATTTGGGGGGCAATTTTCGTTCCATAGTATGGCAGGCCGAGACAGGCTGCCCGCGGTTTACGAGAAATTGACCGAGGGTGGTCGCGCATGTCACCGTACCAGGATTCGAGGCTGATGAGACGTTGGAGCAGGATGCCCAACTGGTCCAGCAATGCCTCCAGGGCGACGGTTCGGCCTGGGAAGAGCTTGTGCGCCGCCATTCGCGCCGCATCTTCAATATTTGCTATAGGTTTACGGGGAATGGCACGGAGGCGGAGGACCTCTCGCAGGACGTCTTTCTGCGGGTTTACCGGACGCTGGCGAGTTATCGGTCGGCGCACGGGGGGTTTGCGACTTGGGTGACCAGCGTAACGCGCAACCTGCTGATCGACCATTACCGCCGAAGCAAACGGGACCGGGCGACCGATTCGCTGGACGACAAGATGGCAGTGGTCGAGAACAAGGAATCGACGGCACGGCGGCCGGACGAGCAGGCACTGCTGGGCGAGCTAAGCGGACAGGTGCAGGCGGCGCTGATCAAGCTTTCGCCGGATTTGCGGGAGGCAGTGATTTTGCGGGACTTGCAACAATTGGAATACGGTGAGATACAACGGGTTCTATCGGTGCCGGAAGGCACGGTAAAATCAAGGATTAACCGCGGGCGGATTGAATTGGCGCGCATTTTGCAGCAGATGGGAGTGCGGCCGTCATGAAGGGTTCCGCGGCAGGGTTTTGGAGTGCGGTATGACTTGGACTTGCGAACAAACGGAAGCGCGGCTTAGCGATTATCTCGACGGGGTACTTAACCCTGCTGAGCTGGCGGAATTCACTGCGCATGTGCCTTCGTGTGCGCGGTGCGCGCCGCTGGTGGCCAGCGTTTCAGAGTTGCTGACCGGCTTGCATGGCATGGAGCTGATCGCAGAGCCGCCGCGGCTGGTGTACGCGATTTTGGACAAGACTTTGGGACCGCGCGAAGCGCTGACCGGCTGGCGGGCGATTTTGGGTTGGGTGCGGGGAGTTGCTTCGATTCGGTTTGCTTATGGCGCGCTGTCCGTGGCTGCCACGCTGATTCTCTTCGTGAGCGCCGCGGGATTGAATTGGAAGCATCCGAAGCTGGCGGACCTGCAACCTGCGACGATCTACCACAAAGCGAACAGCACAGTGCATTTAGCTTATGGGAGCAGTGTGAAGTTCGTGAACGACTTGCGTGTGGTGAACGAAATTCAATCGCGTTTGCGCGAGGACAACGATCTGCGCGCGAACCCGGAAAGCACTGTTCCTGAATCGTCCCCGCCGAAGCAGCCTGGCCACAGTGATGGCTCGAAGCCCGCAACGCCGCGGCAGCAGAACCGGGCCAATGATTTGGCGCGGCAAGTTGAAATGCTGGCGATGGAAATGTCGGCCGTTTGCGGCGGGCTAGGCGGACTATGATTTTTAGGAGCGTGCTATGAAGTGTGCGGTGCATCCCGATGCGGATGCCGTAGGGTATTGCCGGAATTGCGGCAAGGCGCTGTGCGCGGTGTGCGTGCGGCCGGTTCGCGACGTGTTGTACTGCGAAGATTGCCTGGCGAACGTGATGGGGCTCCCGACAACTCCCGCGGCTGCAGCGGTTCCTGGTGGAGCGACGGCGCCTCCAATCGCGGCACCGCGCCCTGCGCCCGGCCTTGGGCCTAGCCCGGTGCTGGCATTTTTCCTGGGATTTTTGCCCGGGCTCGGCGCGTTCTATAACGAGCAGTTTGGGAAGGGCATTATCCACCTGGCGATTTTCCTGTTTCTGTTCATCATAGGTGTCGACGGAGCGGTGAGCGGCGGAGCAGAAGCGGCACTGTGGATCTGCATCTCGGCGCTCTGGGTTTATATGCCGGTCGACGCGTATCGCACGGCGAAAGCGCGGCTTGCGGGCCAACACCTAGAAGATCCGTTGGAAGATTTCAGCAAAGGAAAGCCCGTCGGGCCGTTCCTGATCATTGGCATTGGAATTTTGCTGCTGCTGCACAACTTTGACTGGTTCCCGTGGTGGCGCATCCAGCAGTTCTGGCCGATTATTTTGATCATTGTGGGCCTGCTGATGTTCAAGAACCGGCTTGGCGATAGGTAAGAGGTCGAAAGAATGAGCAATGGGATTCGCTGTCGTTGCCCGCGGTGCACGATACGGGGGCTGATGGGCCCTGCGGTGATCGTTACTATCGGCGTCTTGTTTTTGCTGCATGAAATGCGCAACGGCTATTTTGATTTCTCGAACACCTGGCCGTTTATTTTGATCGTGATCGGAGCAGTGCTGCTAGCATCTTCGGTGGCGCCGATGGATGGCCACGGCGATTCGACGATGGCGCCGCCCCCTGCTGTCCCCCCGGCAGCGCCCGGCCCGACGCATAACTCGATGCCGGGCCAGGGACAATAACCACTCATGGCCAGACTTCGCCCTCGCGGCAGCAGCGTTTTCAGCGGACTGGTTCTGATCTTGATCGGCTTGCTCCTGCTGCTGCACAACTATCGCGGCTTCGAACTGGCAGGGGTAGTCCTGCGCTGGTGGCCGCTGATCTTGATTTTCTGGGGTGCGATCAAGATTTATGAACGAACCGCGGGTGCGCGAGGGTCGCAAGCGGGCGGTTCGCGAATCACCGGAGGGGAAGTTGTTCTTGTGCTGGGCCTGCTCGCGCTTGTGGGGATGGTCATTGGCGCGGATCATGAGCGGAGACACATTTCGGGGATGGACGATATCGATATTGGCATGGGGGAGGCCTTTGCCAGCAGCATTGATGTGGCGCCGAAAGCGGTCCCGGCAACTGCGCGGGTGACCGTGCGTGGCGGGCGGGGTGATATCAGCGTTCGCGCCTCCGATACACCTGAAATTCGCGTGGCCGGCAAGGTGAACGTTAAGAGCTGGAGCGAAGGCACCGCGAAGAAGCTAAGCAAGCAGGTTTCCGCAGAGATCGTCCAGAATGGCGACGGCTACGAAGTGCGGCCGACCGGGGCGGGAAACTCGCGGGTCAGCGTGGATATGGACATCACCTTGCCGAAGAGGGCTTTGCTGACTGTTCACAGCGACAAGGGTGATGTGAGCGTTTCGGACATAGCTTCGCAGGTCAACATCGACGCCGGCAATGGCGACATCGATGTGCGCGGCACAGGTGGAGACGTGAGCTTGGACATGCGCCACGGCGACGCCAAGATTTCAGACACCAAGGGCGATGTGAAGGTTTCCGGACACGGCGGAAGCGTAGAAGTGGAAAACGCGAGCGGCAGTTTCACGATTAACGGAGAATTTGTCGGTCCGATTCGGGCGGACAAAGTGGTCAAGGGTGTACGCTTCGTGTCGCACCGGACGGATCTGACGCTGACGCAGCTGTCTGGCCATATGGAAGCGGGGTCCGGAAATCTGGATGTCGTCGATGCACCGGGCAACCTGATTGCGCGAACGCGCGACGAGGATATCACCATCGAAAACGCCGGCGGCAAAGTGACGATCGACAACCGCAACGGTAACATTCAGGTGCGCTTCTCTTCGCCGCCGAAAGAGGACATCGAAATCACGAACGCATCCGCGCCGATTACCTTAACTTTGCCGGAGTCCTCCAGTTTTGAGATTCTGGCGGACTGCCATTCAGGTGATATCGACTCCGAATTCGAGTCCGATACGTTGAAGAAGACTTCGACGGATTCCGGCGACTCGCATCTGGAAGGCAAGTACGGGCGTGGGCGTGGACCGAAGATCATCCTGAAGACGAGCTACGGCTCGATTTCAATCCACAAGACCAGTTGAGCTCCGCCGCATTCGATGAGGGTCTGATAAGATTTGGTGCCTCTTGAAGATGCGATATGCGGTCCCGATCACCCGCTTTCTGGCTCTGTTAATCGTTCTGCCCGCATTGGCGCAAAACCGGCCGGCAATTTCGCCGGTGCACGAGCAGTTTCTTCAGAAACTCGTCGACGCAACCGTCGAGCGTACGCACCCTATCGTTCGTTACGATCCCGCTTACGTCCGCATTCCCTACCCGAACGGGGACGTCCCCTCCGGAACCGGCGTTTGCACCGATGAAGTCATTCGCTCATACCGCGCAGTTGGCATCGATCTACAAAAGGAAGTTCACGAGGATATGCTGCACAATTTCTCAGCCTATCCCAATCAGCGCCGATGGCTCCTTGCACATACCGACACCAATATCGATCACCGTCGCGTTCCCAATTTGATGGCTTTCTTCACGCGTAAGGGAGAACAGCTTCCCGCTAGTGAGCGCAGCGAGGACTACTCCCCTGGGGATCTAGTAACTTGGGATCTTGGCGGGAACGTGCCCCACATCGGCATTGTGGTGGATCGCAAATCAGCGCGAACGGGACGCTACTTGATTGTCCACAACATAGGGCGCGGCCCACAGATGGAAGATGTCTTGTTCAACTGGAGGATCACGGGCCATTACCGCTACTTCGGGCCGTCTCGCTGAGCGTCAGCTTTGCCGATCAGTCGACTTCCATTCAGCGTGTCACTGGATTCAGCCCGACCGCCACGTACCTTTTCTCTGAAGCAGTTACCTGAAACATTTGACGAGCCTCGAATCCAGCCATACGCGCCATCAGTGCGTCGGGCATCTGGCGAATGCGCGTGTTGAAAAGATTGATGGCGTCGTTGTAGAACTCGCGGCGATCGGCGATTTGATTCTCGAGGGCCGTTATACGCTCTTGGAGCTCGAGGAACGTCGCGCTGGCTTTGAGATCAGGGTAATTCTCGGCGGTGGCGAAGAGCCGCTGAACAGAGGCGCTCAAAGTACTGCTGAGCTGCGCTTTCTGGTTTACGGTGACTGCGGCTGCGTATTTGGCCCTGGCCTCGGTCAACTGCTGCAGAGTCTCACGCTCATATTGCATGTAGCCCTTGCAAACATCCGCCAGGCGAGGCAGCTCATCGTACCTTTGCTTGAGCAGAACGTCGATGTTGGCCCAGGCCTTGTCGATGTCATTTCGCAGCGCGACGAGACCGTTATAGAGCGTGCCGAGATAAATCGTCAGCCCCGCTGCTACGAACACGAGCACAAAAAAAGGGATCACACCCATGCCAGCTCCTGTGCGTTGCTACAACCATCCCCAATAAACCAAAAGAAAATAGATGCACACTAACGTGAAGACTGGACCGCCCCAGATGTAGAGCATGGACTTCCAGGCCAGCGCTTGCACGACCTCGCGCTGGCTTTGCGAGGAAATCGTGAAGGGATCACCGCGCTCCCCTTTGCCAACGGCCACGTGAGGGTGCAGGTCGAAAGCGTTCTGGGCTGGTGCGTCTGTTGCGTTGCTCTGTTTTTCCGCATTCGCCCCCGAAGTCGCGGCAGGCGCATCTGGCGCGATCTGAGTGGATAGCCTGAGGCCACTTGAATTCACCAGGCCTCCGACATTGGGCGCCGTCTGCGAAGATTCGGTTTGCACCGACACCGGAAGAGGCGCGCCGATTCGATTCAACTCCTCTACGACGCGATCGGGTAGCACAATCGGCGCCCCGGTCGAGGAGGTCCTTGCTTCGATTCGCACATCTTTCTCCCCTGGCATTCGAGTGAGCACTTCCTCCATCGCCTTCATCGCGACGCAAGATCCGGGCTCTCCGAAGTTAAGTCTGAAGTTAAGCGAGCGGCTGAAGCCGGAGCCCAAGGAAACGTGCGTACTGGTTGCGTGCGGCGTCGGTGTCCAAGACGTCTGGCCAGGATTCTCGCCCAGGGTGCCGTAGACAAAGAGAGGATACCCAGGCTTTATGATTCGCTCTTCCAATCGTATTTTGTCGCCGGAGAGCAGCCCGCGCAGGGCCACAAATTTCCGGATATTTTCGGGAATGATGCTGCCTTTGCCAAAGCGCGATGTCTGCACTTCATCCGTAAAGTTGCGATGCACGTCGAGCTCCGCGCCCTGCGGATTGATCAACACTTTTCCGGTGCTGTCGTCGAGAAAAAAAGGAACACACAAGCTCTCGTCCAACACCTGCTCCCATTTGTGGTCGTTTCCTGACTCCACCCATTGCCAAGCCTTCACCCGATAGTAGTAACAAGGGTCGCCAGTAATGGCCGAGGAGATGGTTTGCGGTCCTGTGGGCATGCCGTTCACTTCGACCAAGCCCATCGACGCGCTGCGAATTTTTGAAAAGGGAGTATCCAGGATCAACCGCTTGTACTGCAGCATGCGGAATCCCCGCAAAAACGAGGCGACTCCTCCGGCAACGCCAACCAGCGCCACCAACACGGGCCAGAAACCGTCGGAGCCGGAGTAGAAAAGAGAGTATGCGGTATGGGCGCACAACGGGGCTGACCTCCTGTACTACGAACTGACTCATTCCCTCTATTCTAGGCGTTGAAAAACACAGACAGGTCAGCGGTTGGCCTGCGATTTCCAATTGCGCACCCCTGTGTGGGGCGCAAGTCAGTTCGCTATCGTTCGGCGACGCGCTCGAGGTCTTCGTAAAACGTTGGATACGACACGGCGGCGCACTCAGCGTCGCGGATTAGTGTGGCGCCGTCCGCTCCGAGGGCCGCTACGGCGAAGGCCATGGCGATGCGGTGGTCGCCGTGGGGCTCAATTTCCGCGCCGCGCAATTTTCCGGCTGCGCGGCCCTCGACGCGCAGGCCGTCTGGACGTTCTTCGACGGTGGCGCCCATGCGGCGCAAATTTTCGGCCAGCGCAGCGATGCGGTCGCTCTCTTTCACGCGCAACTCCGCGGCGTCACGAATCTCGATTCCCAGCTCCGTGTACGGGCCGAGCGCGGCAAGCATGGGTAATTCGTCGATGACCAGAGGAATCTGGTCGCCGGCAATAACGCCGCCCTTAAGCGACGCGCCTTTTACCGCCAAGTCACCGACGATCTCTCCGTGGGCGCTGCGCACGGATAGCATTTGGAGCGAGGCGCCCATAGAGGCAAATACATCAAGAATTGCGGTACGCGTGGGATTCAGACCGACATTGTGAATCAGCAGGTTCGAGTCTGGGAAGAGGGATGCGGCGGCGATGAAAAAGACCGCTGAGGAGAGATCTCCGGGGACGTCTAGAGAGCGCGACTTCAATTTCGCGGCGCCATTTCCTGCGGGCAGTCCTTGGACGCGAATGGTCTTGCCGTTTTTTTCGATGGGCGCACCAAATTCCTCGAGTGCCAGCTCGGTATGATCGCGCGTGCGGGCGGGCTCGGTGACGACGGTCTCGCCCTCGGCAAATAATCCGGCGAGGAGCACCGCTGATTTCACCTGGGCACTGGCCATGGGCATCTTGAAATCGATCGCGTGCAGACGGCCGCCGCGGATTTCGAGCGGCGCAAAATTGTCGTCGCGCGCGCGGATGTCGGCGCCCATTTGGCGGAGAGGAGCGACCACGCGCTTCATGGGGCGCTTTTGCAGCGATGCATCGCCGGTTAATTGCGACGTAAATTGCTGGCCGGCAAGAATGCCTGCGAGCAAGCGCATCGTGGTGCCGGAGTTGCCGGCGTCGAGAGCGCGGCGTGTACCCTTCAGCCCGCGCAATCCACGTCCGGTGATACGCACCGTGTCTTTGTCGAGCTTCACTTCGGCGCCCAGCGCCTTCATACAATCGAGCGTGCTGTGGCAATCGGCGGCGGCGGCAAAATGGCGCAGCTCGCTCGCGCCCTCGGCTAGCGCGGCAATCATGGCGTAGCGGTGAGAGATGGATTTGTCGCCGGGAGGCTCGACGCCGCCGGTCAGCTGCTTTGCAGAGTGAATGGTGCGCTTTTTCACGCCGTGATTTTAGCATGGGGCATGAGACGCAAGAATTTCAGCACGGAGGTCACAGAGTGGGCGGAGTTCGGAACGGAGGGAGCCTGTCCGTTTGTACAGTTTCGGCGCCGCTACAGCGCGCTAGAGGTTGCAATCTTTTGCTGGGCGCGTACGTATTATCTAGTGCAGGAGAAAGTCTAATGTCAGCACGCAGTTCGGCCCTTCAAATTGCGGCGAAAGCCGGAATGCTTCTTGGCGCGTTTTTCGTATTCACCATTTTGCTGGCGGCTTTGCCGGCACACCGCGCGCCGGCGCAGCAGGCGTCCGCGCAAGAATCAGCCGCACAGGCACCAGATGGCGATCGCAGCAGCATGCCGGGCATGGACATGAGCGACGAGCATGCGAATGAGAAGGCCGCGGTGCACGACATGACACCGGGCCATCATGACGCGCACAGCCAGCACATGACCATGACGGCAATGCGCGCGCAGACTCCGGAGGACGTACAACGCGCGAATGAAGTTGTGGCGCAGCTTCGCTCCGGTATCGAGAAGTATCGCGATTATCAGGTGGCATTAGACGATGGCTTCAAGATTTTTTTGCCGAATATTCCCCAACCGGAATATCACTTCACAAGCTATCGCAACGGGTTTCTGGAAGCTTTTACGTTTGATCCGGGGCGGCCGACATCGCTGTTGTACCGGAAGACTTCGACGGGGTACGAGCTGGTGGGCGCGATGTACACGATGCCAAAGCGGGCTAGCGAGGAACAGCTTAACGCGCGCGTGCCGCTGAGCGTTGCGATGTGGCACCTACATACGAATCTGTGCATGCCGCCACGCGCGCAACTGCGCAATGCAGACTGGACCAAATTTGGCCTGAAAGGCTCGATCACCACGCAAGACGCATGCGACGCTGCCGGCGGGCGCTTCCGGCCGTCGATCTTCGGGTGGATGGTGCATGTCTATCCCTACGAGGATTCGCTCGACAAAGTCTTCGCGATGCATCATCACATGGATTAGTGCTGGTCATAGAATGTGAAACGCACGCACAACCAAGACTTGCTGCCCCACGAATATTTCACACCCAGACTGGCCAATAGACAAATCTTCTGAACTAAGCGATCTAACCGAATTACTCCCGGCGCGCCGTGCGATGCGGGTCGATCCGCTGGTTGCGCTTCGCTACGAATAGGTTCGAGGTGCGACGCGCTCAAGGAAGGGTGAACGCCACCAGCGTGTCGCTCAACTTCTCTTCGGTAATCTTTGGATGTCCTCCCGCGGCGATTACCAGATATTGCTTTTCGTTGCTTCCGAGCCGGTAGGTCATCGGAGTGGCATTGCCACTGGCCGGGAGCTGCCCCTTCCAAAGTTCTTTTCCAGTCTCGACGTCGAAAGCGCGGATGTAGGAATCGGCTGTGCCGGCGACGAAGACCACGCCGCCCGCGGTGACGATGGGGCCGCCGAGACTGATCGATCCCGGGGGAATCTGCTGTTGGTGCGCGCCGCCAAAATTCTGCATCGAGCCGAGTGGTACTTGCCAGCGAATTTTCCCTTCCGTCATGTCGATTGCCGTGAGCAGTCCCCAGGGCGGCGCGCTGCACGGCAAATCCGAAGGCGATTGCAGGAAGCGCCGATACAAACCGTATGGCGCGCCGACCTGGTCACCATAATCGCCGTCTTCAGTGTGTGAGCCGCGCTGGTCATACTTGGCGCGTGGAATCAAGCGTGCAAGCGCAACGATATTGTTTGTATTAGTAACCAGCAAACTGTGCCGCGGGTCGAACGCATAGCCGCTCCAGGTCATGCCGCCGATGTTGCCAGGGACCATCAATGTTCCTTTAACACTGGGCGGCGTGAAAATTCCTTCGTTCCGCAACTGCGCGATTGTCTTGCGACAAGCCTCGCGATCTTCCGGCGTTGGTCCCCAAGCCTCCTCGGTGGAAAGCGTCTGCGCGGCCAGCGGCGGTGGAGCGACCGGAAACGGCTGGGTTGGCGAAGTCACTTCGCCGGGGACGTCGCTTTGCGGTACGGCGCGCTCTTCGACGGGAAACACCGGCTTGCCCGTGTCGCGGTTCAGTACATAGAGCAGGCCGGACTTGTTGCCCTGAATGACGACCTCGACATCCTTTCCATCATGGCGCAAGGTGGTAAGCAAAGGCGGCGGCGCGCTATCAAAATCCCACAAATCGTGATGCACGAGCTGAAATCCCCAGGCAACTTCGCCGGTTTTTGCACGCAGTGCCACGACGGAATTGGCCCACTTATCGTCGCCGGGCCGCAGGCCCCCGTAATAGTCGGGGCTGGCGCTGCCGGTAGGAACAAAGATCAAATCTCGCTCAGGGTCGATCGCCATAATCGACCATGCATTGCCGGCGCCGCTGCGAAATGTTTTTGCACTCGCGCTTGCCGCTGTGGCGGGCTGGTCTGGTGCAATCGGGTCCCAGCTCCAGCGCAGTGTGCCGGTGCGCGCGTCATAGGCGCGCACGACGCCACGCGCCATGTCGACGCGGTGATTGTCATCAATCGCGGAGCCGACGATCACCAGGTCATCGATCACTGTGGGAGGTGAAGTCATGTGGTACCAGCCGCCATGATAGCCAGCGACATCGCGCAAATTAACCTGGCCACCTTTGCCAAAGTCCGCGCACGGCGAGCCGTTCGCCGCATCGACGGCGACCAGTCGCGCGTCTTGCGTGGACTCGAAGATTCTCCGGCGACACGGTTGACCGCTCGGCCGCGCAGGATTGAGCCAAGTTGCAGCGCCGCGGTTGACGAGCCCATCGCCGTAGTCGCCGTCCAATTCGATCTTTGGGTCGTAAGCCCAGCGCTGCATTCCCGTTCCCGGATCGAGGGCGATCAGACGATTGAACGGAGTTGTGAGATAGAGTGTGCCGTCAACCAGAAGCGGCGTGGTTTCGAATCCACTGCGCTTTCGGTCACCGCGGCCGTCTGAAATATCACCTGTGTGGAAGGTCCACGCGACCTTCAGCGTGGAAACATTCGCGCGGTTGATTTGCGCCAGCGGTGAATAGCGCGTGCCGCCGGCGTCGTGCCCGTAATAGGCCCACTCGTCATCCAAAGCGCTTCCCGCCCACGCCGTGACCTTCACTGCATCTGCCGTGGAGCGAAACGCGACAGCGAGAACAAACACACACCACATCCAGCTCTTCGCACGCATACGCTTGTTCATCTGGCAGGGACCTCACGTGAAGTGAATCGATGCTCAGGGGAGTACCGTATCATTCTGGGCGCAAGCGGGGAAAAGAAAAACGTCCGCGGACCAAGGGGACAAGACGAAGAACGCGCGCGCAATTAAGGAGTCGTCTGGGAAATTTCTCGAAACGAAAGAACCTGATATGGCATCAACGCTTGCGTGGCCTTTACCCAATTGCTGCTGTATCGGATGCCGCTCCCCCCTCCCGTTTGGGTGAAGGAGCTGTAGCCCAGACTGGCCAATAATTTGCCGGTTGAGTCGAGAGTCTGCGCGACGAAAACCGCTCCGTTAATCACTCCCGAGCCCGCCTTGCTGGAGGTAAACGTACCCTGTCCAATCACGAGGATGACACCGTTCCACGACGCATCCGGATCATAGTCCAATGTACCTGTGACTACGAGAAGTCCGTTACCGGTGCCCTTTCCGTGCAAGTTGAAGTCGCCCTTGACAACGACGACCATGGGATTTGACGCCGACATGGCAGAGGGCAAACTGGTCTGGTCTGCAGGTGTGCCCTGGGGCGGATTGAGCACCAAATCCGCATTTTGGGTGATACCGTTAACGAGATTTTGGAGGCCGATGGGAGTCTGAAGGATCGCCGGGAGGCCAGTCGCCGTCTGAGGCGTCCATGGGGGCAGATAACTCACATTTGGAACCCCTACCGGACTTAGATAATTACCGGACGGCACCGCAGCCCCTGAGACGCTGGGTCCATCGCTAGAATTTGTATATCCGATGGCTGGAACGCCGGATTGTGTCCCCTTGGGTGCATCCATGTCGTTCCCAACAATCTGAAAGTTGCCGGAGCCTCCTCCCCCCCCACTTCCATTTCCATTTCCGTTACCGCCGCTGGGGCCCGTGAAGCTGACACCATTGCCGTCCAGGGTCAGCGCAGAGGGAAAAGTAGCCAAAGCCGCGGCAAAGGCCGAGGGCGTCACGGTGTACTGCACCATGCGCCGGCTGCCGTAAGGAGTCACGGCAAGCGATGTAATTGTAAGTACCTGCGCCGCACTCGGAGGGACGCCATTCTTGCTGTCAAAAACATTCTGGCCATCAAAGAAGAGTGGAGTATTGTCGACAACGCCGTCGGCATCCGAATCAAAATTCAAGGACGCCTCCGTCCGGGGAGTGATGCGGACCCACTTATATAAGGGGCCGGCGATATTTGCGCTGGGCACCGCTGACACAGAGGTTATGAAAGGCTGAACAGCATCGGCCGTCACGAGTTTGTTCCATTCCTGCGTGTACTCGGTATCTGCGTAGGGGTTCGCAGGATCCAGGTTTGTCGGATCCACATTTTCGCCCGCGGACGGATTGGTGAGGTAACAGACCCGGCCAATTGGCATGTTGCCGCCGCCCGGAAAAACGCAATTACTGATGGGATTCGGATTGAAAGGGGAAGGCCACAAACGCCCGCGCGCTTCTTCAAGACCTGCCTTCGCGTCGTAGAACGCATGCATTGCGGACTTGTAATTCCCCCTCAGGGCTGTTTCAGTACCAGCCATCAAGAGCAGCGCTGTGGCCACTGCGCTGATGAGCATCAACGTGAAAAGGGCGATCACCAGGGCTACGCCCTGTTGTGCTTGTTGTCGATTTTTCTGCACTTTCACGGTCTCTTCACTGGTTCGGATTAAAGCGCATCGCCTGGCCGGTTAAGGTAATGGTACGGTATTGATGGGTCTGCGGATCGGGCTGCAGTGAACGCACCATCAGGGAGACGTTCACCTCACGAATATAGGAGGGCTGTTGCAATGCCCCGGGATCGCAGACATAAGAAAAAATCGGAAGGGAGTTGCTGCCGTTCATGACGTTCTCAAGATACGGCACTAACGCTGATCCCGAAGTTTCCGTCACAGGATCCTTGGAAGACTTTCGCACCACGGCCCGCATTAGAGTCGTCGTTTGTAGCAAATAACGTATCCACTGGACACCGCTACCCAAGTCCGCCTCCAGGATCAGATCGTATTGCCCCGGAACCATGCAGGTTCCCCCAACTCCAACTGTACATGGCGTCGTAGGATAGTTTGGTGCCCAAGCGAACGGCAAGGCGTATAAGGTCGGATTTGCGTTTTCCACAGTCGCGCTCAAGGAGCTCATAGGCGGGTAGCCTGCCGAATGCACGTCGCGCACGATTTGATCCAGGGCTACGTTGGCTTGCTGGAAGGCCTCCGTCACCGAGCTCTCGCCCTGGTAGCGCAATTGCGAGCTCATCAAGAGGGAAAATGCAATCCCGGTAACGATTGTGAACAGGATCGTGCCCACCAGCAATTCCACTAGTGAGAACCCTGCGGTGCCGTGCTTCTTTTTCATTTCGATCGCTTCAGTACTCACTTCTGCACTGAACTATCTAACGTTACCGGCAGTAGTAACTGCGCGTTTCCGGAGCCCGGGGCCCGGCGGCAGCCGATAATGATGCGCTTGCTCACGACGATTCCGTTGCTAATCTGGGGAAATACCGCCCAGCGCAATTCAAAGCTCGAACCCGTTGGATCGTTTGGATCCGTATAAAATGTGTAGAATCCTGGCGGAGGAAGGAACGCGCTGAAGTGAATCTCCACGTACTCCCCGTTCATCACCGCTTTGGCACCAGGCGCGCCTGCGCCACCCAGACTGATGGTCCGGCCATCCTGATCCTGAAAGGTGTCTACGTTGAGCGGCTGGCTCAACATCTGATCCAATTCGCGCTGGCACGCTACAGTGGCCATGGTATCCAAGCGGTTACCGACGCTGGACTGCAAGCTTGCGGGCACTAGTTGCACCACGGAAACAATTCCGACCATCAAAATGGCACTGGCCAGGATCATTTCCAGCACGGAAAAGCCGCTCTGCTCCCGCTCCCTCATTGCAAAATCGCGATTCGCCTTCGCTAAGCGTATCCTTGCTCCTGCTCTCACATCCACGTCCATGGGCCGCCTGCGGGGGCCTTCCAAAGCTTGGTCTGCCCCATGGGAATGACGGTGACTGCTCGACACCCGTATTGCGTTTGGTTCGTATATCCCAGGGCTAGGAAATAAGCCCCTGTCGCGCTACCGGGGGGATAGTTCACCGTACCGCGGTAGTCGAACATGATGGTGCCCGCAAAATCCTGCAGGCTGGCAATCCCGATGCTCGCCTTATCGGGAGTCAGGGACTGACCGTTTGCGATCTGCATGTCACTCGGTAGCATGAGCATCGGATCGCCTGTGTCCAGCGCACCATCACCTTTCAAATCGATAAAAAAGACCGTATTCCCGCTTTGCACCGTTTGAAGCATGCTCACGCTAGTGTTGCGCCGTATCGCGGTATATCGCGCGAGCTCGACGAAATTTGCGGTTTGCTGCACCATGCTGTTGAGACGATAGTTCTGAATCGCGCCAACCAGCACCGGTAAGGCCACACTCACCATAATCAATCCGATGGCGAGCGTCATTACCATCTCAACTAACGTTAAGCCCAGCTCGTTGCGGCGAAAGGATTCGCGCCGTGAATTCATGGATGACCCCGAACACTCATTCCGATTCGGCACACGGGAAAGTAGGGTATTATCCTAAGCGATTAAGCATAAAGCAACTCCCCTCTAGCACTGGTAGTCTCAGGACTATCGATTGGTACTCGTTGGACTTCGAACCGGCCGCACCGCTCGTCTTCAATTGCGCGCAAACAGCTGCTCAGCAACGCTTTAGCCTTGAGCATCGCATTGGATATGGCGTTCGCTGCTGGGGAGCAAGACTTCCGCACCCCAGAGTATTGACGCCCGGTCTGTGTCCCAACTGATTCGGTTCATGCGTCCAATTTGCCACCAGTGCCTGCCCCAAGTATCATTAACGATTCATGCCGCCAGCCGCGCCCCATCTGTCCGCACGAATCCTCCGAGTCCTCTGCTTCGCGTTAACAATTGCAGTTTTTCCGGTCGTCGCCTCGGCGCAATCCAATGAGATGCTTCGGCTCGACCAAGTTCAGGCTGGCATGCAAGGCTACGCGTACACGATCTTCGCCGGCGACCAAGTTGAAAAGTTCGAGCTCGAAGTAATTGGAGTGATGCCCAACTTCCTCGGGCCTCGCCAATCGATCATCCTCGTTCAACTCAAAGGCTCCAAAGTCGAGCGCACCGGCGTCGTCGCAGGCATGAGCGGCAGCCCCGTCTACCTCGACGGCAAGCTCGCGGGCGCCCTTTCGCTTAAGCTTGGCATCTTCACCAAGGATCCCATCGCGGGCGTGACGCCCATCGAAGACGTCGTCCGCCCGTCCGGGCAAAGCGGCGCGCAATTTCCACTGCCAATCGACACTTCGGCTGTACAAAAAACCGCTACCTCCTTTTCCCTCCCGACTGGGTCTACCCTCACACCCATCGAGACTCCGCTCGTCTTCTCCGGCTTTCAGTCCGCCACACTGCAGCAATTCGCGCCGCAAATCCAAAGCTACGGATTTGTCGCGGCGCAAGGGGGCACCTCCGCTCCCCGCACAGATGACACGCATCTCGTACCGGGCGACATGGCGGGAATGGTTCTTGTGCAAGGCGACGCCTCCATCTACTCCGCCTGCACCGTCACAGCCGTGCAAGCGGACCGCGTTTTTCTCTGCGGTCATCCCTTTCTTAATCTCGGCGACGTCCAACTACCCATGGCTCGAAGCCGCGTTCTGACTACGCTCTCTTCCGATCTCGAGTCCACGAAAATTGTGAATGTAGGCGGCTCCATCGGAACCATTACCGGCGACCACCTCACTGCCGTCACCGGAAAGCTTGGCACACCGCCACCGATGATCCCGCTTGATCTCACCGTCGCCACGTCCATCGGCCAGAAGAAATTGCACTTCGACGTGGTTAATCATCCCAAGCTCACTCCCCTGCTGGTGGCCATCACGGCATTCAACGGTCTGACGCAAAACGCCATGTACGGAGAAGGCACGACACTCCACCTCACTGGTGAGATTCGTCTCCGCGGCCACACACCGGTACAAATCGAGAATACCTACGCTCCCGGTGATGCCCTCATCCCCGACGGCCTACCCATCGCAGTCAGTGTGCAGACTATCTTCGCGCGTTTATTTGTAAACACCTTCGAGGTTCCTGAGGTCGAGCGAATCGCTCTCCACGTCGAAAGTGTTCCCGGCCGGCAATCCTTCACCATCGACAGCGCCTGGCTGGAAAAAGGCGAAGCTGCTCCCGGCGAAACCTTGCGCGTCCGCATCCTCCTGCATCCGTATCGTGGCGCGGCCCGTGTTGAAGAAACGACCGTCCGAGTCCCCGACCAAATCGCGCGCGGCGCCACCCTGCGCATCCTCGTTACTGACGGCGATACGCTCAACCGCGCTTCGCGCGGCTTCGCATTCGGCGGCTCCAGCGGACCCTCCGGACTCGATCAGCTGATCGCCGTCCTCAACCGCGAGCGCCGCAACGATCGCCTTTACGTCGGACTGTTTATGCCCTCGCCCACCATCCTTTGGGAAGACAAAGAGCTCCCTAACGCTCCCCTCTCGCAAATCAATGTAATCGACGGTCGCCCGGCTCCGGGTAGCGTCCAAGTGCTTCGCGAATCCCTCACCAGCGAATCTTCCATCCCGCTGGGCGGACCGGTGTCCGGCATAATCTCCTTGAACCTCCAAATCCGATAAGCGCCCCAATGGCATTCACGATCCAGAACACGCGATGTTGTCATCCTGAGCGAATCCGTGAAGGATGCGCGAAACACCTCACTGTCATCGCCACTCGAATGCAAATCCTCGTGCGTGTCGCTTACCTCATTGCCTTCCTCTACCTTATTTACCTCCCTTCCGCGTTCGCCGAGCACACGCGCACCTGGCGGCAAGCCACCTACGAGGATTTTCTTAAGGGAACTCCCCACGGTGTGGCCGTTCGCAGCGACGGTCGCCTCGAACTCGCGCCAAAGTTCACGCTGATCGCCGACGCGGACGCCTCTTATCTTTGGTCTCTGCGCGTCGATCCACGAGGCGCCCTATACGCAGCGGGCGGTTCCCCCGCAAAAGTCT
>WNFS01002167.1_pt1 | contig 18871 bp, 20 predicted proteins | sample 5400141 | NCBI WGS metagenome assembly WNFS01 (sample SAMN13153358, study PRJNA577476) | soil metagenome | isolation source: 60 cm saprolite under Madrone tree | place: USA:California | collected 2016-06-14
GGCGGTGGCGCAATGCACGAATGCGGCCCTGGCGTTGCTGAAGGAAAGCGGCGCGGAAATCAGCGACGTCAAAGTATCCAATTTTCGGGAGCGGGAGACCCTGTTTCCGATCCTGCTTTCGTCGGAATTGATCGCAACCCTGGGCCGGGAGCGGTTCGAAGCGGGCCGGCATCTGATGGATCCGGTTGTCGCCGCCCGGGCCGCCAGAGGCTTGCAAGTCGCGGCCTCCGACTATGTCGGGAAGTTGCGGCGCCATAAGGAGTTGAAGCGGACCGCATTCGCCGAGATGAGCGGGCTGGACGCCTGGGTCACGCCTACCGCGGCGCTCCTGCCGATTCCCATAAGTGAATTCGCTGGGGTCGACCGCGGCCTGCAGATGACGGCCGCAATGTCGCGGAATAGCCAGCCCATGAACATGTTCGGCCAATGCGGCACCACGACGCCGATCCATGCCCTGGGCGCGCCCCTCCCCGTAGGGCTTCAGCTGTCATGTCGTCCTTTCGAAGAGGATGCCACACTTGCCATCGCTCTGGCGTTCGAGGAGCGCATGGGCGTGCCAGCGGCGCCCGATTTGTCGGGATTCCTCTAGCGGACGGTTGCTTGGCGAACCGGTAAGCGGGATCGCACATCCGCTCCCCTTTGCGATCTGCAGTCAGGAGCGACGGCAATGCCCAGGACCGTTCGCATACCAGTCGAACCGGCTAGCCACGAAGAGTTCGCGCCCTTCGGCCAACTCATCAGCGAGCAGGATGCGGCGCCCGCGTTTCATGGCGACGGGCTTCGGTCTTGGCAATTGGCCAATGACGTCGACGGCACGACCGAACTCATGTTCATTCGCTACGAATACAAGCCGATGATCTTCTCGACCATCGAGCGGCACTTCAATGAGACACAATGCTTCATCCCGCTCGCGGGCGCCGCCATGGTGATGGTCGTTGCCCCGCGGACGGACGAAACCGACCGGTCGGTGCTGCCGGGGCCGGAGTCCCTGCGCGCCTTCCTGGTCGAGGGCTCGTCCGGTGTGCTGCTGTGGAAAGGCGTCTGGCATGCTCTCAATCGCTTCCCGGTCCAGCCGCCTGGTGCAGGATTCGCTTTGTTGACGGCGACTGAAACGCAGAGCGAACTGGAGCGGCAGTTGGCAAATTCTAGCGCGGGTGAAGGAACTGCTGGACATCGTCGGCATAGCGCCATCGTCCGTCGATCGCTACCCATCAGATTTTTCCGGCGGGCAGCGCCAACGGATCTGCATTGCCCGCGCCCTGGCTGCTGAGCCCGCTGTACTCATTGCAGATGAAGCCGTCAGCGCACTCGACGTGTCGATCCGGGCCCAGATACTCAATCTCCTCCTCGACCTGCGCGACAGGCTTGGGCTGTCGATGATTTTTATCGGCCACGACCTGCTCGTCGTCAGCTTTGTAGCCGACTCCGTCGCGGTGATGCTCGGCGGCCAGATCATCGAGGTCTTGCCAAAGTTGACGACCCCCGCCGTCGGCATTCATCCCTATACTCAGGAACTCCTCGCGGCGGCGCCAACCCTGTCGGACCCGCCACCGGAACCTGCGGGGGCGCCCGAGCCGGCCAGTACCGCGGAACCACCCGTCGTTAGCTGCCCCTACTGGCTGCGCTGCCCCATCCGATCGAATGAGCGATGCGGTCGAGAATATCCGCAGTTGCGGGCGCTGGGATCAGGGCATTGGGTGGCGTCTTTCTGCGATCTGCCGAGCGGCCGGGCGTCGGCGCGAGATCGGATGCAGGTTGCCCCCGACCCGGCACAGACTCTGAACAGCGAGGCCATCCGATGACGAAGTCAGGCAGGGGCGTGTTGCTCATCATCACCGATGCGGCGCCCGAATTCGAGGCGGAATTTAACGAATGGTATGACCGAGAACATTTGAAGGACCGTGTTGGAACACCCGGCTTCCTGTCGGCGCGCCGCTATACCGCAAGCGAAGGAAAACCGAGGTATCTCGCCGTCTACGAAACGGAAACCATGGCCGTCTTCGACAGTGCCGCTTACAAGCACAAGCTGGCCCATCAAACCGACTGGTCCAAGCGCATCCTCAAGCAGTTTCGCAACCCGCACCGCGCGATCGCCCAGATCCGCGCCAGCCAGGGGTTCGGCGTCGGCGGTGTAGCAAGCGTGGCGAAGCTCGTCGGATCGGCACCTGATCGCACGGACAATCTGCGCAAGAAGCTGGCTGAGTCCGTGATCCCGCAGCTTGCGGGCCGGCGCGGCATCGTCGCCGCGCACTTGCTGGAGAGCGACCCGCGATTGTCCCAGCCGGTTCCCGAGTATCCCCGTGATTCCGAAGCTCTCGCCGCTCCTGACGACTGGTTCCTCCTGACCGAGGCCTCGGATGCGGCCGACCTCGCGATCGCCGATCCCAGCCGAGCGGCCGCAGCGCAGGGCATTCAGCTTCAGATGCTCGGTGTCTTTCGATTGATGATGGAGGTCTCACGAGCTGACCTGACGTGATCGCAGCGCCTTGCAGCCCCGCCTGCTCCATCCGCGGTGGGCGTGCTGCGGAAGCGATCCGGAGGGCTTCGCCATGAAGAGCAGTCCGCTGAACGAAGGTTGACATGAGTCTCGCCACGGTTCCCGACCGCAGGCCGGTTGTAACAGATGGAAAGCCGAGCGCACGCCGCTTCCTTGACCGCGTCTGTCTGATTACCGGCGCCGGTGCCGGCATCGGCCGCGCGACGGCACTGCGTCTGGCCGCCGAGGGTGCCGTCATCATCGCGTCGGATATCGACCTGCAGGGGGCCGGCCTGGCGCTGGCACTCGACGTTCGCTCGGCGGAATCTGTCGGGCAGGCGGTGCGCGAGGCCGAAGCACGGTTCGCCGCACTCGATGTGCTCGTCAACAACGCAGGCATCGAGATCTTGGGCAACGTCGCGCAGACCGATCCCGTGGCCTGGGACGAGGTGATGTCCGTCAATCTGCGCGGCACCTATCTCGTTTCACGCGCCCTGCTGCCTATGTTGCTGCGCCTGCCGGCGAGTGCGGCAGCGCAATTGTCAACAACGCGTCGCTCATGGGGCTCGTGTCGAGCCCCGGGCTGGCTGCCTATTGTGCGGCCAAGGCGGGGGTCATTTCACTAACCCGTAGCATGGCGCTCGACCATGCCGAGCAAGGCCTACGGGTGAATTGCGTTTGTCCCGGCATTATCCACACCGAGATGCTGGAACGCCGCTTCGCCCTCGAACCGGATCGCGCCACCGCCTATCGTCGAATGCTGCAGCGCCCGCCTGTGCGCTATTTCGGCCGACCGGAGGATGTGGCGGCGATGATCGCCTATCTCGCCTCCGACGAGGCGCGTTTTGTCACCGGCTCTGCCCATGTCATCGACGGCGGGGTCGGCGCCGCGTGATCCGCCGCATTGCCGCCGAGAATTCGCGAATTCGCTGCGCGTGATCGACCTCAAGCGGCGAGGCGATCAGAGCGTTTATGCAGTTCGTCCCGTCGGACAGGCTCACGTTCCTCCTCCTCAACATCTTTCGGACTGGCTTCCGCCTGCCGTGGTCATTTGAGCAACGCCCCCAGATCGACCGGCAGCACGACGCCGGTGATGTATCTCGCCTCGTCGGAGGCCAGGAACAGCGCCGCGTTGGCAACGTCGATAGGCTCGAGCCAGGGCACGGGAAGCGTGTTCCAGCCAAGATAATGTTGCTTGGCTTCCTCCTGCGTCGCGCCGGGGTGTCCACATAAGTGATCCAGATAGGCCTGGTTCATGACCATGTCAGTCCGCACGACCGTGGGATCGACCGAATTGACCCGGATCATGGACGGGGCTAGCTCGAGGGCAAAGGCGCGCATCAATCCAAGCACGCCATGCTTAGCCGCCGTGTAGTGGGCGAATTGCCGGTTGGCTCGATGACTGAGAACGGATCCGATGAAGACCATGGCGCCTGACTTCTTTTCCATCATGGCTGGAGCCACCACTTTGGCTGTCCGCCATACGCCGGTGAGATTGACGTCCAGCATGCGCTGCCATTCGTCTTCGCCCAGCTCCCATGCACGGCCCCAGGAATCGATGCCTGCGGCAGCCACGAGGAGGTCGATGCCGCCCCAGGCCGACATCAGCCCGTCGACGGCTTGCATCAGGCTCGCCTGATCGCAGACATCGGCGGTGTACGCGATAGCGCGCCGTCCAAGCTTCTCGACGGCCGCTCTCGCCTCCTCCAGTTGGCCCGGGCGGGCGCCGGGATAGGGTACCGTCGCTACGTCCCGGGCAATATCGACGAGGGCGACGTCAGCGCCCTCCTCGGCGAAGCGAACTGCGCAGGCGCGCCCGATGCCCCTCGCTGCACCGGTGATGAGTGCTCGTTTGCCGCTAAGCCTGGCGGTCATGCGGGCTCCCGCGGCGGAAGAGGGCGCCAGCCATAGGGCTCGACGATCTCCGAGGTATGCTTGTGGTAGATCTTGCCTTCGTCATTAACCCAATAGATGTCGACCCCGAACTCGGAGTAGCGCTTGCCGTCGGATTTCTTGATATAGCTGGCGGTCGTTTCGCTGACGATGATATCGCCAGTGGCGGCTCGGAAGGTTCGGGTGATTTCGTACTCACGGAGCGAATTGAACCACTCGGCAGGATGGGCGTGGACCTCTTCGGGCAGGAGTACCCGGCTGCCAAAAATGGTGATGGCATTCTCGGCATAGAGCGCCGACACGCCCGCTGCGTCGTTTGCGCGATACAGGCGCTCGACATTCTTGACCCAGGCTTCTGGATTCTTCACTGCCATGGTTGCATTCCCTGAACGTATTCGGCGGGTTGGGTGCCTCACTTGTGCGCTTCACGCCCCCCACAGTTTAATCCACCCACCACTAGAAGCTCGCTCAAATTGTCATTGAGGACCTCGCTGCTGCCCCAGATGACCGCCGCACCCGCCGCAGGCTCTCCTGGCGTGCGATGAGAGAGGGATTGCTTACTTGCCCTGTCCGTCACCAGGAGCTTGACCGTGGGCGCTAACGAAAAGGCGGTTCATCGAAACTACGCAGCTTGCGGGAGTGCAGCGTGCCCAACTGGCCGCGTAAAACGTCCAACGCGACGAGGCCAATCTTCAAGTGCTCGCCAACGGCACGCTGATAAAATGCGCTGGCGGCGCCGGGCAGCTTGATCTCACCGTGTAACGGCTTGTCGGAGACACAAAGTAGCGTGCCATACGGCACTCGGAGCCGGTAGCCCTGTGCCGCGAGCGTGCCGCTCTCCATGTCGACCGCGATCGCCCGTGACAGGTTGATCCGCCGCCGCTCCTGAGACCAGCGTAGCTCCCAATTGCGGTCGTCATAGGTGACGACCGTCCCGGTGCGTAGCCTCCGTTTCAGTGCGTCGCCCCGTTCGCCAGTCACACGCGCCGCGGCCTCCTGTAACGCCAACTGCACCTCGGCGAGCGCAGGGATCGGCACCTCGGGCGGCACCAAGTTGTCGAGGATGCGGTCGCGCCGCAGGTAGCCGTGGGCGAGAACGTAGTCGCCTATCGTCTGCGACTGCCGCAGGCCGCCGCAGTGGCCGACCATGAGCCAGCAATGGGGGCGCAGGACCGCGAGGTGGTCGGTAATGTTCTTGGCGTTGGCCGGACCCACACCGATGTTAACGATGCTAACGCCATCCCCGCCGTCGCTGCGGAGCAAGTTGTACGCAGGCATCTGGAAGCGGTGCCACGGCGAGGCCGCGACTAATACCTCCGCCACCGCAGCGTCAGCGCCACGGCCGATGCTACCACCGCCTGGCAATACCAGCTGTTGGTAAGGGCTGGCAGGCGTCACCAGCTCGTCTAGCGCCCACCGGACAAATTGGTCAACATAGTGCTGGTAGTTGGTCAGCAGGATCCACGGCTGGATCGCCCGCCAGTCGGTCCCGGTGTAGTGCACGAGCCGCCGCAAGGAATAGTCGACGCGCGCGGCGTCGAACAATGCCAGCGGGCGCGGCCGTCCCGCCTCGAACACCCAGGCACCGTCTGCTACCTCGTCGCCCACGGCCGAGAGGATCGGCGCTGGGAAATAACGCGCCAGTTCGGCTGCCGAGACATCGCCGTGGACGAGTTCGTCACCCTTCTCGAATACATACGGGTAGGGGATCTCCTGGTCGCCGACTCCGATCTCGATCGTCGCGCCGTATTCATCGACCAATGGCCGGAGCTGCTCCAACAAGTAACGCCGGAAGAAGGCGGGTTGCGTCACGGTCGTCGCGTAGGTGCCAGGCAACTGGAACTTTGCCCAGGCACGCCAAGTGAAGGGTCGCGGCCCGAGCGGATCCCAAATCAGTCGCAACTCGGGATAGCGGAACCGACTCCGCTCGTCCGGGCTTGGCGGGCTGCGTTTGGCAACGAAGCGATCCAGCGCCAGGCGCAATGCTCCCATTGCCGTGGCGTGCAGAGCCGCTAAGCCCTCCACTGCCTGCTCGGGGCTGACAGCGCGGTTGAGTTTGCTCGACATAGTCTACAATTCATCCCGTCGGGCATTGGCCTGGTAGGCTGGCCACCGACACCCACTCTTCAGTCTATGCGTATGCTCGCCAATCTCCGGTGCTGCTGCAGCTCTTCCATGAGGCGAACAGCGGCGCAGTACCTTCAGATTTGATCCGACTATCGTGTCAAACCTCCGAGCCTGCTCACGGGATGTAAGGTTGATTCCCCCTTGTCGCTACTGAAAACTCTGCCCGCGGCGGAATCCCCGATGATTTCCTGCGGCTCGGCGTAGCCCGAAGGTGGGCCGAAAATCACGTGAACCGCGCCCTTTAGGCGGCTGCTTAATGGATGGACGCAGGGTCCGCTCTTAATGGTCTAAAGCGTCAACGCTAATTAGCATCAGCTCCCCCAGTCGGTCGGCCTGAGTTCCACGGCCGATGAAGGCGGGTCCGGAGTAGCGGCTACTGGTGGTAGGCATGCGCCGAGAGAATCGGAAGAAGTGCTCAGCCGTTTTTGGCTAACCACCTTGCTCCCCACAGCTTAGAGCCAGATCAGCCGACCCCATTGAACCGTTCGCATGGCCTTCATCTCGGCGCGGTTTGCGATCTCATGAAATTTGCGACAGGGACAATTGCCGCTTTCCAAAATGCAAGGGTAGTCTCCAGTTGAGCTGCTAGCTTCAGCAACAGACCGTCCTGCCCCAGCGGCGCGACCAATTGCACGGCCAGCGGCAACCCCTCTTGAGATTGTACCACAGGAACGACCAGCGCCGGCTCGCCTGTCACATTGGAAGTTGCCGTGAAAGGCGAGAAGCGTAGCATCCGCGCCACATGTTCCGCTACATCAGCATGATCAGTTGGAAAGGACCCCAGCCTCGGTGGTGCATGGGCGAGCGCCGGCGTCAACAGTACATCCACCTTCAACCAGATTTCCGCGAAGCGGCGGGCGAAGCTCTGGCCAGCGCGGACAGAAGCCAGAAAAGCCGACGCCGTCATGGTGCGACCGCGGGCTGCCGCTTCGATATTAATGGGCTCGAGCTCATGGTCAAGCGGCGCCCGACCGATGAGCGCGCGCAACTCCGCCATATCCGTTGCCGCCTGGGCGCAGACTTGTGTCAGATAGACGCCGCGCGGAACTAGGAGATCCTCAATCGAAACCGTTAAATCGACCGGCAGGACATGATGCCCGAGGCTTTCCAGCGACCGCGCCGCCTGATCGAGTGCCGCAAGCGCATCGGCAGATAACGAAACATCATCCGGGCATTGACGATTGATACCAATCCGCTTTCGCGCCGGAGGCCGGTCCAATGCCGCGAGGAAGCGACCAGTATGCACCGGCGCCGAATAGGGGGCGCCGGCATCGGAGCCATAGATTGCATCCAGGGCAGCCGCCGAATCTCGCACTGTTCTGCTGACGATGCCCTCGCTGACCAAGCCACCATAGATATCGGCGTGGGCCGGACCCTGAGGCAGCGCACCACGCGATGGCTTAAGCCCGATGAGCCCGCAACTCGCGGCGGGAATGCGGATCGAACCGGCTCCGTCGGTCGCATGGGCGAGCGGCGTTATGCCGGAGGCAACCGCGGCCGCCGAGCCGCCCGACGAGCCGCCGGGGGAATAAACCGGGTTCCAAGGATTTCGCGTTGGTCCAAAGAGCGATGGCTCTGTCGTCACATTGAAACCCAATTCGGGCAAATTGGTCTTACCCAGGATACGGAGGCCGGCAGCCTTGAACCGACGGCTGAGTTCGTCATCCATCGCTGGCACCGGCGCCAGCATCACATAGCGGCTTGCGCAGCTGGTACGGACACCGCCAAGCCCGGCACCGATATCCTTCAGAAGAAACGGCACACCAACAAAAGGCACGTCCTCGGTGGTCGATCGTTCCACCGGCTTGGCGAACAGCTCGATGATCGCGTTGAGGCCAGGATTGACGGCGTTGATCTGCTCCAGGGCCGCGTCCAAAACTTCGGCGGACGAGACTTGCTTGCGCCGGATAAGGTCTGCAAGGCCGAGGCCATCGCATGCGGCATATTCCCGGCAATCCATAACGCCCTAGCCGAGCGCGTCGCCCAGGGCGGCAATGGCGATAGATTCAGCGCGGATCTCGTCGAGCACTGCCCGCTGTAAAGCGGTAAAGGGCGCTGTGCCCATCATTTCATAGGTCCGCGGGCGCGGAAGATTGATCGGAATATTCACCTTGATGCGCCCAGGTCGGTTCGACATCACCGCGACGCGGTCAGACATGTAGACAGCCTCTTCGACGTCGTGGGTGACGAAGAGCACGGTCAGACGATGACGCTCCCAGATTCGGGCCAGGAGTTCCTGCATATGGTGGCGCGTCAGCGCATCGAGCGCGCCGAAGGGTTCGTCCATCAGCAGCATGTTGGGCCGATAGGACAGCGCGCGGGCTATGGCGACGCGCTGCTTCATGCCGCCGGAGAGTTCACTGGGATAGGCCTCGGCAAACCCCTCGAGCCCAACCAACGCCAAGTGTTCCTGGGCGATTCTCCTTGCTTCGGCGGTCGATTTGCCGGCCGCGATCAGGGCGAATTCGACATTGCCGAGAGCGGTCAACCAGGGAAGAAGGGTAAAGCTCTGGAACACGACGCCGCGATCACGGCCTGGCGCCGTTACTGGCTCCCCGTCCATTACGACGGAGCCCGCATCATGGCTTTCCAGTCCGGCGACGATCGACAGCAGCGTGGATTTGCCACAACCCGAAGTGCCGACCAGCGAGACGAACTCGTTCTCGCCGATGGCGAGATCGACGCCCTGTAGTGCCACGACATCTGCGCGATCGCCGCGATAGGTCTTTCCCAGGTCGGAGATGACGAGTTTTGGCGGGATCATCGCTGGAGGTGCAGGTAGCGGAACAGCTTGCGGCTGGCCCATTTCATCGTTTGATCGGTCACAAGGCCGAGCACGCCAAGCAACAGCAGGTAGGCAAAGATCGTATCCGTCTGGAAGAAGCGTTGCGCGGTTGTGATGCGATAGCCGAGGCCAGAAGTGGCGGCGACCAGTTCCGCCACCACCAGCCAGGTCCAGGCCCAGCCCAGACTGATGCGCATAGAATCCCAGATCGCCGGCATCGCCGATGGAAGCACGATGCGCAGCAGAATACGCTTCTCGGACAGCTCCAGCGTACGACCGAGATTAATGAAGTCGCGCGGGACGGACTTCACATTGTCCATCACCAGCAGGACCTGCTGGAAGAAGGTGCCGATCCAGATAATAAGGAATTTCTGCGCGTCCCCGGTGCCAGCCCACAGGATGGTGAGCGGCACGAAGGCGACGACCGGCATGTAGCGAACGAAATCGACCAGGGGCTCGATCGTTGCCTCCCAGGCCCGGTAGGAGCCAATCAGCACGCCGATTGGCAGCGCAAAAACGGTCGAGATCAAGAAGCCCACTGATATGCGATAGAGACTGACCCGGGCGTCGTCAAACAACAGACCGTTGGCGGCCAGGCCACGAAACCGCTCGAACACCATGTTCGGTGACGGCAGGAACAGTGGCGTCACCCAACTGGCGGCGGTAGCACCCCACCAGAGCAGGCCGAGAGTCAAGAAGACCGCTGTCGCAATGGCGATAAATTGCCGCGTCGAAACGCGCGCTGTGAGGGAGAACAGCCGGTGCGCCGGGGGAGCGTTTCTACCCCTGCCCCTCCTCGGCATGAGCTTACTTCGCGGCGGCAGCGACGAAGCGCGTATCGATCAGTTTGCCGAGATCGACATCGGTCTTGAGAATACCGGCCTTCTTGGCGGCGGCTTCCACTTCCGGAACGACCTTGTGGAGGAAGTCGCCGGAAAGCTGCGTCTTGTTCTCGGCCACGGAATAGTATGTGACGCCGTCAAAGGCGGTGGCCAATTCCGCAGGCTTGGCGCCCACCGCGTCAGAGATGATAGCGCGGCCGCCCATGGTATCTGCCCTGTAGTCCGCCAGGGCCGCGTCCCAACTCTTCAGCAGTGCCAGCACCTGTCCAGGCTTTGCCGCCAGAAAGTCCTCGCGCACGACGAATACGTCAGAGATGAGCCCGGGATCCTCCCCCGCAGAGAACAACATCTTCACCTTGCCATTCTGCGCCTTGGCGAGACTGATATAGGGCTCGTAGGTCACCGCTACCGGCACCTTGCCGGCAATCAGCGCAGAACCGGCATCGGCCGCTGGCATGGGCACTCTCTGGATATCGGCAATGGTCATGCCGTTCTTTGACAGCGCATAGTTCAGCAGTATGTCGCTGGTGGTGCCTTCCTCATAGGCCACTTGTTTGCCCTTGAGGTCCTTCACCGACGCGACCGAGCCGTCGGTCAGCATGGCGTCCGCGGTCATCGAGACATCGAGCAGCATCACAATCTTGATCGGAAGCCCGGCGGCGGCGAAAGCCATCGCCGTATGCGTCGCGATATTGCCGCATTGCACTTGGCCGGCTGCCAGAGCGGCATTGAGATCTGCATCGGTGGTGAAATTCACGATCTCGACAGAGTCGAGGCCGTTCGCCTTGAAATGACCTTTCTTGGCAGCAATTTGCCACTGGCCATAGCCGAGCCACGGCTCAATCGCCATTTTTATGGCGCCGGTCTCGGGAGATGTCGGAATATCTTGAGCAAGAGCGCTACGCGTCGCCGAGCGGGCCATCGCGCTCACCGCAAGCGTCACCGCGCCGGCCCGCAGGACCTGGCGCCGATTCCATTTCCAGTCCATGGGGATGCTCCCTGTCATTGTGTGATTTGGCCAACCCTGTCGAAGGATAGTGAGCCGCAGCCTCAGAGCTTGTCAAGAAAGCGCCCGGCAATACTTGCTTTAGCGGGCAAGGAGTCGGTCGCGGGTCTCCGAAACCGCATTCGCATGGGCATCGAAGCCTTCATAGAGTGCCAGCACCCGCGCATGTTTTGCCAATTCCGGATAGGCGCCGGCCGTCACATAGCCAACCGATGTCCGCTTCATGAAGTCGAACACGGAAAGCGGCGAATGGGTGACCGCGGCTGCGCTCGTCGGCAGCACAGCATTCGGCCCCAGGACGAAATTGCCGAGCGTGATCGGCGTATGCTTGCCAAGCAGCACCTCGCCTGCATTGTCGATGCGGCCGAGATAGGCGAAAGGCTCGTCGGAGAGGATCTCGAGGTGCTCCGGCGCGTAGTCGTTTATGAAGGCAATCGCCGCATCCACGGAAGGCGCCAGTACGATACCGCCGTGCGGGCCGGTCAGGACCGCCTGTGAAAACGCGACCCGCTGCGGGTTCATCTTGGCCCAATAGTCTGGTATTGCAGCGCGGGCCGCCTCGGCGACCACGGCGCTCGCCGTCACCAGATAGGCCGAGGAATCCGGCCCATGCTCCGCCTCGATCAGGAGATCGAGCGCCGCCAGCCGGCCGTCGACAGTTTTATCAGCGAATATGATGGATTCGCTCGGCCCAGCCGGGATGCCTGGGTCAATACTGTCGGCCAGTAGTCGCTTCGCCGCAACGACCCAGGGGCTGCCGGGTCCGACGATCTTGGCGCATTTGCGCACCGTCTTAGTGCCGAAGGCCACCGCCGCCACGGCCTGCGCTCCGCCGCACTTATACACTCGAGTGACGCCGGCCAGCTTGGCAGCGACCAGCGTCGCCGCATCGATCTTACCGTTCGGCCCCGGCGGTGTGACAATACAGACATCTTGCACCCCCGCGACGGCTGCGGGGATCGTCGTCATCATGACGACGCTCGGGAACGACCCTTTCCCGCGCGGCACATAACAGGCCACCGACGGGATGGGCCGAACGCGGTCGCCGGCGAAGGCGCCGGGTCGAATCTCATGCAGCCACATCTCCTCCGGCTTCTGGTCTTCGTGGAACTTGCGGATATTGGCGGCCGCGAACTCGATCGCCGCGATCACCGCCGGCTCGAGCTGATGGAACGCCGTCTCGAAGTCGCGCGGCGTTGCGGCAATGTCGTCGGGCTCAACCGGCGCCTTGTCGAACTCGCGGGCAAACCGCGCCAGCGCCAGATCGCCTTCGGCACGTACCGCCGCGATGATCGGCCTGACCCAATCGAGAAACGAGTCGAGATCCGCTTCGGACCGCTTCAGCAGCTTCGCCCGTGCTTCGAAGGAAAGTTGCGACAGGTCGTGGAGATTAGCGCTCCTGCTCATGCAGCTCCCCGATTCTTTGGTTTCAATAGGACAAAATCAGATCGAGGCAAGATAACCCCCGTCCACCGGCAAATAAATTCCAGTGACATAAGCGGCGGCATCCGAACTCAGGAACACCGCGGCGCCGATGAGATCCTGGAGGCGGCCAAAGCGAGCCAAAGGGATCTTCTGCATCATTGACTGCTGCCAAGCGTCGTTCTGATAAAACACTTCCGTGAGCGCGGTTCGGAAATAGCCGGGGCCCAGCCCATTGACCCGAATGCCGAGTGGTGCCCATTCAACAGCCAGAGCGCGGGTCATGCCAAGCAGTCCGCTCTTCGAAGAACCATACGGTACGGCCGTCGGCACGCCGACTTCCGAGGTTAGAGAGCAAAGATTGAGGATGGCCCCACCCTTCCCCTGCGCCTGCATAACCTTCGCGGCGCCCTGGGCGCAGAAGAAGGCGCCCTTTAGATTGGTGTCGAGGATGCGGTCCCACAGCGCCTCGTCAACATCGAGCGACGGGCAGACCTGTTCGATCCCAGCATTGTTGACAAGGATATCGAGGCCGCCCAGTGCTTCCGCCGCCTGCGATACGCCATCCCGGCAGTCGGCCACGCGCGACACGTCTATGGCGAGGGCAACCGATTTCCCGCCCGCGCCTTCAATCAGGGCCATGGTCTCGTCCAGCCCTGCGCGGCTGCGCGCCGCGATGGCGACATCCGCCCCGGCTCGCGCAAGGCCCCCGGCGATCGCCTGACCAATGCCACGGCTTGCTCCGGTCACAAGAGCGCGCTTGCCGGCAAGGCTGAATTGGGAAAGATCGACAGTCACTGTTTTCTCGCGCTAGAAGGTGAGGCGGCGGCGCACATACTCGAAGAGACATTGGAGCTTGTCAAATATGCCCATTTCAGGGACGTCGCTAACAGCCGAGGCGCGAGCTTTAGCGCGTGCGGGTCGCCGGGAGGAGGCTGCCGCCATCGTCAGAACCATGCTGCACGAGAGGTTTGGGCTCGACGCCCGTCAGGTTCAGATCAATGTCGACATATACAGCCTCAACTCGTTGAACGGCACCTTCGTCGCCGCCGGCCAAAGGTTGTATTTCAAGTTTCATCAGGAGGAGAACGAAGAGGCTATGGCCGGTGAGTATTACCGCGCCGGCCTGCTGGCGGAGGCGGGCTTGCCTGTCGACCAGCCGCTGCATGTCTCGAGCGAACCGGGCCAACAGATCCTGGTCTATCGCCGGCGCGACGAACTGCGCTTCGCCGATGTTCTATCCAAAATCGATTTCTCGAATGACGCCGCAGCAGCCGGCCGGGCCTTGGCGGCGGAGCGCCGTCTTAACGACGAACTGATCCGCGTCTATCGAAAAACGCTGCATCGGATCGACGCTGCGTAATCCGCTGCCGAACCGATCCACCGCCTCTTCCACGAGAGGCTAGTCAATAAGGTGCGGCCCAACGAACTGGGCGGTCGCTTCGTCAATTTCTACCGCGACCAGATTTTCGCCTTCCCGGGACTGACGCTCGCCTGGTGCGAGCTGAAACATCTGACCTTCGAGGTCAATGGCATCGTCTATCGGGACTCCCTTGGTACCCTGTTCGACGAAGCATTCCTGCTATTGGCGCCAGCCAATTTCGCAGGTTCGGGCGGCGTCACGGCTCACGGAGACGCTCATAATGCCAATATCTGGTACGAAGACGGTGACGCCGAACCTCGCCTGGTCATGTTCGATCCGGCCTTCGCCGGCAGGCACGTGCCGGCACTGCTGGCCGAGGTGAAGACGACCTTCCACAACATCTTTGCCCATCCGCTTTGGCTCTATGATTCCAAGGCCGCGATCGAGCGCTTTCAGGCGAGCGCGCGACTGGTCGTGGACCGCTTGCTGGTTGCGACCGACTGGGAGCCGAGCGAGATCCGACGCGGACTGCTGTCACTGAAGCGTGATATCGTTTGGCGGCCTCTGCTCGCCGAACTCGCTGGCGCCGGCCTACTTCCAGTGGACTGGCGTCGCATAGTCCGCCTTGGCCTGTTTCTCTGCCCTACGCTGGTCACGAATCTGCGGGTCGGAGGCGGATTGCATAACCCGGTTTCGTCGCTGATCGGCTTCGCGGTCGCTGTCGCAATGGGCAGCGAACCAACGGCTGGTGACGACGAAGTCTCGCGTTTTCTGGATTCGGTCACGCCATGAGTATCGAGCGAGTGGCCTTGAGGGCACAGTGGCGGCGCATTCATGCCATGGCTTTGAGCCATGCCGAAGCGGGTCACTTGGAATCGAAGCCAAGTCTAATGAGGCGATTTGTACGGCTGACGGATAAGAGCTTCGAGGAAGCCCTCCTCCCGGATCATGCCGCCTCGTAGGTAGCCCTGCATCCCGAGCAGGCGATGGTCAGTGAATTCTCTGAGGCCAAGCGCACGAAAAAGCCGTCCGCCGCACTTGCCGTCCAACGATACCAATGCCTTCCGAGACAATCGAAGCAACGTCCGTCCTACCACATGAGGGGCAGTTGAGATCGACCTTGAATTTCTCAGCGTGAGGCGTGGCCCTCTCCCGTGTCTATTGGACGGTCGTTAAGGGCAGTGGCCCTGGGGCGGCTAGGTCACTCGGCCTTGAAGGCGGCCACCTTGCAGCGTGAACAGGCGATCTCGAAAACATCATTCGGCGCCAAGCGGACGTGAAATCGCTTGGGCGGTGTGCCCGTCCGAATGCCACCAGGGCCATTCGAGATGACGGTGGCGACCCCACTACTGCCGCATTCCGGGCACTTCAGATCGACTTGCCTACTGTGCGGGTCCTCGGCCATACCGATTCAAAACCCCTGGGATGCCACAGGTTCCGTGGGATTTGACCAGTTTCCGTGGTTCTTCGCGCTAAGACGGGTTCGATAAGTGCTAGGGTTCAGCATATCCGGTCTCGACGTGGGTGCGCGACATCGAGCGGCGTGAAGACGTCAAAGAGCGCAGAGAGGTTGAGCAATCTTTTGAGACACGGATCGTAGGTCTTCGGCGAAAGCTCAGAACACTCCGCTGATTAGGGTTAGAATCAAATGCGTACCGGTCCCCCGCGCCGAACGTAAAATTCATACCAATCTCACCGTTTAATACGGCTTCTCGGCATGAGAACCTCTCTTATGTGGGCCGTCACAGTCAAAACGCCTGTCGATCTGAAATGCCCGTCGTGCGGCAAAAGTGGTGTTGCAACAATTGTCTCGGCGGGGCCAGGCAATCTCCGAGCGGCTCGCGCGCCAAGCGGGTTCTTCGTGAGACTGGCACCCGATGGTTCAATGCAGATAGCCTGTTCGGATTGTAAGGAAGCTGCCCATGCAACCGAACAAACCAAGGCGACCGAGCTTTCGGAATCATCGGTTTCCCGATGACCGCGAAGGCGACGGAAGTTCGCCAAGCCCCAGATCACCAACCTCCCGGCCAGGAATTCGCATCGCCTGAAGACGCCGTAGAGATTGGCTACGAAATCGGGCGCACATTGCGCGATAACGGCGCATCCAAATCGAAGGAAACCATGCATCTGGGTAATTGGTCGCGCGATTACCAAGCCAGTCCCAACCTGGTCTTCTGGCAAGTCGGATTTCGCGCGGGCTATCGAGGTGGGCCAAAACCAAACCCCGGCTGACATCTCAGGTTGGTATCGATGTAGGCTATGGCGTGATCAACGACACCGACATATTCCGCGCCGCGAAGCTGCTGATCGACCAGCATGGCGAGGATGCGCCGATACGTGCAGCGCCGCGGGCCGATGAGCTTTTCGATGAAGGCGACGTCGACGGGGCCGTGGTTTGGCGGCGGATTCTTGAGGCGATCGACGAGCTGCAGCGCGGCAGGCGGGATGTAGGGGATACCCTGATACGGACCTCTGGAGCTGCGTGATCGTTCCGGAATTTCGGATATATCCGCGTCTGATGGGATGGCTGTGCTTCGGACATATCGCCCGTTTGCTGTTTGCTGCAGGCGGGAGCGTATGTCTCTCTCAGTCGCCGACGCCTGAGCGGTTTTGGGCAGCGATGAGAATCATGTAGGTGCTAACAGCGCCCCGTACGAGTACCCGCCTTTTGGCGGGATTGGGTGCAAGGCTCTCTCTTTGACTGGCTGAGAAGAGTCAATGCTGTTTTATGCTGGGGCTGGTGCGGTCACCCTGCGCCACCCCTACTGCTTCTAGCGGCCGAAACAACAGCTGTCATTCTGGAACCAGGAGCCAAAAGCGCCACGGACTACATTTTTGCGCCATACAGCTCCTTTATAGCTCTTGCCCGATGTCGCAGAGTCCGAAGCGAAACCGATTTGCTGGTAGACGCGTAGGTAGATGTGCCGCAATTTTTGATTGGTCCCCTGCATTCGGGGCTATCTACCGATGATTAGGGGGCAACCGTCCGTCAAACCATAGATTTGGCACGCGTCGATATAGCTTGGCACTGCTGGGCCCTTCAACTGGTTGCTGCAGCGTCCCCCAAAAGCAGTTCAGCCTTAGCAAAAAGCGCTGGATCGACAAACCGGCCAGATGCCGCAGCGTTCTCTTCGATCTGCTCGGGTCGCGTCGCACCGATGATCACGGCTGCGACACTCGGCTCGCGCAGAACCCAGGCGAGGGCGAATTGACTCATGGTTAGGCCAGCGGACTCGGCGAGCGGGCGGAGGTGTTCCACCGCCCCAAGGATCTGTGGCTCCAGCCATCCTTTGCGAAAAAACGCACCCATGGTCGGGCTGCTGGCTCGTGTTCCGGCCGGAGGCACCTTGCCTGGGCGATACTTCCCGGTAAGCACCCCCTGGGCCAATGGCGACCAGACGATCTGTGAAATACCGGTGGTGCCGCAAAGCGGAAAAATTTCGCGCTCGGGTTGACGCCAGAGTAACGAGTATTGCGGTTGGCTCGACGCGAACTGGGCGACGTTGGGCTGCGCCAGGGCCGCGCGAATCTTCTTGGCCGGTCACTCGGAAAAGCCGATCCATCGCACTTTACCAGCACGTACAACCTCGGTCAGAGCCGTCATCGTCTCCTCAAGCGGCGTGTCGGGGTCGTATCCGTGGCATTGGTAGAGGTCAACATAGTCAGTCCGCAGGCGATTCAGCGAGTCGCCGAGTTGGTGGTGGATTTGGGCGCGCGACAATCCTTTGTCTGTCTCAGACATCGGGAAGAACGGCTTGGTCGCCAGCACGTACCGATCCCGAGGTACTCCCTGCAGGGCCTCACCCATCAGGGTTTCCGCAGCACCGCGGCCATACACGTTTGCTGTGTCAATCAGAGTTATGCCGAGGTCGAGTGCACGGCGCACACGGCCTCGTCTCGACGCCGCCCGAATAGGTGAGCCACGATCCCAGCGCAATCTCTGACACCTGCAGGTCGCTATTTCCGAGCTTCCGGTATTTCATTGGTCCTCCTCGCGGCTCGGCAGGGCAACGCAATCGTAACCCAAACCAAATCGGCCAGCGCATCCAGAATCCGGCCATTTGAGCCAGGGTTCGCGCAGAGGAAAGGGCGAGTTTCGCACGTAGAGTCACCGCAGCGCGATTGCGGGGCGCTCCGTCAGTGAGTCACCGTCGGCCGCTGGACGGCGATCGGGCCGGCGGCGATGGGCGCACGGACATAAAGATCTTGGCAGTGCGCCCCTCGCAGGCGGCTCGCAAGCCTGCGGCAACAATATTGCATGCCAAGTCGCAGAACATGGCGCGCGTTGAACGCCTCGCCTCGTCGCAAGGACGAACGCTGTCGAAGCGGCTGACTCGCGCGCCGACCCTCGCAGCCGCGTCCGAGATGACTCATGCCGGACGCTGTAGCCTCTCGCCGGCGCTCAGGCAGAGAAAATGCCGAAAGTCGTCCGCCGGCCGCGCTCAGACCCTGAGCCCGCTGATCACTGTCAGCATGGCAGCGGAGGCGCCGACGAAGAACCGCGAAGCGTGCAGAGGCCTATGCCCTATCTGACCTGTCGCGGCGGCGCGGACCCGCGCGGCCGCCACCTCGGCCGACATTGTCTCGCCGTAATGGCAGAAGCACAGGATATTGTGTAGCTCCGACTCATTGATGCCGAAGAAGGCTGTAGCATCACCTATCGTGTCGCCGGAGAGGCCCGCGGCGCGCAACTCCGGATGATTGAACGCGACACTCAACGGCGAGTCGTCGGCACGCCCACATGCTCGCTCGGCGGGCGGTGCGTACTCGATCTGGTACAGCGTCCTGAGACGCCGTCCGCCCTCACGCTCCAGGGCTTCGGCCCAAAGCTCAAGCCGTTCGCGCTTCGAGAGCGGACGTGGCTGGGGGCCGCTCTGCAGGATATTGGCAACCTCACGGATCTCGTCTCGAGTTTTGTGTTCCATGACATCCTCCAAGGGGCTTGGCAGATCGACTG
>WNFS01001250.1_pt1 | contig 18868 bp, 5 predicted proteins | sample 5400141 | NCBI WGS metagenome assembly WNFS01 (sample SAMN13153358, study PRJNA577476) | soil metagenome | isolation source: 60 cm saprolite under Madrone tree | place: USA:California | collected 2016-06-14
TGGAAGGGGAAGCGAATTGGTGGACGAGAAGGGATTCGAACCCTCGGCCTCCTCGTTGCGAACGAGGCAGGAAACCCAATAAGACACAGTGTTGCAACCACTTGCGTCTAACGAGGATGCTCTCAGATGGAGAACTTGGAGAACCGGCTTGTTATCTGCTCCGCTTGCGTTCTCGGGCAGGCGAAAATTGCAAAAAAGAGCGAACCTGAACTCCCAACTCATCTCCTTAGAAGTCGCTTGAGTACTCTACTCACGACTTGCCGGAGCGAGTGCAAAGCAGAGCAAAGTCTCCAAGTTGTGACAAGCGATGACAAACCACTTGCTCCTTCTTCATTGCCTTCCACAATGGATCTTGCTGCGATTTGTCACAATTCGTATTACGTTTTGATGACGGAAAATCATGTGTAGCGCTGATCGCCCCGCACGCATTCATACAAGCGCGTTTACGCATCCGTTTTTTACCAACTCCAGTAACTCAAGCTTCCCATTGACAGGGGGAAAGGCTAGTATATTGTCACTCTGTATCCCCGGCAGTAACACTCATGAAATGCCCACGTTGCGGGTCGCCCACCGCGCCCAATTCAACTGTCTGCACAGAATGCATGACTCCGTTGCCCGTTGGCGCCCCGGGCACTGCCTCGCCGGCTCTGGGAGTTGCCTCTTCCGGCGCGGCGGCAGCTCCGGCTATCGATGAAACCATTACCGGAACGGGCCGCGAGAATTGGGCGACTCGGGCGCGCTCGAATGCCACCAGAGGACCATCGCCCGAAGCGCTCGAAATCGGAACTGTGCTCGCGAATCGATACGAAATCGTTCGTATGATCGGCGAGGGCGGGATGGGCGCGGTTTATCAAGCCCGAGACTTGCAGCTGAGTCGCATCATGGCGCTCAAGGTGATCCGCCCTGACTTGGCCAAAGATCCGGAAATCGTAAACCGCTTCAAGCAGGAACTGATTCTCGCCCGGCAAGTTACTCACAAGAATGTAATTCGCATTTACGATCTGGCCGAGTTCGATGGCATCAAGTTCATTACGATGGACTTCATCGACGGCCGGGATTTGAAAACCGTTCTCCGCGAGAAGGGGAAGTTCGAACCCCGGCGGGCTGCGGAGATCATCGAACAAGTCTGCCGTGGCCTGGAAGCAGCGCACTCCGAAGCCGTAATCCACCGCGATCTGAAACCGCAGAACATCATGATGGATCGCTCCGGTAAAATTACAGTGATGGACTTCGGAATTGCCCGGAGTATCGCCCCCGGGGGCATGACATATACGGGGGCCCTGGTTGGCACGCCGGAGTATATGTCGCCGGAACAGGCCAAGGGTGAAGAGTTGGATGCGCGGTCGGATCTCTTCTCCCTGGGAATTATTTTCTATGAATTGCTCACCGGCGATACTCCGTACAAAGCGGATACGTCCATGGCCTCGCTATACAAGCGGACCCGTGAAAAGGTTCCTCCGCCCATCGAACTGGTCCCGGAGACTCCCAAGCCCTTGAACGCAATCGCAGTGCGTTGCCTGGAAATTGACAAAGACAAGCGATACGCCAGCGCGACAGAGATTCTTACTGATCTGGAGTTATGGCTGGGGCCGCGACCTGGGACCCGCATCGTGGCTGCCAACAAGAGGCCGTGGGCCGCGGGCGCCAAGTGGGCTGCAGGCGGAGCCGCTGTTCTCTTAGCTACGGGAGCTTTCTTGTTCCGGGAAGGGTGGTTCCGCAAGCCCGTACTACACAAAGAAGTTTCGCTTCTCGTCGGCGATTTCACTAATCACACAGGCGATTCGGTTTTCGACGAGACCCTGGAGCCCGCGTTCATTATTGGTCTGGAGGGAGCTTCGTTCATCCAAAGCTTCAACCGCAGCTCGGCACGCCAGGAGGCAGCGCGCCTGAAGCCCGGCACGACCGCGCTCGATGAGCCTGCGACACGGATGATCGCCACGCGAGAGGGCATCGACGTAATCGTTCTCGGATCGATCGATAAGAAGAACAACCAGTACGCCATTCAGGTGAAGGCGGTGGATGGAATTACCGGGAACGCGATCACTGCGAAATCGCGTTCGGCACAGAAGAGCGAAGTTCTCGGCGCGATTGGCAGACTGGCTGCGGACTTGCGCAGCTCGCTGGGCGACACCACTCCCGAGTCGATCAAGTTGTCCGCGCAGGAGACTTTCACAGCCAATTCACTCGAAGCCGCCCACGAATACGCCGAAGCGCAAAACTTGCTGTGGGACGGCAAGTGGGAAGAAGCGCTTCCACATTACGAGCAGGCCACCAAACTGGATCCGGACATGGGGCGCGCCTATGCAGGCTATGCGGTAGCAAGCCTGAATCTCGGCCGCCGCGGCGATGCAGACAAATTTTTCCACCAAGCGCTGACGCACATCGATCGAATGACCGACCGGGAAAAGTACCGCACGCGCGGCAATTACTTCATCATGCGCGGCGAACCTGCAAAGGCCATCGAGGAATACTCCGCGCTGCTCAAGGCGTATCCATACGATGATGCCGGCCATGCCAACCTGGCGATTTCTTATTTCTATTCGCGGGACATGCAAAAAGCCGTCGAAGAAGGCCGCCGCGATGTGCAGAACAATCCGCGCGGCATGATGCAACGCACGAATCTGGCGCTTTACGAAGCCTACGCCGGCAATTTCCAGAATGCCGTCAAAGAAGCGCAGGAAGTGTTGAAGCGAAATCCGAAATCGGTGTCCGCTCTGGGCGTGCTGGCCATGGGTTACTTGGGGGACGACAAGGCGGCGGAGGCTACTGCAGTCTACGAGAAGATGAGGCCGCTCAGCGCCAGGGGCGTTTCCTCCTCGGCGACCGGTTTAGCGGACGTGGCCTTGTGGGAAGGGCGCTTAAAGGATGCGCGGGACGTCTTGGACAAGGGCATCGCGAGCGATGAAGCCGCTAAGAATAGCGACGCCGCGGCGATCAAGCTCAATTATCTGGCGTCCGTTTTCCTGAAGGAAGGCGATAGCAAACGCGCGCTGACGGCAGCGGACAAAGCGCTGACATTAAGCCGCGATCCGGTGATTCTCTACGGTGCTGGGCAAATCGCAGCGGAGGCGGGTCAAACCGGCAAAGTAGCGAGCCTGTCGTCGGAATTGACCGCAAAGCCTTCCTCGGATTTTCAGTCTTACGCAGATTTGCTTCTGGGCGAAGCGGATTTGAAGAGCGGCGATGCGACGAATGCGCTGAACAAGTTCAAGGAAGCGAAGCGCCTGGCGGACTCCTGGCTGGCGCATTTTGATCTCGGCCGCGCCTATCTGGCGATGGGAGCTTTTTCTGAGGCATCCTCGGAGTTCGATATTTGCATGAAGCGTCGAGGGGAAGCGGCCGCGATTTTTCTGGATGATGTGCCCAGCTATCACCTTTATGCGCCCGTTCTTTATTATCAGGGATTGGCGCACGAGGGACTCAAGAGCCCGGACTCCGCCCAATATTTCAAACAGTTTCTCGCCATCAAAGCCAAAGGCGCCGGAGATCCAATGGTTGTGGATGCCCGCCGGCGTGTCGGTCTGAACTGATGGTGCTATAAACCAGAACCTCGCTCCGTTGGGCGCCTACGCCCCTCGATGTCGCCTTCCCGCTGAACACCTTGGTGCCCGAGGTGGACCGTGGCGTCGGCGCTCGGGGGCTTGTGCGCTCAAGGCCCCGTTATGGTTGCCGAGACGCCAGTGTTTTGGCTCCCGCCGCCAGGACCCACAGAAAACACCAGGGTATTCCCGGCTTTCAAGCTAACTCGTGTACTGAATGGCACAATTTGCCCGACGGCAGTGACACTGGAACTGAAGAGAATATTGCCATTTCCCACGACGCCGACGAGAGTGCCAATCCCGTGTTGGTCCCCCCGAAAACTGCTCACTACGGAATAAGTGCCATCGGCAGGCGCGGTGAAGACGAGATCGGAATATTGCCCACCAATCCCGGCCACGAGCACGAATTCGTTTGGCAAAAAATTGACGTTGCCGTCATCGAAGGCAGGTCCGTTGTTAAACTCCGCCGAAGGTGATTCACCAATGTTAACCGACGAGGACAACCAATACTGTGCGTTCGGCCCGTTAACGCCAGGTTGCGCGGTTTGATCGTAGAGCGTAACAGCATTTGCAAAACCCGACGAATAACCGTAAGACCATACACCATTGGGGTTACTGTGAGTAATCCACCCCTGTTCAAAGGAGGCAGCAGCGTCGGTTACTGGAGCGCCAAAAACGGCGGGTGCTTGCTCCGGGAGCGGCAAATAAATCTCCTGGCACGTCGCCGCGGGCGAGGTGTCCGCAATGACCCACGGATGAGTCAGGAACGTCTGCTGTATGAAGGATTGCCCTGGGCCGAGCGTGGCGTAGAGCACACGCTGTCCCGTATAGTTCAGCCAGAAGATCTGGAACGTTGACGTGGCGCTCGTATTGACGAAGCGAACCGCTGTCGGCGTGTTGCCGTTGATGGATCTAATGTGGCCTTCGTAGCTGCACGACTGCGGCTGCAGTTGTTGAATCGCGCCGGACTGATACAGCTCCGACGTGGCTTGCGGCCCCGTGTTGCCTTGGCCTCCTGCGACCAGAACCTTGCCGGTCGGTAGCAGCGTCGCCGTGTGCAGTTTGCGCGCAGTGTTCAGGCTGCCAGTGGCAGTAAAGGTCGCGGTCGCAGCGTCGTACAGCTCCGCGACGGCTAGGGGATTAAAGTTGGAGTCCGAGCCTCCGGCAATCAGCACCAATCCGTTGTTCAGCACCGTCGCCGTTTGATAGTACCGCGCGGTGTTCAGGTTGCCTGCGGCGCTGAAGGTGCCGGTCGCGGGATTATATAGCTCGGCACTAGCCAAGGCACCGCCGGAAAGGCCGAAGCCCCCCGCAATCAGCACGAGTCCATTGTTCAGCAATGTCGCGGTGTGATCGCGGCGTCCGGTATTCAGGCTGCCCGTGGAAGTAAAGATCCCCGTCGCAGGGTCGTACAACTCGGCACGGGCGGGGACACTGCCAAAGCCTCCAGCAATCAGCACGAGTCCATTGTTCAGCAGCGTCGCCGTGTGCTCAGTTCGCGAAGAGTTCATGCTGCCGGTGGTGGTGAAGATCCCGGTCGCGGGGTCGTACAGCTCGGCGCTGGCTATGACGGTGGCACTCTGTACGCCTCCGGCGATCAGCACCAGTCCGTTGTTCAGCAGCGTCGCCGTATGGGTCCAGCGCGTGGTGTTCATGCTGCCGGTGGCGGCGAAGGTTCCGGTCGCGGGATTATACAGCTCGGCACTAGCTAACGTACCGCCGGAAGAGCCCAAGCCACCTGCAATCAGCACCAGTCCGTTGCTCAGCAGCGTCGCCGTGTGATAGATACGCCCGGTGTTCAGGCTGCCGGTTGCCGTGAATGTTCCGGCGACCGGATCGTAGAGTTCGGAGCTGGTAGTGGCCGCCCCGCCGCCAGCAGTTCCACCGGCGATGAGTGTTTTTCCGTTCGGCAAAAGAGTCGACGTATGCTGCTGGCGGGTGACATTCGTGTTGCTGGTGGCGGTGAATTCCTGCACTTGGAAGGGCGGGTCGGTCGGGAAGAACAGCTCCGCATTTGTGCCGGAGGCCAGCAGCACGGCGCCATTGGGCAGCAGCGGGGCTACGATTCGACTGTGGGCGAACGCCATATTCGCGAGCCCTTTAAAGTTCCCTGACAAGGGGTTATAGATTTCCGCTGTCGAGAGTTGCACTCCTGAGAAGAATCCCGCAGAGCTGAAACCTCCACCAATGAGAACGGTTCCATTGGGCAGCAAGGTCGAGGTGTGCTCCGCCCGCGCAACATTCATAGTGCCGGTGGGGCTGAACGTGCCGGTTGAAGGATCATAAAGTTCGGCGCTCGCCGTCGCAGTACGCGTGTTGACGTCCGCATATCCGCCGGTTATGACTACTCTGCCATCGGAAAGTGTGGTGGCAGCTTGGTTGAATCTCCCTATAGTCATGCTGCCGGTAGGCGTAAAGGTGCCGGTGGAAGGATCGTAGAGTTCAGCGCTTAATGTGATTTGTTGGTTGCTTGCGTCCGGATTGGTAGAGCCCTCGCCGCTAGCCACCAGAACTTTGCCGTTAGAAAGAAGCGTAGCTGTGTGGTCCACGTGCGCCGAGTTCATGGTGCCGGTTAACGTAAATTGCCCAGTCGCTGGATCATAAATTTCAGCGCTGGCATAGAAAGTGGTTGGGAAGGCCCACTTCACCCCGCCTGCAATGAGAACTCTGCCGTTGGGCAAAAGTGTTGCGGTGTGCTCTTGGCGAGGCACGCTCATGCTGCCCGTGGCAGTGAAAACTCCGGTAGCCGGATCGTAAAGCTCGGCGCTCGTGAGAGTGGCACTTGTAGCATCATAGCCGCCAACAACCAGCACCTTTCCGTTGGGCAATACGGTTGCGGTAGCCAAGTCGCGCGGCGCAGTCATGCTGCCTGTGGCCGTGAAAACGCCTGTGGCCGGGTCAAAGAGCTCGGCTGTATTCAACGCCAAAGCAGCAGAGACGGTGTTGCTGTTAAGGCCACCTAAGATGAGCACCTTGCCGTTCGGCAAGAGCGTTACGGTGTTTTCTCGCCGCAAGGTTGTCAGGTTGCCCGTCGGGCAGAAACCCTGAATGTTGAAGGGAATCGACGTCGCGAACACTTGGGGGTTAGAGGTGGCAGTGGCCACGCCCGTGTAGCCTTGGCCGCCGCGGTTGCTGGTGATGCCCGAGAAAGCGGCCAAACCGTTTGCATCAGTGACGGCGGTGAGCGTACCGGAGAGCGCGGCGTCCGGGCACGGCTTTGCTCCAAAGCTGGCGGAAAGCTGAGCGCCGGCGATGGGCGCGTTGTTCGCATCGAACAGTTGCACCACGGCTTGCAGCCCGGTGGACCCGCCGCCCCTCGGTCCCGGCGGCTGAATGATAAAGAGGATGTGAGAGCCGGCTGGCACCGGGTTTGAAACGACGACGTTGACGGTAAATGGGGCTGACGCGGATTGGCCGCTCAAATCGGTCACAGTGACCGTAAAAGAGTAAGTTCCAGTGGTTGTCAGTGTACCGCTGATGAGGCCTGCGCTGGATAAGGTGGTACCCGCCGGAAGAGATCCAGAAGTAAGAGTCCAGGTATAGCCTCCCGCTCCTCCCATAGCGGTGAGCGTCTGGCTGTAGGCCGCTCCGACTACGCCGTCAGACAGCGAAGTCGTTGCCACCGCCAACGGACCGCTAATGGTAATCGTAAGCGGCTGTGTCGCGGTGGTCCCGCTCGCGTCCATCACTTGGACGACCACGGCGAACGGTCCCGTTGTGGTCGGCGTTCCGCTGATTTGGCCTGAGTTCGACAGGTTTAAGCCTGGCGGAAGCGATCCCGAGGCAATGCTCCAGGCGTACGGCGGCGCGCCTCCCACCGCGGAAAGCGTCTGGAAGTAAGGCGCGCCGGCGCCTCCTTGAGGCAGACCCTTGGTCGTCACCGTAAGCCCAGATGGAACGTTGAAGATAAATGGCGGAGACGTGGTGACGCCGGTAACCTTGCGAATCCGATCATGGAAGCGGTCGGAGAGATACAGGTTGCCAGCCGCATCGAAGGCCAGCCCCTGAACGTTCGTCAAAGACGCGTTCGTGGCGGGGATGCCGTCCGCGGTTGGCCCGAAGAATCCTCCGCCACCAATTGTGCTGATCGTTCCGCTAGCATCCACCTTGCGCACGCTGCCGACGCCCGCTGAACCAATGAACAGGTTTCCGGCACCGTCCGAGGCCAGAGACCAAGGATTGGGCAGCCCTGCGCTTGTTGCTGGTCCGCCGTCGCCGGAGACAGTGGTGCCGCCGTTGCCAGCCACGGTGGTCATGATCCCGCTCGTGTCAACCTTCCGGACCCGACGGTTAAACTGGTCCGCAATATAGAGGTTCCCCGCATTATCAACGGCCACGCCTCTCGGCTGTCGCAGTCTTGCGAGAGTCGCGAGGCCTCCGTCGCCGGAAAAGCCGGGACTGCCCGTGCCCGCTACGACGCTCACCGCGCCGGTGGCGTCCAGCTTTAGCACGCGAGAGTTGAAGGTATCGGAGATGTAAACGTTACCTTGGCTGTCCAAGGCAAGCTCGGCGACCGGGCTTAGCCCGCCGTTCAGTCTTCCTGTGGTGTTATTCGGCCCACCACTCAGCAGTGTCGTGATGATTCCGGAAGGCGTGATCTTGTGAACGCGGCCACCTTCGGTTAGGTACAGGTTGCCTGCGCTGTCCGCTTTGACATCGTGCGGAAAGATGAAACTCGCCGAAGTGGCTGGGCCGCCATCGCCGACATACACCGGGGCAACAACGCCCGTTCCGGCGTAAGTGCTGATCACACCTGCGGGAACAACCTTCCGTACGACGAGATTTGCAATGTCGGCGGTGAAAAGATTCCCAGTGGGATCCACCGCCACTCCTCCGGGCGCGTCTAGCGAGGCGCTGGTGGCCGTCCCGCCATCGCCTGCGTACTTGAACCGGCCGTTGCCGGCTATGGTCGTGATTGTTCCCGCGGTATCCACTTTGCGGATGCGCTCGCTGTTTGTGTCGCCGATGTAAAGATTTCCGGCAGAATCGAACGCGAGTGCGCCGGGCTCCGCCAAGGAAGCCAGGAGTCCCGGCCCTCCGTCACCCGCAAAGCCGAATCCGCCGTTGCCCACGGAAGTGGTGATTTTCCCGCTTGTATCCACCTTGCGCACGACGTTGTTGGTTTCGTCGGCGATGTAAAGGTTTCCAGCGGAGTCCAAGGTGATCGCTGTCGGGGTGAACAGCGAAGCGCTGGTAGCTGATCCCCCATCGCCCGAGTAGCCCGGCGCGCCATTGCCAGCAGCGATCGTCAAATTCCCGCTTGAATCCAGTTTAAAGACTTGGTTAGCGCATGAGTCCGCAATGAAAAGATTGCCGGCGAGGTCTACAGCAACGTCTTCGGGGGCACAAAGCCCCGGGAAGTTGACGGGCAGCGTTTTCATCGGCACCGTAGTAATGATTCCAGACGTGTCTACCTTGCGGATAACCACATTCCCGGTATCAGCGATAAATAGGTTCCCAGTGGAATCGAAACTGATCCCCTCGGGAAAGTTCAGCGCAGCGTTGATCGCTTGGCCGCCATCGCCGAAGTACTCCGGAAAGCCAATGCCAACCACCGTGGTGATCGTTCCAGCGGAATTCACTTTGCGGATGACCGAGTTGTTGTTGTCCGCGATGTAGAGTTCTCCAGCCGGGCTCAGGGCGACGGCAATGGGGAAATCCAAGCGCGCGGCCGTGGCTGGGCCGCCATCTCCGAAATAGCCCTCCACGCCCGTCCCGGCAACAATGCTGAAAGTCCCGCCGGAAATCTTGAATACCATGTGGTTATTCGGGTCGGCTACGTACACGTTTCCGAGCGCATCGGCAACGACGCCCACCCGCAGCCCCGTGAAATCAGCACCCAGGCCGAGCGGCGCGGTCGTGGGAGTGGCACCGCTGGGGAATGTCCAAGTGCTCCCCGCGACCGTGGTGATGAAGCCGGTCCCGGCAGCCGCGCTGAACGGCGCCGAAGTGATTTGCCCGAAGCTGGCGTTCGGATTTGCTGCGGTGATCACACGAACGTCGTCTGTCGCACCCGTGTTCGAGAGGTGCAGGGTCACCGTTCGGCGATCGGCCGAGAGTATAGCCGTGTCAGTGGGATTTCCCACTTCGAGCGCGCGCCCCCCTGGCGGGTATAGCGTGCCCGGCGCGCCCAGTGCGGCGTCACTGGCAGTAAGCCCGGGATCCAGGACAATCAGTCCCAGGACATCGGTTGAGAACGTTACGCTTCCCGCCTGCAACTGCACAACACTCCCCACTCCGACAGGATCGGCGTGGAGATAGTAGCTGTCCACGATTGTTCCGGCAGAGACGGTTCCTGGCGTAAGCGCCGCCAGGCTCGAATAGGTGCCCGGCGCGTTGGCATCGACTCCTACACCGTTCGATAGAGCGACGCCGCGGCGTTCGCTGAAAAACCGAATCTGCGTATCGCTCTCAAGCGCCCCTTGTTGAACCGATGGCGGAGCCGGGATGAGCTGCACAGCGCCTGAACTGCTCACTCCGGAAACGGATGCAACCAGAGTGTATCCACTGCCGGCGCGGTCAAGGATGACGTTGGAGAACGTAGCGATACCCGCCGCGTCTGTTACCACTGACAGTGACCCGGAGAGGATCGGCCGGTTCGCGGTATTACCCATCCCCAGTGTTACCGTGACTCCGGGAACAGCCGCCCCGGTTGCGTCCAAGATTTGTACACGGACCGCAGGCGAGATCGCCTGGCCTGCAGTTGTTGCCGTCGGCTGCGTGATGAATTGGATTTGAGCTCCGGCCGGCACTGCGTTTGTGATGACGACGGTATAAGGCGCGGAAGCGAAGAGTCCAAAAGCGTCGGTGACTCTTATGGCGAAGTTGTACGTTCCACCGGCAGTCGGCGTGCCGCTCAGGACTCCGTTTGTTCCAAGGGTCACCCCTGGTGGTAGCGTGCCTGCGCTCGACCAAGTGTATGGCGGAACCCCGCCTGCCGCGGAGAATGTCTGCGCATACGGAGAACCGCTTCCTCCCTCCGGAAGGGCGGGCGACGGTGTGGTGATGGCAACCGGAGGCACAATCGTGATGGTCAAATCGCGCGTAGCAGTGTGCTGAGGCACCCCGGTATCCATGACCTGCGCCGTAAAGGCGAAACTCCCCGTCTGAGTCGGAGTTCCTGCTATTGCGCCGGACGCGGTGTTCAATTGCAGACCAGGAGGGAGCGAACCCGCCGTAATCGTCCAGATGCGAGGCCCAGTATTGCCACCGATTGAAGTCAAACTTGTGTTGTAAGGTTGGTTGACGACCCCGACCGGCAGCGACGCCGACGTGGAAGTGACGATTAAACTGATTGGCGGCGTAAAGATGCCCTGCTTGACGTCCACGGTGTTCACGCTCTGCGATACCGCCACAGGACTAAGGTTAGGCAGAACCAGGCTCTGCACTTGCGGGATGCTCAAGTTGGTGCGCAGAGTGATCTGTCCGGAATCACCCGGGGCTAGATTGAGTGTCGGTGTTTGCAGACCAAGATTTGCCACACCAGGGTTGCCCAGCTGATTCGGGTTCGTTACGAAAGCCGGATTCGTAACGTTCGCGACGATAACGTTCGTTGGCACTTGCTGGAGCTGGCATCCCACAGCTTGCTGCGTGAAATAAAGCTTGCTCAGAATGATCTGAAACTGTGCGCCCGCCGGCAGGGTTCCCGATTGGAAGAATTGTACGGTGTAGGATGCGCTCGTATTTCCTTCGTTGGTGATTGTGTAGCTCACGTCCGTCAACGCTTGATTGGCCAGGCCCGGGTTCGCGAGTCCCGGATTCGCCAAACCAGGGTTGGCCAAGCCTGGATTCGCAAGGCCTGGATTGAGAGCGGTGATGACCTGCGGATTAGCCAAGCCCGGATTCGCCAAACCAGGGTTGGCCAAGCCTGGGTTTGCGACGCCCGGATTTGCCAAGCCTGGATTTGCCAAGCCTGGATTTGCAAGTCCAGGGTTATAGAATTCGTTGATGGAGATCTGATTTGCGCCAACGGTAACGTTGTCGGGATTTGCGAGCGCCGGGTTGGTAGGGTCGGGGTTGAGAAGAATAGAGCCGCTGAGTGGTGTCGCTGCGCCGTCATTTTCGGCAGCGTTGATCAGGACGCTGGGGAACGCCACCGTGCTGCCGGCATTCGCCACAACGAAAACGGGAAACGATTGCGACGAGAAGGCATTCACTTTTACCGTTTGCGCGACTTGAGTACTGAACTGCTGAAACGAAGCCGTGGCGCCGCTAGGCTGGGTGGGAATGGTAACGAGAAAACTTCTGGCCGCACTGGTCGCGTTGCGTAATTCGACTACGAATTCGCGCTGAACCGGCAGCCCGGCAGGCGTGAGAACGGGCTTCGAAGTTTGCGGCGAGGTCAGAATCACGCCGGAACTGATTTCCGCCGTATACACATTCTGATTGCGCATGCCGGTTTGCCCCACCGCGCACGCAAGCGGAGTTTGTGTTGGATCAAACTTGCTCGGCTGGCTTCCGAGATTGGATGCTGAGATCGGTGGCGTGTAATTCTTCCAATTGCCGTCCGCCGGAGGAATCACATCTCTGTTGTCGGTCCAGGCGGCATGGAATACGGCGGTTCCCGTGTCAGCGACGTTGAAAGTCCAACTACCGTCTCCATCTGAGACGATCTGCGGAGTGCCCGTAATGTCTATGTAGTCGCCCATAAAGGGCGCGGTCCCGTCCACGAAAAGCGGCAAGTTGGGCACGTTGTACTGCAGTTGCTCGACATCGGGAAACAGTGCCGGGACCGATCCGAATTCATAACGCGAAACTCTGAATGTCTTGAACGACGGAACCTGGAAGCTGCCCACAAGTGGATCTGCCTGTGCCCCCATAATGTCAATAGTGTGGCGGCGTATAGTCAACGGCGGATTTGAATCACCGATATTCGGAGAAAAGACGGCGGGATTGTTGAATGGACTGGGCGGAGCAAGTTCGCCCTCAAAAGCGCGGTTCTCGAAATATTGCGCCCCCAAAGTACAGGGGAGCGTAACCATGGGATCGCAAGCCGGGTCGGGCGCGGGAACGTATATGCCGGTCGTATGGTCCTGGCGAAGATCGTAATATACCAGCGTCAGCCTGTCGTTGGCTAAGCCCAAGCTGGGCATGAGCTGCGTGCCTCGACCGGAAAGGTTGGAAAACGACGTGCCGTTATCATCCTTAACAGGACCGACGTCCACTGGGGCAACGCTACCGGCCGGGAAATACCTGCCGTTTGGCGAAACGCCCATCATGATCTTTCCATCGCCGTTCGCGTCACGCTGCGACCACGCGATGTAAACTTTCCCGAACCGATCCACGGTCATCGCAGGGTATCCATTGCTGCGGAATGACGCCGTCGTAAAGTCCTGGTCATATGGGCATCCCGTGCCCTTTGGATTTTTCACGCAGGTCATCGGAAAAAGAACAATCGGAACGGGAACCGCCCAGTGACGCCCGCCATCGGTCGACTTCGCGACGAAAATGGCTGGAGCATCGTCGGGATCATTCAGGTTGGCAAAGCGCCGCCAGGCGACGTAGATCGTGGCCGGCTGCGTCGAAGGAACACTGGGATCGATAGCGATCATCGTGCCCTGATGTTCCGCATCACCGAATAGTTCGTCATTTCGGCTGAGGATTACAGGAACACTCCAGGTCACGCCGCAGTCCAGCGAGCGCCTGAACAGGATTGTGGAGAACTGGTTCGCTCCGGTGCCAACAAAAGCTGTGGCGGTAACGTAGACCGGTCCCGCAGGAACAGTTTGCGTGATCGTCTTTCCGTCTTGATTGACGGAAACAGTGCACGTGGAATTGCCGCGCGGAATGTCCACTGCCAGCCAGGGCTTGTCGAGGAAAATATCGGGAGTGCCTCTGCCGATGATCTGCGCGTCTATGTACTTGATACTGTCACGCGGCGCAAGATTTGTGATCGAGCCGTTCTCAACCGTTGCGCTGCCGTTTTCTTTATTGTTGAGGTCGATGAACCGTGCAATGAACACGGCGCTCAACGGTTTGGTGCCGCGATTGTAAGCGATGCCCGTGTAGTAGAAGAGTCCGTTTGTACCCGCGCGCACGGTCGGATCCGAGGCCGCTTGAAAGCCATGGATGGGAGAAGCCAATCCTTCGCTCGATCCGTCCAGTGGGAATCCCGGCAGCAACGTACTTTGCCATCTCCGGCCGGCATCGAAGGACTTGAAGAGTCCGAGCCAGGCGTCCCCGCGCTCGTCAATTCCGAGTAGTCCCGGAAGATCCACGGTGCGGTAGTCGTTTGCGCCGCCCAGAAGGTGCGAAGAATTTCGCGACGACACCGCGATGGAAGGCTCGTTTTGCCGTTGCAGGAAAGGATCTCCATTGGTCCAGTTGGTGCCGGAAACCATGTTGACGTTTTGTCCGGATACCTGCGCGTGAGCAGGGACGGTGGCCGCCAGGCAGAATGCCGCCGAGAGAAGTGCGATACGCAACATCTGCCGAAACGCTCGAATGTTTTTCGGGCGCAAAAATGGAATGCAAATGCGTTGGTTCGCAGCGAGCATGACGATCCTCTGGGATGGACCTTGCGTCTCTGGGGGACAGGAGCCCGCAATCCTTGCGCTTGACAACCGTGTGAGACGGGAACCGCGGAAGTCTGCGTCCGAAACTCTCCCGAGTCAAGTGAAATATTTGTGAATATATTTGTGAAGCGACAGAAGAACCCGCAGAAATCAGCGGCCCCGAGTTGATGGCGTGTGCCCACGGAGATGTTCAGACAATCGCCGATCAAAATCGTCGGTCGAACCAACATAGAATCTGCCAGTGGATTCACTTTGCAGAATGTAGAGGAAACACATCGCTGGAGTATGGTAGGCCCGTGGGGACTCGAACCCCAGACCTCTACCGTGTCAAAGCGGCTTTATTATGCACGGCCAACAACTTCAAGGCCGTTAGGAGCCATCTAAGTACATGTAAGTACGCCTAAGCCGGAACTCTTACAGGTGAAATTACAGGTGAAGAAATTCGTGTGGAACCCGTCAGGTGCGACAGTAACGGCGCAAGGACTACCTTCCAAGCACAACGTCGATTCCAGAAAGCAGTAACTCCAGCTTTGGGCGCGGGAGTTTCCCAGCCCGCTCTGTTAGGAGATCTTTGTCCACGGTGACGATTTGAGAGACGTTGGCTACAGAATCCTTGGGTAGCCCCGTGAGACGCGCAGAGAGGGTCACATTTCCTGGAGCCGTGCCCCATTTGAGATTACTGGTCAGCGGAACACACACTGTTGTGGCGAGGTGGCTCCCATTGGACCAGAACCCGTCGGAACGGGCAGATCCGCCCACCAGATTTCACCTTGGGAAATTACCATTCGCTGCGCTCTAGAACGCGACGGGCCGCAGAGGAAACGAACTCGTCTTTTGCGGCGCCCAGCTCGGAGCAAGCCTTATTCATCGCCTCGGTAACACTGTCTGGGTTGCGCCCCAAGGTAAGTCAACGAAGAGGACTTTTGCGCAACCCAATTTACAGGTGAAGAATTACAGGTGAAGTTTCCTGGTGGATTTGCTAAGTGAAAAACGATGGTAGGCCCGGGAGGACTCGAACCTCTGACCTCTTCCGTGTCAACCTACCACCGACAGGAAGAAAACAACTTAGACCGTATCGAACGTCTTCTCTACAACCCTTATACCAGTCTCACAGGTAAGAATCACAGGTAGGAATCGCAGGTAGATCCAAAACCACCAAGCACCTCAGGTCTGCTTTTCAAGGACCATGTGCAACACGCCATCCTGCGGCGAAGGGAAGTTGGCAGCGTGGAGGCTATAGGGAAACGAAAAAGACTCTGCGGCATCAAACGACTCAAACGCAAGATATAGCGGCCTGCAACGATACAGGAAGCCGTGTTTCAGGTGATTGCAGCGAAAGGTTACGTCATAGCTTTTCGTCTTCCGAATCTTAGGCGCATGCGGGTTCTCGATCTGCCGACGACGGCGACACGGATCTTCTTCGGTTCTGCCCACTGGTGTCACCTTAGATCGCGGATCAGCACCACGTCTTGTTTTCGCGTGCCACGACTCATAACCAGCCGTTTGCCGTCGGGTGACAAGTCGAAACTTGAAATCAGTTCGCTGTTGAAATGGGTGATCTGCTTCGGCGTCCCTCCCGCGATCGGCTGGCTCCAGATATTGTCGACACCGCCCTCGTTCTTGGTGTAAAGGAGCGAGCGACTGTCCGTCCCCCACCGAAACCACGTCCCCCACCACGACAAAATGTCGAAATGCTTCATCGGTGGTCCACCTTCGAACGCCATGATTGCGACTCCTTGCGGGGGATTTGCCAAAGGGTCTTCGTAGGAGTAAGCGATCATCTTACCGTCAGGTGAGATAGTCGGATATTGTGCTTCTGCATCGCTAAGCCGAACAGGATTGCCGCCTTCCATGGGAACCTTCCAAATTCCCTTCTCCGAAAGGTAAACCACCCATTTACCGTCCGGGGAACAGTCCAGGGAAAAACCTCCAAGCGAGGTCAATTTCTTGGGGTTGTTGCCGTCGCTGTCCATCCTCCAAATCTGAGAACTCCCCGAGCGGTCTGAAGAAAAAACAATGTAATGCCCGTCGGGTGAAACCCGAGCGGGGAAGTTTTCTCCAGCGTTCGAGGTCAACTGCTTCGGGTTGCTTCCATCCGACCCCATCATCCAGATGTTCCCATCTGCTCGGCTGGAATACACAATCCTACCGTCCGGGCTCCACGTCGGATAGTCCAAACTGCCGTACGATGTGATCGGCTTGGCGTTGTCCAATGCCGCCATGGGCGCGACCCAAGCATCGGCCAAATCTTCCCATAGCACCGTCGCCACAACGCGGGAGTCGGCAGTTACGCTGACACCCTTGTAGGAGTTCAAATCACTGGTAATCCTGCGAACATCCCCATTCGCATACGAGACGTACACGATTTGCACTGTACCGGCAGCCCGTGCATTCGTATCGGCGACGAGCCCTTGGCCGTCGGGAACCCATGCTAAGTCCACAACCCAATTCCACCGCTTTGGGGTTAAGGGGCGCTCTGCCCCACCTTGGACGGGCACTTCCACCAGACTCGCATTCTCGACACCCGCTCCGGAGTTGAAAGCAACCACAGCAATGGTCTTTCCGTTGGATGACCAAGCAACCGAGCCTCCGAAGCCGTTGGGCCATTTGCGGACGGCCAGTTGCTTCTCCCCGCTGCCATCTTCGTTCGCTACCATCAGTGCTGTCTCGTTCCTCGCTTTGGAAGCCCGGCGGAATGCCACCCGTTTCCCATCCGGCGACAGCGTCACCGTATTAACCCCAAGAAAAAGAGGAAGGACTTCTGCAACATCGACGATCAGCCTTTTCTTGGTTCCTCCCAGCACGGGTATTTTGTAGAGGACGCCAAGCGAACTGTCCTTGCTTTCCGACTGCGCAACATAAAGGAAATCTCCGTCACGGGAGAAAATCAGCCCGCCATAAACCACGTTGGCGGGCGGAACAATCTGTACGTCGCTACCAGTCCCGACCTGCCGCACCCAAAGAGTTTCCCTGCCGTGTACCACACCTTCATCCGTGACATACGCCACGTATCTTCCGTCCGGGGAGATGGCCGCTATTGTCACCTTGCCGTTGGTCGTTAGTCGCGTGATCTCCGTTTTCTGGAACGGCACAACTCTTGGGGAAAGCCAGTAATAGACACCCCACGAAATTCCCGCCAACGCAGCGAGAAGGACACCGACTCCAAGCCAGAGATTTCGCTTCTGACCGACTGGAGATACCGCAGCTCCCACTGCCGTGACCCTGCTTGATTCCGTGTCCCGCCTCAGCCTCTTGAGGTCAGCCCCTAGCTCGGCGGCGGACTGACAGCGGACCTCTCGGTCTTTCTCCAGGCATTTGCTGATGATTTCTTCGAGCTTGGGCGGAACTTCGGGGTTGATCCGAACCGGAGGCACCGGTGGGCGTTCCAGAATGGCGTGAAAGATTAATCCTGAAGTGTTACCTCGAAACGGCAGCTGCCCGGTGGCCATCTGATACAGCACTGCCCCGAAGGAAAATAAATCGGTTCGCGCATCTAAATCCTTGCCTTTGACCTGTTCCGGCGACATATACGCGACCGTGCCAACTGCCGTACCGGGGCTAGTGAGATGCTCTTCGACATCGAAGGTCGCGGCGGTCTGCTCCGTTCCCGTCACAGGCTTGGGAGAGAGCTTGGCCAAGCCGAAATCGAGGATTTTGGCGTGCCCACGATAAGTTACAAAAATATTCGCGGGCTTAATGTCGCGATGAACAATTCCTTTGCCGTGCGCGGCATCGAGCGCGTCGGCGATCTCGATGCCCAGCGAAAGCAGAGTTTCCAGTTCCATAGGACGCCCGCCGATGCCGTGCTTCAGCGTCGCGCCTTCCAGGAATTCCATGGCAATGAACGCTTGCCCGTCTTGCTCACCGATGTCATGGATTGTGCAGATGTTGGGATGATTCAGGGCGGACGCGGCTTGCGCTTCGCGCTGGAACCGGGCGAGGGCATGCGGATCCCGGGCTACATCCTCAGGTAGAAACTTGAGCGCGATGAAGCGGCGGAGACGAGTATCCTCCACTTTGTAAACGACTCCCATCCCGCCGCCACCGAGCTTCTCGATGACGCGATAATGCGAGATGGTCTGGCCGATCATTGCTGGGACCGCAACTCTGTGGTGCGATGTTAGAGGTCGAATAGAGCGGAAGTCAATAAATGGCTGATGGACTGACCGGGGCGCTCCGCGGAATTCTTGAAAGATAGACACACCTAGCCAAATGGAACCACTTTACAGGTGAAGAATTACAGGTGAAGTTTTTTGAGAATTTTTGCTAAGTGATTGGAAACGATGGTAGGCCCGTGGGGACTCGAACCCCAGACCTCTACCGTGTCAAAGCGGCGTGATTACGCACTTCCAGCCACTTGAAAAGGCGTCGGAGACCGACCAAGTACGGCGAAATACGTGTAAGCCGGAGTTCTTACAGGTGAAATTACAGGCGAGAAACTCCTACTCGCGAACCAGAGCCGCAGGGAGAACATGCAGAGTTCTTTGATACAACGGGACTATTGCAACTTTGCGTACTCGGCTTTGGCAGAGATAAGGACAGGAATGTCAGGGTCGGCTTCTTTCCAAACCGTTAGGAAATCTTGGTAGGCTGTTTTCGCTTTGCTGGTGTCGCCTTGCAAGACGTAAGCGCGAGCAAGGCCTAGCTGCGACAAGTGCCACGACGTTGATATTGGCGAGACGCCCCGATGGTCCAGAACTGCCCTGAATTCGGCAGCGGCCTCTTTCGTTCTTCCTAGGCGGAGGTAGGCTACCGCCCGAAGATAGTTGGGCAAGAAACCAGCATGCCTTCCGAACTCGTAAGGCTTGACAGGCT
>WNFS01001939.1_pt1 | contig 18852 bp, 13 predicted proteins | sample 5400141 | NCBI WGS metagenome assembly WNFS01 (sample SAMN13153358, study PRJNA577476) | soil metagenome | isolation source: 60 cm saprolite under Madrone tree | place: USA:California | collected 2016-06-14
CTAAGAATAGGCATAAATCAAGTGGCCTCTGCGAATGCGAAAATAGGAGTCTACTGAAGAAGGACTGCCAAGTGGGACAAAAGAGCGACCTGACTGGGGCGGACTGGGTTAGTGGCTGTCAATCTTCCGAAACGGCTGACTCTATCCCCTCTATCCAGCTCTATCCATTCAAACGCTGCCATCGACTGAGACTTCCCGTTGGTTCCGAAGAACGACCCAATCCTGCAAACCAGCTGGTTGCATTTCGGTTTAAGGCTCCGAAAGAACCATTTGAGTCCGCCCCGTATCGATACATTTTGATGAGAAGACGTCTCTTACAATGAGCGAAGGCCGGATGATCTAGGCGGCACAGGCGCGCGGCAAGCTATTCTGCCGAGTATTCACTTCTTCGGCGATGTGTTTGACAAGAACTGCACTGTAACCCGAAGGCCGATGGGCAATGGCCTGGAATTGTCGTCCAAGTCGATCACTGCTTCCAGAATATCCCGGTCGCTCTTATCGGATGGATCGCCGGTGCTGATGCTTTTCCTGCCCATCATCGCAGAGATCCTGGAAACAAACCCTCGCAGCTTCTTTCCCTCAAGGGCATCGGCTTGAATAATCACGCGCTGCCCCACGGACAGCTTCTCTACGTCTCTTTCATCTACTTCCGCCTTTATGTGTCGAGCGGAAGTGTCGGCCAGACTGAACAAAGGACGCGGAGTGACTGTGCTAAAAGACTCGCCGCGCCTTGCATAGACTCTCAAAACGGTGCCGTCAATCGGCGCCGCAATGGAGCACTTCCCGATGCGTTCTTGGACGGTTTGCGCACGGCCCTCTGCGGCAACTATATCGGCATCAGCTCGCGCCAGATCTTCCTGCAAGGGAGGCGCAGCGAGTAGCTCCTCCGTGCGAAGGGCCGCCTGGAGGTTGGCCTCAGCGACTCCGAGATCGCGGACAGCCTGGTCATAAGTGGCTCTGGAGATCTGCTCCTTTTGGTAGAGAGCGCGTTGCATACCCAGCCGTGATTTAGCTTCTTCGAAGGTGGCCCTTGCGGCGGCGGTCTTTTCGCTCGCTATTTTCTTCTCCTCATCACGCGCGCCTCGCAAAAGCCGGGCCCGGGTCTGGCGGGCGGAATCCGCTTCCGCCATGGCAGTTTGTAACGCTGGTCGCAGGTCGTCACAAGCAATCTCGCCGAGTAATGTTCCTCGTTTGACGAACTGACCTTCTTTCACGTACACGGTCTTTAGAACGCCGTCGGCAGCAGCTCCCACCTGCGTGGTTTCCGAAGCGCCCTCGACCCTTCCGGGGGAGGCGAATGTTACAGTTGCAGCGGCGCTATCGGAAGGTATCCCACGAGCTTGCACGGAATTTCTGCTCCGTGTACTCCCCAGAAACGCGATAGCAGCAATGACTAAGAAAATAGCGGAGCCGCCAATGACCCATCGCCTGCGGACGGTCATGGATTCCGCTCCTCTTGCTCTACTTGGCCGTCAAATAAGGTGATTGTTCGATCAGCGAATTTCCGCCAGCGTGGATCGTGGCTCACGACCACAACAGTTTTTGCATGTTCGTCAACTTGATTCCGAAGAATTTGACAGATATTTCTTCCCGCTTGAGCATCCAGAGATGCGGTTGGCTCATCCGCGAGGAGAATCGGAGGATTCCCCGCTAGCGCTCTTGCAACCGCGACCCGCTGCCTTTCTCCAGGACTGAGTTCATTGGGATCTTTGTTGCATTTATCACCAAGACCGAATTGATTCAGCAGGTCTCGCGCCATTTCCAATCGCTGAGACTGCTTGGGGTCGCGAAGTTCAAAACCAAGCGCAACGTTGTCGATCGCCGAGAGTGAGTGAAAGAGGCGGAATGCCTGAAACACAAAACCAATTTTCTTTTGGCGGATGGCGGTCTTCTCTGTTTCGGCCATCTGGTTCACAGCGATATCATTCACGAATACCGATCCTTCGTCGGGCGACAACAAGCAGCCAAGCAAGGACAACAACGTCGTCTTTCCGCTCCCGGAAGGGCCCATCACCAAGGAGAGCGTGCCGCGCTCGAACGTGAGTGAAACGTCGCGCAATGCAAAAATGCGCGCGCCCCCTTTGCCAAACGAGACACTCGCACCCTCGACGCCAAGAAAATGACTAGAGTTTACTTCATCGATGCAGGGACGAGGGTTTAACTGACCCTCCACGGCTAAGGCAACAGAATTGGCAGCTCTCCTCCGCAGATTTACCGCGACTGCGTTCGAGGTGCGCTCTCCTGAATCCTCAATGACGCCGCTCATAAGGTGGCTCTTAGGCACGGAACACCCGCCCAGGCTCCACGGTGAGCGCGTTCCGAACCGAAGCGATGGATGCCAATGAACACATGGCCATGCTTGGCAGGACCATCATGGCCGGCAACCACCAAGGCATGTAGATCCAAGCAATCAGCGACTTCGCGTGATTGATAACCGGAACCACCGCGAAGAGCCCCAGAATGCTGCCGACTGCACCACAGAGCAACGCCTGCGTGAGGACGATGCGCGCCACGAGCGACTTGGGTGCTCCCAATGCTTTCAATGTCGCGTATTCCTCGATGTTCTCCATCGTGTTCGCGTAAATGGTTTGTGAAACAACGACTAGCCCGATCAAAAAGCCCAAAACGGCGGCGGTCAGAATCGCACCGCCGGCTCCGGTTTTTATCGTCCAATACATTCGAGACTTGTGGGCAAATTCGTCCCTCGTGAGGACGTCCACCTCCGGAAGCCGTCCCTGCAGGCTTTGTTTAACATCGGAAACGGAGGAACCCTTGCTGACTCGCAAAACGATGTACATGGCATCGTCAGGTCCGAAGCCCAGATACCGGATGGCGTTCCTATACGAAGTAAACAAAAAAGGGACGCCAAGGAATGCGCCATAACCTTCGATCTGGCGCTCGATACTCGCGCGGTGGCGATTAATTTCAACTTCTGTCGGCAACGCCGACACTGCAATCAGATCCCGGTCGCTCACGTCGTAAAGAACTGCGTCGGGAGATATTTCCCCGGCCAGTTCCGGCACATCGGGAACCGGGAAGCGCTTTCCTACATTGGGGTCCGCTCCGACCAGGGCAACGACCTGTTGCTTCCCATTGGGAGTACGATAAACCGCAAAGGCCATGCAAACGCGGTCAGCTTCCATTACTCCTGGAACACCAGCGGCCATCTCCCGAACACGGCTTTCTAGAGTCGTACCAAATTCGAAGGCCTGCACTCCTCTCGCTGTTATCCAAATATCTGAGTCGCTGGCATCGATAAGCCTGGACGCTGCTCGTAGGAATCCAAGCAGGAGGCTTCCCTGAAACACCATCAGAAATACCGCGAAAGACACGCCAAGCACGGTCACCGAAAACCGTGCGCGATCGTGAATAATATTCTGCCAGGCTAGTTTCATGGCGACCTGTGCAAGCTCAGGAGTATTTCTCGCGGAGCACGACAGGAAGGGTGAGGAATTTTCCTGGACGCCAGCGAGTCGAAGGTTGCTGGCCAGCGGCATGATTGTCCTGGCTATCTCCATGCCTTCTCCACCCTCGCATATGCCACTGATGAAAGAACGGTCGATCTTCAAAGTATCAAGCGGGAAGCGGTGCAGGTAACTCAGGGAAGAGTAGCCGGTACCGAAATCATCGATGGCCAGACGAATACCCAGCGCTTTGATTTGCAGCAACATTTCCACTGCCGCTATCGGATCTCCCATCACCGTGCTTTCAGTGATCTCCAACTTCAGAGATTCCGGAGGAAAAGCCAGCTCCCGCAGTAAACCCGCTATGTCCGAGACCAGATTTGGTTGGAGAAACTGTTTTACGGAAAGGTTCACACTGATGGTCAAGTCGGGGTCCACGTCCGGTTGGGCCTTCCAGTCGCTAATCTGGCGGCAGGCCTCTCGCAAATTCCACCAGCCCAGCTCGCGAATGAGACCCGTTTCTTCAGCAACCGCAATAAATTCTTCCGGTCCAAGTAGCCCGCGAGTCGGATGCTGCCACCGTAGCAAGGCCTCAAATCCGGCAATTTTTCCCGACGCGAGGGATACAATGGGCTGGTAGAAATTTCGAAATTCCCCCCGCTCAAGCGCGTGGCGCAAATCGGTCTCCAACTGCAAGCGAGCCATCACGCTCGCTCGCATGTCGGCATCGAATACCTCATAACGTGCTTTACCTAGAGACTTGGCCCGGTACATGGCGGTGTCGGCATCCCGTAAGATCTCGTCTGCTTGCTCGTAGGCCGAATTGCTCAAAGCAATCCCGATACTCACCGAAGTGAATACCTCCTTGCCACCCAAAACGAAGGGCACCGTAAGCGCTTTCATCAGTCGCTCCGCGGCCCGTTTGGCATCGGTCGGATCTTTGAGATCGTCAAGCAGAACGGTAAACTCGTCTCCCCCTAACCGCGCAACGGTGAAGGATTCTCCCAAGCGCGCCACCGTATCGCTTGCCCGCAAACATTTCTCCAATCGGTTGGCCACTCCAAGCAAGAGCTGATCCCCGATCAGGTGGCCTACGCTGTCGTTGATCATTTTGAACCCGTCAAGGTCCAGGAACAGCACGGCAAACAAGTGGTCCCTGCGGCGCTTCGCTTGTTTGATTATTCGTCCCAGGCGGTCAATAAACAGAAGGCGATTGGGCAAGCCCGTCAGGGGATCGGAAACTTTTCCTTCGGTGATATCGGTTTGCGATCCGGCCATCCGTAAAGTTTTCCCCGCTGCATCCTGAACCGCGAGGCCTCTGCTCAGCATCCATCGGAATGATCCGTCCTGGTGCAGCATTCTATGCTCGCTCTCAAAATGAGGAGTAAATCCCTTTTGGTGAGCGGCAATTTCCTGTTTGACTCGTTCCCGATCCGCGTCATGAACCCGGTTAAACCATTCTTCGGGCCTGTCTCCAATTTCACTTTCCTTGCAGCCGAGCATCGCTTTCCAGCGAGGCGAGAAATGCACGACATCGCTAAGCAAATTCCAGTCCCAAAGGCCGTCATTGGAGCCTCGGGCTGCCAGCGCATAGCGCTCTTCACTTTCCTTCAACGCCTCCTGCGCCTGCTTGTGCGATAAGTGAGAGCCAATGCGCGCCACAGCGACAGGAAAATCGATCGGCTTCGTCAGATAGTCGTTTGCTCCCAGATCAAGCGCTCGAACAATATCGTCGCTCTGGCTCTTTGCGGTCACCATGATGATCGGCAGGTCGATCGCAGAATAGGCCTCGCGCAGCGTTTTGAGAGCGTCAAGGCCGCTGATTTCTGGCATTTCGATATCGAGTAGCACCAAATCGGTGCCGTCTTGCTTTACGCGCTCCAGCAATTCGCGGGCGTTTTCTGCCACAGCGATCTCATAACCTTTGCGTGCGAGTCGCCGGGCAAGCATGTCCCGATTCATCTCATTGTCATCAACAATGAGCAACCGGTTCGGTCGTGCGTTCATGATAGCTTCTTTTCTAGTATCAGGTTTTCAATCTTCTCGCTCAGCCTTCCAAAATCGACCGGCTTCGTATCGTAGTCATCGCAACCTACTTCAAGAGCCTTCTCCCGGTCGGTGACCATAGCGTGGGCGGTCAGCGCGATGATTGGGATATGCTTGGTCGACTTATTTGCCTTCAGGAGACGCGTCGCTTCCCAGCCATCCATTGCTGGAAGACTGATATCCATCAGAATAAGATCGGGTGCTTCCGAACGCGCCAGCACGAGGCCCCTCTCCGCGTCCTCCGCCGTGACGACACAATAGCCCTTGCGCTGAAGCCGTCTGGATAGCATGTCCCTGTTCATCTCGTTGTCTTCGACTAGCAAGATTTTCTGCATTCTAATTTCTCCTAGTCTTGGAAACTCTGGATCCCGTGGCCTTGCGACCTGTTTGGCCATCTGTCACATAAGAATAAGGGCCGGCTTGGGCGTCGTTGATAGAGGCTGATCGAGCAAACCTATGCTTTTCTACAAGATCGGCGAGACGGTCGCGGTTGACCGGTTTGATGAGATAATTGGAGGCGCCCAAATCGATGCCCCTGGCCTCGTTGTCCACAATTGTGACCATAATTACAGGAATTTCCGCCAAATCAGCGTCACTCTTGAGCTTGTTCAGAACGGTCCAGCCGTCGCATTCAGGCATGACTACATCGAGGGTAATAAGCAGGGGGTGAATTTGCTTGGCCAGGCGGAAGCCTTCTTCTCCATTTGCGGCAGCAACCACATGGAATTCCATTTTCGTCAAGAACCGCGACATTAGGTCGCGCACGGATGGGTCGTCATCTATCACCAGAATTGTATGCTGATCCGTTTTGCTTTTTGAGGGTGCCGCAGAAGCTTGGCCGGTTGCTTCTGAGGGCCCCGATTCAATAGTTTCGACATCGACCTGAGCCGGCAGCTTCACGGTAAAGATGGAGCCCTGCCCTGGCTCGCTCTCCACACTGATCTGCCCTTTCATCAGCTGAACGAACCGGTGGGTAATGGCAAGTCCCAGGCCGGTTCCGCCATACTTGCGGGCAATCGAGGCGTCCGCTTGGGCAAACTCCTTAAACAGGTTTTCTTTTTGCTTGGCGGAGATTCCAATCCCGGTGTCGCTCACGCGGAATTGAATCCACTCTCTCCCCTCTGCCTTAATTTGATCCACGTCCAAGGTGACGGAGCCGTGATCCGTGAATTTGCAGGCGTTGCTCAGCAAGTTGAACAGGATCTGCCGGACTTTTGTTATATCCGCCCGCATCGTGTTCACGTTGTCCGCCAGATGCACGTGAATTGAGTTCGCATTCTTAGTCGCAGCAGGCTGAAGCGTCGTGGCCATCTCTTCGGTGATTTGCGTTACGTCGAAAGTCTCCAAGTGAAGCCCCATCTTCCCGGCTTCAATCTTTGAAAGGTCCAGCACGTCATTGATCAACGACAACAAGTGTTTTCCCGCCGACTGGATTTTTCGGAGATCCTGGACGTTCTCGATCTTGCTTGTGTCCCGGGCTTCCTCCTCCAGCATCTCGCTATACCCGATGATGGCGTTCAGCGGCGTGCGCAACTCGTGGCTCATGTTCGCAAGAAAAGTGCTCTTGGCGCGGTTGGCCTCTTCGGCCGCGTGCTTTGCCTTGAGCAGCTCTTCCTGTGCCTGTTTGCGTTGATAGACTTCTTCTTCCAACTCTTGAGTCCTGGTCTTTAACTCGCCATTCGTGCTCTGCAGCACCGTATCCCGCTGTTGGATTTCAGACAGCATCGTGTTGAATCCGTCAATCAGCCTTCCAATTTCATCGCCATAAGTTTTGGAAGCTCGAACCGCGTAGTTCTTGTTTGCGGAAACCATTCTCATGGTGTCTTCCAGATGCAGAATGGGTTTTGAAATCAATCCTTGAAGTCTCGAAGACACAAGAAATGCAAATAAGCCGGAAACCAGCACGAAAATAATGAGGATGTTTGCGTATCGTCTGGCTCTCTCATTCCACTGGCGCATATCCGACTGTAGAAACAGCGTTCCGAGATGTTCCCCATTTAAGGTGACGTCGTGAAAGACTTCTAGGTATCCGCCTTCGAAACGGTAGCCTCCCCCTTCCAAATGCGACGGAAGAAACGCACGGATGGTCGTCTTGCTTCGAAGATAGTGAGCAAAGATCTTTCCGTCGGGCTTGTACAAGACGGCTGTGACGATGTCTTCTTTTGCCGTGAGAGCGGATAAGGTAGCGGTTGCAGCGGGCTCGTCTTTGAACTCCATGGCCCCCGCACTGTTGTACCCAATAATCTCCGCTTGGGTCATCAGGTCCTGACTCAGCAGATGACGAAATGAGACGAGGTCGTAAATAAGAAAGCTTGCCGAGGAAAGGATCAGAGCGATGCTGCTGGTTAGCATCGTTATCAGCGTCAGTTTCCGCTTAATGGATAGATTCTGGAGAATCATCCTGGCTTCCTCACATCTGCGTTAGCTTGTTGGATGATTCTCGCAAGGGTCAGCAGTCTGGAACTGATCGTTAGGTCCGCTTGCCGCGCGGCCTCAACGTTGACTTCAAACCGTACTCTGTTATCTTCCAGCACAAATCGAATCACACCGCCCCGCTCTGCAAAGCCGGGTGTTTCGCCAACCGTCAGAATTGGCAGACCTTTCACGGTCTGCACCAATTCGTCTATGTGCGCTCTTTCCGACGCGCCGACAAACAGGATTTTGCATTCCTTCAAATCCTTGGCGTCCGCTCCCCACTTCAGCCGTTTCACTACAAATCCGCGCGCACCGATTTTCTTGTCTTGAACAATCTGGTCGATGATCGTCCCGAAGGGATCCGTTCCCAAAATACCTATCACGATCGGAGAATCGGGTTGCGAAAAAGCGGCCGCCGGCCATTCCACAAATTTCGCGAAATTGAAAATAAAGCCGGCCTTGATCAGATATTCCGAGGAATCGGACGCGTCCCGGACCTGTGTAACGGCCTCGGGAGCCCAACTCAGCGAAACACTGAGCGCCACGATCAGAATTCCCAGTCGTCTTAACATCGATCTTCCCGCTCGTTGACAGCTGATAATTTGAGAGCTCACCCGGCAATCGACCTAAAAAGAAACCGTGATACTTCCAAAGATGCTGCGCTTCACCACGGTCGGGGAGGTGTTTACGAAATCCGGCAGAAATTCCAAGTGCCGGTTATCCAGTAAGTTCTGGCCGCCGATCGAAAATTCCAGATTTCTAACTGGCTTCCAGCCCAAATGCGCGTCCAAAGAGTAGTAACTTGGCAAACCCAGGCTGGAAAGGTTATCCACAAATCGAAGAGTCGTGTCCTGGTCAAAGTGCTTAGGCAAGTCGACGGAAGACCTCAAATACCATTGATGGCGAGGGCTTGAGCCGTTCGGAAGGTCTGCCGTGGGGTCTTGGCTGTTCGCGTTCTTGTGTATGTCCATTTGCAGATAGCTGTAGGAGCCCGTCAGCCTCCATTTAGGAATTACTTTCCAGTCTGCAAACAGTTCGGCCCCGTAAGTCCCGCCGCTCATCTTGTTTTGCGCGACAAAGGGGACGACGATATCCGTCGGAGCAGGGCTCCCCTCCACAAAGGGTGCACCCGGCTCCGCCGTGCGAAGATTCGAATAATTGTTATAAAAGGTCGCAATGTCGAGAGAGAGGTCGCTTGTCGCTTGCACTCGATAACCAAGTTCGTAAGCGAGCAGGTCTTCTGAGTTGAACTGACGACTGCCGAAAACCGCCAACACCGCCGGGAACGGCGCGGGGTTAGCAGGAGTCCCCGGGGGTATGACCTGCGAGTTCAGGCGCAAGCCCTCTTCGGTTAGCGCCGGAGTTCTAACAGCGCGGGAGACTGCAGTCCACACGGATTGATTTGGGCTCAGTGTCCACAGCAGCCTTGCGTTCGGTTCGAACTCGAATCCAGTGAAATCGTTGTGCTCGAATTTCGAGCCGAGGGTCAACCGCAGCCGATTGTCCACTAGGTTGATCTCATCCTGAAGAAAGGCGCTAAACTGATTTAAGCTAACCTGGTTGGGCTGCAGCGAGACCGTAAAGCTGGGGTCGTTTCGATCGCGAATCGATCGGAAGCCGAGGCCCCACTCAAATTGATGTGAGTCACCAACGTGAAACCCATGTTGGAAGTCCATGTCGAAAATGTTTTGATGGTCTACGAAGAGCGAATTGTCGACGGTCGTGGTGTTGTCGTAATACATCTGCAACGACATCGTGGCGCCTTCGGAGTTGTGGTTCCAGCGGCCCAGAATGTTCCCTCCGCTATAAACCCCGCTGTTGGGGAAGGTGTTTGAATAGGGAGGGGCCAGGGCAGGCACGGTCAACGTTTCATTGTAATTGCTGTGGTAAAGATCTCCTTGCAGCGTTAACGAATTGGCTCCCGCAGGTGTCCAATCCGCTCGAAATCCTCCCCGTATTGCGTGCCAGCCGTCATTTGCGGTCCCGCCCGATATGTAATCAGATGGCCCCCAATCGAAATACTTTCCATAAATTCTATAGTGAGTATCGTCTCCAACCTTACTGCCGTAACGAACGCCGGCGGAACCTCGCTCTTCTGTTCCGCCTCCCGCTGTAACAATGGCGGACTGCGTGGATGCTGCCGGTTTCGTTATGATATTGATGACGCCATCGACCGCATTGGCTCCCCACAATGTCGCCCCCGGGCCGCGGATCACTTCAATCCGGTCGATATCCTCGAGCATTACATCCTGAATATTCCAGTACACTCCGGAAAACAAAGGCGTATACACGCTTCTGCCGTCGATGAGCACCAAGAGCTTATTGTCGAAACGTCCGTTAAATCCCCGCGAGCCAATGGCCCACTTGTTCTCATCGATGCGAGCCACTTCGAGGCCAGGAACGAGCCGCAATGCATCAGGTATGCTAGTGGCTCCCGAACGCCGGATATCTTCTTGCGTCAACACGAAAATGGCTGCCGCCGCATCCGCCACCTTTTGCGTGTGCTTGGAGACAGAGGTTACTTGCATATTCATGAGGTCTTCGACGCTCATCTTCGTAACGTCAGGGACCTTCTGCGTACCTTGAGCCCATACGTTGACCACGATGAAGACCGTCAGAAAACCAAGTAAGCCGATCCGCTTCGCGGAAGTTACAAAGCCCGTGGTTTGTTTGTGAGTCGAAGACATATCTAGCTTCCCTTCTAGATGCTGGTCAGCGAAGTTGGCGAGAGATATCCGAACTGGGACGTTGCCGTGCGCACTGAACGCGCCCCCTTCTTGCTGCCGCCGATTTGTTTCTTTCCTGCACTTCATACACAACCCCCTGCGAGCTAGACCGGCATTCCGATTCCGGCTTCTACCCTTTTCTGAAAGTGGCCCTGTGCGACCCCGCACGTTGGAGGCTGCGCTCCTCTTTAATCCCTCGGAAGTGGGTGAGGCAGCCGCTGTAAAAATCTGCTTGTCCGCAATCGCTGAATCTGTCCTTCTCATCCGTTTCTGTCCTTGGCCTTTTGAGAAGACGGAGCTCATATAGTCTTCTCTCCTGTTACCGTGAACACCGTGGAATAGGTGAGTGTGTCGGGTCGGCTCAGGTAATCAAGAAAGGCTCGAATCTGTTTTTTGGCTTCGCTTTCCCCGCCGAAAATCTGCGCCAGTTGAGGCTTTGCAATCTCTAGCTTCAATTCCCATTGCCTCAGAATCTGCGGTTCAATCTTTCCTGCAATTAGGTGATAGCACTCCACGTGAACTTCTAGGTTTGTCAGCCCCGCCTTCTGCGCCAGCCAGAAAAGCTTTCGCCCGACAAAAGGATCAAAACCGGTGGCCGCCAGCGCGGTCACGACTTTCTCGGCTGTCTGTTGAATCCCATCATCTTCCGGGTAGTGCCACAGAAGTTGGCCGTCCAAGTCTTGCAGCAGAACTGTGCCCCCCGGTCTACAAACTCTTGTCATTTCGGCGACAGCCTGCTCTTTTTTCTTTAGGTATTGCAGCAACATGCGGCAGTAAACAAAGTCAAAGCTGTTCGACGGAAACTCCATCGCCTGCGCGTCCCCGCGAACAAATTTCATTCTCCCATTCCCGCGATTTCTCTCCACCGCCTGCCTCACACGCTCCGCGCTGATGTCTATTCCGATCCCTCTAATGGAAGAGTTCGTTGCTGTCACGGCCGCCAGAATGACTCCGGGACCGCATCCAACCGAAAGAACTTCTGCGCCCGGGCGGACACGATGCGCCAAGTATTTTTGCGCCCAAGCGTGGGAATCGACCTTCAGCTCGAGCCGCATTGCCTCGCGCCGGTCCTCCATGATGTAGTCGATTGTCGAAGCTTGGCTCATCAGTGTTCTTGCCCGATAAGACTTGGCTGCATTGCATGCTTTTCCAGCCGAGCCAGCAGCCTTGCGTAGAAACCATCCACATGCCGGTAAAAGCGGAGCTGTCCTTCCTGTAGCCAGGTTCCCTGGCAATAGTGGCGGAGGAACTCTGCCCCCAACTTATATAGGGCGGGCGCGGCGATTTCCTCCGCGATCACCGGAATTGCGTCGAGTTCAAAATCCTCATAAACGGAAGTAGCTGCTCTGAGAAGGGAAGCCACAACGTGCACAGCGTCAGATTCGGGAAGCGTGGGATGCAACAGCAGGTCGCAGCGATTTTCGATATAGCTGAAATTCAAGCCCAAAGGACCTCGGTAGGCGATCGCCGCTCCCACGGGTTCCTCTTTGTTTCCCTTGAAGGCCAACCACACGTGGCGAGTTCGCTTGAGCCCGACCTCGCGGTACAACTGGTCCACCTCGGTCAATTCTGGGTCCGTCGCGAGTTGTTCGGCGGCCACGTAAATGCCGCCGCGCGCCACGGAAGCGATAAGGCAAAGCGCTTCTTCATAAGAAGGATCATAGGGGACGACGCGAACTCTCCCGCCCGAAGGAAGCGGCGAATTCCTGGGCAGCGCGAAATACATGTGCCGCTGAACAGATGAGTGAGACTGGCCGATGGTCTGAACCATGGATCCGAACACTCGCGAGGGGAAGCGATTCTCCGGCCTGAACCAATTCTGATGCGACTCGTCAGCGCCCTTCAGAATACTGGCGGCGGTTCCTGCCAGCATTACCGCGCGCGAGGCGACGGGGTTGTTCTCAGAAACAAGGTGTTGTGAAGTCCAGCCATAATGCGTCGTACGCCACACAGCAATTGAGGCAAGTCCTTTTTGTCTGTCACCGGCTGTCAAAACGTAGAGAAGGGAATCGCCGCCTTGCAACATCCGCCGCCAGTTCTCTCTCACTTGTCCGAGGTGCGGAAGAAGGCGGGCAGCCTTTTCGGGATAAAGAAAGCCGGTGCGCTCGTAAAGCGCAAAGATTTCGTTCACGGACAATGCATTGACCTGGACGCCGTAAGCGTCGTAAACCTCCGACAGCCTGGGAAGGCTGCTCAGCGTTTTCTGGTCCAACGCATCTAAGGGCATAGCGCCTCCGCGCCTCTCACTGCAGGTCCAGTTCGTATGCGCACTGCACAATCCGACAGGAATCCGGCTCGCTATTACGGGTCATTTCGTATCCCTTCCGAGCCTCGTCCGTCCGAGGTCCTTCTCTAAAGAGAATCCGGGCGCTTCTTCGCATAGATCTAGAACTATTAGTACTTATTAATGCTTCCCTTCGTTGTTCCAAATGGACCGCTAGTACTGTTTTCTAAGGACTTTCCTACGGACTATTGGCGTCTTGGAAACAGTTTCGGCGCCGTCTTGTGGGTTCTCGGTAAGGGAAATTGTTAACCCGCATCGATTGAGACTCCTTTAAGTTATAATAAGTAAAGGGCTTACTTACATTTTGTAATGCCAAGCGATACCTTGAATTACAGCCTGAATTTGCCAGGCGGTGACAAGAGCCTCGGACCGCGCGTTCTGAGGCGTCGCCTACTTTGAGGTCGCCTCGGGGCGATGAATACTCTGTGGTTGACAACTTTTGGGGAAAAACGCGACTTGCCAGAACCAGACGGCTGACAACGTCTTTTGGATTGTGGCACCCGCCAAAATGGCCCGTGTGTTGCTCAGGTACATGGAACAGTAGGCCAGTTGCCTCTTTGGGCGATCAAAGGCACAAAGGTCTGGATGTACCGTTCCACAGCTCGATACAATGGATTCACGCGAATTTGCGGACTGGAGACACCCCATGACTGAAGCTCCCTACACGGTGAGGCGTGCCCATCCGCGCTTCTCGTTTTTCGCGGAAGCAGAAGTTATCCTTCACGACGGAACGGGCGTTCGGGCGCAGACTGCCGAATTGAGCTCGCATGGTTGCTATATCGATACGCTCGAACCCATTCCCGTTCGTACGAAATTGCGTCTCCGCATCTGCGATGGCATAAGCACATGCGAACTCCACGGCAAAGTGCTCTACATGCATTCTGGGGGTGGCTTTGGAGTTTTCGGCATGGGCGTGCTGTTTGAAGAGATGGGGCCCGAGCAACACTCCGTTATTGAGGCGTGGCTGCGCGGACTCGCGGTACGTGCTGGGAAAGACTCGGGAAAGACCTCCTTCTCTCAACTCAGAGGCTAAGACGCTCTAACCGCACAAGTCTCCGGCCATGAAATCAAGCGTGGTCTTGCAGTCGGCTTTCCGCGCGGCATCGCTGCGAAATTCTTTCCCACTATCACCAATGTCATCGCCTATCTTCCGTTCCTGATGCTGGCAGACAATACCGGTCAGCTTCTCCGCTGCGTCTCCTTCCCTGAATAGGCTCTCGCGAACAACAAGAGCGAGAGAAATGCCTCTCTTTTGCTCTCAGCGAACGAACTGGCGGGAAAAGCGAAGCTCTGGCTGCTAATCATTCTGCTTGCATCAGGCATGTCCTACAATGGAGCAGATGACGAATACAAGGCTCTATCCGCGAGTTGCCCAATGGTGCCGCTCTCGTCCGCTCGCGGCCTATATCTTGGCCAGCATTCTTTGGACGACTGTGCTCTATGCTCATGCCGTTACAGCGGGTTTTGCGTCCTATGACGATGTACCGCAGATCGTGCAGAACCCGTCTCTATCTTCTCTAGCCGCGAGCCTGAAATACTTTCGATCTCCTGTATCGTTTGCTTCGGACTTTCGCGGAAGTGGAGCGTCCTTCTATCGGCCTCTCTTCTGGCTAAGCTTGGCCATCGACGAAAAGCTTTGGGGACTGAACCCCGCCGGATTTCATCTGACAAATCTGCTGCTGCATTGGCTCAGCGGCCTATTTCTCTTTCTGCTTTTGCGGCGCTTAGATGTTTCCTCCATATCTTCCGCACTGACATCGCTACTTTGGATAGGTCTTCCCATTAACTCGGAAGCGGTTGCGTGGATCTCCGGTCGTCCGTACTGCTTGGTCGCCTGTTTTCTGTTGCTTGGGACGTTGCTTGCAGATCTCTATCTGTCTCGTCCTGCGCTGAAATATCTTGTGGGCTATTGTCTAGCCGCTTTTTGTGCGCTGTTTTCCCATGAACAGGGCGGGCTGATTGTTGCTTTCACGCTGCTGCTGATCGTCGCAAAACATGAAGTCAAGAGCAGAGCATCCATGATGCTCTCGGGCGTGTGCGTCATTGCGATAGTGCTTTACTTTGGGTTGCGGCAGGCTGCCGGCGCAACCGGAGTCTCAGCAAAAGGAACGATTGCTTCCTTTGGGCTGTTTTTCTGGAACTATCTCGGCTGGATGGTTCTTCCAATTCACATGAGCATCGAACGATCTACTGACACGCCGCCGCCAGGATGGTCCGGACCTGCACTTGCAGCATGGCTGTGTCTGGCTCTCGCTTGCCTTTTATTGATTCTTGTACATCGTAAGAGTCCGGCATCAGCAATTGGTTTTGCATGGATGGGAATCGCTCTGTTGCCGTTCTGCGGATTCGTATACATCTATCAGGGTATGGCCGAGCGCTATACCTACGTAGCATCGGCGGGCCTGGCCCTGATGGTTGTCGTCCTCGTCGCAGAATCGCAGGCGCGCTTGCGGCCGTTCGTCCTCGGATTAATCGTCTTGTGGGTGGTTTGGGGCGTCTATCGACTGGAGACAAGAATCTCCGACTGGTCGGATGAAGCGCGTCTTTACTGGAATTCTTTGCACGCTACTCCTCGCAGTGCGAAGCTGCATTACAATCTGGGAGCCATCTTGGAACAGCGCAAAGATTTCGCTCAAGCCAGCGGTGAATATAACAAGGCAGTCGCTCTGGAGCCCTCCTACGAGCCCGCACTCGCCGGCCTTGGAAATGTGGAGTTGAACCTGGGAAGAGCGAAAGAGGCTTCCCAAATGTTTCAGAGGGCGCTTCAACTCAAGCCCGATGATGTGAGAGCTGTCACGAACTATGGCACAGCGCTTCAGTCGCTTGGCGAGATAGACGCTGCCAAGACGCAATATGAACGCGCCATTTCTCTTGCTCCCGGCAACGACGACGCATACTGCGATTTAGGTGTTCTGCTTTTCCAGTCTGGAGATGCGGATGCTGCCGTTCTGCAATTCGATCGGGCAGCAAAGATTAGTCCCAGCGATCCGACGCCCCTATTCAATCTGGCCGTAATTTATCAAAAAAGTGGCAGGCCGGACCTCGCCGTGAAACTCTACGAGCGAGTACTTCAACTCAGCCCTGGCGATCCTGACGCGATTGCGGCGCTTCAATCTCTCATAAAATCAAATTGATGCGCGGCAGTATCTCGCTCGTCCGAATTGTCGCCTGGACTAACTAGCGCCGCAAGAAATCCTACCAAGTATTGTAAGCAGTCCCATCGAATCGCGACGTCAGCGCCGCATGCGAATGCAGGTCGACTATTCCCGTGGTGACCTGATCCGGACTTAGCACGATATTGTCGAACACGGGATCCCAATCTTTTGCTTGCGTCATGGGGTCCAGGGGAACTTCCCGCAGATAGCCTGCCTGTTGAAGGTCGTCCAACGACTGCGGTGCCGCCTGCTTATCGAGCGTAAAATTGTCAATCGCTTCCCGCATGATCAGCAAATCATGCTTCAGCACCGCTTCCCGCGACCGCTGGATCGTCATTTCGTAGCGCCCAGCTGCTAATCCCAGCAGAATAAAAATAATCGCAATCACAATCATCAGCTCGACTAGCGTAAAGCCGCGACTCGTGCGATGCGCGCCGCGATTCCGCCGTGATGCTGCGCCCTTCATGCGCCGTCTCAATCCATTCATCTCAACACCTCGCCAGAAAGTTTGGCCAGGAACTTCGCCCGGGGCTACCAGTCGCTATATTTTGTCCCATCCAGCGCCGTGCCCGTCGACTTCGAATACACATCAAAGACATTCTTCCCGCCCCAGGTGATTGAATCCCAATCGTCGCTGCTTGAGCGCAGCCCCCAGTCAGACCGGCCCGTCATTGGGTCCAGCGGAACCTTGCGCAGAAACCGCAGCGTCTTGTCGTTTCCCGGTCCTAGCTGCACGCCTTTCACTAGCGTATCCAAATCCGGCGGATAGTTATCGCTCCCCACCTCCGTCCGGAACTTGTGCTGATCGGCCAGCTCTTTGTACCGGTCGATCCCGTCTTTCATCGTTCGCAAGTCATACCGAAGTTCCGCTTCCTTTTCCCGTATCACTGCATACCGGAAAATCGGCAACGCCATGGATGACAAAATCAGAAGGATCGAACAGGCAATAATTAATTCCAGGATCGTCATTCCTGCTGTTGTGGAAAGGTGCCGTTGTCCGTAACGTCCATTGGAACGAAACTCGCGCCGCAACATTGTTCATTTCCTCTGGCCTGAGCTAAGGCTGAACCTGGACTGTGGCCTCACTCGTGACCAACGGTATGGGCCGCTGCTGCGAATCTTTGGCGTTCTGCTGCACAATCGACAAATTGGACGAGCCTGGTGCGATCCCCTTGATCACAATCCCCAGCAAGGTGCCGCTTCCGCTCACCCCTATCGTATTTGGCTGCCGCGTCGCGGAAATCACCGCCTGGCCCTTTTCCCTATTGACGTTGGATACGATGGCAATTTCCTGCGTGCCTCCGGAGAGGAATCCTCCGTGCTGTCCTTCAGTCATTGCGTGCTGAAACTCTTCAATGCTGATAACCGCCGGATTGTATTGCAGTAGCATCGGTATCGAGAACAGGTCATTCACGTTTTCCACGACTACTGCGACCGTTTTCGTCTCGCCCACTTTCAGCGACAGGGTCCCAGGCTCGAAGCGCATCTTTCCCGGCTGTCCTTGCGGAGGATTAACTGCTGACGGCGTTGGGAAATTGCCCGGCGCTGCTGCCCCAGGCACAGGTGCGGCGGCTCCAGGTGGTGTCCCTTCAGTCGGTGCTTGTGCTGCTGGCTTCGGCGGTTCCGTGGGAGGCGTGCGGACATCACTCTCGCGCTTGACCTGAATATTTTGGTCGGATCCTGAGTAGATCCCCCGCAAATTCTCCTTCGTCCAATCTGGCAGCCGCACGATGTGCGGAATCATGACGATCAGAACTTCATCTTCCTGATGGTCTATGTTATCGCTCGAAAATAGATAACGTAAGATCGGAATCTTCGCGAACCCGGGCCACCCATTCAATTGCCTCGAGTCCGTCCGCTGGATGAGGCCCCCAAGAATAAAGGCTTCGCCATCCTTCAATCGAATGTCGTGCTCGACGACGCGCTGGCTGATGATCGGCTGGCTGATTCCTCCGATGGTCGATGTCCCCGTAACGGAAGACACCTCGATTTTTGTTTTCAAGCTGACTTCGCGATTCGGGTGTACTCGCGGCGTTACATCGATATTCACGCCCACATCCTGATATTGGAACTGCGTGTTGACCAGGGGGTTCACCAAGCCGGCCGAACCTACCGCGCCCACACCCACGCCGGCTTGGAAGCTTCCCGTCGCGATCGGGATTCGGTCGCCGATTTTGAGTTTTGCCTGCTGCCCGTCCACAGACCGAATCTCCGGGTTTTGAATGATCTTCGTGTAGGTGTCCGTCAAAACCGCAGTAGCGGTAAAGTTCGGCAGCGTGACGACGTAATCGTTGCCGTTCAGATGACTTAGCGTGTTCAAGGTGATGTTGTTCGTTGTTGTTGAGGTCGTCGAACTCCCCGTCGTCGTTGTGGCATTAGGGTTTATCGCAATGGATGCGCTTTGCCCGGGCAAAACCCCCAGGTTTCGTAGACGATCCGTGCGCGCTTCCAACACTTCCACTTGAATCACCACTTCTGGTTTGGCTTTATCAACATCATTGAGCACTTTGGCTATCAGCGTCAGGACGTCTGGAGTCGCGCGGACAATGAGCGCGTTCTGCGAGTTGAGCTGCTGGATGCGCTTCAAATCGAACAATTGCCGTAGCCCCGTAACGATTTCCGTCAAGTCCTGCGGCGTCACGGTGTTGGACAGATAAAACGTCCTGAGCACTTCTTCTTCATAATCGCGCCGCTTTGTCGTTTGGTCCGGCGCGACCATGATGATGTTTTCCGTGATGGGCTTCCAGAACGCCTTGCTCTCAAAACACGCAACTTCCAGCGCCTGTTGCAGCGTCAGGTTATTCAGATCCACGGAGATCCGC